>Ga0193753_10001281_pt1 | contig 21738 bp, 16 predicted proteins | sample H1c2metaG_FD_144925 | JGI IMG/M metagenome (GOLD analysis project Ga0193753, IMG submission 144925) | Soil microbial communities from a riparian zone of the East river system, Colorado, United States - H1c2 | ecosystem: Environmental > Terrestrial > Soil > Riparian zone | place: USA: East... | reverse complement strand
CTCCCTGCGCAGGAGGTTCCAGTTCGTAAAGCGTTTCGCGCATCGTTTCAGCGCCAAGTGAAGCTGTTCCGCGAAGCGACCCAGGTCGATGAAGACGACGCGCTCGCAGGTGTCGCCTTGATGGTCGGCGCGCTCGTGTTGGCACGCGCGACGCGTGGCTCGGAGATCTCGGACCGGCTGCTTGGGACCAGTCGCCGTGCGGCACGCCGCATTCTGGGAGCGAAGTCGTGAATCGCGCGTCCGCGGCAGTTCTCGGCGTGTGCTCGATCGCGGTGTTCCTCGCGTCCCTCGACGCGACGGTGCTCTACGTCGCGTTTCAAGACATTCGCCGCAGTTATCCCGACGTCTCCCCGGCCGACCTCTCGTGGGTGCTGAACGGCTATACGATCGCGTACGCAGCGCTACTCGTGCCCGCCGGTCGCTTGTCCGATCGCTACGGTCGCAAGCGCTTCTTCCTCGCCGGCGTCGCGCTGTTCAGCCTCGCGTCGCTCGCGTGCGGCCTCGCACCGAACGCGCTGACACTCATAGCTGCACGCGTCATTCAGGCCGCGGGTGCAGCCGCGCTGCTTCCAGCGTCGCTGGCGCTCGTACTCGACGCGTTTCCTCCCGAGCGCCGCGCATCGGCGGTCGGCATTTGGGGCGCCGTCGGTGGTCTCGCCGCTGCGGTCGGTCCGAGCCTCGGTGCCGTCGTCGTCGAGAAGCTCGGCTGGGAGTGGGTGTTCTTCATCAACCTCCCGTTCGGCGCGTTCGCATTTTACCGCGGCCGCAGCTTGCTCACAGAGTCACGCACTGGCACATCGACCGGCGTGCCGGACCCGATCGGCATTCTGCTCCTGAGCTCGAGCATGGCGCTCCTCGCCTGCGCAGTCGTGAAGGGAGGCGATTGGGGTTACGCCGCTCCGCGCACTTGGACCGCAGCTTTGATCGGCGTGGTCGCGATGCTCGGGTTCGTGCTGCGTTCTCGGACCGCGAAGGATCCGGCCGTCGATCTTCGCCTGTTCGCGGACACGAAGTTCTTGTATGCAAACGCCGCGACGTTCGTCTTCGCGATCGCGTTTGTCGTCATGTTTTTCGGCAACGTGTTTTTTCTGACACGCCAGTGGCACTACTCGCTTCAACTCGCCGGCCTCGCGATCACGCCAGGACCGATGACAGTAGTTCCGTTCGCGATGCTGGCCGGCCGCATTGCGGACAAGCGTGGCTATCGGGCCGTGTTGATGACGGGCAGCGCGCTCTTCGCGATCGCGGGCGTGTGGTTCGTCGTGAGCGTCGATCACGCGCCGAACTTTCTCGGTGAATGGCTTCCGCGCTCGCTCCTGACGGGCGCAGCTGTGGGCTTGGTGTTGCCGTCGCTCAGCGGCGCTGCAGTCGCGAGCTTACCGCGCGCGGACTACGCGCTCGGCAGTGCGATCAGTCAGGCGACGCGCCAGTTCGGCTCGGTGCTCGGCGTCGCGGTAGCCATCGCGATTCTCGGCGAGACTGCGGCTGGCGAACAATCGCGAGCGTTCGTGCACTCGTATTCGATCCTGATCGTCGGCGGAATTTTGACGGGCTTGTTGTGCGCGCCGTTGTCGTCGATCAAGCGCGTCTCGCCAGCTGTTGCACCCGCTGCGGTGCCGGCGGTCGAAGCTGTGGATGCGTCGGCTCGGTAGCGGGATCGGCGACGGCGACGATCCCTCTCGTCGCTCGCCCGCAGTTGATCTACGCTTGCGCGCATGCCGACCTGGGACGACAAGCAATACGCGAAGTTTCTCGATGCTCGCACGCGACCCGCACGCGAGCTTCTCGGGCGCGTGCCGCTCGCAGAAGCGACGCGCATCGTCGACCTGGGTTGCGGTCCCGGCAACTCGACGCAGCTGCTCTGGGAACGCTGGCCGAACGCAAAAGTCACCGGCGTCGACAACTCCCCGGAGATGCTGCGCAGCGCGCGCGAGTCGTATCCGAAGGTCGAGTGGGTGCAGTCGGATCTGCGTGCGTATCGGCCCGAGAGCCCGCTCGACGTCGTGTTTGCAAACGCGGTCTTTCAGTGGCTACCCGACCACGAGCGCTTGCTGCTCGATCTGCTCACTTGGCTGAAGCCTGGCGGCGCGCTCGCGTTTCAAATGCCGTACAACGCGAACGAGCCGACACATCGCTGGATGCGCGAGCTCCCCGGCCCATGGTCGGAAAAGGTCAAAGTCGTGAAGCGCGATGCGCCCGTCGAGACGCCGGCGTTTTACTACGACGTCCTCGCACCGCACGCGAAGTCGGTCGACATCTGGCAGACGCGCTACGAGCAAGTCATGCCGGATGCAAACGCGATCGTCGAGTGGGTGAAGGGCACAGGCCTGCGCCCGTATCTCGAAACGCTCGCCGGTGAAGAGCGCGAGGCGTATCTGAAAGCGTACCTCGCGGCAGTCGACGGCTCGTATCCGGTGCGCAAAGACGGCAAGCGCTTATTCCCGTTCCCACGTTTGTTCATCGTCGCAGTCGTTTGAGCGTCAACGATCGCGCCGAAAGAACTTCGCTGCTGGATGCGTGCTCGGCGCCTCGCGATACGCGCTCGGCGTCAGGCCGAACCAGCGACGCACCGCGCGATGAAACGCCGGCGGATGCGAAAAGCCGAGAGCGTGTGCGATCTCCGCGAAGCTCAGCTGTGATTGCCGGAGCAACCGCTCCGCCGTGTCGCGCCGCAACCGATCGAGCAACTCCGTGTGCGTCGTACCATGTTGCAATAAGCGCGATCGCACCGCACTCGGGCTCAAGTGCAATCGCGCCGCGACCGTATCGAGACGCGCCCCGTTCCTGAGCTCAGCCTGCATCGCAGCCCGAACGCGCGCCGGAAACGCACTCAAGTCGTTCAACGCCCCAAGCTCTTGATCGGCGAGCCTTCGCAACACGTCGTGCAGCACCGGGTCGGCCGTGCGCATCGGATGCGAGAGCATCGAGACCGGAAACACGATCGCGTTCGACTCACGCCCGAACAAGACCGGCGTTCCGAACAACTGCTGCACGGTTGCGGCGTGTGCAGGCGCGGCGTGTGAGAAGTGAATCTCGATCGGCAGCTGAATGCCTTCCGCCTGCAAGTGCAGCGCTGCCATCGTGAGATTGCTCGCGACCGCAAACTCGTTGATGGAATCGGGCGCGCGCAAACCCGGTGCGATGCGAAACCTCACTTCGGCGCGATCGCCTTCGATCACGGCCTCGTATTCGGCCGCGATCAACAGCGGATAGTACTTTCCCAAACACGCGATGGTCTCGCCGAGCGTTCGGCAGGTGCAGCACAAATACTCGAGCAACTCGTAATCCCCGAGGTTGAGCTTCGTGCCGGCGCGCAGCGGTGCCGACGTGTCGTCGAGGATCTCCGTGAACGAAATGAGTAGATCGATCACGAGGTCGTGCGGCAAGCGCAGCGTCGGATTCAGAAACGATTCGGGTTCGATCGACCAGCGAGCAAATGCCGCTTCACCCGCGTCGACCGCACGCATGACTACGTCGTTTCCCGATTCCTCGAGCAGGCGCAAAAACGGCGTGATCGCAGTGATCGACACCGTCGCGTTCGCCGCGGCAACTGGTTCTGCCTCAGTAACCACTCGTCAGGTAGATAGCACGTTCGAGCACTCGGCCGCGCGCCGCAGCAGCGCGTTTTGCTCGCGTACGTTCCGAGTCAGCTCGGCTGCGCGGATGAACTCCTGGCGCGCCTCGTCGAATCGGCACAGCTTGTACAGCAGGTCCCCTCTCACGGCCGGCAGAAGGTGGTAGCTGCGGAGCGCGGGCTCGGACACCAGCGCATCGATGAGCGGCAAGGCGGCGGCCGGACCACACGCCATCGACACCGCAACAGCGCGATTGATCGCGATCACGGGTGAAGGCGAACACGCGGCGAGCGCTCCGTAGAGGTCGGCAATCTCAGTCCAATCCGTTTCCTCGGCGCTCGCCGGTCGCGCGTGACACGCCGCGATTGCAGCTTGCAGTGCGTACGGGCCTCGCGTGCCGCCGAAAGCGGCAGCACGTTCGAGCGCTGCGAGCCCGCGCACGATCGCGTCTCGGTCCCAGTCCGCGCGATCTTGCTCGACGAGCGGCACGGGATCGCCACTCGCATTCACGCGCGCCTTACTGCGCGACGCTTGAATCTCCATCAGCGCGAGCAAGCCGTGCACTTCCGGCTCGTTCGGTGTCAGCTCCGCGAGCAATCGGCCGAGGCGCAGGGCCTCCTCGTAGAGCTCCGGTCGCAACCAATCTTCGCCGGCCGTCGCCGAGTAGCCTTCGTTGAAGATCAAGTACACGACCTCGAGCACCGACGACAGTCGCCCGGCGAGCTCTGGCCCCGCCGGAACTTCGAACGGCACCTGTGCTTCGGCGAGCGTGCGCTTTGCACGTACGATCCGTTGCGCGATGGTCGGCTCCGGCATCAGAAATGCGCGCGCGATTTCGTCCGTCGTGAGCCCGCCGATCAAGCGCAGCGTGAGCGCGACGCGCGCATCGGTCGACAACGCCGGATGACACGACGTGAAGACGAGCCGCAGCAAGTCGTCTCCGATGTCGTCGTCCAACAATGCGTCGAGATCCGGCATGTCGTGCTCGCGCAGCTCGAGCTCACTGCGCCCGCGCTCCTGTCGCTTCTTTCGCCGCATCTCATCGATCGCGCGGCGCTTCGCCGTAGCCATCAACCAAGCTCCGGGATTTTCGGGCACACCGGCCTCGGGCCAGCGCTCGAGCGCAGCCAGCAGCGAATCCTGGGCGAGCTCTTCTGCGAGACCGACGTCGCGCAGCATGTGCGTGAGCCGCGCGATCAGCCGCCCGGACTCACTCCGAAAGATTGCGTGAATGGCTTGGTGCGCCTCGTGGACCGACACGCCAGGCAGGTAGCGCAGACCCGGACCGAGTGGCAAGCCGAGCTAGCGCCCGCGTGTTCTACGCGTCCAAGAAGCCGGGTACCAAAGCGGCAGCACGTTCCACGATTCGCGGGTCGTGATCGTCCCCCGTAAACACCTCGAGCCGCGATTTCGGCACGAGGCGCGCGAGCTCACGCGTGTGATCGAGGTTCACGACGCCGTACTCGCCGCCGATCACCAACGTCGGGGCACGAATCGACGCGAGTTGCTCGCGCCGCAGGCCGCGATAGGTCGTGAACGATTGATGGATGCGCTTCACTGCCGCCGGCCACTGGTCGGGCGAGGTGCCGCCGCGGAGAAACGCGGCCTTGATCTCCGGCGGGAAATCCGACTCCGGAGTGACCCGAAACAGCATCCCGAGCAGTTCTTGGTCGTAGCCGTCGGGATGACTGCTCGCGGCGACGACCGCGAGCTTGTGCACGACGCCCGGATGACGCGCTGCGACGACCAGTGCGACCGCCGCACCCATGCTGAAACCAAAGAAGTCAGCCTGCCGGATGTCGAGCTTCCGCAGCAGCTCGGCCGCGTCATCGGCCATCTGCTCGTAAGTGAGCAGCCGATCGATATCGGCCGTGCGACCGTGCGCTTGTTGTTCGATCGCGATCACTTTGCGGGTCGTCGAGAGCGCGCGGACGATCTTTCCGAAGCCCGATTCGATGTTCGAGAGCGCCGCGTGCAGCAGCACGACGGGGCGGCCGCGCCCGTGGACCTCGTGGTACATGCGAAGCCCGTTTACGGTCGCATAGGCCCCCACGTCGCGCGCAGGCCGGTCGCCGACCCAGAGCTCTTTCGTCTCCGTGAACGGCCCGTCGAGAAGAACTCGCTTTCGATCGACTGTTTCCATCGCAGCTTGGGCCCGTGGGCGCCGGGGTTTCTGAACCCTGCCTGACGTCGACTCGGTAGGATTTAGCATCAGGTCTCCTGGAGAGCCCGCTTGCTGGGCTCTACGAGATAGACGCCGGTGCCTCGACCGGATCGACACGGCCGCGCTTTTTGTGGAAAGAAATTGGGGGGAGCGGTAGTTCACAGGCGCGTGACGAATCCGCCCTCGTCGAAACTACGGCTATTTTTGGCTGTGCGGCCCGATCTCGTGGCGCTCGAGGCGTTGGAGTCCCGGCTGGTTTCGGTGCGAACCGGCGCGGTCGGTGAACGGCTGCGCTGGACCGATCCAGAGAAGCTGCACCTGACGCTCCGGTTTTTCGGGTCGGTCGGCAGTGAGGCGGTCGGGCCGATCGGTGAGGTCTGTCGCGACGCGTGCGCGCACACTCCGGCGTTCGGCCTGGCGCTCGCGGGCGCGGGTGCGTTTCCAAGCCCGCGCCGAGCGAGCGTATTGTGGGTGGGAGTCACGGATGGTGCGACAGAGCTGCGAACGCTCGCGAATCGACTCGACCCGAAGCTCGATGCGCTCGGGTTCACGAAAGAGGAGCGCGAGTTCACTCCGCATCTGACCGTCGCGCGAAGCAGACAGCCTCTGCAGCTGACGGCTGCGATCGCGGAGCTCGCGAGCGTCTCGATCTCGACGCGCATCGACGAGCTCCTGCTCGTGCGATCGGTGCTCGGCAGGCCGTCGGCGCGCTACGAAGTCATCGATCGTCATCCACTCGTGCAGCTGTGATGTGAGATCGCCTGTGAGTTTTAGTTGAAACACGAAGCCGCCTGATCCGGGATGTTCAGGGACTGATACATGCTGGACACGTCAAAAGCATAAGACCGTCCTTGTGACGATCTGCTCCGACAATGCGGGTCGTGACCAAGGGCCAACTGAACTCTTTGCGAGTTCAGCAAGCGCACGAAAGGTCGCGTGTTGTCTGCAAGCGAGCGATGTGCTCTCGCAGTATCAGTCCGGTACGCGGACGCGGCGCGTGCTGTTCGTGCCCTTTCACTGGGCCGGCGCCGGTCGCGCGAGCTCGCTCACGGTCGGCGCGGTCTCGAAGATCCCAGAATTCAAGTTGCTGCAGTGCGGATCGAACGGGCGAGGCCCATTTGAGGAGATATCAGCATGAATCCGACGCCACGCTTCATCTTCGGTGTGTTTCCGTTCGAGGGCAGGGGCCTCGATTCGCCTGCCGCTCTCGGAAGCAAAGCTGCGTACTCGGTTCCCCCCGACAAGCGCGCGCAGTTCATCTACTTCCGAGCGGGTAACTCGCTCGACGAGATGGTGTACGTGGTGCTGATGCGCGACGGGAAGCCGATGCGCTACTTCCCGATCGGCGCGAAGGCGAGCGTGCACGTACCGCTCGCAGTCGTCGAAGACGTCTTCCCTGAGAGCAAGCTCGAGGTCTGGTTCGCCGCACCGAAAGGTTCGGTCGGATCGTTCGTGCTCGATGTCGGCTTGCTGGAGCTCGATTGACGATGCCTCAAGAACGTTTGGTAGTGATCGGCAACGGCATGGCCGGCGCGCGTGCGGTCGAGGAGATCCTCGCGCGCGGCGGGGCATCGCGCTTTCTGATCACGATGATCGGCGACGAGCCCTACGGCAACTACAACCGAATCCTGCTCTCGAACGTCATGAACGGTTCGCAGGATCCGACCGAAATCTTTTTGAACAGTTTGCCGTGGTACGCGGAGAACGGTATCGAGCTGCTGGCTGGGACGCGCGCCGAACGCATCGATCGCTTCGGAAAGGTCGTTCACTGCACGTCTGGAACGGAGGTGCGGTACGACCGCTTGATCATCGCGACGGGAAGTCGCGCAATGATCCCGCCGATCAAGAACGTGTACAACGGCGGCAACGCGCTGCGACACAACGTGTTCGGCTTCCGGACGCTCGACGACTGCCGCGAGATCGTGACCGCAGCGAAGGCGGTAAAACGTGCGGCGGTGATCGGCGGTGGCTTGCTCGGCCTCGAGGCTGCGAAAGGCTTGCTGACGCACGGTTGCGAAGTGCACGTCGTTCACCTCGCGCCGTTCTTGATGAATGCGCAGCTCGACAAGACTTCCGCCGTGATGGTTCGCAATGCCATGCAGGCGATGGGCATTCGAGTGCATACCGACAAGGCGACGACGTCGATTCGACTCGACGACACGGGAAAGGTGACTGGGCTCGAGTTCAAAGACGGCTCGACGCTCGACTGCGACTTGATCGTCGTGGCGGCCGGCATCAAACCGAACAGTGAGATCGGTCTGACCGCGGGTCTGACTGTCGAACGCGCGATCGTAGTCGACAATCACATGCGGTCAGTCGAGGACCCGACCATCTACGTCGTCGGCGAGTGCGCGCAACACCGTGGCATGGTCTACGGCCTCGTCGCACCGCTCTGGGAGCAGGCGAGGGTCCTCGCTGACCACATCACCGAGAAGAATACGCAGGCGCAGTACACGGGTTCAAAGCTGTCGACGAAGCTGAAGGTCGTCGGCGTCGAACTCGCATCGATGGGCGTGACCGAGCCGGTCGACGACGACGATGAGGTCGTGCAGTTCTCCGAGCCGAAGCGCGGCCAGTACAAGAAGCTGATCGTTCGCAAAGGCCGGCTGGTCGGCGCGATCATGCTCGGTGACTTGAGCAAGGTCGCGTACCTGATGCAGGCGTTCGACAAGAACACGCCGCTTCCGGACGAACGCTTGTCGCTATTGTTCGACATCGGCGCGCCCGCCAAGAAGGTGACGTTCGACGAAATGCCCGACGAGGCGCAGGTCTGCAACTGCAACGGCGTCTCGAAGGGCAAGATCGGCGGCTGCGTGGCTGCAGGGCTGCGGACACCCGGCGCCGTGATGAAGGCCACGCGCGCCGGCATGGGCTGCGGCTCGTGCAAGCCGATGGTGAACGAGCTCGTCGACTGGTTCTGCGGCGGCGCGATGGAGGAAGACCCGACGATTCACTACTACGTGCCGTGCATTCCGTTGAACAAGCAGCAACTGATCGCGGAGGTGCGCGCCCAAGGCTTGAAGTCAGTATCGGCCGTGTTCAAGGCGCTCGCGGACGGCAAGGAAGATCCGGCTAGTAAACCGGCGCTCGCATCGCTGCTCAACATCGTGTGGAAGGGCGACTACGTCGACGAGCGCGACGCGCGCTTCATCAACGATCGCGTGCACGGTAACATTCAAAAGGACGGAACCTTCTCGGTCATCCCGGAGATGGCGGGCGGCATCACGAGTGCGGCGGACCTGCGCCGCATCGCGGACGTCGCAGAGAAGTACCACGTGCCGCTGGTGAAGCTGACGGGCGGCCAGCGCATCGACTTGGTCGGCATCTCGAAAGAAGACATGCCGCTGGTTTGGGCCGATCTCGCGATGCCCGCCGGTTGGGCGTGGTCGAAGAGCTATCGCACCTGCAAGAGCTGCATCGGAGTCGACTACTGTCGCTTTGGTCTCGGCGACAGCATGGGCCTCGCGGTGAAGATCGAGAAGCGCTTCCGCGGGCTCGACAGTCCCGGCAAGCTGAAGCTCGCGACGGCAGGTTGTCCGCGCAACTGCTCCGAAGCGCTCGTGAAAGACGTCGGCGCAGTCGCAGTCGAGGGCGGCAAGTGGGAGCTGTATGTCGGCGGCGCGGCCGGCTCGCACATTCGCAAGGGCGACTTGCTGTGCACGGTCGATTCGCACGACGACGCGATCAAGCTCTCGGGTCGCTTCATCCAGTACTACCGGGAGAACGCCAAGTACAAGGAGCGCACCTACGCGTTCGTCGAGCGACTGGGCATCGACAAGATCCGCGCGATCGTCGTCGACGACAGCGAAGGCATCGCGGCGCAGCTCGACCAAGCGTTGCAAGAGTCAGCTGACGCGGTGCGCGACGTCGGGCACTAGCGCGACGAGCCCGCCACTTCGAATCAGTTCCGATCCGTCCTTCCACTCATGGGGTGATCACGTGACGAAACGCTATAACCTCGGACTCGTAGAAGCGATTCCCTTCGGCGAAGGCCGCAACTATAAGGTAGGCGACAAGCTCGTCGCAGTGTTCCGCTCGCGCGACGGCGCATTGTTTGCGACCCAAGCGACGTGTCCGCATCGCAAAGGCCCACTCGCGGACGGTTTGGTTGGCGGTCAGACGCTCGTGTGTCCGCTCCACGAGTGGAGCTTCGATCTCGCGACCGGCAAGACCTTGAATGGAACTTGCGACCTCGCGGTGTATTCGGTCGCAAAGAGTCCGTCAGACGAGCTGCTCCTCGAAATGCCGGGTGAGCACGACACGAACTGAGCGGCGTCGCGAACCGACGTGAGGAGCACGAGCATGGCGTATGTCGAGCTGCGGGACGTAAGTAAAGAGTTCGAGACTCGAGACGGCAAGCGGTTCGTTGCGCTCGAGCGCGTCAACCTGCAGATCGAGCGCGGCGAGTTCGTGTCGGTGATCGGCCATTCGGGTTGCGGAAAATCGACGGTGTTGAACCTGCTCGCGGGCTTGCTGCCGGTCACGCGGGGCACGATCACGGTCGGTGGCGAGCAGGTGCGCGGCCCCGGTCCGGATCGCATGGTCGCGTTCCAGAATCACTCGCTGCTTCCGTGGCTGACGATTCGGCAAAACATCGAGCTAGCCGTCGACCAAGTGCATCGCGACAAGTCCGCGGCCGAGCGCCGCGAGCTAGTCGACTCGCACTTGCTGATGGTTCACCTGATGCCTGCGGCGGATCGTTACCCGAATCAAGTCAGCGGTGGGATGAAGCAGCGCTGCGGCATCGCGCGTGCGTTCGTGACGAAGCCGAAGGTGTTGCTGCTCGACGAGCCGTTCGGTGCGCTCGACGCGATGACGCGTGCGAACTTGCAGGACGAGCTCGTCACGCTGTGGGAGCGCGAGCGCGTCACAGTGATGATGATCACGCACGAGGTCGACGAAGCGTTGCTTCTCTCCGACCGCATCGTGATGATGGCCAACGGCCCAGCCGCTCACGTGGCAGACGTCATGCGGGTGGAACTGCCGCGCCCTCGCGCGCGCCTGACGATGGTGGATCATCCGAGCTTCTACCGGCAACGCGGTGAGCTCTTGTACTACTTGAACAAGTGCAAGCGGGCGAAGCAGCGCCCCGCTGCCTCGAAGCCGGTCGTTTCTGCGAAGGGTGGCACACCGATCACGGTCGGCTTCGTGCCGCTGCTCGATTGCGCTCCATTTGCGGTCGCGCAAGCGGAAGGCCTGTTCGCGAAGCATGGCTTGAACGTCAGCTTGTCGCGCGAGCCGAGCTGGAAGGTCGTTTCGGATGGCGTGCGCGAGGGGCGGCTCGCTGCATCGCAGATGGTGGCTGGGCTGCCGATCGCGGAGACGCTCGGCATCGGTCGCGAGCCGTTTGCTGTCACGAGCGCGATCACGACGAGCCGCGGCGGCAACGCGATCACGTTCGGCAATGGCTTGCGCAAAGCGCGTGTGACCGATCGCGAGACGCTCAAGCGTTATCTGTTCCGGCGCAAGTCGCAGTCCGTCCCGCCGTTGATCTTCGGCGTCACCCATCCCGCCTCGATGCACAACCTCGTGTTACGCGCGTGGCTCGCAGACGGCGGCATCGATCCGGATCTGGACTTGAAGCTCGCCGTCGTGCCGCCTCCGCAGATGGTCGCGAACCTTCAAGCCGAATCGATCGCAGGCTATTGCGTCGGCGAGCCGTGGAACACGCGCGCGGTCCGCGCGGAGCTCGGGACGATTTGTGCGACCGACGCAGAGGTCTTCCCGTCGCACACCGAGAAAGTACTCGGCGCTTCGGCGGCGTGGGCCAAGGGCAATCCGAAGGAGCACCTCGCGCTAGTCCGCGCACTGCTCGAAGCCGGCGTCATGTGCGACGACGAGGAGTACCGCAAGACGCGTCTGCCCGAACTGATGGCGCGGCCGGAATACGTCGGCGGCAGTGTCGAGGACTTCAAAGCTGCGCTCGGCGGCCCGTTCGACTACGGCGCAGGCCGCGTCGAGACGCTGTCGGACTTACTCGTGTTTTCGAAGGCTGGCGCGAACCTGAGCCGCACGAACGAGATGCTGTGGATCCTCGCGCAGATGGCGCGTTGGGGCATGGTCGCGTTTCCGGAGCAAGCGGAAGCGCTCGTCAGCCGCGTCTACGACGAGACCGTGTTGCGTGCGGCTGCCGCGGAGAGCGGCATCGAGATTGGCGAGCAAGACCGCTCGATCATTCGGATGTCCGCTCAAAGTCAGCCGTTCGATCCGAGCGATCCGTTCGAATACCTGAACTCTCTCGAGATTCGCCGCGACATCGCGATCGACGTGACGCGGCATTCGGAGCCGGTTCCATCGAGTCCGACGCAGTCCGGCAAGGTGGTCGCCGCTTGAACCTCCGCCGCATTGAAAGGCCCGCGTGATGAGCAAGTTCATGCTCGAGTTGAGCGACCTCACGAAGGCGTACCCCGCCGCGGAGGGCGAGTACCTCGCCGTGCAGGGCGTATTCCTGAAGGTCCCCGCCGGAGAGTTCGTGTCGATCATGGGGCACTCGGGGTGCGGCAAGTCGACCGTGCTCAACATGGTCGCAGGCTTGAGCCAGGCGACGCGCGGTGCGGTGATCGTGGATGGCAAAGAGCGTCGCGAGCCTGGGCCCGATCGCATGGTCGTGTTCCAGAACTATTCGCTGTTGCCCTGGCTGACCGTACTCGACAACGTGCTGTTCGCGATCGACTCGGCGCGCAGCACATTTTCTGGGCGGCTCTTGTTCAGCAATCAACCGAAAGCGAAGCGCGAAGAACGCGCGCGCAACTACCTCGATCTGGTCGGGTTGAGTCACGCGCTCGACAAGTATCCGACGGAGCTGTCCGGCGGCATGCGGCAGCGCGTGTCGATCGCGCGAGCGCTCGCGATGGAGCCGCAGATCCTCCTCTTGGACGAACCGTTCGGCGCGCTCGATGCGATCACGCGCGAAGAGATGCAGGACGAGCTCTTACAGATCTGGGCGCGTTCGCAGACGACTGGTCTAATGGTGACACACGATATCGACGAGGCGATCTTACTGTCAGATCGGATCGTCTTGATGACAAACGGTCCAGCTGCCACGATCGGCGAGATCTTCGATGTGCCGTTTCCGCGGCCGCGGACGCGCGAGAGCCTGCAGGAACTACCGGGCTACTACACGTTGCGGAACAACTTCACGAAGGCGCTCTACGAGAAGTTCGCTCACGACGACGCCAGCCACTAAGCAGTCAGCTCGGCCTGGGCCGGCGCTTCGAGGATCGAGCACACGATTCGCGTCAGCTCGCTCGGGACGAACGGCTTCGCCAAGAAGAACGTCGCAGGACCCAGCTCGTTTGCCAGTAGTTTCGGATCGCTCGTGTAGCCCGAGACGTACAGCACCCGCAGCTTGGAATGACGCTCGCGCAAGACCTCAGCGAGCTCCGTGCCGGACTGCTCGGGCATCACGAGGTCGGTGACGAGCAGATGCACTGGGCCGTCGTGACGCGCCGCGACCTCGAGGGCCTCTCGGCCGTGGTTCGCCGTGAGTACGGTGTAGCCCCGCAGCCGAAGCACATTCGCGATCATGTCACATACGCTCGCGTCGTCGTCGACGACGAGCACGGTCTCGAGATTAAGGCCACTCGCGAGCGGCACTGGGATTCGAGCTGGCGCGGGTTTCGGCACCACGTCGCCGCGCGGCAGCACGATCTTGAACGCAGTTCCTGCACCGACCTTGCTCTCGACCGAGATCGATCCGCCACTCTGCAGCACGATCCCTTCGACCGTCGACAATCCGAGGCCGGTGCCACGGCCGGGCTCTTTCGTCGTAAAGAACGGCTCGAAAATGCGCGGCAGAATGTCTTCCGAGATGCCGGTGCCCGTGTCGCGCACCGTGAGCTCGACGTACTCGGAAGCCGCTAGCGTGCTCGAAGCGGGTGCAGCAGGCGCGTCGCACGTCTCGAGCATCAGCACGCCGCCTCTCGGCATCGCGTCCCGCGCGTTGATCGCCAGGTTCAAGATCACCTGTTCGATCTGACCCGGGTCCGCGAGAACCGGCCGGGCTGTTCCGAGCGCGGTCAGGAGGCGCACGTCGTCACCGACTAAGCGTTCGAGCAAGTGCCGCATGCGATCGACGACCACGTTCAGATCGAACACTTGGGCGTTCAACACCTGACGCCTGCCGTACGCGAGCAACCGCCGGGTCAGGTCACTCGCGCGTTGCGCACTCACGAGCACTTGTTCCGCGTGCCCGCGAAGGAGGCTCGTCTCCGGCAGCTGCTTCAGCAGAATCTCGGCGTAGCTCATGATCACGGTCAAGCGGTTGTTGAAGTCGTGGGCGACGCCTCCGGCCAAACGCCCGAGCGCTTCGACCTTCTGCGCGTGACGTAACTGATCTTCGAGATCGAGGCGCACCTGATCGGCGGTGCGCTGCGCGTGAATGTCCGTGAAGTACAGCGTGAGATACGCGAGTCGGCCTTCCGCGTCGCGCGTCGCGAGCATGTCCACGGCCGCCCACAAAATGCTGCCATCGCGCCGCAACAGCCGCTTCTCGTAGCGATGCGTGTCCAGCCCGCCTTGCGCGAGTCTCTCCATCGCTTGGCGGCTGAGCAGTCGATCGTCAGGGTGCGTGCCTTGAACCGAGATCTCGTACGGGTCCGCGCTCATCACCTCGTCGAGTGTTCGAAGCATCATGCGAGCGAACGCCTCGTTCGCGAACACGTATCGCCCCGTGGCGCCCGACACGCAGATGATGCCGATCGGCGCGCGTTCCGCAGCTCTGCGGAAGTGTTCGATCGCGGCCTCGTCCCCAGTATCTGATGACTTCATTCAACCCTCAGTCAAAGCTAGCCGTCTCGGTTAATCTGCGGACACTATCAGGCGCAGAATCGTCGGTTAAGCGCGACGCCATGGCTGCGTGCGAGCCTTGTCACGAAACTGACTTATCGGGACAAATCCAGCGCCGCCGACGTTCGACGGTAGGCGCGTTGCAACGCTCCGCTGCTATACCCGGGCATCGATGGCGGTCATTCTGCACTTATCCGACTTGCACCTACTCGCGAGTCCTCGCGAACAGGAAGTCATCTTCGACGAGCTGGTGCTCGCGCTGCAGCACGTTCGCGATCACAGCTCGTCGCCCGTCGGTTTACTCGCGATCACTGGAGATGTGTTCGACAGCGCGGCGGTGGACGTCGACATGGCGACACATCGGTTCGCTGATCTTCACCGGGAGATGTGTCTCGCACTCGGCCACGCTGTGCCGACGGTGATCGTGCCGGGCAATCACGATCGACGCCGCAACGGGCTGTTCGGTCCGCACCGGGTCGAATTGTTCAACAAGCTGCGCGAGGTGCTCGCAACGAAGGCTTGGGTCCACGGCTGCAACACGCCGTTTCTATCTGCGATCGTTCCGCCGAGCTATCACGGATTGCCGCTGTGGATCGTCGCCTACGACTCGACGTATCTGCCGCGCGGGCTAGTAAGCGCCGGCGGTGCGCTGCGCCAAGAAGATCTGTTGTATGCCGCAGCGCAGGTCGCCGGGAAGGAGCCCGACTGGCCGGTCTTGTTCTTGCTCCACCATCACCTCGTGCCCACTCCGCTGACCGACCTCGGGCCGGTCGAGATCGATCACGCGCCGTTTGTCGTTCGCTGGGGGGTGCAACGCGTGTTGCCGGAGTTGATCGCGCATGCCGATCGCGAAGAGCTCACGATGACTGCGCTCGGCGCCGGCACCGCGATCTCGACCCTGCACACGCTCGGACGGAGCGTACTCGCGCTGCACGGGCACAAACACTACGCGACCGCGCGCATGCTCGAAGGCATGAGCGAAGGCCACGGCGACGTGTTGCTCGTCTCGGCGGCGAGCGCGGGCCTCGCCCAACGTTGGAACGACTACAGCGCGTCCGACAGCGCGCGCTTGTGGCCGTCGTTCAACGTGATCGAGCTCGAGGGCGATGCGCTCGCGATCGACACGCTGTCGTTCGCGTGGAAAGAAGAGGGCAGTGCTCGGCGCGCACGGAGAGCGCTCGTGCGTGCGCGCCGCAAGGGCTCGCAGTGGCAGATCGAACCGCTGCGCCAAGTGAACATCGAGGACGACGGCCCACGTTTGATCTTGAACGCCGCTCGCTGTCGGCTGCAGGAGTCGACCACCCATTCGGGCCGTTGGGATTACACCTGCGAGCGCGAAGTAAAAAAAGCACCGGAGATTCCGCTCCACCGCTACGTCGAACCGGTCGAAGGTTTGTCCGACGGCAAGGGCGTCGTAAACGGTCACGGCGCTCCGACGTCGCTACCGCTGCAAGTCCACCTCGAGCTCGGGGGCAAGACCCAGTATCGCGTGCTCGGCGGTGTGCTTCGGACGTTGCCCGAAGCCAAGCGCGTGCACGGCGATCGGTTTTCGCCGTTCGCGTATGTGCCGCTGCTCAATCGGTACTACAGCGAGCTCGCGCAGCTGACCGTCCGCGGCTTGGGCGATGCGGCGATCGACGCCTTCGCGAGCGCGACCGATCTCGGAACCGGCCTCGAGAATCCGGTGCCGATTCAGCGCGGAGCCGAGCCCGGCGAGATCTTCGTCGCCGCTCACGGCTGCGCACCGCGAACCTTGTTGCGGATCTACTGGCGGCTCGACCGCAACTGAGCGCCAGGGTCGCTGGACTCGTTTGCGTACTCCCAGCGCGGGCGAAACATCACCGCGATCCGCGGTTGCGCGTGCGCGAGCTTGGGAATGCCGTGCTGCCACGTCAGCTGGCTACTGCCGCCCATCACGAACAAATCGCCCCAACCGAGGTTCCAGGCTTGCGACGGGCCACCGCCGCGCGGCCGCATCAGAAACCGTCGCGGTGTGCCGAGCGAAACTGTGGCGACGAGTGCGTGCGGCAGTGTGCGCGCGATGCGGTCACCGTGAAATGCGACGCTGTCACGCCCGTCGCGGTACAGAGCCATGCTCACGCGCACGAACTCGTCGGCGTAGTGTTCGGAGAGTGACTGGCGAATCTCTTCGAGGAGCGGGTGTCCCGGTCCATCGTCCGGCAGACCCGCGATCAGACGCGGCGTCGGCAGCGTTCGATCGTAGATTTGCTCCTCAACGATCCGCCAAGCGGTCGTACTCGCCAGGTGATCGAACAGCGCGGCGTGGCCGGTGATGAACCCGGGCTGGTGATCGATCCACGCGTCCTCGCTGAGTGGGACTCGACGCAGCGCGGAGTAGCGGTGATCGAATCCCGGCTGTTCAGAGCCGAAAAGCCCGAGCTGAACTGCGCCCATCTGGCCAGCGTAGCGCGCCGCCGATCAGTGTGCTTTCGCAGGCTTTGCCGCATCGGCGAGCCGAAGCTCGCCGCCGTCGCCATGGAGACTTCGGCAGTCTGAGGAGGGTTCTTCGAAGCTTGGCTCGGTTCGCACACACACCATCGGGTGTTCCCTGTTTGCAGGCGTCGCTGCCGCTCTCCGCTGCATTAATTCGAGTGCGGGCGCGTCGCCTGACTCAGCCGGTTGGCTCTGGGGAGAGCATTCCTCGGTCTCGAACAAAAGCGAGCGCTGCGTGGACTCGACACCACTGGAATTGCTGCGCGCGACGTGCGACCAAAGCTATGCGGATACGCGCGGAGCACAGCCCCATGCAGCACTCGGAGCGGCCCCCGTCATCACCATTCACCTCGCACTCCACAATTCCGATTCATGAGCGAACGCACGTGAACGTGATCGTCGCGGAATCTCGAACTCTTGGCGCGGGCTTTGCCCCACGCGCGGTGTTGTATGCCGCTGTGTGGTGTTTGGCCGTTGCATGCGGTCAAAGCACAGGCCCCGGCCGTGATCCCGGCAGTGTAACGGGCCAACCGCCTCCGACGCAGCCGACGCGGCCGCCCCCGACGGCCGGGAGCGGTGTTCCGATTCCGGGCGACAATCCCACGGGTACGGCCGATGGCGGCCTCGTCGCGATCATGGACGCGCAAGTCTATGACGCCGCTAGCTGCGTCAAGTGCGACCCTGCCGGCGGTCAGTACTGCGGCAAGATCGGCGACGGCTGCGGTGGCGAGCTCGAGTGCGGCGACTGCAAGACCGCAGGCTATACGTGTGGCGGCCGCGGCATCGAGAGCGTATGCGGTGCCACGCCCGACTCCGGTGCGTGCGCGTTGACCGTCTGCGAGCAGGCGACGGGCAAGTACTGCGGCAAGCTCGGAGACGGTTGTGGCGGCGAGCTCGACTGCGGGGGTTGCGAAGGTAGTCAGACCTGCGGCGGGCGCGGAATCACGAACTTGTGCGGCGTGCCGCAGACCTCGCCCGACTGCGCGCCTTACACGTGTCAGTCGGCAGGGCTCGCTCCCGGAAACTTCTGCGGGAAGATCGGCGATGGCTGCGGTGGCGAGCTCGACTGCGGGGCGTGCGCCGCGGGTCAAGAGTGCGGACCGCGCGTAGAGCGTCTATGCGGCACTCCATGCCCGCTCTGCCCGCAAGACTGCGACGCCCCGAACGGCGGCTCTACGACCGTGCGGGGCGTCGCAGTGACGGGCGCGCTGATGAATGCGGACCCGCTCTACAACGCGCAGGTCTTCATTCCGAACATCGCGCCGGGTACGAAGCTCGCGCCGTTGCCGGATGGTCCGAGCTGCGACCGCTGCACGCCGCTCAACCTCGACAACGCGATCACGAGCGCGATCACGGGGCCCGATGGCACGTTCGTGCTGAAGGATGTGCCAGTCGGGATGGGCATCCCGATCGTCGTGCAGCTGGGCGGTTGGCGGATGCAGACGTCGATCGACGTGATGCCGTGTGCGGAGAACATGTTGGCCGCCGGGACAGTGCGCCTGCCGCGCAACAAGACCGAGGGCGACATTCCGCTCACTGCGATCGCGACTGGCGACGTCGATCGTTTGCAGTGCTTGCTGCGTAAGCTCGGGATCGAAGACACCGAGTTCGGAAATCCCGGTAGCGCCGCACGCATTCAGTTCTTCACCCAGAATGGCTCGCGCATCGACGCGAGCACGCCGGCGGCGGAGACGCTGACAGGCGCGCTCACCGGCACGGGTGATTGGTCGAAGTACACGCAGGTGCTGCTGCCGTGTGAAGGCGCCGAAGTTACGAAGGCTGCGAGTGCGCAGCAGAACATGCTCGACTACGTGAACAAGGGCGGCCGCGTATTCGCGACGCACTACAGTTACACGTGGCTCTATCAAAACGGTCCGCTCGCTGCGACGGGCACGTGGGCGCCGAACCTCGTGCCTGCACAGATGACGACGCTCGTCGGAACGATCGACACGACTTCGCAGAAGGGCATGGACTTCGCGAAGTGGCTCGAGCTCGTGGGTGCGCTTTCGAGTGTCATGCCGCCGCAGGTCACTATCTCCGAGCCGCGTCAGGATCTGACTGCGGTGCCGGCGATGATGGGCGGCCGGCGTTGGGTCTACTCGGATGATCCGATGTCGGTGCAGCAGTTTTCGGTCGACACGCCGGTACTGGCTGCGCCGGAAGCGGCATGCGGTCGCGTGGTGTTCAGCGACTTCCACGTGCTGAACGCGAGAACGCGCGGCATGACGTTCCCGGCCGAGTGCGACACGATGCCGCTCACACCGCAGGAGAAGGTGTTGGCGTTCATGCTGTTCGACTTGGCAGCATGCATCGGGCCGAACACGCCGCCGCCTCCGCCGCCACCCCCACCGCCGCCGCCACCGGCTGCGCCGCCTCCGCCGTTGCCACCGCCGCCGGTGATTTAACTGGCTGTCACTCCGCTGGCACGAAGCCGTGGGCTCGCTGCACTCGCAACATGCTCTGCTCGGCTGGCACGCCTACGCGCAGCGGAAAGCCGTAGTGACCGGTTCCGCGATGTACGTACAAGCGATCCTTGCCGCGCGCCCACAAGCCGTGGTCCGGCATCTTCCCGACGAGCGACACGAGCGTCCACGGCAAGCCGAACGATACGAGCCCGACCTGCCCGCCGTGTGTGTGCCCCGACAAGACCAAATCACCTTCGCCCGGCGGCAGTTTCCGAAACGCACCCGGGTCGTGCAGGAGCACGATGCGCGTGCAGCTACTCGGTTTCGGGAACCGATCACACACCTCGCGCATGCGCTTTTCGCGATCGCGAAAGTGAAAGTCGAACCCGAGTAGCTGCACGCGGCCGATCGGGGAATCGAGCTCGCACGCCTCGTCTACGAGCAATCGGACGCCCGCCTTCGCAAGCGCGCGCTTCACGACGTGGGGTGCTTCGTGGTCGTGGTTGCCGAGACACGCGTACACGCGACCGGGAGCACCCGCGAGCGGCGCAAACGCGGCCTCGAGCGCTGCGGGCGAGTGGTTCGATTCGACGGTCAAGAAATCGCCGGTCAAACAGATCAGATCCGGTGAACGTTCGACCGCGCGCTCACACACGCGCCGCAGACGCCGCACCGACATGAACGGACCGAGGTGCGGATCGGTGATCTGCACGAGGTTCAGCACTGGTTGCTCGCCGCCGTCCGCTGCAGCGTGATTCCCCGGCCGCCCGAGCGGATAACGCCGCATCGCGCCAGCATCGAGATCATCGAGCACCAAGTCGCGCACGGTCTCGGGCGTCCAGAGCGACTCGATCAAGCCGAGTAGGGCGAACCCGTACGGAAGCGCGTACCACTGCGCCGGTGCACCCAAGAGCACCGCGATGCTGACCGGCCACGCGAGCACGGTCCCCGCGGCGTAATACGACGCGGGAATCGAGACGAGCACGCGCCACAGCCATGGCCGCAAGCGCGGCCACAGGAACACGAGGAAGTGCACGTAGACGGCGATCTGCAGATACAGCCGCAGCACACCGAGCGCGCCCACACTCTTCGGTGCCGTGACCGACACCATCGTGAAGATGCCGAGCGCAATCGCCGTGAAAATGGCTGCGCCACGCCCGCGGTACCGCCCGGCGACGAGGACGACGATGAAGTAGCTCAGCCACGACGCGATCGAGAACGTAGACATTCGGGTGGGAACCCTAGGATCTGTGGATGAACAGCTCCGTTGTAAAGGGGCAATTTTACCAGGCAAAAACGACACCGCGCGCCGTGACGAACACGGCGCGCGGAGATTTCACCTGACAGGGGCTGAAAAACTCAGGCGACTTCGAACAAGCCGGCCGCACCCATGCCACCGCCGACGCACATCGTCACCACGACGTACTTGGCCTTGCGACGCTTACCTTCGATCAGCGCGTGGCCGACCATGCGCGCACCGCTCATGCCGTACGGGTGGCCGATCGAGATCGCGCCGCCGTTCACGTTCAAGCGCTCGGCCGGGATGCCCAACTTGTCGCGGCAGTAGATCACCTGCACTGCGAACGCTTCGTTGAGCTCCCAGAGGCCGACGTCGTCCATCTTGATGCCGGTCCGCTCGAGCAGACGCGGAATCGCGTAGACCGGGCCGATGCCCATCTCGTCCGGCTCGAGGCCTGCGATTGCGAGGCCGCGGTAGATGCCGAGCACCGGCAGGTTGCGCTGCTGCGCAATCTTGCTGTCGGCGACGACGACCGCGCTCGCGCCATCGGACAACTGGCTCGCGTTGCCGGCAGTGATCGTCGCGGTGTTGCTCACGGGCTTCAGGCCCTGCAAGCCCGCGAGCGTCGTGTCTGGCCGATTGCCCTCGTCCTGGCTCAGCGTGATCTCTTTGTACGAGCGTGCGCCGGACGCCTTGTCGGTGAGCTGCATCGTCGTCGTGAACGGCACGATCTCGTCGTTGAACTTGCCGGCCGCTTGCGCCGCCGCCGTCCGCTGCTGGCTCTGCAGCGAGTATTCGTCCTGCGCTTCGCGGCTGACGTTGTAACGCTTTGCGACCACGTCGGCCGTGGCGATCATCGGCATGAACAGCTCGGGCTTGTTCTTGATCAGCCAGTCGTCTTGGTACTCGGGCTTCTGCGGATTCGCCGGATCCGGCACGGTCGTGCCGAAGAAGTGATTGAGGTTCAGCGCGCCCTGCACGAGCGACACCGACTCGACGCCGCCGCCGACCATGAACGGCACGCGGTCCACGAGCACACGCTGGGCGGCCATGCTGATGGCCTGCAAGCCCGACGAACAGAAGCGGTTCACGGTGGTGCCCGCCGCCGTGACG
>Ga0193753_10001280_pt1 | contig 21744 bp, 20 predicted proteins | sample H1c2metaG_FD_144925 | JGI IMG/M metagenome (GOLD analysis project Ga0193753, IMG submission 144925) | Soil microbial communities from a riparian zone of the East river system, Colorado, United States - H1c2 | ecosystem: Environmental > Terrestrial > Soil > Riparian zone | place: USA: East... | reverse complement strand
GAGCTGATCCGGAGGAATGTAATGCGGAATGAGCTGGTCGCCGCCCTTCCCGATTTGATGCAACAGATCATCGACGGTAAAGTGATACCCGAAGTGAGCGAATGCCCTCATCCAGGCCTCCGCGTGGAGCGTGTTGCTGTCCACCAGGGTCCCATCGATATCACAGAGAACTGCCTTCAGCATTGCGGATTGTCGCATGTTGGACTGACGATGGCCCAGGTAGTTACGCCGAGACAATTACCTGCTAGGCACTACTGAACTGTGGCGGAGGGTGACAACCTGAGTCACAGGAACACGACCTTGGCCAAACGCCACTCTAGCCGCCCACATTCAAGTTGATCGCGTCGTTGGGCGCGTGCACCAAATCCTGCTTCGTGCCTAGATAGCGTTCGGTCGTCTGCACGGACGCGTGTCCCAGTAGCAGTTGGATTTGTTCCAGTTCTCCGCCCGCAGCGCGACAGAGCTTGGCAGTGGTGCGCCGGAGATCATGCGGAGCGATCCCGGCAAGGCCGACGGTTGCTGCATAAGATTTCAGCATCTGCCAAGCCACTTTCTCGCTGATCCGCTTTCCGGAGATCTGATCGCCTCGATTGACCGGCCGAAAGACAAATCCGTCGGTTATTCCGGCCTCGGACGTCCAGGCATCCATTGCGCTCTTTACCCATACCGGCATTGGAACAGTCCGTACGCGGCCCTGCTTGCCGACCAAATCTATGATGCACCATCGGTTATCGCGTTGTTGAACATGTTTGACGGTCATCGCCGCCAGTTCCGATCGGCGCAACCCGCAGCCAAGCAGGGCGGCGAACATGGCTCGGTCGCGGAGCCCTTTTCTCTTTCGTACGTCCGGGGCGTTTAACAGAGCTTGTGCTTGCGTAAGCGACAGCCAGTTTCCTACGCGGATGCCGTGTGACCGGACGCCCTTGATACGCGCAATGCCGGAAGCTAGGTCTGGCGCGAGGAGCCCATTGTCTGCGGCCTCCAAAGCGAGTTTCCGGACGGCCGTAATCCGCACGTTGATCGAAACCGACCCAAGTCCGCGGGATTCAAGATGCACGCGCCACGCCGCCACCATTGCTTTTGTGAAGCCGGCCCGCGGCTCCTGTGCGAACCAGTTGATCACCCATGAAATGAACTCATCCAGACCAAGGTTGTAAACCCGCCTCGTGATCGGAGACGAGACACTATCCAGGACGAGCGCCTTCAGCCTGCGCCATTCGGAGCCTTTGTCGGCTAGCGCCAGTTCGTACATTTTTAGGTCCTTTTAATTGGCAATATCGGTAGCCATTGAGACATTACCTCTGGATCCAAAGGAAGGCAACGACACCAAGAATGGGAAGCCTGAGTAACTCCGCCCTGAATTGTTTCAAATTGAACAATACGTGGCAAAATGAGAAAGGCAGACGTGAGTTTAGATCGTTGCTCGGGCCTCACCGCGAACGAATCGAGTTGGTTCATTGCCCCAATACTGAGAGCATACAGGTTTCCGAGGCGACGTCTCCGTTCGTTCCATCGAAGCCTTCATTGCCACTACCTGCAATTTCTCGACCGGTCCGCTTGAGTATAGTTAGGTCCGATCGCATTGGGGACAAAGCATGGGTTTCGCGAGGAAGCGCGAGCAACGAAAGGTACCGAGTAATTTTCCTCATGATGCGTTCTCCGCAGCAACTCCACGGCGCGTGTCCATTCTGATACGGCCATGACTTCGGGATCACCTTGGACCGATTTCTTGTGGACCCGTTGGCTATCATTAGCTATCGCGATTCGTCGGTGCTAAACGTGGAGGTTCCGACCGACCTCGCCGCGCGGCACTGACCCGGTGCGGGCCGCCCGAGCAAACCCGGAAGGTACGAGTGCTTCCAACATCGGATGTCGGCTGACTGGGCATATCTTTTAAGCGCAACTGGTGATACTATTCCGGTTACACCTTTGAAGATGCGAGTTGCGCTTGTCACGCGCAACCAGCGCAATTCGAGAACTTGGCGGCATCGGCGCTCAGGAATTCCAATCTTGCGGACGTGAGGGCATTCTTATTCATTTTTCGGGTTAGTCGGGTCCAAAGCTGAAGCGGAGCACCGAAAACGGCATGCACCTGAAGTACTGAGGTTGATGAAAGTCTCTGAGCCTGAGAAGCGTAGAGGATGGGGCGGCGGAAGTTTTTTGTTCTAATAACCGTTCCACAAAACATCGTGAGCTGATGAGCAGCGGTAATCCATTTTTCGATCAACCTATTCTCAATTCTCCCTATGGCCATCCGGAACGCCATTGGGAACTTGATGATCAAGGTCAGCCGACTCAGAGCGTCATTGGACATCGTCGTTCCGCCGAATTCATCACCCCGATCCCCAAGCCCAAAAAGCGCAAGGGTGGTCAACAAGCTCCGCTGGTGTTTGACGAAGGCCTGGGACTTTCAACGGCGAAGCAACAGTACGATCACACCGCCATTATCAATGCCGTCCGCAACCAGGTCGACAAGTGGCGGCGATTGCACAACCCGAGCGACTGGCGAGTCACTCCCGAGACTGCCCGTCTCCTCCAGCACTGGCGGCAGCATAACTTCAGCGGCATCCGGCCGTTCTTTTGCCAGGTCGAGGCGGTCGAAACGGCGATCTGGTTAACCGAGGTTGCCCCGCAGATTGGCAAATCCGGCGAAAGCTTCCTGGAACATTTGGCTAGCGCGAGTAGGGAAGCGAATCCGGAACTTATGCGTCTTGCTTTAAAGCTCGCGACGGGGGCGGGAAAGACAACGGTTATGGCGATGATCATCGCCTGGCAAACAATCAATGCCACACGGCGCACACAAAGCAAGCGCTTTACGCGAGGTTTCTTGGTTGTCGCCCCTGGCATCACGATTAAAGATCGCCTTCGGGTTCTGCAGCCGAATGATCCTGATAGCTACTACGCCAGCCGGGAATTAGTGCCGAACGACACGATGGAGGATATCAATCGCGCCAAGATCGTGATCACCAACTATCACGCATTCGCGTTGCGTGAACGGATCGAACTATCCAAAGGCGGAAGATCGCTTCTCCAGGGACGCGGCGAGGAGCTGAATACCCTCGAAACCGAAGGGCAGATGTTGCAAAGGGTTATGCCCGATCTGATGGGCATCAAGAACATTCTCGTGCTCAACGATGAAGCGCATCACTGCTACCGCGAAAAGGCCGAGGCCGATAATGATGCCGATGAGCTGAAAGGCGACGACAGGAAAGAGGCGGAAAAAAACAAAGAGGCCGCGCGCGTTTGGATATCAGGGCTTGAAGTAGTGAACCGCAACCTCGGCGTGACGCGTGATTGATCTTTCCGCTACACCGTTTTTTTTGAGTGGGTCTGGCTATGTGGAAGGGACACTTTTTCCGTGGACCATGAGTGATTTCTCGCTCATGGACGCGATCGAATGCGGCATCGTAAAATTGCCGCGCGTTCCTGTGGCCGACAACATCCCCGGAGCGGATGTGCCGATGTTCCGCAATCTCTGGGAGCATATCGGCAGGGAAATGCCTAAGAAGGGGAGGGGCAAGAGCAACACCCTTGACCCGCTGAGCCTTCCACCACCTCTACAAACCGCGTTGGAAGCTCTTTACGGGCACTACGAAAAGACATTCGAACTTTGGGACAAGGCAGGCATTCGGGTACCTCCGTGCTTTATCGTGGTGTGCAATAACACTTCAACTTCGAAATTGGTTTATGACTACATCTCTGGGTTTCTTCGAGACAACGACGACGGATCGAAAACCCCTATCGCGGGCCGCCTTGCGCTCTTCCGAAATTTCGATGAGCACGGAAACCCCTATTCAAAACCAAACACGTTGCTGATCGATAGCGAACAGCTGGAATCCGGTGAGGCTCTCGATGACAATTTCCGGAGCATGGCAGCCGACGAAATTGAGCGTTTCCGGCGTGAGATCGTCGAGCGCGGTGGCAAAGCGGCGGAGGAAATGCGGGAGGGTAAGGAACTCGCCGACGCAACCCTGCTCCGAGAGGTCATGAACACCGTAGGCAAATACGGGCAGTTGGGTGGCTCGATACGTTGCGTCGTATCGGTTTCAATGCTGACCGAGGGCTGGGATGCCAACACAGTCACGCATGTCCTCGGCGTTCGCGCCTTCGGAACACAGCTCCTGTGCGAACAAGTCATCGGTCGCGCATTGCGGCGACAGTCCTACGATCTGAACGAAGACGGTCTTTTCAACGTGGAATATGCCGACGTTCTTGGCATTCCATTCGACTTCACGGCCAAGCCTGTTGTGTCGGCACCGCAGCCGCCACGCGAAACGATCCAGGTGAAGGCCGTCCGTCCTGAGCGCGACGCGCTTGAAATTCGTTTTCCGCGCGTTGAAGGTTACCGCGTGGAGCTTCCCGAGGATCGCCTCTCGGCGGAATTCAACGACGACTCTGTGCTTGAACTGACGCCCGATCTTGTCGGCGCTACGGAAACTCAGAATTCCGGCATTATCGGCGAAAAAGCAGATTTGAATCTGGTCCATACCGGCGACGTTCGCCCTTCGCAGGTCTTATATGAGCTGACATCGCATCTCGTTTTGCACAGATGGCGCGATCCAGGCGAGGACGCAAAACTTCATCTGTTCGGCCAGCTCAAACGCATCGCCAAACAATGGCTCGATGGCTATCTCGTTTGCAAAGGCGGCACATATCCGGCCCAGCTCAAATATAAGATGCTCGCAGATATTGCCTGCAGCCGGATCATCGCCGGCATCAATCGTAAGTTCGTCGGCGAGCGGCCCATCAAAGCCGTGCTCGATGCGTACAACCCTGCCGGCTCCACGGTGCACGTTAATTTCAATACATCAAAAACGGACCGCTGGGAAACGGACGCCCCACGCTGTCACATCAACTGGGTAGTTCTTGACAGCGATTGGGAGGCTGAGTTTTGCCGGGTGGCCGAAAAGCATCCACGCGTTCGCGCCTACGTCAAAAACCACAATCTTGGCCTGGAGGTTCCCTACCGCTACGGCTCGGAGACGCGCAAGTATTTGCCGGACTTCATTGTGAGGGTGGATGACGGCCGCGGCGACGATGATCTGCTCAACTTGATCGTCGAAATCAAAGGCTATCGACGCGAGGACGCCAAGGAAAAGAAATCGACCATGGATACATATTGGGTGCCCGGCGTTAATCACCTTGGCGCGTATGGCCGCTGGGCATTTGCCGAATTCACCGAGGCGTATAAGATCGAAGCCGATTTCAAAGCCAGGGTCGAGGGCGAATTCAACAAGATGATTGACTCCGTCACGGTAGCGACGGCGGCGTAGGGATGGACAATGGCTAAAAAGCAATCCACCGCGAAGACTGTCGAGACCCTCACGATGAAGAGGCCACACGCAAAAACATTCCCACGGCGGAATACCAATCCGTCTTGCAAAAGAATGAGCAAAGCCCCGTCCGCGTGGCCTACGAGCGCCGCAATCGGGACCTTGATCCCCAATTGGTTTGGCGAGGCAAGGACGATCAGGACTGGTCAGACTTGGTCGTTCACGCTCCGCCGCTTTACATCCAAGAAAAGGTCCATCCAAAGGCGCTGGTCGACGACTTGCTGCGCGAAACCCGGGAGCGTGAACACGAAGCCGGGCAAACTACCGCAGATCTTTTCGCCGACTTCAACGGAATCCCTCAAGGCGTGGACAAGACCGAGTTTTATCAGCATGACCAAAACTGGTCGAACCGCATGATCCTTGGTGATGCATTACAGGTGATGGCCAGTTTGGCCGAGCGCGAGGGTCTGCGCGGTAAGGTTCAGTGCATCTACTTCGATCCGCCTTATGGAATCAGGTTCAACAGCAACTTTCAGTGGTCTACTACTGACAAGGCAGGGACCGGCACAGATTCTCCCGAGAAAATTAGCCGCGAGCCGGAGCAGGTCAAAGCCTTCCGCGACACTTGGCGCGACGGCATCCACAGCTACCTCACTTATCTACGTGACCGGCTCACCGTTGCTCGCGACCTCCTCACCGATTCCGGCTCCATATTCGTGCAGATCGGCGATGAAAATGTCCATTTTTTGCGCACAATCCTAGACGAAGTCTTTGGCGACAAAAATTTCGTTTCTATGATCACTGCTCAAAAAACAACGGGCGCGGGGAGCTTTGCCGGGGTACTGACGTACTCGCATCGTTAAACGATTACGTGCTCTGGTATTGCCGCTCGCTTGACGCAGTCAAGTATCGTCAATTGTTCATTGAAAAGGCGGTAGGCGGAACGGGCGCGACACTTTACACTCAAGTCGCATTGCCGGACGGGACTGTGCGTCCAATGTCAAGGCTTGAAAGGCGCGGATTGGCCGATCTGCCGAAAAACGCTCGTGCATTTGGTGTCGATAACATCACTAGCCAAACAACGCGCGTCGGGCAGACGACCGTGTTTCCGGTCGAAATCAATGGATCCTAGTATTTGCCTCGAAGCGGCGGCTGGAAAACAAATCGGGTAGGGATGGCGCGCCTACAGTTGGCTAATCGCGTGGCGAGAGGAGGAGCCTCGATTGGATACGTGAGGTATGTGGATGATTTCCCGGCATTTCCAATGGCGAACAATTGGACCGATACCGTAGGTCAAAACCAATATGGCGGGGAAAAGGTCTATGTCGTGCAGACGGCGATAAAGATTGTTGAGCGATGCATCTTGATGGCAACCGACCCCGGCGACCTCGTACTCGACCCGACATGCGGCTCCGGCACCACCGCGACCGTCGCCGAGCAAATGGGGTCGACGTTGGATCACGATTGACACCTCACGCGTTGCGCTGGCCCTGGCTCGTGCCCGCATCATGGGCGCACGTTATCCGTTTTACCTGCTGGCCAATTCCCGCGAAGGCCAGATCAAAGAAGCCGAAGTCGCTCGCACCGCTCCCAGTTCGCAACCCGTGCACCGGAACATCCGCTATGGCTTCGTCTATGAGCGCGTGCCGCACATCACGCTCAAGTCCATCGCCAACAACGCGGAGATTGATGTTATCTGGGACGAGTGGCAGGCGAAGCTGGAACCGTTGCTCAAGTCGCTAAACCTCGCGCTCAGGAAGACATGGCAGGAGTGGGAAATACCGCCCGAGGGCGATTCCAAATGGCCGGACGCGGCGAAGAAACTTCACTCCGACTGCTTGCAGGCCCGCGTTGCGCGACAACAGGAGATCGACAAATCCATCGCGTCGAAGGCGGAGTTTGAATATCTCTACGACAAACCCTACAACGACAAGAAGACAGTACGCGTGGCCGGACCCTTCACCGTCGAGAGCCTGTCGCCGCACCGCGTCCTGAGCGTCGATTAAAATAATAAACTTATCGATTCACTGAAACAAGACAGCACCCAATATGGTGCTAAGCAATCCTTTCCGCAAATGATCCTAGAGAACCTGAAGACTTCCGGTGTGCAGCAGGCACACAAGGAGGACAGGATTACCTTCACTGCTCTCATACCCTGGCCCGGCGAGCTGGTTTGCGCGGAAGCGCGCTACATCGAAGGCAATACTGAAGCCGGCGTGGAGAGACGCGCAGCGATTTTCATTGGTCCGGAATTCGGCACGGTGACTCGTCCTGATCTTGTGGAGGCTGCTCGCGAAGCCGGTGATGCTGACTTCGATGTGCTAATCGCATGTGCGTTTAACTATGAGGGCCAGGCTACAGAGTTTAACAAGCTTGGGCGGCTTCCCGTGTTGAAAGCACGGATGAATGCTGATTTGCACATGGCCGACGATCTGAAAAACACTGGCAAGGGAAACCTCTTCGTTATCTTTGGCGAGCCGGACATCAGTGTTCTTCCGGAAAAAGACGGCAAGTTGCGGGTTAAAGTGAACGGCGTGGACGTGTTCCACCCCAACACTGGCGAAGTGCGCAGCGACGGGGCTGACGGTATCGCGTGCTGGTTCATTGATGCTGACTATAACGAAGAGAGCTTCTTCGTGCGGCGCGCCTACTTTCTGGGCGCAAACGATCCATACAACGCCATCAAAACTACCCTCAAAGCTGAAATCAATCACGAAGCTTGGGCGACGCTCAACAGCGATACATCCCGCCCATTTGAAAAGCCAAAATCAGGCCGCATTGCGGTTAAGGTGATTAATCATCTCGGGGATGAGGTGATGAAGGTGTTTAAGGTCGCGTGATGGAGTTCCGTATTGCTGATACCTTCACGGACAGCCTCACACGGCTGAGAGCTGACGAGCAGAAGGCGGTGAAAACGGCAGCTTTTGATCTACAGCTAAACCCCGCAAGTCCAGGGCTCAGTTTACACAGGCTCGATAAGGCCAAAGACAAGAATTTCTGGTCAGTGCGCGTCGGTAGCGATATTCATTGATCGTGCACAAAACAGCTTCTAGCTTTTTGCTTTGCTACGTCGACCATCACGATAAGGCGTATGCCTGGGCCGAGCGGCGCAAGCCGGAAGCGCACCCTAAGACCGGAGCAGCGCAACTAGTCGAAATACGCGAGCGCGTCGAAGAAATTGCTGTCCCTGTTTATGTTGAGATTGCGCGGCCAAAACCGCCGAGGCCGCAGCTTTTTGCGAATCTGACGGACGATGCTTTGCTCGGTTACGGTGTTCCGACAGAATGGCTTGGCGATGTGCGTCTGGCTACCGAAGACACCATCCTCAAATTGACGGACCATCTTCCAAGCGAAGCCGGAGAAGCCTTACTCGAGCTTGCCACTGGCGGCAAACCGCAAGTCCCGGAACCGGCTCCCGCCGGAGCCAATCCGTTCGCCCATCCCGATGCGCAACGCCGATTCAGGGTCATGAACGATGTTGAGGAGCTGGAGCGGGCACTTACGTATCCCTGGGAAAAATGGACGATTTTCCTGCATCCAGCTCAACGTCAATTGGTAGAGCGCGACTATGGCGGGCCAGCGCGGGTATCAGGTTCGGCGGGTACGGGCAAAACGATCGTCGCTTTACACAGGGCCGTATTCCTAGTCCGTGCAAACCCAAATAGCCGAGTACTGCTGACAACGTTCAGCGACACTCTCGCAGATGCGTTGCGAACCAAACTTCGGCGTCTAATCGGCAACGAACCTCGCCTCGGCGAACGTATCGAAGTGCACGCTTTGAACGCCATTGGCGAACGGTTGTACGACCAGCATCTTGGTCGCCCTAAAATCGCGTCTCCCATTGTCATTCGACGCTTTATGTCGGAAGCGACCGCAGCTTCGGCCAATCAAAAGTTCAGCCTGAGCTTCTTGCTGACTGAGTGGGGAGATTTGATTGACGCTTGGCAGTTGCAGAGCTGGGAGTCATATCGCGACATTAAGCGGTTGGGGCGAAAGACGCGATTGCAGGAGGCCCAACGTGCCGCGTTGTGGGCAATCTTGGACACAGTGCGTATCCGTTTAGGTGAGGAAGGGCTTATCACCCGCGCTGAAATGTTCACCCGCCTTGCCGCTCAGATGGCGACACGGAAACACCCCCCGTTCGACTATGTCGTGGTCGACGAAGCGCAGGATGTCGGCGTTGCCCAGCTGCGGTTCTTGGCCACCCTGGGAGGAGAACGGCCCAACAGTCTATTTTTCGCTGGCGACCTTGGTCAGCGCATTTTTCAGCAACCATTTTCCTGGAAATCGCTCGGTGTGGATATTCGTGGCCGGGCGCGCACGTTGCACATCAACTACCGCACTTCGCATCAGATCAGGATGCAGGCTGATCGATTGCTCGGGCCGGAGGTAGCGGACGTCGACGGCAATACAGAGGACAGGCGCGGCACGGTTTCCGTCTTCAACGGACCCCCTCCGGCAGTTTGGACATTTAAGAATCAGACGGAAGAAGTCGAAGCGGTGGGTACATGGATGGCAGAATGCGGCCAGGAAGGGGTAATGCCCCATGAATTCGGCGTGTTCGTCCGCGCCGATGCAGAGCTAGATCGTGCTCGCGCAGCCGTCGCAAAGTCCGGGCTCCCTGCCAAGTTGCTCGACGAACATGTTGAAACCACGAGCGGTCAGGTTTCGATAGGTACGATGCATCTGGCAAAAGGATTAGAATTTCGGGCCGTAGTAGTAATGGCCTGTGACGACGAAATCATTCCACTCCAGTCACGGATTGAGACGGTAACCGACGATAGCGATCTCGAAGAGATATACAATACTGAGCGCCACTTGCTCTACGTTGCCTGCACACGGGCGCGGGATCACTTGCTGGTTACAGGCGTTGAGCCAGCTTCCGAATACTTAGATGATCTAGGACAATTCGCAGTAACGTAAGGGATGCTAAGCCGCCTCGTGCAGCCAAGATTTGGTTATTTTGGTTTGGCCATCATATTGTTTCAGAATTGTGACCGTTAAGCGTCAATATCGGAAGCTAGGCTAGGAGCGGCATGAGCGTAGACCTGACCTGCCTCATTGGTACCGCCAAGTCTACGACCCGCGCTTTTTGCGGCTAACTGCCCGTCGCAGTCATCAGATTACTGCTTAAAGGCCGCATTTAACGTGACAATATCGCCCGACCGCAGTTGAACGGTTCGATTCCAAATCTGATCTCCCGATCGGATCACCACGCGATGTTGGCCAGCTGATAACTGCAGTGTCGTAGGAGTACTCCCGACAAAGGCTCCGTCGACTTCGATTTCAGCGCCGGCCGTAGTAGAGGTAAGCGCGACAGCAGCCGCACCGCTTGCGACACCCCTCATCGCAGTAAGATCTGTCCTTTCGGCGTGCTTCTCGTAAACGTATTCGCTATCCGTGAAAACATCAAACGTGACACCCTTGTTAAGAGTCACGTCTTTGCCCTTCATCAGGAGAAAAGCGGGCGCAGCTGGCCAAATAGCATCGCCGCTCCTGCAGTTAACACGCCGGTCTTAACTGCGTCGCTTGAGCCCGCCTTTTTGTTGACCGAGTACCTTAATGTGATCCAGCGATCATCCGTGGCCTTGACCTTGTCAATAGAAAAATCTAGTTTTCCGGCTCGACCCATACGACGTTTTTCGTGGGCCTCGGTAACGGTCCCAACGACGCGCCCACCTTCAGCGACGACAATCGTCTGCCCAACGACTATGGGATCTGTGGCAACCAGTTCTACAGTCTGACCCACCTCGCCGCTGGCAGAGGAGATGGCTTGGTCAAGGCGCACGCGAATTTTAGTGGCCTCTGGCAATCGAATCTCAGCTAAACAGTTGAGGGTAAGCAACAATGCAACGCATCCAATCTTTTTCATTCCTATTTCTCCTATGGGGTCTAAACAGCGAGAGCGCTCAAAGGAAAAGACCGCGACTTAGCGACTGTTCCAGTCGAGGTCTTTACCGATTACCGCCCACACCGAAAATGGCGTACTCGGTTGGGTTAATGCGACATACGCTGCGTCGGTCGATTTCTTTCGATGTCGCAAAAGGCGGACTTTCCCCGCTATTAGGATTCATAAGAGGAAATATGGCGTCTCTAGGAATTGCGGCAATGAGATTAGATACACTTACCTTTACAGCTATGCGTGACGACTCGCACGACGTGACGCAACCGATCCTTACACTCCATGGCTCCGAGCAGGAACCAAGGCAACGTCTTTTTTCAATTCTTTATAGCGAGCTGCGTCGCTTAGCGGCATATCACATGCGTGGAGAGCGCTGCAATCACACGCTATCGCCCACTGCACTAGTGCATGAAGCATGGCTGCGCCTTTCCTCGCAGGAGACCGTCCAAGACCGCCATCATTTCCTAGCTTTGGCCGCTCAGGCAATGCGTCGAGTCCTGGTCGACCACGCCCGTGCTCGCCAAGCTCTATGCCGCGGGGGCGATATGATTTCCGTTACGATTGACTCACTGGACATCCCACAACCACTACCCGCGGCTAGCATGATTGCGCTCGACGAAGCAATCAATCGTCTCGCAACGGTCAAGCCTCGCGCGGCACAGGTCATCGAACTCCGGTTCTTTGGAGGGCTAACTGAGGAAGAGACCGCCAGCATGCTGGGCGTGACTCGCCGCACCGTGAATCGTGATTGGGAAATGGCGCGGGCATGGCTGTTTGGTGAGCTTTTGGGCCATGAAGCGCATGATCTCGAGCGATAGCTGGGATGAGATCGAATCGGCATTCTCCGCAGGCCTTGCACTTCGTCCGGAAGAGCGAGAGGACCTTTTGCGAGCCGCGGCTCCGGCGGTTGCTAAGGAAGTAAGAAGACTATGGGAAAACTGGGAAAGCGCGAGTGGGTTTCTCACCTCACCAGCGATTGCGTTTGAAGGAATTCCGCTCCTCGTATCCGGGCAGGAGGTGCTCGGCCGTTTTGTCGTAATAGACCGCCTTGGAGTTGGTGGCATGAGCGAGGTGTATCGTGCGCGCGATACCGTCCTCGGCCGGCTCGTAGCACTGAAGTTAATGCAGCGAGACCTCGGCCGTAATCGCGAGCGTCTCGAATACGAAGCGCGGGCTATTTCGTCATTGAGTCATCCAAACATCCGTTCGCTCTACGACCTGTGCTGGGAGAAAGACCTCCCGGTACTCGTCATGGAGCATTTGGACGGTGAAACGCTTGGGCATCGGTTGGGCCAAGGCTCCATCCAACTTATGGATGTCTTGCGCTGCGCCGTGGAAGTACTGAAAGCACTCGAACACGCTCATGACAAGGGAATCATTCACCGCGACGTTAAGCCCGGCAATATTTTCCTAACCGATACCGGCGCCAAGCTTCTTGATTTCGGAATTGCGACATCACAAGAGAGTCCGCTGTCGCTGGCTGCCGAAATAGCCGGCTCGCCTGGCTACATGAGCCCAGAGCAGTTGAATGGAGAACCGCTCGATGCGCGTTCTGACATCTACAGCTTCGGTCGAGTGCTTCAGCAGATCACAAGGGCGCCTGAGCGGTCAACAATTAGGGATGACATTAGCAAGGATGCTGAAAAATTATCCAAAAGGAAGAGCTTACGCACCAGCAGGCTAGTCCGAACTCATATCGAGTCTGTTGCGCGAAAGTGCGTAGCCATTGAGCCCAAGGAGCGTTTCCAGACGGCGTTGGCCGTTCGCCAAGCACTGGAGAAGATCGGCGCGAATGCAACGAAAACCAAGACGCTCAATGCAAAGCTGTTGGCCATCGTTACCGCTATAACCGTAAGTATACTTGCGCTCATGTGGTGGAGTTGGCGCGAGCCGCGGGCGAAGTCCGCAGCACGATTTAGCGTCCCGGTTCGCCTCACCATAGAAGGTGGACGTGCTCAGGAGCCAGTAATCTCACCCGACGGAAAACGTGTGGCATTTGCCTCAGACCGCTCCGGAAATTTTGACATCTATGTGAAGGAAATCGAGAGCGGGCAAGTCAGGCAGCTTACGTCTAGTCCATTTGATGAAAGACAGCCTTCCTTTACGCCGGACGGCTCTCACGTGGTCTTTCAATCGTCCGAGAGGGGTGCTGGTATTTCTGCAGTGCCCTCAGGCGGGGGGCCTATCCGGCACATCGTAGGCAGAGGATACCGTCCGCGTGTTTCACCCGATGGAACCAAGATCACGTACTGGATCGGAGTGGGTGACTTCGCCGTGAACGGCGCTTCTACAATTCACATTGTTCCATTCGAAGGTGGTCAACCGACAACCCTAGCGCCTAACTTTTGGGCGGCAGGTTTCCCCATCTGGTCAGATGACGGCAAATATGTAATTTTTTTTGGTGAAGATATGTCGGGGCGTACCTACGACTGGTGGTTCGTTCGAACAGATGGATCAAAAACGGGCAGAATCCCGGCTCAGCTGGCCTTAGACGAAATCGGCAAGCCAAATTTTATCATGCGTCCAGTCTTTTATTATCGCGGCAATGTGTATGGAACTGCGCGCGTTGGTCTCACTTCCCATGTAGTTGCTGTATCGTTTCAGCCAGATCAAGCTGGGAAGAGAGTCGTCGCGAACAGTGTTATGTAAAGTATTTCTGGAATCGAGGCGTATTCTGTCTCGCGTAACGGATTGGTTGCTTTCACGAGCTCTACTGCTAACGACGATCTTTACCGGCTTCGTCTAAATCCGATCACCCACCGAGCAAGTAGCGATCTTGAGCGCTTAACATCGGAAGACTCGAATGAGAATAATGGGAGCACTTCCGAGGATGGCCGCCTCCTCTGCTATCAATCCGATCGCGATGGCAGTGCGGGCGTGTGGCTACGAGACTTAGTCACCGGCGTCGATCGTAAGATCGGCAGTTTGCCGCCAAGCAGGTACTATATCTCCGAGATATCCCCTGATGGGCGTCTCATTGCGTTTGGTCGTACTCCTGCCTCGACGCTCATAGCCTCATCGAACGGGAAAACTTTACTCGAGCTTCCGGGTATGTGGCCCTATCAATGGAAAAATAACGAACAATTGGTGATTCTACTTGAAAGCGCCATCACGCATGAAGTATCAAATAGGCCGCTAAGAGTGCTGAATATAACAACTCACTCTCTATCGCTCCTTAATCGAAGTGACAATCGAACTTGCCGGTGGATGAATGGGGGAGCGCTTGACGTGTGTTCGGAAGCCGAACAGAATGGCTCTCTAAGAATATCCGTGGTTAAACCTATGCCAGGAGCTCATCCGCATTTTATAACCTTTGCCGACCATGAACCGGACATATTCTCCACGAGCAAAGGAGATGTCTGTTATTGGTATGGTCGACGCAATAACCACGACTGCTTACTCGGTATTCGCCTAAATACCCACACAGCTGAGCCCATCGGAAGGGTTTTCGTCGCCTATGAGTTCAAGTCGAACGAAAAAATAGCCGCGAGCGAAAAAAACACTCCGGTCCTCCGCAACAATTCAGTCATCGTGCCGCTTACGGAAACAAAAAGCAATATATGGCTGCAACGCTTTCCAAATTAATGCCATATACTCTAACACCGAGCTAGCTTTCCTTTATGCCCGATCACTTCTCGCGGTTATACGTGATGGCCACCCCTGAGTCAACGATGGTAAATTGGTCTCCGTTCATCCGGAACGGTAGCGAGTCTCTGCCTGCTGGCAGCGACAGTGCAGCGCTGAACCTCCAGTCGAACACGATGGTATCACCTTGCAAGCTGTACGTGCCCGTGCGCGGAACGTAGTCATTACCCGCGAGATATTTTTGTACGCCACCATCCGACGAGAAGATAAGATAACCTGGACCTTGGGTCCACCATTTGCCGGTTAATCCTGACGAAGACCCGCTCGCGGGTCCGTTGGATGGGTACGGAGTAGTCGTGAACGCATTGAGCACTGTTGCTACGGCCTGCAGTCTTCTCACGCGTGCTTCCTCATCCACAATCCGTACCGAATCGAGAACTGCACTGACAGTCTGAGACTTTTGCTGCGTCGACCCGCGAAAGAGAAACACCACGAGCTGTTTGCTCGCATAGAAGGAGACTAGATAAATTCGTTCCTCCACCGGGGTGTCCGGGGAACTCCGAAACTCAGTTGTTAACGTCATTCCTCCGGGATGTTTTTGTGGCTCGGTTGCGTACTCGTGCATGACGCCGTTCCACGCTTGCCCTAAGTCACTAATACACTTCTTATGCAACCCAGAATGGTCTGCCGCCGGTGGCGCTGAAAAGTGTATTACGGTTATCTTCCGCTTCGAGTCTCCAGTCGTGGGCACAATCTCGAGCATCCCTTGCGTGTTTGTAGACAAGACGTGCCAGCCTTCTGGAACACGGAATTTCAAGCCGTATTCGCTGTAGCGCTTACCGGCAGAACAAAACGCCGTCGTGTTGACCGTGAGAGTGATTAAAAATGTAATACTCAGAAAGTTATTTGTGAATTGTGGTGTCGTCATCTAATCATCCTTTCTATGTTGATCTGTTTCTTTAACGTGGTCGTTGTTGACTATTCCTGTTTTTTCGAACACAGGTGATAGAAGAGGACGGCGGCTATCCCTAACCCTACTGCGGTTTTCGTCAATCGTTTTGCTTGGAGCCAAGGTGAGCTTTCCAGCTCTCCCTTCTCAATTCGGCCCGATGCATTGGCATTTGAAACGTCACATGAAGCACCACGCGTCGCGGCGGCGGCATGCTTCATTGCTATATCAAATTGGCCCGTGTAGTCGATTCTTGGCCACGTTGGCTGTGACGGCCAAGTATTGGTGATTCTATGTGCAACAGGGTCACGATAGCGATCATTAGGCATATCTAATATCTCTTTTCTTTGCTTTTCAACACGTTCAGGATTAAAGACTAGCGACGTAGCCATTTCACGTCGATGGAGCGCGCGTACAAAAGAGAAGTGAAGACGCCGCGCTTTAGGCGAAGCGGCAATAACATGCCGTTTCGATCTCTGGGTGAGTACCAAGACCCGATCGGTATGTTGGCCAGGGGGACACTGTACTCGAAGGAACCAGATACGATCCGGACAGTCTGTCCGGATAGGTGTACAAACGTCGAAGCAACGCCATTCGGGTGGAAGGCGTACGCACGTTCTGCCGGTACGACAGTGAGGTCGTCAATGAGCCTGGCGGTCCAACTAGCTGAACCCAACATTAGAGCCCCCTTTCCGCTTTAGGCCAATGACTCGTCCGGATGCAAAGCAGCGGACATCTCAGAAGGCGGAAACCTTAAGCCAAATGCGACATGCTTTTCTGCGTGCTAAGGGCTTTGTAGCGGAGCCGACGGGCATGTCCCTAGGTATCTGAAGTAGCAAGTCCGTTTAACGCTAAGATAGACACGAAAGTTGTCACTTTGTCCGGAAAGTCGGAATCTCGTAGAAATGGATCGACACCTTGAGCTCGCAAGGGATTGCTCGCCTGCTATAGCGAGCGAGCGTTAAGGTCCAATATCGGAAGCTATTATTGACTAGGATCGGCGACCTCTGGATTGCTAAACCTCCCCGACTATCCCGGATCTATTTTTTGAACAATAGAAGAGCGTTTTCGTGGCGATTGGTTCTTCAGGTAGTCGACGGCGACGCTAATTTAGGACCTGTGTTTCCAGGTGACGGACGCCGGCGTGCATATCCAGGGGTTGTTCAGAGATGATCTTTGAGGCGGTAAGATTTTCGATAATGCGCTTGGCTGAAACTTCATGACGGCCCTATTCTTGGGACTGCTGGGACTCTTTCTTCTTATCGTTATTCTGTACGAAGTGTTCGAGGTTTTGCTGCTGCCTCGTCGGGTACGCAGCCAACTGCGCTTTGTGCGCTTGTTCTTCCGAAGTACATGGGCGGTCTGGTCTGGAATTGGAGCTAGGATCAAGCAAGGCGAAAGACGTGCGAGTTTCCTAAGTCTTTACGGACCTCTGTCAATGGTTCTGCTGGTTTTGACCTGGGCGTGTGGATTGATTGTAGGCTTTGGTTTGTTGCAATGGGCATTGTCGTATTCTCTTAAGCCAATGCCCAGTGTTTTCAGCCAACTGTACTTAAGCGGAACGACATTCTTCACACTTGGATATGGAGATCTCACTCCCGTCACAAAATCCGGCAAGATAGCTGCGGTGGCAGAATCCGGGACCGGCTTCGGCTTTATCGCTGTCGTGATTGGTTATCTTCCAGTTCTCTATCAACTGTTTTCCCAGCGAGAGGCGAAGGTCATTCAGCTCGATGCCCGTGCCGGATCCCCGCCCTCGGCAGCTACACTGCTCACCCGGCATAGCCGGGGTAATGGAATTGAGGCCCTCGATCGACTTTTAGAAGCCTGGGAAGGTTGGTGCTCGGAGATCATCGAGAGCCATCTTTCGTATCCAATGCTGAGCTACTACCGTTCTCAGCACGACAACGAGAGCTGGCTCGCGGCAGTCACCGCGATCATGGATACGTGCGCGATCCTGCTCGTGGGCCTGCAAGGCCGGCAGCCATTTCAAGCTCGAATGACGTTTGCCATTGCGCGATTGGCGATTACCGAACTTACTCGGATTTTCCAGACACCTATTCGTGCTCCAGAGTCTGACCGCCTTCCATCAGCTGCGTTCGTGACACTGCGAGGAATTTTGAGTGAAGCTGGTCTCCACTTTGAGGATGGCGACGCCGAGGAGAGGCTGAGAGCTTTTCGAGCCACTTACGAGCCCTTTCTAAATGGTCTATCCGGTTATCTCCTGTTGCCGATTCCGCCTTGGTTCGCCCATGAAAATGAACTTGACAATTGGCAAAATAGTCCACGCGGGCGGACGGCGAAACAGCTCGTAGACTCGGACTTGACCACTAATTAGGTTGACCGCCACTCCCGTTGGTGATCATTTTGCTCGAGCTCGGTGCGCCGATGATCAGCAGAACGCGCCGCTGCGGCGGTCGGCCTCTTCAGGAGGCGAGGCGTTTGAGCAGACGCTCGGCTTCCTTATCGTCGATGAGCACGAAACGGCCAGCGTCGTCTTCGTACGCATAGACGTCCGCGTTTTTTAGCTCGAACCACCAGCCATGCAGGCGCAGTTGCCCAGCTTCTACGCGCTCGCGAACGAGAGGATAAGTTTTCAAATGCCCGAGCTGGCGTAGCACGTTGAGCTGAGAAAGCTGATTGTGCGGAGCAAGCGACGTGTCCAGGGCCTGATTGCGGGAGAAATCTTCCAGCGCTTCGCCGCCATGACGCAGCCAGGAGCGAAGGTGAAAGGGTTCGACGGTGTCGCGGCCTGTGAGCAGCACCTGCATCGCTCCGCATTCGGAATGGCCGCAGATGATGATGTCAGTGACCTGGAGCTTCGCGAGCGCGAATTCAATAGCGGCGGCTTCCGAACCGTCGTTCCACGACCTTCCGTCGCCCCCCGCGGGCGGGACGAGATTGCCGACGTTCCGGATCACGAACAGGTCGCCCGGATCCGCCGAAGCGAAGAGATTGGGAACCACGCGGCTGTCGGAGCAGGCGATCAGGAGAGCATCCGGCGCCTGCCCTAGCGCAAGCTTCGCGAACACCTCCCGGTAGCCCGGCCGCACGTTCCGCCGGAAGTCGACGATTCCTTGAATGAGTTTTTTCATACCTGCCGGGCTATGCTATGCGTCGCGAGTGTACTATTCCGGGCGGGCGAAGCGCGATTGAACAAATCCGGCTGCTTTGACTCCGCTACCGCAACAAGACCGGATCGTCCGACCACAGGCGCCCTTCGAAACGTAGGGCGAATCCGGAAGGGAGTGTTATTTCGTATTATCGGAAGCTATTTGTACCGCCCCATTGTTTCCGGATTGCCGACATCTACCCGGAATGCATCGGAGCAGCACCTGTGAGACATTTTGCAAAAAATAGCCCCCATCAGCCATAAGAAGCAGTTCAGGCTCGACCTCATTCTCGATCGGGCGGCCGCCCACGCCTCAGAACGAAATTTCCGGCTTCAGCTTGTGTGATTCGGCAATTGCGCCGTGGCGAATAGCAGCAATGTGCATCCCACGTTGCTGGTAGAACCGGATCGCAGGTTCATTGTCGTTTGTAGTAATGAGCCATACGCGCTCGTTCTGATCATGCGCTACACCAGCCTTTCGATCGGAGATGCGGCTGGGCTTCCGAAATCGCACGTCACGGGAGACCGGATAATTACGAATCGGGACAAAACCGGGAAAGAAGTCTACGTCGGGGTGCCAAATGTTGTAATTGATGCCTTGAACGCTGCGCCCCACGATGGTGCGAAATACTTCTTCTGGTCTGGTAATGGACTCATTCACACCCGCGCCAGCACATGGAACAGCCGTCCTTGGAAATACCGAGACAGTGCCGTAAGCACTACTCAAAAACTCAAAATGGTATCGCCGACGCCATGCGAAAATCGACGAAAAGTTGGAGAAGTTCTGGCAGGTCGATCCGTTTCAGACCGCACTCCGTTCCGTCTTAGTGAGTTGAAACTTCAACCGTGATTCTGTAGCGCTGATAAACGCTAAGCGCTTGGCCGGACCGGTCATCACCAGAACCCCTGGTTCCTTCAGAAACATTTCGCCGCACCGTTGATCTCCGCAACGTCACGATCCGCCTCGGTCACCGGCTCCTATGGAACGGAAGGGTCGCCTGCGTCTGAACGTTGCGGGGTCTCACAATACTTCTTTGACGACCGAGCCGAGTTTCATATATTCATCTAGATTTTGCGGCTTAAGGAAGTACGCGTTGGCTCCCAGGCTCGCCGCCTCTGCCCGATCGGTCGCCGCGTCCGAAGAAGTCACGATGATCACGGGAACGTCTGCAAAGCGAGCGCTTTTCTTGACGCGTCGTAACACCTCCATGCCATTCATGCAGGGAAGGTTCAGATCGAGCAGTATGACTTGGGGACAGGGCGCTTCCGGATCGGTGTCTGCGGCCTCGACAAATGCGATAGCCTTCTCGCCATCTTGTGCGACGAGGACGTCACTATCGAGGCCTTCGGATTCAAGTGCCGTTCGAACGAAAAAGACATCAGCCGGGTTGTCTTCAACCAGGAAAACAGTCGGCCAACCTTGGCTCATATCGTCGTGCTCATTGTTTGTTGACCCTTCCGATCTCTCGACAATTTTCTGGCAGATCGCCAGCCCAACGCCAGTGCCCGGGTATTCGCCACGGCCATGCAGTCGCTTGAAAAGCATGAAAACGGAGTTCGTGTACTCCGCACCGATGCCGATGCCGTTATCTTTTACGGAGAAACACCAATACCCATTTGCTGCTTTCGCTGAGATCTGGACGCGCGGGCGTTCAACACCTCGATATTTGATTGCGTTGCCAATCAGATTCTGAAATAGTTGTTGCAAGTACACGGGCTCGACCGGCACGGCCGGCAAATCTTCATAGACTACCGTGGCCTCGGTAGATCGTAGGTCGGCTCCCAAATTTGACAACGCCTGAGTGATCGCAAACTCTACTGGTATGAACGCGGGAATAGAATGAGTCCTCGAACCCGACACGTCTAGGTACGTGAGAAGGTCTTTTACCAGGTTAGACATCCGCGCGGAACCTTCAATCACGTGCCCTATGAACTCGTCCGCCTGTGCATCCAAGCGCCCCGAATATTGTCTCTGGAGCATCTGGCAGTAAAGAGACACGTTTCGGAGGGGCTCTTGAAGATCATGGCTGGCGCAGTAGGCGAAGACGCTCAGATCGGCATTCGCCCGCCGTAACGCCTCGTTGGTATTTTCCAACGCCCGTTCGGCCTTTCGGCGCTCAGACATATCGCGCGCATTGATCAGGATACCGGCCACCGCAGGGTTATTGAGCAGATTGGCAGCTACTCCATCTAGAAGCCGTAGAGAGCCATCGCTATGTCTGACATGAAGCTCGAAACCATAGTTGTTATTCGACCCGAGATTTGAGTCTGAAAAGATTCGATCGACTATTGACTCTTCCTCGGGCAGAGCGAATTCTCGAATTGATCGGCCGACAAGCAGATCGGGCGAGTAACCCATGACGCGGTATGATGACGGGCTGGCATAGAGCAATATGCCAGTTTCATTCGTCAGAAGGATTAGGTCTGAAGCATTTTCTATTAACGACCGAAAACGTCCTTCGCTGGTCCGCAATCGCTCGTATAGGTCATATAGTTTGCCGGCCGTTTGGTTAAAGACCGCAGCGAGGGCGGCCAGTTCGTTCGTCCCAGCCATGGCGACGCGATATTTGAAGTCACCGTGCGCCAATGCTTGCGCACCGGCACCCAGCATGGATAGAGGCCGGGTGATGCTGCGTGTAACAACAAGCCCCAGCACTACGGCGATCAAAAAACTCAAAATAGCCATCGCGGCAAGCGTCTCCGCGGCTTGGTCTTCGGCACGGCTGATGTCTTCGAATACCCGCTTTCGGACTTGCGATAATTCTATGTCGGCTTCCCGCATGAGGGCTTCGGCGACATCGTCCGTATGGTCCACTTGATTCGATAGTCGTGCGTTCAAGGCTGCCCAATCGCCGGTACCGGCGAGATCAGCGAGCGTAGCTACCCTCTCCGGTAAGTTTTCCACGACGTCGCTGAGGCTATC
>Ga0193753_10001279_pt1 | contig 21755 bp, 19 predicted proteins | sample H1c2metaG_FD_144925 | JGI IMG/M metagenome (GOLD analysis project Ga0193753, IMG submission 144925) | Soil microbial communities from a riparian zone of the East river system, Colorado, United States - H1c2 | ecosystem: Environmental > Terrestrial > Soil > Riparian zone | place: USA: East... | reverse complement strand
ATTTGGGTGGTGGTGGCGCTCAAGCCGTACCGCACCGTGGTCATCAACTGCTCGGCCTGCGTCTACACCCTGCGCGCGCAGTACCCGGCCGAGGGGGTCGCGCTGTCGAGCGAGATCCTGTCACTGGCCGAATTTCTGGCCCGGCTGGAAAAGCGCCGCACGGACGCGCCGGACGAGGCCTGCGCGCTGCGCTCGGTCTACTACCACGACCCGTGCTACCTGGCCCGCTACGCCGGCGTGACCGAGGAGCCGCGCCGGGTGCTGTCGCGCCTGTTCGAGGTGCGCGAGCTGGCCGGGTCGCGCAGCGAGACCGAGTGCTGCGGCGGGGCCGGGCTCCTGCCCAAGACGATGCCGGAGGTGGCCGACGGCATGGCGCGCGCCCGCCTGCGACAAGTCGCCGCACGCGGCGGTGGAACCGTGGTGACGTCGTGCGCCACCTGCGCCTTCATGCTCAAACGCAATGCGCCGAGCGGAGTTGTGGTGCAGGACCTGGCCACGATGCTGGCCGGCGAGATCCCACGCTCCGGCCCGGGGTGAACCGCCGGCGGTCGCGGCGGCCGGGCGCGGCAGGCGCGGGCTCGCCTGTGCTATACGACCGACATGTCGCCGAAGATGCCCCAGCTCAACAAGCACCAGCTGGATCTCATCGACAAGAGTCTGCGCAACATGTGGTTCCTGGCGATCGGCGCGGGGCTGCTGCTGGCCGCGTTCGTGTACTTCCTCAGCCGCCACTCGCCGCCCCCGCTCGGTCACTAGCCTCTCAGGCTCAGTCGGCCCAGTCGGCGCGGTCCACGCCGTAGGCGCGGCGGACCAGGTCGTCGATCTCGTCGCGCCGCCCCGCTGCGCCCGGCCCGGTCGCGGCGCGCTCCGCCTCGGCGGTGAAGCGCGACGGCGCTGGCAGCGGCAGCGGCTCGAGGTACGCGGTCTTCAGCCGGACGTAGCCGCCGCGCAGCGGCACCCCGGTCTCGCGCAGCCACAGCCCGACCACCCGCGAGTTGAAGACCGCCAGGAGGAGCGCGAGCGACACCGGCGCGCCCGGTAGCGGGCGGATCGCGTAGGCCGAGTCGAGCACCATCGCGGCGCGCCGGTCGATGAGCGCGCGCCCGCCCAGCGCCACGTCCGGCACCACCAGCTTGGCGGCCGGCGCCGACAGCCAGGCCAGGTTCTGCGGCCGCCCGAAGCAGTAGAACGCCGGGCCGCGGAAGCGGCCGCGCTCGCGCTGCTCGAGCGCGCCGCGGTGCCGGGCCAGGTACGCGGCCGCGCGCGGGAAGCGCCCGGCCATCTCCGACGGGGCGATGAGCTGACCCGTGCGCCGGTAGGGGACCAGCACGCGCGCGGGCGGATCGGCCGGCCCGAACGCGGCGACGTCGCGCCCGCGCAGGCACGGGCGGACCAGCGACGGCTCGACCTCGTCCGCCGCGTCCGGCCCGAGCACGAACACCGGATCGGCGTTGGTGCCGGCGCCCTTGGCGACGCGTGCGACCTGCGCGAGCGGCGGGCCCTGCGCGGCCAGGCGCTCGACCAGCGCGCGCCGCCGCCCGACCGAGAGACGCCACGGCGCCTGGTCGAGCTCGCTGCCCGGCACCTGGCCCAGCTCCCAGCCGCCCGTGCCCCGCCGCGCCACCGTGACCTCGGCCTGGCGCGCGCGCGACAGGAACACCACCGACGTGTACGTGGTGGCGCCGGCGAACACCTGCTCGGCGCCGAAAAGGACCAGCGCCCGGACCGCTCCGGCCTCGGCCAGCTTGCCGCGCAGGAGGGCGGCGCAGCGGGCGGTCAGCCAGCGCGAGGGCACGATCAGCGCCACCTCGCCGTCGGGCGCGGTCCACTCGAGCGCCTGCTCGAGGAAGGCGGCGTAGAGGTCCCACTCGCCGCGCGAGGTGGCGGCGTAGCGGCCGCGCAGCGCCTCGCGCAGCTCGTCGTCGGCCAGCCCGAGCCGGATCGATCGCAGGTAGGGCGGATTGCCGATCACCAGATCGGCGGCGCCGGTCAGCTCGCGCCCGACCGACGACAGCAGCGCCTCGGCGCAGTGCACGGCGGCGCCGGGGCCGAGCCGCTCGCGGGCGAGCGCGGCGAACTCCGGGTCGCGCTCGATCCCGACCAGGCAGCGGCGCGCGATCGCCGCGCGCGCGGCGACCGGATCGAAGCCGCGGCGGCCCGCCTCTCCGGCCAGCGCGGCGCCGGCTGCGACCAGGAAGCGTCCGTCGCCGGCGGCCGGGTCGAGGACGACCAGCTCGGGCGAGCCGTCGGCGCGCCAGGCCGGCGGTCGGCGGGCCAGCCGGGCGGCGAGCGCCTCGCGCACCACTCGGTCGACCAGCGGGGCCGGGGTGAAGTAGGCGCCCTCGGCGCGGCGGCGGGCGCGCGGCCTGGCCCCGTCGGCGCCGGCCGGAGCCGCGGCCGAGGCGAGCTCCTGGCCCAGCAGCGCCAGCGCGGGCGCGCTCAGGAGGGGCTCGACCGCGCCCCTGGCTCCGCCCAGTGGCTCCACATCTCCATGTATAGAATACTCGGCCGACATGCCCGCCCCCCGCACCCTCCTGATCGTGAACCCGTCGGCCCAGAACGGTCAGCTCGGCCGGCGCTGGCCCGAGCTGGGCGCCGCGCTCCGCCGCGAGCTCGGCTCGTTCGAGGAGGCGCTGACCCGCAGCCCGGGCGACGCCACCCGGCTGACCCGCGAGGGCCTCGAATCCGGGGTCGACACCGTCGTCGCGGTCGGCGGCGACGGCACCACCAACGAGGTGGTGAACGGGTTCTTCGACGGGCAGCGGCCGATCGCGCCGGAGGCGGCGCTCGCGCTCCTGCCGTTCGGCACCGGCGGCGACTTCCGGCGCTCGGTCGGGGTGCCGCGCGAGACCCAGGCGGCGGCGAAGGTGGTGGCGGAGCGGCGCACGCGCGCGATCGACGTCGGCCACCTGGAGCTGACCGGCCGCGACGGCGCGCCGGTCGAACGCATCTTCATCAACATCGGCTCGTTCGGGGTGAGCGGGCTGGTCGACGAGTACGTGAACAAGGCATCCAAGCGGCTGGGCGGGAAGCTCTCGTTCATGCTGGCCACCGCGCGCGCCGGGCTGGCCTACGACAACCAGCGAGTCCGGCTCGTGTTCGACGGCGACGAGGCCGGCGCGGTCGACATGACCGCGTACGTGGTCGCGGTCGCCAACGGCCGCTACTTCGGCGGCGGCATGCAGATCGCGCCGAACGCGGAGCTGTCGGATGGCGTGTTCGACGTGGTCGCGATCGGCGACATGGGCCTCTGGGACCTGGTCCGCCACAGCCGCAAGATCTACAGCGGCAGCCACCTCGGCCTCGACAAGGTGAGCCAGCGCCGGGCCCGGGTGGTACGAGCGGAGCCGATCGGCTCCGATCCGGTGCGGCTCGACGTGGACGGCGAGACCCCCGGGATCCTGCCGGCCACCTTCCGGATCCTGCCCGGCGCGCTGCGAATGGTCGTGCCCGCCCAGGCGGAGGGGTAGGCGCGCCATGGGCAGTCGCGGAAAGAAGCGGAGCAAGGCAGCAGCCCGCGGCGCGATCGGATCGGCCGGCGCCAGCGCGCGGACAGCCGATTCGGCGACCGCCGGTTCGCCGCCGGTCGATTCTCTGCCGGTCGATTCCCTGCCGCCGCCGGAGCTGGTGGCGCCGGGCAGCCCGGTGGCTCGATTCCTGGCCCGGGCCGGACGCCGGCGCGGGCCGCTGCTCGTCGCCCTCGCCGCGCTCGGCGGCGCGATGTACTTCCTGGCCTCCCCCGACTTCGACCTGTGGCCGCTGGCCTGGCTCGCGATGGTCCCGACCCTCATCGCCGCCGAGGCCGCGCCGACGGTGCGCCGCGCCGCGCTGCTCGGCTGGGTGACCGGCCTGGTCACCCACGTGGGCGGCTTCTACTGGCTGACCGGGATGCTGATCCGCTTCGGTCACCTCCCCCGCCCGGTCGCCCTGCTCGGCCTCCTGCTCCTGTGCGCCTACCAGGGCCTGGTGATCCTGTTCTTCGCCTGGTCGGTGCGCCAGATCCGCCGGCGCAGCGCGCGCCGCCGGGGCACCCCGCTGCCGATGGTGCTGGTCGCGCCGATCGCGATGGTCGCGTTCGAGATGCTGGTGCCGTTCCTGTTCCCCGCCAACATGGCCATCACCCAGGCGTGGGTGCCGCCGGTCATCCAGATCGCCGAGCTCACCGGCCCGACCGGCGTGACCGCGCTGCTCGTGATGGTGAGCGGCGCCATCTACGACGCGCTGACCGCGGCGACCCGCAGGCGGCGGCTCGTGCCGCTCGGGGCCGCCGCGGCGGTCCTGGCCGGCGCCCTCGCCTTTGGCGGCGCGCGCATGAGCCAGATCGACGACCTCCGCGCCGCCTCCCCGACGATCCAGGTCGGCGTCGTGCAGGGCAACATCCCGTTCGACGAGAAGGGCCTCCACCACCCCAAGCTGGCCGCCGGCCAGCTCGAGGGGCTGCAGAAGGTATCGGCCGAGCTACAGGCGAAGGGCGCGGACCTCATCCTGTGGAGCGAGTCGTCGTATCCCTACTCGCTCGCGCGAGACCGAAGCGAGGACCTGCCGGTCGGCAGCAAGGGTCGCCTCCACACCGACGACTTCACCGCGCCGCTCGTGCTGGGCGCGGTGACCCGCACCCGCAACCCCGAGGACCTCCCCTTCAACAGCGCCATCTACGTCGACGGCAAGGGCGCCTTCCGCGGCCGCTTCGACAAGATCTTCCTCCTCATGTTCGGCGAGTACGTCCCGTTCCAGGGCCTCCTGGGCGGCATCGTGCCCCGCAACGCCGGCCACTTCTCGAGAGGCCAGGGCGTCGTCACCTTCCCCTTCGAGCACGAGGGCCAGACCTACCGGCTCGGCCCGATGATCTGCTACGAGGACATCCTCCCCCAGTTCGGCCGCAAGCTCGCCGATCTCCACCCCCACCTCCTCGTCAACCTCACCAACGACGCCTGGTACGGCGACACCTCTGAGCCGTGGGAGCACCTCGCCCTCTCCGTCTTCCGGGCCGTCGAATCCCGCGCCGACCTCGTCCGCGCCGTCAACACCGGAGTTTCCGCCTTCATCGACGCCAGCGGCCGAGTCTACGAAAAGAGCTACGCCGTCGACCCCCACGAGACCCCGACCGCCATGACCGGCCACCTCGCCCCCATGGCCCTCATCGAGTCCGGCCACACCTTCTACACCCGCTTCGGAGACCTCTTCGGCTGGACCCTCGCCGCGGCGACCCTCCTCCTCTGGCTGGGCTGGGCCGTGGTGGAGAGGCGACAGGGTCGGCGCATCGAAGCCTGACCGGCGCAGGAAGAGGCCCGCTCGAGCGAGGCAGGCCCGGCTCTCGGCGGTCACTCGCAGCCGGCCACACCGCCGTGATGGGAGCAGCAGCCTTGATGGGAGCCACCACAGCTGCATGAGGGCGAGAGCGAGCCGTCGCCGCAGAGCAGGCCGCCGCTCTCTCTCGCTGCGCGCCGTTCGCGGGCCGCTCGGCGCCGCTCGTCGCGGGCCTCGGCCGCCGCCTGCTTCTTCTCGACGGCTTCTCTCGCGATGGCCTCGCGGCGATCGCGGACCTCCCGCTTCCGTTGCTGCGACGCGAGCTCCTTTTCGAGCCGGATCTCGTCCTTCTCGTGGTGGCTCCTCAGCGCGATCAGTCGGGCCGGTTCGGGGCCGGGCTCGAGGCTGCGATAGGTCTCCCAGATGCCGATGGCCTCGCGCTGGGACTGGACTCTGGCCGCCAGATCCGCGCTCTTCTCGGCCGAGGTGAGGCGGGACTCCGCGGCGTTGCGGAGCCGCGACAGCGCCTTGGCCTCCAGCGCAGCGGATTCGCCCGCGAGCCCCGAGCCGCGGGCCCCTTTCGCGGCGGCGAGGGCGCAGGACCAGTCGTCCCGTTGCAGACAGGCGGCGCCCTCGGCCAGCGCGATCCGGCCAGCCAGATTTCTGGCCTCGGGCTCCGCGGCTCCGCTCACCTGTCTCAGGCGGGCGCGGGCCTGCTCGATCGAGCCCTCGCCAAGCGCCACCTGTGCCGCTGTCAGCGCGAGTCGATCCGCGTGTGCGCGGGCGCGCTGATTCTCCGGCGCGGCGGTCGGGATCTGGTTGGCCAGGGCGAGCGCGCGGTCCACATCCGGCTCGGCCAGGGTCTCTCGCAGGTGGATGTCGGCCCACAGCCGAGCTCGCTCCGGCTCATCGGGTGAGCCGAGGCCGTCGAGCTCGGCGCGAGCAGAGTCGAGCCGGCCTGCGTCCACGTGACGACGCGCTGCCGCTACGGTCGGCTCGGCGACCACCGCCAGGACCGCCGCCGCCGCGACCGGTACCACCGATGCAACGAGCCATCGACGGGCCGCTCTCCGCCCCAGGGTCGCTCCCCACACGGCTCGGTAGACCAGGAGCGCGAGGGCCGCACCGGCGCCGACCACGCCCAGGGCAGCGAGCGAGTGAAAGTAGGTCCCGCGCACGAGGTAGGCGATGGCGGCCGCCGCCGGCACCACCGCGAGCGCGATCGACAACCTGCGCAGCGAGGCGGCGCGGCGGTGGAACAGGCGTTCGCTCGTGATCGGCGGCGCCAGCATGCGCAGGCCGTGAAGCTCGATCGTCTCGACCGCCCCGCCCGCGCCGTAGGTGAGGTCGATCGACGGCACGTCGAGGAGCGCGAAGCGCTGCGACGTCACCTGCTCGCCGGGCTGGAGCCTCGGCTGAAGCGACCGAAGGTTGGCGGCCAGCCAGTCGGCCGGGGCGGCCTGGGCGAGTTCTTCCTCGGTCAGCCAGCGAGGACGCGCCACCTCGGCCACGGTGCGGGCGTCGCGCTCGATCTCGGTGCGCGACGCGCTGACGCCGTCGGTCCCCCACGAGTAGGCGCGGGTCACCTCTCCGTCCGGCTCGATCTGGACATCCTCCCGCTGCGACGCGTCCACCTCGAGCCAGCGCTCGAGCTTCTTCGACCCATGGCAGGACGCGCACGGCACGCGGCCGCGCGTGCACTCGCCACATTTCACGTCCCCCTTCCCGCGGCAGCCCTTGCAGTTGAGCAGGCGGCGCGCGCCGCTCGCCGTGATTCCCTCGAACTTGCCGCTGCCGTCGCACGATCCACAGCTGACGCGCGCGGCGCCGCCGCACTCCGAGCAGGTCGTGCGCCCCTCTCCCTTGCAGCTCGCGCACGACGCGACGTGGCGACTGGCGCGGTCGAGCTCCGCGGGTGGGCTCCAGGCATCGAGGCTCGCCGGATCGAGTGGCGCGGCACCGACTCGTGCGTGTCCGCCGTGGGGCGATGACCGCCAGACGAGCCGGCGCCCCTCGACCTGCGTGACGAGCCGACCGATGAGCCGCCTCCGCAGCGCGATGGAGCGGACCGCGTCACTCGGATCGCGCGGCACCTTCGGGATCGCCGCGGCCCACCGCGAGAAGACCTTCACCGCGGCCGACTGGGCGGCGAGCGAGTCGCCGAACACGCCCGGATCCACGCTCATCACCTCGTGGAACTCCTGTTCCGGCGGGGCAGCTGTGGTCGGTGCTGCCGCGCTCGACATCGCAGGCCTCGACATCGGCCGCGCTCGCGTCTGTCGCACGACCAGGTGCGCCAGCCAGGCGATGAGAGCCGCGCCGGCGATCGCGATCAGGTACACACCCAGCACGGCGACCGCGATCGCGCCTGCGATCAGGAGGCCTATGAGGGCGTCGCCGCCCGATGAACGCCGCCCTCGTCGGGAACCGAACCCCCGCCCTCTCGCCATGAGTGCCTCCCCACGCGATCCTACGATCGCGGTCCGCGGCGGCCGGCCCCTGCGTCCTGACCTCTCGCCGATCTCACCCGCGCTCGTTCGCTGGACAGCGATCCATCACCCGGGTGGGGCCACGCCGCGCTCCCCGCACCCTCACTCCCTTCCCCGCCCGCGGTACGCCGCCGGCGTGGTTCCGGTCCACTTGCGGAAGGCTCGGGTGAAGTTCGGGACCTCGGTGTAGCCGAGGCGCGCGGCGACGTCGGCGAGGGGGAGGTCGCGGTGGTCGAGGAGGAGGAGGGCTCGCTGGCGGCGGGCGTCGTCGAGGAGGGCGGTGAAGGTGGTGCGCTGGTCGGCCAGCTTTCGCTTGAGGGTCCTGGTCGACATGTGAAGGCGGCGGGCCACGTCGGTGACGCTGGGGAAGCCGCTGGGCTCGGCGGCGAGGGCGGCGCGGACACGGCCGGTGAGGCCGGCGTCGACCAGCTCGGCCAGCTCTCGCTCGCACTGGGCTCGGGCGAGCTGGAGGGCCACGGGATCGGCGGTGCGGAGGGGTGCTCGCAGGAGCTCGGTCGCGAAGACGAGGCGGTTGGCTGGCTGGTTGAAGCGCACCATGCCGCCGAGCTGGGGGGACGGGATGTAGTCGGGGGCCGGGAAGCTGACCTCGGCGAGGCCCTCGGGTGGGCGGCCGGTGAGCTCCTGGCCGACGTGCCAGAGGCTGAGGCCGAGGCCGAGGACGGCGAACTCTCGCAGGGTGCCGAGGTCGGCTCGCTCCTCGATCACGATCGACGCGGTGTCTCCCTCGACGTAGAGGGCCAGGCCGATCGCGGTGGTCCGGGTGCTGCTGAAGCGCACGGCGAGTTCGATCGCGTCGCCCAGGGTCGCGGCGGTCATCGCCGCGAAGCCGAGGAAGCCGTGCGAGGACAGCCTCATCTGCATGCCCATGTAGAGGGCGAGGGCCGGCTCGCGGGTGAGGCGGTGGGCTCGCTCGACCACCTCGGCGCAGATCGGGATCGGGACGCGGCAGGCCGGATCGCGCAGGCCGGCCGCGGTGACCGGCAGCCCGTCGAGGAGCTCGGCGGCGCCGACGTTCCAGCGGGCCGCCAGCTCGACCACCTCGAGCAGGTACACGCCGGGGAGTGCCGGCAGGGCGGCGTCGTGCATCGCTGGCCCAGGATGATAACGAGTCGGCCCGCGCGGACCTAGTGCCCTCGGGCCGCGCGACCCAGACTGAGCTCGTATCCACCGGAGACCGAGGTGTCCTCCATGACGACCATCCCCGTCCCCGCGGCCCCCGTCGCGTCCGCCGCGGCCTCGCCGCCCTCTCGCGCCCCGATTCCCCGTCGCCGACTCGACTTCGATTTCGACCCGGCCTCGGTGCCGCGCGACTGGTGCGCTTCCGACCCGTTCCTGTCGACTTTCTGCGACAGTCTCTCGGTGCTGTTCCCCGAGGGTGAGCGCTTCTTCATCGACTCGGTTCGCCACCTGCGCAGCGGCGTCGCCGACCCGGGCCTGCAGGCGCAGATCGCCGGCTTCATCGGCCAGGAGGCGATGCACGGCAAGGAGCACCGCGCGTTCAACGACATGCTCGACCGGCAGGGCTACGCGGCCGCGCCGCGCGCCGAGGCCGGGCTCCGCAAGCTGCTCGGTCTCGGCCGCCGCACCCTGTCGCCGCACTCGCAGCTCGCCATCACCTGCGCGCTCGAGCACTTCACCGCGATGATGGCGGAGGGGCTCCTGCGCGAGGACGGCATGTGCGGCGACATGCACCCGTCGGTGCGGCCGCTGTGGATCTGGCACGCCCTCGAGGAGAGCGAGCACAAGGCGGTCGCGTTCGACGTCTATCGCGCCACCGGCGGCAGCGCGGCGCGCCGAGTCCTCGTGATGGTGCCGATCACCTGGCTGTTCGTGGCCGTGGTCGGCCGCACCCACGTCCGCTTCCTGGCCGAGCGCGGCGTCCTGTCCCGGCCGTGGCGCTGGCTGCGCGGCATCGCGCACCTCTGGCTGTGGCCGGGTTACCTGACCCGGCTCGTGCCCGCATACCTGGCCTACTACCGGCCCGGCTTCCACCCTGACGACCGCGACACGCGCGCGCTGCTCGAGGCGTGGCGCGAGCGGCTGTTCGGCGAGGACGGCGAGCTGCGCCGGTTCGTCCGCGACGGCGAGGCCTCGGCCGCATGACCGCGCCGGAGCGCACCCGCGTCGCCATCATCGGCACCGGCTTCTCCGGGCTGGCGATGGCGATCCAGCTCGAGCGATCCGGTCGAGCCGACTTCCTCCTGCTCGAGCGGTCCGACACCCTGGGCGGGACCTGGCGCGACAACCACTACCCGGGCTGCGCGTGCGACGTGCCGGCCCACCTCTACTCGTTCTCGTTTGCGCCCAACCCGGACTGGTCGTCGGCCTACGCCCCGCAGCCGGAGATCCGCGCCTACGTCGAGCGGTGCGCGGCCCGCTACCGGCTGGCCGATCGGATCCGCTACGGCGCCGACGTGACCACTGCCCGGCTCGACGAGGCGCGCGCGGAGTGGACGATCACCACCGCCGACGGGCGCGTGTTCGTGGCCGACGCGGTGGTCGCCGCGGTCGGCGGGCTCAGCCGCCCGATGGTCCCGCGCCTGCCCGGGCTCGAGCGGTTCGCCGGGCGCACCTGGCACTCGGCGGCGTGGGACCACGACGCGCCGCTCGACGGCAAGACGGTCGCGGTGGTCGGCACCGGCGCCAGCGCGATCCAGTTCGTCCCGCGCATCGCGCCGCGGGTGGCCCGCCTGGCCCTGTTCCAGCGCACGCCGCCGTGGGTGCTGCCGCGCGAGGACCACGAATTCACCGACGCGGAGAAGCGCCGCTTCCGGCGCGGGCCGGTCCGCTGGCTGCACCGCCAGCGCCTGTACTGGTCGCACGAGGCGCGCAGCATCCCGTTCACGCTCGAGCCGCGCCTCCTCCACCTGGCCCAGCGGATCGCGATCCGCCACATCCAGCGCCAGGTGCGCGACCCGGAGCTCGCCCGCCGGCTCACGCCGAGCTACGTGATGGGCTGCAAGCGCATCCTCCTGTCCAACGACTACTACCCGGCGGTCGCGCGGCCCAACGTCGAGCTGGTCACCGAGCCGATCCGCGAGGTGACCGCGCGCGGCCTGGTCACCGCCGACGGCGCGCTGCACGCGGTCGACGCGATCGTGTTCGGCACCGGCTTCGACGTGCACGACTACCTGGGTCCGATCCGGGTGATCGGGCGCGGCGGCGAGGATCTGTCGGAGCGCTGGCGCCGGCGGGCCGAGGCCCACCTCGGCACCACGGTGCCCGGCTTCCCCAACTTCTTCACCCTCATCGGCCCCAACACCGGCCTGGGTCACAACTCGATCATCTTCATGGCCGAGTGCCAGGTGCGCTACATCCTGTCCTGCCTGCGCGCGATGGAGCGGCGCGGCGTCTGTCTGGTGGAGCCGCGCGCGGAGGTGACCCGCCGCTACAACGAGCGCCTGCAGGGTCGGCTTCGCCGCACGGTGTGGACCAGCGGCTGCAAGAGCTGGTACCTCAACCAGGACGGCGTGAACACCACCCTGTGGCCCGGCTCGACCGCCGAGTTCATGCTCCGCACCTGGCGCTTCGATCCCGCGGATCACGTCATGGTGCGCCGCGACGAGCTGCCCGCCGCGGCGCCGGCGCGAGCGCCGCTGGTCGCCGTGCGCGGAGGTGTCGCGTGATCCCGGACCGTCCGCGCGCCGTGGTCACCGGCGCGGGCAGCGGCCTGGGGGCCGCCTTCTGCGAGGCGCTGGTCGCCGGTGGCGCGCGCGTCATCGCCAGCGACGTCGACCCGGCCGCGGCCGCGGCCACCGCCGCGCGCCTGGGTGGGTCGGTCCACCCGATCGGATGCGACGTGGCCCGGCTGGCCGACGTCGAGGCGGTCGCCGCCGAGGCCGACCGCCTGCTCGGCGGGGTCGACCTGGTCATCAACAACGCCGGCGTGGCGGTGGTCGGCCAGGTCGGTCAGGTCCCGATCGAGGACTGGCGCTGGTGCGTCGACGTCAACCTGTGGGGCGTCATCCACGGCTGCCACGTGTTCGTGCCGCGTCTGCGCGCCGCCCGCCGCGGCCACATCATCAACGTCGCGTCCGCCGCCGGGCTGCTGTCGCCGCCGCACATGGCGCCGTACAACACGACCAAGGCGGCGGTGGTCGCGCTGTCGGAGACGCTGGCCGCCGACCTGGTCGGCGATCGGGTCGGGGTCAGCGTCCTTTGCCCGACCTTCTTCCGCTCCAACCTGGTGCGCTCGTCGCGCACCGCGGTGGACGACGCGCTCCACCGCGCGGCCCGTCGCCTGGTCGAGGACAGCCGCTCGGCCGCCGACATCGCGCGCGCCGCGCTGGCCGGCGCGGCCGCCGGGCAGCTCCACATCGCGCCGCAGCCGGACGGGCGCTGGCTGTGGCGGCTCAAGCGCTGGTCGCCGGCGCTGTTTCGCTCGCTGGCGCCGCGGGTGGCCGCGCGGATCGCCGGGGCGGCGCCGCCCGCGACGACGACGACGACGCCGACGCCGGACGGAGGCCGGTGATGCGCGCGGTCGAGCGCGCCGCCGCCCTGCTCCTCGCCGCGCGTGGCATCCGCGGGCGCCGGATCGAGACCGACGTGGCCAGCCACCACGTCTACCTGGCCGACGGGCGCGGCGCACTGCCACCGCTGGTGATCGTGCACGGGCTGGCCGACAGCGCCGCTTCGGCCGCGTTCCTCATGCTGCGCCTTCGCCGGCGCACTCGCCGCATCGCCGCGGTCGAGAGCGCGGGGCACGGGCTGAGCGGCTCCCCGCGCGGCGAGTACACCATCGATCGCCACCGCGCCTCGATGACCCGGGTGCTCGACGCCATCATCGACGAGCCGGCCATCCTGGTCGGCAACTCGCTCGGCGGCGCAACCGCCATCCACTACGCGCTCGAGCGCCCCGACAAGGTGCGCGCGCTCCTGCTCACCTCGCCGGCCGGCGGCGTGATGGACGAGGCGGTGCTCGAGGACCTTCGCCGCGCCTTCAGCCCGCGCACCGTGGCCGACGCGCGTCGGCTGGTCGATCGCCTGTTTCACCGCCGCAGCCCGCTCGCCGGGCTGGTCGCGCGGGTGGTGCTGGCCCGCGCTGCCTCGCCGGCGGTGCGCGACCTGGTGCGCACGCTCGCCCCGGCCGACGCCTTCACCCCGGAGCAGCTCGGCCGCCTGTCGGTTCCGGTCCACATCATGTGGGGTCGCTCCGAGCGAGTCCTGCCGCCCGCCATGCTGGCCTACTTCCGCGCCCACCTGCCGCCCGGCGCGGTCTTCAGCGAGCCGGACGCCCTCGGCCACTGCCCCCACCTCGACGACCCGGCCCGCATGGCGCGCCTCATCGTCGACTTCGCCGAGCTGCACGCCGGCCGCCCGGCGCCGGCCGCTATCCCCAGAGCCGCACGCCGCTCTGCGGCTCGGTGATCCGGGGCGCGGGCCGCTCGCGCGGAGCGGTGAGCTGCGCGGCCAGCGCGACCAGCGCGACCAGATCGGCGGCGCGGCCGCTGCCGCCGAGCCGGCGCTGCAGCCGACGCCCCACGATCCAGAGCCCGACCGTCGTCAAGATTCGACCCATGACCTTCCCTTCGTGTGGCCGACGAGCGCGCCTCGCCGGTCCTCGCTCGCTGTGCACGCCAGATGCCAGGAGGTCGCGGGCGGCGCGAAGGGCGGCACACGGCGTGCATTTCCCCGGCGCCATGATGCAAGGCATGCGGATCTTGATGTCGGTTCTGTCGCTCAGCCTGGTCACCGGCCTGGGCGCGTGCAGCTCGCGCACGCAGCAGAACGCCAAGGAGACCACCCACTCTGCCGCCGACGACACCGAGGAGGGCGCGGAGAAGGCGGCCGACGAGACCGGCGAGGCGGTCGAGGATGGCGCCGAGGAGACCGGCGAAGCGGTCGAGAACGCGGGCGACAAGGTCGAGGAGAAGACCGACAAGGACGGCCCGGAGTGACGGGCCTGGCGACGACGGTGTGTCGCGCCGCCACAGCGCGCATCGGCGCGCTCTGACCGCCGCGGCGGCCACACCGTCGGCCACCTCCCCGCTCCTGGCCGCGGCTGGTAGACTGCGCGGCCGATGGACGTGACGTCGCTGCCGCGCCTCGGGATCGGCATCTCCGCCGAGTTCGACTCGGCCCGCCGGGGCATCGACGCGCTGACCCTGCGCGGCGCGGCGCCGGGGCTGATCGACTTCCTCGAGTACGGCTGCGACCTGGCCCGCGGCCTCGACGATCACGCGCGGCGCTGGGCCGCGGCCGGTCACCCGGCCACCTATCACTTCCTCGACCTCAACCTGACCGAGCGCGACGACGCCGACCCGGCCTGGCTCGAGGCGACCGGCGCGCTGGCCCGCGAGCTGGGCGCCGCCTGGCTGTGCGGCGACGGCGGGCTGTGGCACTTCGGGCCGCGCGATCGCGGGCACGAGACCCTGCTGCCGCCGATCCTGACCCGCGACAGCGCGCTCGAGATGGCCGACGCGATCCAGCGAGTCGAGCAGGCGACCGGCCTGGCCTGCCTGCCGGAGAACCCGCCCGCGCCGATCTACCTGGGCGACCTCCACATCCTCGACTATTTCGCGCTGGTCGCCGGCGCCACCGGCGGCGGCCTGCTGGTCGACTGTGCCCACCTGGCCATCTTCCAGCGCATGGCCGGTCACCCGCCGCTGACCGCGCTCGACGGCTTCCCGCTCGATCGCGTGGTCGAGCTCCACGTGGCCGGCGGCAGCGAGCGCGATCACGCCGGCTTCGCCTGGATCGACGACGATCATCAGCCCGAGCCGCTCGCCGACACCTGGCTCCTGTTCGAGCACATCGCCGCGCGAGCGCCCAACCTCAAGGCGGTCGTGTACGAGTGCGAGCGCAACCCACCGGCCACGGTGATCGACAACTTTCGCCGGATCCGGGCCGCCTGCCCCGCGTCGGCGTGACTCCGCGCCGATGAGCCACCACGCCCTCCAGCGCGCGCTGGTCGTCGCGCTCCACGACCCCGGCTTCGCCGACGCGATGCGCGCCGATCCAGCCGCCGCGCTGGCGCCGTTCGGGCTCGAGCCGGCCGAAGCGGCCCAGCTCCTCGCGGTCGACCCGCGCGCCCTCGCCATCGACCGTCTGCGCGGGCGACGGGTGCTGAAGGCGATCGCCGAGGAGCTCAAGGGCTCGCTGGCCATCGCCCTGGCCGAGGCGCGCCGCCTCGGCTTCGCCGACGACTTCTTCGCCTCGCCCTGCTTCCGCGCGGCGGTGATCGAGGATCGCCACCTGGTCCTGGCCCTGGCCGACTATCTGGCCGCGGCGCTGGCCAGCGGCGAGCTCGCGTCGCCCAGCCTGGCCGGCGTCCTCGCCATCGAGCGCGCCCAGGCGGAGGTCCGCCGCGACGCCGACCGCGATCCACCGCCCGGCCTGTCGCTCGCGCCCGGCATCCGGCTGGTGACGTGCGACGCGGCGTCGCTCGCCGCGCTGCAGGCCGCCGAGCGGCACCTGTTCGAGCTGTCGCTGCTTCCTCACATCGCCCTGTGCGACGACCGACCGGCCCTCGAATTGCCCGCGGTCGAGGCGCGCTCGCTCCACCTGGTGGTCCGCGCCCGCGGCGGCGAGGTCGCGCTCGACGAGGTGCCCGAGCCGTTCTTTCGCTCGCTCGGCGCCCTGGCCGGCGCGGCCGCGCGCGCGCCGCTCCATCGCGCCGGGGTCGCCGACGCGCTCGCGCTGGTCGGCCTGCGGGTCGCCGACACCGACCGCCTGGTCGGTGATCTCGTGGCCGACGGTTACCTGGTCGAGGGCCCGACCGGCGCCGTCGGTGCGTGAGCCCTGACCGGAGCTGACATCCCCTCCCCTGCGAGGGCGCCGGTCGCCGCGTGACGTTATGGTCGGAGGATGGGAAGAGTCGTCATGAGCGTGTCCGTGTCCCTGGATGGCTTCAGCACCGGTCCCGAGGTCAGCGTCGACCAGCCGATGGGCGCCGGCGGCGAGCGGTTGCACGAGTGGCTGTTCGCCGACGACATGGATCGAATCGACGCCGAGGTGGCGCGCGAGCGCCGCGCCGCGTCCGGGGCGGTGTTGATCGGCCGGCGGATGTTCGAGCTCGGCGTCGGCCCGTGGGGCGACACCCCGTTCGCGATGCCCTGCTTCGTCGTCACGCACCGGGCCAGGACCGACCTGCCCATGGCGAGCGGCACGTTCGTCTTCGTCACCGACGGGATCGAGCGCGCGCTCCAGCTGGCCCGGGAGGCGGCCGGCGAGCGCGACGTGCAGATCCTGGGCGGGGCGGACATCCAGCAGCAGTACCTCCGGGCCGGGCTGGTCGACGAGATCGACCTCCAGCTGGTGCCGGTCCTGCTCGGCGCCGGCACCCGGCTGTTCGACAAGCTGGCCATCGACCCGATCGCCCCGATCGAGCTCGAGCGGGTCCGCCTGGCCGGAACGCCGCACGTGACGCACATGCGCCTCGGCGTCCGCCGCCGCTGATCGCGCCCCGCGGGGGCCTCGCCCGTCCGGTTTCGCGCGGCCGATCGCGGCGGATGCGGCGGGGTCTACCCTGACTGGGTGTCTTGACGTAGCGGCGCGTTCCGTCAAGGTCCAGTCGGGGAATCGCCGCATCAGTGGCGATGCCGGGCAGCGTCTGCCCGGAGGGAGATCCATGCGCGCATCGGTTCATCTGACGTTCGGCTCGCTGTTCCTCGTGATGCTCGGCGGAGCCTGTGGCGACAACTTCGACCGGGGACCGGATCCGGAGACGCCCGACGCCGGCATCTCGATCCCGGACCTCGACGCGAGCCTGTCGGACGCGAGCCTGTCCGACGCGGCCCCGCCCGACGCGAACACCGCGGAGTGCGTGGGCGTGGCCGACGGCACGCCGTGCGGGGACGCGAACGACTCCGAGTGCGACGCTGCAGACACCTGCCAGGGCGGCGTCTGCGTCGCAAACGTGGCCGCCGACGGCGACGCCTGCGGCGACCCGACCGACACCGAGTGCGACGCCGCCGACTCCTGCCTGGCTGGCACCTGCGCGCTCAACGTCGCCGCCGACACCACGCCGTGCGGCGACCCCACCGACACCGAGTGCGACGCCGCCGACTCCTGCCTGGCCGGCACCTGCGCGCTCAACGTCGCCGCCGATGGCGACGCCTGCGGCGACCCGACCGACGCCGAGTGCGACGCCGCCGACTCCTGCCTGGCCGGCACCTGCGCGCTCAACGTCGCGGCCGACGGCGACGCCTGCGGCGATCCGACCGACACCGAGTGCGACGGCGCCGACTCCTGCCTGGCCGGCACCTGCGCGCTCAACGTCGCGACCGACGGCGACGCCTGCGGCGACCCGACCGACACCGAGTGCGACGATCCCGATTCGTGCTCCACCGGCCTCTGCGCCGGAAACCTCGTGGCCGACAGCACGCCGTGCGGCGATCCGACCGACACCGAGTGCGACGACCCCGATTCGTGCTCCACCGGCCTCTGCGCCGGCAACCTGGTCGCGAACGGGACCGCCTGCGGCAGCAACGGCGACACCGACTGCGACGACCCGGACAGCTGCTCGAGCGGCGCCTGCGCGCCCAACCCGGAGGTGGACGGGACCGCCTGCTACGACTGCCCGGCCGGCATGGGCCTGTGCGACACGTGCGTCTCGGCGGCCTGCGGCGACGGGCCGCTCTGCGACCTCGGCAACGCGGGGAACCTGGCGACCACCTTCCCGGGCGGCAACTCGCAGAACGGAAACATGTTCGACCTGGTCGCGGCCAACGCCGTCACGATCACCAGCTTCGAGGCGCGGCCCTCGTCCGCGACCACCGTGGAGGTCTACTTCAAGGTCGGGACCCACATCGGGTCCGAGAGCACGGCCGGGGCCTGGACGCTGATCGGCTCGGCGGCGGTGGCGGCCGCCCCGGCCGGGGCGACTGTCGCCGTGCCGATCCCGATCGACGTGACCATCCCGGCCGGGCAGACCTACGCCTTCTACGTCACGACGAACGACACCGTCGCGTTCGTCAACTATCACAACGGCACGTCACGGGCGACCGTGGCAGCCAGCGACACCAACCTGACGATCCTGGAGGGCTGCGGGATCTCGTACCCGTTCGGCTCGACCTTCGTCACGCGGGTCTTCGAGGGCGTCATCCACTACACCACGGCGCTGCCCAGCCTCTCGCTCGACAGCTCGATCGGCACCGCCACCGGCGTGGCCGACAGCGCCATGTTCGACATCGAGGCGACCAGTGACGTCCAGGAGGCCGACAGGCTCTCGGTCGAGCTGGCCGCCGGGACCTTCGACGTCGATATCTACTTCCGGCGCGGCTCGCACGTCGGCTTCGCGGGCTCATCGGACGGCTGGGAGCTGTCGGGCAGCGGCATCGACATGGTCTCGGCCGGCGGCGGCGCCCTCACCGACATCGCGCTGGCCGGCCCGATCGATCTCTCGGCGGGGGAGATGGTCAGCTTCTACGTCGACACCGGCGCGGGACTGGCCGGGCTTCAGGTCGACCCCGGCGGGGCGGTCGGCGATCCAGCGGTGGTCGAGGCCGAGCAGACGCTGCAGGTCGGCATCGCGCTGGCCGGCGGCTTCGGCACGATCGGGGCGCCGACCACCTTCCGCGGCACCCTCGGCTATGGCGTGTGCGTGCTGGAGTGAGCACGGCTCGCCGGCGAACGGCTCACCGAGCCCCGGGGGTGCTGCGCGCGACCAGCATCGAGCGGAACGCGGCGCGGTGGGCCCAGGCCAGGTAGATCTCGAGCGCGACCAGCCCGATCGCCAGGGCGAGCCCTTCCGGAGCCAGGAACAGGTGGAACGCGGCGATGTTGACGATGACCGGCGCGATGAGCGCGAGGGCGAGCGGGACGAACAGGTTGGACAGGAGCAGGGCGCCGACCACGACCTCGGTCCCCTTGATGAGCTGGAACAGGTAGCCCGACTTCATGAGGGCGCCACCGAGCGCCATGGCGCCCTCCGGGACCGGCCCTGACGGCGGCGGAATGAAGTTGAAGAAGCCGTTCAGGCCGAACACCAGGAAGACCAGGCCGAGGATGACGCGAGCGGCGGTCGGCAGGTAGCGGGCGATCGCGCGGATCATATGTCCCTCGGTGGCGTCGGCGCGCAGGGTGGTGGTGGTCTGGATGGCCATGGTGTCCTCGTTTCTGGGGGTTGTTCGACGCGTGGGATTTCTGGGTTCACTCACGCGACGAACGACCGCCCGCTCGATCGACACGCGGATCGATCTTTTTTCGATTCCGCCATCCAGCTTGAATGACATGGCTAATCGCCCTCAGGCGGCCGGTCGGCGGACATGGACCCGCGCGCGCGGTCAGTCGATCGCGAACGCGCATCCGATCCTTGGCGTCCTCGAGGACGCGCGGTTCCAGGACCAGCCCGGGACCGGTGCAATGCAGCTGCGCGAGGCGAGCGCCAGCTCGGACGCGGCCTGGCGATCGCCGCGGCGTTCGACGCTGACGGACGATCGTCGTGACGATCCAGGACACCGTGCGCGGGACGGCTATCCCGGTCCCGGCAACTCGGCGCGGTCCAGCAGGCCGCGGCGTTTCCAGCCGATCGTGAGCAGCCAGACGGTGGCGGCCGCGTGCGGTCGAGGGGCGCCGAGGAGCTCTCGCTGCCACGCCTCGCGCGGTGGCACGCGGGTCCTCCAGCCGTCGAACCAGAGAGCGCTCGAGCAGGGGTCCAGCGCCGCGCCCGACGCGCCGGCGTGGTGGTGATGATTGAGGAGTACGTAGCGGAGGGCGAAGCGGACCTCGGTCGGCGTCCGCAGCGACCGAGCGTGATAGCGCTCGGCGAACAGTCGGCCGCGCCGCCCGAGCACCCGGTTCAGGCGACGCGCCAGACGAACCTCCAGGCCGATCATCCCGCGGGTCAAGCCATCGGCACCGCCAGCCTCGACGATGAGGTGAACGTGATTGGACTGCACGCTGAACTCGACGACGCGAAAGTCGGCGCGATGGCCGCCGTCGAGGATCGCCCGCCGCACCACGCGCATCGACCGATGCCGGCGAAGCGACGCGACCCCGCCCACCACGCGCAGCGTGACGTGCTGAGGAAACCGCGAGGCGAACCGCTCGCGTCTCCCGTGCACCACCGAGCCTCGCCCACGAGGCCGCCCCGCCCCGGGCCGCCACCCGCCGCGCCCGCTCGGCTTGCGAGCCTGCTCGAGAGTGAGCTGCGCGGACCGCTGTGGCCGCCGCCGCGATGGACGCCCAGGGCGACGCGAAGAAGATCGAAACGACATGCACGCGCGATGTCGGCCCCGCGCCCATCGTGTTGCGCGATTGATTGCGGCAATGTTCCTGGGATGAAGGCCACGCGCCCATCTTGGGGCGCGATTGATTGCGGCAACGTTCCCGGCGGCGAAGGCCACGCGGCCAAGGACACGCGGATTCGGTCGCCAGGACGCGCGCGGACCCGGTCGCCAGGGCTCGGCCGGGGCGGCGGCGAGCGCGGCGGCCTGCGGGCAGTCGGGTCTGCCGAGGGCGCCCGCGCGGCACAGGAGAGGATGAAGAGAGTCGCGATCGCGAGGACGCGTTGCATTCCACCACCTGGGCAGCTTCGGATCGCCGCCATGGCGCTCCTCGAGCCCGCGGGCGCTGCAGCGCCGCCGCCGGGGCCGGCCTCGCCTCCATTGACAGCGCGCTCCGCTCGTCGTGAAGTCGGAGATCGGTGAGCCGCCTCGATACCCAGGTCGCCATCATCGGCGCGGGTCCGGCCGGGCTGGTCCTCTCGCACCTCCTCGGTCGCGCCGGCATCGAGGCGGTCGTGCTCGAGGACCGCAGCCGCGAGTACGTCGAGCAGCGCGTGCGCGCAGGAGTGCTCGAGCAGGGAACCGTCGACCTCCTCGACGACCTCGGGCTGGCCGGGCGCCTGCACCGCGAGGGGCTGGTCCACCGCGGGGTCCTGCTCGGCTTCGACGGCCGGCGCCACCGCATCCCGCTCTCGGATCTGACCGGCGGGCGCGCGATCACGATCTACGGCCAGCAGGAGGTGGTGAAGGACCTCATCGCGGCGCGCCTGGCCGCGGGCGGCCCGATCCAGTTCGAGGTCGAGGACGTCGAGCTCGCCGGGCTCGACTCGACCCGCCCGGTGGTGCGCTACCGCGCCGGCGGCGCGGCCCACGAGCTCCACTGCGACCTCGTGGCCGGCTGCGACGGCTCGCACGGCGTGTCGCGCCGGTCGATCCCGCCCGCCGCGCTGACCGTGTACGAGCGCGAGTTCCCGTTCGCGTGGCTCGGGATCCTGGCCCAGGTCGCGCCGTCCACCGACGAGCTCATCTACGCCCGCCACGAGCGCGGCTTCGCGCTGCACAGCCTGCGCTCGCCGGAGGTGAGCCGGCTCTACATCCAGGTCGCGCCCGACGAGGACCTCGCCGCCTGGCCGGACGACCGGGTGTGGGACGAGCTGCGCGCGCGGCTGGCGGTCGACGGCTGGACCCTGGCCGAAGGGCCGGTGCTGGAGAAGAGCATCGCGGTCCACCGGAGCGTGGTGGTCGAGCCGATGCAGCACGGGCGGCTGTTCCTGGCCGGCGACGCCGCCCACATCGTGCCGCCGACGGGGGCCAAGGGGCTGAACCTCGCGGTCGCCGACGTGCGCGCGCTGGCCCAGGGGATCGCCGCCTGGTACCGCACCGGCGACACCGCCGGGCTGGACGGCTACACCGCGCGCTGCCTGCGCCGGGTGTGGCGGGTGCAGGAGTTCTCCACCTCGATGAGCACGCTCCTCCACCGCCTGCCCGGTGCCGACGGCTTCGACGAGCGGCTGGCGCGGGCCGAGCTCGACTGGATCTGCCGCTCCGAGGCGGCGGCGCGCAGCCTGGCCGAGAACTACGTCGGCCTGCCCTTCGACGACTGACCCAAAAAAGGCCAGTACCTCGCCACAGGGAACCCCCCAATGACCGACGAGCAACGCAGCCAGCGGGGATGGATCGGCGATCCGAACCCATCATCTCCCCTGTGGTGAGGTACTAAGATTAGAGCCCTGGCTCTTCCCCGGCCCCGGGCGGGACGTCGGGCCCGGCGTCGATCTCGGCCAGGACTCGCTGGGCGACCGCGAACGCGCGGTTGGCGGCGGGGACGCCG
>Ga0193753_10001278_pt1 | contig 21758 bp, 23 predicted proteins | sample H1c2metaG_FD_144925 | JGI IMG/M metagenome (GOLD analysis project Ga0193753, IMG submission 144925) | Soil microbial communities from a riparian zone of the East river system, Colorado, United States - H1c2 | ecosystem: Environmental > Terrestrial > Soil > Riparian zone | place: USA: East... | reverse complement strand
TGCCGCATTAGCCGCAAGGAATGGAGCCAGATGGCGAACGATCCGGGGAAGCCGCTGCTCAACCGCGCCATTCAGGCGCAGCTCGCGCCGGGCTCGACCTTCAAGCCGATCATGGCGATCGCCGGCCTCGAAACGGATACGGTGAACGACGAGTCAACTTTCCATTGTCCCGGCGGTGCGTCGTTCTATGGCCACTATTTCGCGTGCCACTTGAAGCATGGCCACGGGGACATCCAGTTGCACCGAGCCATTTCGCAATCGTGCGATGTATATTTCTACAACGTCGGCAACCGGCTGGGCATCGACCGCATCGCGCGCTATGCGGACCTGGCGGGCATCGGCAGGAGAACCGGGATCGATCTTCCCAATGAAACGCAAGGGACGATGCCATCGACCAAGTGGAAGCTGCGCGTATCGCGCCAAAAGTGGTACGCTGGCGAAACCATTTCCGTAGCCATCGGACAGGGCGCGGTAACCGTGTCGCCGCTGCAAATATTGTCGGCGCTGAGCGGGCTGGGCGCCGGAGCCAAGTGGTTCAAGCCGCACCTGACCAAGGACGCGGCGCCCGTGCTGCTCAGACAGGCGCACTTCAATCCCGCGAATTTGCAGCAAGTGGTTTCCGGCATGTACGGCGTGGTGAACGAGTGGGGCACCGGGCACGCGGCGCAATTGCCCGACGTCAAAGTGTGCGGAAAAACCGGCACCGCGCAGGTGGCGGCCACTGAGAAGACCAAGGGAGCAAAACTGCACAGTGAACTCGCCAACAACGCCTGGTTCGTGGCTTTTGCGCCCATGGAGAATCCGGAGATCGCGGTAGTGGCGTTATTCGAAAACGGCGTAGAGAGCTACAACGCGGTTCCTATCGTGCGCGACGTGTTGAAAGCATACTTCGACAAGAAGGCGCGTGGCGACAGCCGCCTTACTCAGAACACGCCGCCGGCGAAACTTTTCGCGGCGCCGGGCCTTTTCGCCTGGCTGCCCGTGACGAGAGGCGCGCTCCGCTAGTGCCTGGATACCGCTCCGTTCGCGACCTGGACTGGACGCTGGTGATTGTGACGCTGGCGCTATGCGGACTAGGCGTCCTGCAAATCTACAGCGCGACGCTGGGCACCAAATGGCAGGATGCCTGGTGGAAGCAGATCGTCTGGGTGATAAGCGGGCTGGCCATGATGTGGCTGGCTTCGAACGTCGATTACCACATGCTGCTAGGACGGGTGACGTACCTGTATCTGGGTTCGGTGGCTCTGCTGATTACAACCGCGGTGGCGGGAAACAAAGTATTCGGATCGACACGCTGGATCCGGGTCGCCGGTTTCACTTTGCAGACGTCGGAGTTCGTCAAGATCGTGCTCATCCTGCTGGTGGCGCGCTATCTGACGGACCTGAAAACCGCCGGCTCGGTCAGCTGGAAAGACCTCGCCAAGCTGGGCGGGTTAGTGGCCTTGCCCATGCTACTGGTGATGAAGCAGCCCGACCTCGGTACCTCGCTGACCTATATGCCGATACTGATTTCGAGCGTCTTTATGGCCGGTTTACGCTGGAAATACATCGCCGTCATCGCCGCCGTTCTAATAGTCAGTTTGCCGATCGGCTATCATTTTCTTAAGCCGTATCAAAAAGATAGACTGGCCAGTTTCGTCTATCCGGACCGGGATCCTAAGGGAACGGGTTTTCAGGTGATCCAATCGAGAATAGCTGTCGGCAACGGAGGAATGTGGGGCCGCGGGACCAAGGAGAGTTCGCAGACGCACCTCGGTTTTCTGCCGGTACCGCATACGGATTTCATCTTTTCCTCGTTTGCCGAAGAGCACGGGTTCGTAGGTGTGGTGATCGCCCTGGTTCTGTATTTCCTGCTGATCATGCAGGTGGTGCAGAATGGGCAGACGGCGACGGATAAGGCGGGTCTGTTTATTTGCATGGGCGTCGCGGCTTTGCTTTTGTTTCATGTGCTGGTGAATGTAGGAATGGTGGTGGGGAAAATGCCGATCACCGGAATTCCGCTGCCCCTGATGAGTTCGGGGGGATCGAGCACGTGGTCTATTTTCCTGATGCTGGGCTTAGTGAACAGCGTCAGGTTGCGCAGGTTTGTGAATTAAAAGGCGGCCCTCCAAGTTGGGGGCCGGTTCGGACGAAAAAGGGCCCGAACTGAGAAGGACAGAGATTTCGGATTTGTTTGACATTGAGTAGGAATTGCCAGGCGCGAGTGTTGTTGAGCACGTCTCCGCTCGCGTGGGCAATACAGGTTTACGCTTTGCGGCCCCCAACGAAACGCGGGCGGCAGGCATGATACATATCCGGAGTTCTTGGTACTCTCATCGGCCCAAAAGGCGGTGATTCGATGAGTAAGGAACTGGTGATTGGATCCAATCGCCACGAGACAAAAGTAGCGATCCTCGAAGAGGATCAACTGGTTGAGATCTACTTCCAGCGCGGCCAGGAATACGCGTTGGCGGGAAGCATCCATAAAGGGCGTGTCACGCGCGTGCTTCCAGGAATGCAATCGGCATTCGTGGACCTGGGACTGGAGCGCGACACCTTCTTATACGTATCGGATTTCTTCGAAGAACATGGCGAAGACATCGATACCGTCAAAGAAGACAAGCCTCCCAGCCGGGGCGACGGTCGGCGTGACCGCGGACAGAATCGGCCGCGCGAACGTGCGCCCGAAGAGCGCGCTCCGGAAGCGATGGAAACCGCGACTGGCGAAACCGCGACTCCGGTAGTCGAAGCAGCCGCCGCCGCACCCGAGCAGACGGGCCCGCCACGGCAGTCCGATCCGTTTCGGTCAGGCGAACGGCAGGAAGGCGATCGCGGCCAGCGCGGCGATCGGGGTGGCGACCGCGGAGATCGGCGCGGTAGACGCTCGCGGCGACGGCGGCCACAAGGCCGCGATTTTCCGGAGAGCAAGTATGCGCAGCCCGGAGCTCAGAATACGCCCCAGGTTGTGCCACCGCGTGAGGCGGAGCCGCCGAGACCCGTTTTCCACGGTGCCGAGGCGATGGCGGAAGAAGCCACGGACGTGATCGTTCTGCCGGGCGAATCGCTGGCAAAGTATCGGCCGCGAACGGGGCAGCCCAGTGAGCCACGGTTTGAACCCGCGGAATGCCTCGCTGAAGCCGAGCCGCACCAACATCTGGCGGCTGAAGCCGAGGAACTGGAAATGGTCGACCGGATCTTTTCGCACCGCGACGACGATTTGGTCGAGGTGGAAGAAGAGAAACTCGAAAGCGTCGAGCAGGATCAGGCAGAGGTCTTTGCCGGCACGCCGCCGGTTTATCGAGAAGAGCAGGAATTCTCCGGCGGGTTGACAGTCAACGCCCACGCCGACGCCGAAGAACTCGAGTTGGAAGAAGCTGAGGAAGCGGAAGAAGCATTGCCGGTCGTCGAGGATCTGGCGCCGGAAATCGAAGAAGCGCTCGAAAACGCGGCGGGCGGCGAGGTCGTTGTTGCGACAGACGCGGAGGGCGATACACCGGCGACTCAGGTGACGGCAGAGGGTGGCGCGCCGGGTGTGCAGACGGCGATGGTCCGCGACCAGAATAATCGTTCTCTCCATCGCGTTTCGCGGCGCATGCGGCGGCGGCGCGGCGGTAATCGTTTCGGACCGGGCCAAGCGGGTGGAGCCGGAGCGGCCGTTGCAAGCGGCGCCGGGAGTGGAGCAGCGCCGGCGCTCGAACCACAGGCGAGAGTGGAGTCTCCGCGCGAGGCGGTCGAGGAGCACAGCACGGAAAGACCCGAACGGGTCATGCCCTCCATTTCGGAATTACTGAAACCCGGCCAGGAGATTATCGTTCAGATCGCCAAGGAACCGCTCGGGCAAAAAGGCGCGCGCATCACCTCACACATCGCGCTGCCGGGGCGCTATGTCGTTTTCATGCCCAGCGTGGAACATCTGGGCGTCTCGCGCAAAGTGGAGAGCGACGAAGAGCGGCATCGGCTGAAGCGCATTCTACAAACGCATCGAGTCGGCACGACGGGTGGATTCATCGTGCGGACGGCGGGCGAGGGAGTGCCCGAAGAAGAGATCGCGGCCGACATGAACTTCCTCTATGGCTTGTGGCTGGATATTCGCCAGAAGGCCGAGAAGAAGCCCGCGCCGGCGTTGTTGCATTACGATCTCGATCTAGTGCAGCGCATCTTGCGCGATCATGTGACGGATGAGTTCAAGGCGATTTGGGTCGATAACGAGGATCTATACGAGAACGTTTTGACCTTCATGCAGCGCTTTCAGCCGGCGCTGGTGAATCGCGTGAAGATGTATACGCGTCCGGCCCCAGTGTTTGACGCTTTCGGGATTACGCAGGAGTTGGAGAAGGCGCTGCGGCCGAAGGTGTGGTTGAAATCGGGCGGCTATATCGTGATCAACCAGACCGAGGCGTTGGTGGCCATCGATATCAATACCGGCAAATACGTCGGGAAGTCGAACCGGCTTGAAGATACGATCGTCAAGACGAACATTGAAGCGGTGAAAGAAATCGTGCGGCAAATCCGGCTGCGTGATTTGGGCGGCATCATCGTCGTCGACTTCATCGATATGGACGAGCGCAAGAACCGGCAGAAGGTGATGCAGGCGCTCGAAGAGGCGATGCGGGCCGACAAAGCGCCCAACAAGATTCTGCAGTTCAACGATTTTGGACTGGTGGCCATCACGCGCAAGCGTGTGAAGCAAAGCCTGGAACGGACGCTTTGCGCGCCCTGCCCGCATTGCGAAGGCGCGGGCTATATCAAGAGCGTGCAGACAGTGGTCGGCGAGATCTTGATCGAAGCGCAGAAAATTGCGCGAGCGATCGAGGGCAAGGACGTGATGCTGCGGGTGCATCCGGATGTGGCCAAGGTTTTAAAGGCCAGCAGCAACAAGTATCTGGAAGAGCTCGAGGAAATTCTGGGCCGGCCGGTGCTGGTGACCGGGGATGCAGCGCTGCACCACGAGAAGTTCGATTTGGGCTAGCGGCGGCGCTTGCCCGAAATAATAGGAGAGGTGGCCGAGTGGTTGAAGGCGCACGCTTGGAAAGCGTGTTTAGGGGAAACTCTAACGTGGGTTCGAATCCCACCCTCTCCGCCAGTTTAGAATCAACAGATTGCTTGTCTCGTCCGTGCAATATCGTGCAAATGAAAAGACCCTCTGAGCTTGCCCCCAAAGCGAACCAGAAGGAAGTAGAGTTTTCCACGTTCGAACGGATCGCTAACGCTATTTCAGCGATTCGTGGATCTCGATATCACGCCTGAGGACTTCGCTAAGAAGGTCCGAGAGTTCTATGCCTCGTTGCTCAGCCTTTCCTGCGAAATACTCCCACACGCCGCGCTCGATTGACGTTGGCACGAAGACCTTCGCATCGGGAGGGATGTCCCGCGAACACCTTTAGAGAAGTCGATCTCATCCGGCATCTTACCGTCCTCCATTGATATCTCTCTCATAGACTCTCTTCATATTGACGGATTTCCGAGGGTACCGGTCTGCGAGCAGAAATAATCCGCACCTTCGTCGTCGCCGAATCGGATGCTAAACGCGCCGACAGACAACCGCGAGCCCACGTCAGTATCATGGGCAAGGCCAATGATTTTCCAAGCTGCTTCAACCCGCTCGGCGCGCTTCGGCCAGGCTGGGAAGCTTCCAGTCGGGGCGAATGAAATGACAAGTGTAGCCGTTGGGATAGCGCTCCAAATAATCCTGATGCTCCGGCTCGGCCTCCCAAAACGCACCGGCCGGCGCGACTTCGGTCACGACCTTGCCCGGCCAAAGCCCTGAGGCGCTGACGTCGGCGATGGTGTCGTCGGCGGTCCGCTTCTGTTCGTCGCTCGTATAGAAGATGGCCGAACGATAGCTCGCTCCCCTGTCGTTACCTTGACGGTTCACTGTGGTCGGGTCGTGAATCTGAAAAAAGAACTCCAGAAGTCTCCGATAACTGATCTTCTGAGGATCGAAAACAATCTCTATCGCTTCGGCGTGATTTCCGTGGTTACGGTAAGTCGCGTTGGGTACGTCGCCGCCCGAATAACCGACCCGCGTCGAAATCACTCCCGGGTAGCGGTGCAGCAAATCCTGCATGCCCCAGAAGCAGCCGCCGGCAAGGACCGCGCGCTCCGTCGATGCGTTCATTTTGTTTGCTCCTTATTCTGAGTATCGAACAACTTGCGGTAGATTCCGTAGCCTTCGCTTTCGAGATCCTCAAGAGGAACGAAGCGCAGCGAGGCGGAATTGATGCAGTAGCGGAGTCCGCCCGCCTCACGTGGGCCGTCGGGAAAGAGATGGCCTAGGTGGCTGTCGCCATGACTCGAGCGAACTTCCGTGCGGGTCATGCCATGGCCCGAATCGCTGTTCTCAACCACGTTTTCGGGCTCAAGCGGTTTGGTGAAGCTCGGCCAGCCCGAGTGGCTGTCGAACTTGTTAACCGAAGCGAACAGCGGCTCGCCTGAGACGACATCCACATAAATACCTGGCTCTTTGTTGTCCCAATAGGCGTTGTCAAACGGCCGTTCGGTTCCATCACGCTGTGTCACGCGGTATTGCTCAGGAGAAAGCCGGGATACGGCTTCCGGATTGCTGTTGTATTTCGCCATGTACTTACCTACTTCTATCTTCTACCGCATCGCGGGCTCCCTCTTCCAGAGTCTTCATCGCCACGAGATACGGACCAGGGCCGTGGCTCACTCGCGCGACACCTAACTGTGCCAGCTTGCTCAAACATGGAGTCTTGGCGTCGACCATGATATTGAGCGGAAGCGGTGATGCCGCGGCTAAACGGGCGATCCCGGTTTCGTCGCTTAGCCCGGGCGCGAACAAGCCGCTGGCTCCGGCATCGGCGTAGGCCCGCGCCCGTTCGATTGTACTCGACACCGTGTCCTCGTTAGGCACGCCTCGCGGCGCTTGAAAGAAAACATCGGTCCGAGCGTTGATGAAGTACGGAATATTCCCTCTATCGGCGGCCTTTCGAGCTTCGCGAATCCGTTCGATCTGCTCCGCAATTTCACGCAGAGATCCGTTCTCCGGAAAGCTATCTTCCAAATTGCAGCCGATAGCGCCCGCTTTGATCGTTCTCTCAATCGTTTGGGCGACTGCGGCGGCGGTCGTGCCATAACCGCTCTCGATATCAACCGTCACCGGCAAGTCAACCGCTTGTACGATCCGGGCCAGATTTTCGATGGCGAGATCGAGAGGAATTCGCTCTCCGTCGGCATACCCGTTTGCATTGGCGACCGACCAACTTCCGGTTGCGATGGCGCGGGCGCCGGCGGACGCAACGGCCTTGGCGCTGCCAGGATCCCAGATATTGAACAGCACCAGCGGTTGTCCCGGAATATGAAGTGCGCGGAAGTGTTCCGCTTTTTCTTTTAGACTCAGCATCGATTCACCGTATCAGGAATGACTGGCTAGAATTTTCTGGCGGGATGTATTTTCCGAGCCGGAAGCCGCTCTTCTGGTCTAGGCGCGAGATGAAGGGCCGTGGGCAAAGAAAAGACGATAACCCGGAACGCGATCTTTTATTGAGTCTGGCGACGAGCGATATTAACCTGGCGCGAGTATTCGCAGAAGGCGCACGGTCCGCATATGGTTCTGGAAGACGCGATGAAGGCGAGTTTGCGCGCCAACGAACCGTGAAGTTCTATTGTGCGGCGCTCCGCTCGGTTCTTCGAATGACGGAGCGGGATAGAGAATCATTCTCCTCCGAACTGCAGAATTTACGTACCCAAGTGGAATGGCTTTCGATGCAAAGCGGCGCCGCATGTAATCCGGCGCTCACTATGCAAGAGGATGCCTCTCTGGAGAAGCTCTTGAGACTGCTGGCGGAAAAGGAGTTAGAGGTGACGGGATAATGGCTCAGTCGTCGAGCCGGCTCGAGGGCCGGAGTAAGGCCAAAAACGAACTTCTTCGTCTACACACCGAATGCGTTTCGGCACTCGAGCGGTACGTGGCCGAGGCCGACAAGCTGTGCCAGATGCTTGGCGCCTATAACGACGGCGCGACTGGCGTGACCGAACACGTGGCCCTCGTCGCCCAGCGTCAAGTCGAGAATGATGCGCACTCTGAATATCTTCGCGCGCGGAAGCGTTTGTTGCGACGGGCGCACCTTCGTTCCACATCCAGGGCGTCCCGCCACGTGCCATCATCGTATGGAGCTCTCGCTTAGGGTCGAGAGCCTACACGACTACTCCCGATTCGCTGAGATGGCGCGCATAGACGAAATAATAATTTTCCTTCCACAGGACTTTCACCGTGTGTTCGTCAAAGCCATGACCACAAACCAGGAGCCGTGCACCTTCGGGGAGTTCGCGACGAGGACCGGCGCGGCTTGAACCGCCGATAAGAGGGGCTTCGATTCCGTGGAGGGCCTGATTCAATATCCAGAGACTCTGGATTCTTGGGCCTTCATTGGACATCCTCTGTATAGAGAGACTTTGAGGGCGAATCCGTTACACGACATCTTATCCGGCGTCTTCTATTCAGCTCCGGCGGCTGTACCGCGGCGCTCCGTTGGAGCGGGAGGGATCGCTATCTCAATGACTTTTTGGCCACGAACATCAACAAAGAGCTGATTGCCTTCTTCGTCGTTAAACTCCAAATCGAACTCACCGGAAGTATTAGCAGGGACTCTCGTTACCAGAGACTCGCCGTTCAGTAGAAAAACCTCAACGTCTGCGACGCTCTTGGCGGGCTCGACCGAATTGAGGACCTGTCCGATGAGGCGTACCCGCTTCCGCGCAGGCTCATAGTCCATTCGCAGGTCGACCACGAAGGGTGTAGCCTCCTGTAAGAGTTGCCGGCTCGATACCCCAGACCCACGTACTGCTACGGGAGCGGGCTCCCGAAGGCTGTCAAAAATCAGTCGTGCGACTTGGGCGATTCTAGGGAAGCCTCTCCAACCTGCCTCCGGCTCGAACATCGCTTTGGCGGACTGAACAGCAGCCGCCGGCGGATGATAGTTTAGCTCCCGGCGATTGATCTCGACGATTTCCGCCCACATGGCCGAGAAGTTTCGACATTCATCGCAGCCCTGGTCCAGGTGCCCGTCCATCAAGGCCTTTTGCTCCGGTGGCACCGTACGGCTCGCGAACTCAAGCCATTGCACGTCCGAAAAATGACTCATTCTCTTCTCCTCTTCTCCCCCTGCCAACGGGCGCTCTTTCCGTAGAACATGTCCCGGATGCGGCATCCTCCGTCCTCGCTAGCGCACCCGGCCGGCAGGGGTTGCAAATTCTGCAGCGGGCAGTACGTACCGGCTCTTGTAAGAAGAGTAAGTCGCGGTCTAGAAAAATACGTGGCGTTCAAAATTGTTCCAGTGCCTGTTCATTCGAGAGATTTTCCGATGAGCCGGAAGGGCGCCCAGTGGTAAGGGTGGGGATAGCGAGTCCGCAGATCCAGCATCGCACTGCGTAGCGCCTCGGCCTTGTCGCGCTGTCTGAGCAAATGGGAATAGAACAACTGCATGAACTCCGCGGTACTGCGATCATCCACATCCCATAAGGAAAGCAGCAAAGATCGCGCACCGGCGTAGAGCAAGCCGCGGGAGAGCCCGATTAGCTCGTCCCCCTCAGCGACGAAACTCAGCCCGGTAACGCAACCACTGAGTGTCAAAAGGTCAACCGGCAAATCCATGTGATAGAGGTCGTAGAGACTCAGATACGAGTCGGCAAGGCGGATGGCCGAGAACATCGGATTATCTTGTCTAAAGTAGCCGTGGCTCGCAATGTGGATCCGTTGGCTGCGGCTGCCATGATCTCGCAATGCCTGTTCGCTCGCGGCAGGTCCGAGTTGAATATCCGCTTCCGGCAGAATCGCCGCGATCGCCTCCACTTCTTGGCGGACAAAGGGAGTTTTCGGGTCCTCTACTCCCAAGATCAAGGAGGGGCCGGTCCGCGTCTGAATTAGTTGTTGACAGAGTGCGTGGATACTGGCGCTGGGAGCGTAAGAGATCGTGAATGTATCCACCAGAAACTGCTCCCCGTCGAAAAGCGCGTGAAACGGCAAAGAATGGAGAGGCCCATACGGAACTATGACCAGATGCCGCGTCTTCAGCCGGTCGCGCAACGGCGCGAAAATCTCCCGATACATGGTGTGAAGATGCTGCTGCGTCGCGCGCAATAGCACTTCCTGAAATGTCGAAACGTATTCGGGCCCGAGGCGAAATTTCGACATTTGGAATTGAAGCATTCGCAGGCCGTGAGCAACCGTTGAGACGTTGGCGACTGGAACAAAGTCCAGGCCATCGGCCGTCAGTACGACGGCATAGACGCGTTCTCCGACGTAAAAATATTCGACCAGCGCGGAATCGGCGCCGAGCGACGCGCGAATCTCATCGAGGGTAGCGGTTTCGGAATGGCGCAAGGTCTTGCCCGCGCTGCTCGAAGGAGGAGCTTCGCGGAGCAAACGAAGCAACTCGTGCTCATGGCCGCGCGCACGCAATCGAATGGATTCGATCAACTCGGTTGGGGCGCCCTCCTGAGAGAGTTGTTCACGCTCAATGCGGCGATAGCACCAATTCAGTTCTTGTCTGAGTTCGCCAATCCGCCGGCCTGTCTCGTGGTCCACGGATTCCAGTACCAGAGGCGGGTGTGAACGTCCGAAGATGAGATCTCTCAGTGCGCGGGACCTGGCTTCTTCCACATAAGAAAATGCTTCCGCCTGGGAGTTGCGATTCAAGCAAAGGTGTACGAGCCGCGCGTAGACCTCGACCTTGTCTTTCATGAAGGCAATCTTTAGTTCTTCGGCCTGTAGACCACCCCGCAGAGTGTCCAGGGCCGAACGTGATTCCCGATAAGAGTCATAGGCCTCGTGAGGCCGTTCGCCCGCCTCGTACACCTGTCCCATCAGGAAATGAGCCTGATACGAAAGGATCGGCGCTTCGAGCGTTGAGACGCGTTGCAGAGCCTCGAGGCAATGCCGCGTGGCGTCGTCCAGTTCGCCGGTTTTTAGCGATATGCGCGCCAGGAGCAACAGGCAGAGTACATGCTTGCTAGGGATTTCGGAGGAACTGAAAAATTGTAATGCGTCCACACAGAGCCGGCGCGACTCCGCGAAGCTCCCTTCGTGGAATAACACCAGAGCCTGATATAAATCGAGGAGCGATGGCCAGACCTGATTCTTCTCGCGCATGACGATTTCCTTTGCTTGCGCAAAGAGCTGCAGGGAGCGGGAGGAATTCCCTTGCATGCCAGCCGCCACCGCCAGGTTGGCAAGCGATCGCGCGGCTTCGTAGTTGATTCCCAAGGCTTGAAATTGATCGAAACTCCGCTGCGCCATCTCAGCGGCTTCTTCGACAAGCCCTAACTCCAAATAGATTTCAGAGTTGTCCAAGTCGCACAAACCCAGGTGGTAGTCGTCGCCGTTCTTCCGGCATGTCTCCCGCGAAACCCTCAATAGTTCGAGCGCCTGGGTATAGTCTCCGCGCAGGTAAAAAAGATAGGAGATATTGTAGTCGGCTTGCGCCACCATCAAAGGCATGTCGTACTGCTGGCAGAAATCATGCATTCGGCGATACGTTTCGAGCGCCCCATGGAAATCATCCAACGCAATCAGACAAACCGCCATATTGTGAAGCGCCCCGCCAACACCTTCCGCATCGTTGTGCGGGAGAAGCTGCTCGTACGCTCGTTGGTAGGCCGCAAGAGCTTGGGCGAAATGATTTTGGCGGTGATAGATGTTCGCGACATTGAGTTCCAGCCGCGCCATCCGCCAAGTGTCGCCGAGACGTCCGAAAATACCGCGCGCCTTCTCCGCGGCGGAGAACGCGCTTTCGTATTCCCCTATGAGGGCCAGCGACTGCAAGGAACTACTGAGAGTGCGGCCGACCTCGTTCATGTTTCCGGCGCTTTCGAACAGGTATGCGGCTTCCCGGAAGAGATCCACCGCCGGCTTACATTGGCCCATGAACCAGAATGCATTGGCCTTGGCCCGTAGACCGAGAGCGATGGCTTCGGGGTCGTGCAACTGACGCGCGACAGCGACGGCGCCTTCCGCAAGCCCGAGAGCTTCGGGCACGTTCACCCGTACTCTTCGCCGAACCGCTTCGGCCAGGTGTATCACCACGGCGGTCTGAACCAACTCCGGCGAGCGGTTCAGGAAAGCGGTGCGGCTCTCCTCATCCGGAAGGGTCGCGAGTTCCGTGCAAAGCTCTTCGATTTGCCTGTCCATATCTTCACCAGAGAGTCTTCACTAGAAGCCTTTCTCCTCGAGAAGCCGCCTCAATTTTTCAAGGCATCGTATCCGCGTCGGCCCAATGGACCCCTTAGGGGTTCCCAATGCCGACGCCAGATCGTCATAACTAGGCGAAGGGGTCTGATAGAAAAGAAGCTCGACCAGACGCTTGCAGTCCGTCGAAAGCTCTGATACAGCGTCGCGCACGATGTGCTCACGCTCGAGCTGGGCGACCAGCTCTTCGGGGACCTTTGACGACTCGTCCAACAGAGTTTCTTCTTGTAATTCCGTGTTGCTGTATCGCCGGTTCGTATCTTGCCAACGAAAGCACTTACGAGAAGTTGTTTGTATCAACCATGCCGGTAGGGCGCGTGGGCTCCGCAACCGCGGCAACTCGGAAACCAGGGCGAGGCATACCGCTTGAAAAATGTCGGCGGCATCGTCGGAAGAAAATCCGCGTTTGATTGGGATGGAAAAAATCAGATTCTTGTACTTGTCGATCAATGCCGACCAAGCGGCCTGGTTGCCCGAGAGGCACTCCTTCACCAGAAATTCATCCTGGGGGGAGGCTTGCATTTTCCGGACAGCTTTGGCGGAGGCGGACATTGATGGCAGGCCGTCTACTCTTTACCTATGGAAGAAAAGTTCTTCCACATTCCAGAGGGTGTAGTTGCTAAGGAGCGCGGGATGAAAATTTCCAAGGCGCTCGGTGGCGCCTGCCAAGACATTCGGGCTGACTAAGCAGATCAAAGGCATGTTCTCCCAAACCAACTGCTGTACGCGGTCGTACATACGTTTTCGTTTTTCATAGTTCACGGTAATCATCTGTTCCCGCATGAGGCTATCGACCTCTTCTTCCCAAGGTTTCCGGGAATGATCCGGTCCCAGATTCCAAACGTGGGCACTGCCCCCGGAGGTCCAAACATTGATGTCCGAATTCGGATCCGCATCACCGCTGGCGAGCTGGATTATGGCCGCTTCGTATTCATGACTCTCAAACACGCGGTTTAGTAGCGAATGAAATTCGAGCGGCACAACTTGCACATCCATGCCGATCTGCTCTAAATCGTTTTGGATGAGCGTTGCGGCATGGCTATGCTGCTGATTCGCGGCGTTGAAAACGATCGAGAAGACGATCGGCTGACGCTGCTCATCGAGGAGACGTCCGGAATTGTCCCAGGAGAACCCGGCCGTTTGCAGGAATTTCCGCGCTTCGGCGACGGAACGGGACGGCTGGGGGATATTGCGATCCACCCACAATTTGTCGGCCGGAGTAACGAACGTCGACAATGGGTAGGCCCGGCCCTGATATGCCAGGCGATTGATGGCTTCGCGATCGATTGCGGCCGAGATCGCTCTTCGAAAGGCCAGTTCGTGAAACCACGGCTGTTTCCTGATTATGGACGCGAAGTTGCTTCGGCTGAGGTCATTTCGACTGAGAGCGTTGAGATTGAAAAACAGGAAATTATATTCGAACCCCGGACCAAGATCGTACAGCCGAAATCGGCCGGCGCTTTGATGCTTTTCGAGAGCCGAAAAATTCTCGGCGCTCAAACGCCCGACGACATCGAGTTCGCCGGCCTGAAAGCGCATGGCCTCGGCATCGGCGCTTCCGGTGAAGACGGAGACAACCTCATCGAAATACGGAAGGTGGGTTCCGGCAAGATCTTTCTTCCAATAAAACGGGTTGCGCTCCAGGGTGAGGCGCTGCCCGGGAAGATATTCCTTGATGCGAAACGGCCCCAAACCGGCCACCTGCCCGGGAGGAGTTGTCAAATTCCAAATCTGGCTTAGACGGCCTTCCTCGTAGGCGTGCGACAAGAGATGCCGCGGGAGGATCGCAATGCTGTCGAACAGGCGCTCGGCCGCGGCATAGGGTTGCGCGAGGTCGAATCGCACCGTATAGGCGTCGATCTTTCGCAGGCCGATCGGCCTTCCGGAAATAATCAGCAGGTCCCGTTGGGCCGCGTGAGTACGTTCGTCCAGGTAAACTTGAAATGTAAAGAGAACGTCGTCCGCGTCGAATGGTTGCCCATCGGAGAACTTGATCCCGCGGCGCAGAGACAACGTATATGCCCGGCCATCCGGCGAAACCGTCCAGGAAGTCGCCAGGGCGGGTTCGGTCTTCTGCGAGGAGCGGTTGATGTGAATCAGATCCGCCGTAATCAGACCGATGATCTCGCGCGAACTTCCGTCGATCGCAACCAACGGATTGATGGTTTTCGGCTCGGCACGCTGGGAGATGACGAGCCTTCCTCCAGGCGTTCCGATTTCGTCATGGGTGATGAGAAATTGCTCGTTGTCGGCGGCGCTCGAACGGCTTTTCACGAAGCCCGCAGCCAGAATACTCAACGCGATAATCGTGAGGCAGCGACTAGTGAATTGTTTCGCGAGCCTTGCTCTCTTTGGCGACAAGCCTTCTAGACTCCGGTTCAAGCCTTAGCGGGCGGCATGAAACTCAGACTATTTCGAGTCCCGTCACGCCCGTCTCCCGCGAAGTAGTACCCGCGGTAGTACCCATAGTACGAAAAGACACCATAGTAAGCAAGAAAAACGGGGACTAAAGCCAATGCCGGCAAAAATATCCACCAATACGATTCAAGCACTCCGTACTGCCGAAGATTTGCCAGCAAATTCCCCCAGCTTGGAGCCGGTTCACTGACTCCCAGGCCAAAGAATGAAAGAACGACCTCCGCCAGGACGTACGTCGGGATCAGAACCGCGGCCTGCGTGAGTATGACGCTCCCGGCCTCAGGCAACAAATGCCGGCGCAAAAGATAGACGTCCGACGCCCCGAAACCTCGGGCAGCGAGAACATACTCGCGTTCTTTTGCACTCAGCACAACGCCGCGAATCAGCCGTGCGGGGCGAGCCCAGCCGATTGCTCCCAGAACAGAAATTAGCAATAGAAAGACGCCGTTGGGAGCAATGTGCAGCGGCAGGAAGGCTCGCACCGCGAACAACAGATAGAGCCAGGGAAGAGTCAAGAAAATCTCAGCCGCCCGCATGATCAGTTCATCGAGCCAGCGGCCATAAAAGCCGGCGGCGCCGCCCAAGATCATTCCCAAGATCAAGGAAATGGCGGTAGCAACAAGGCCTGCAAAGAGCGAGATCCGGCCGCCATATAGGAATCGGGAAAATTGGTCGCGTCCGTAAGCATCGCTGCCCATCAAGAAGATCTTTGCCGGCGGATCGGTCGCGAAAAAATGCCACTGGGAGAAGAAACGCACTGGGTAGACCGTCTGCCGATCTTCGTGATAGCCCCTGTCCGTTGTATTCGCGCGCCATCGGTACACAAACGGAAGCAGGTGCAGTTTGTGCCGGGCATCGATGAAATGAACGCGCGTGGGCGGAGCAAAAGGCAACTCGCGGTCTTGCGATGTGGGGTCATAAGGAGCGAAGAAACCGGCGAGGAGGAGCAATCCATGAGAAATGGCCAGCAGGGCGAAGGCGATGTAAGGCTTATTGCGTGGCACCATTTCTAGTCGTCCCGAATGCGAGGATCTAGCGTGTAAAGAAGCGCGTCGGCCAGCAGGTTTCCGAAAATCAGGAAGATGGTCGCGAGCACGGCGGCGTCTACAACTAGATAAAAGTCGCGTTGGAGAATTGCCTCGATAAACAACTGCCCTAAACCGGGCCAACCGAATAAACCTTCGATGACCAGGGACGAACTGAGTAGCGCACCTAGAGAGAGCCCAAAGAGCGAAATAAGAGGATTGGCAGCCGCCGGCAAAGCATGGCGCAGCAGCAATCGTCGACGCGGAATCCCATGGGCGCGCGCGGCGGCGATGAAGGGCGATTCCAGCACGACGGTCATGGAAGCCCGGACATGAGAGAGCAACAACGGAAAGAGTCCCGCCGTCAGGCACAGACAGGGAAGGAAAAGATGGCGCGCCAGATCTTTGGATTTCGACCAAAAGTCCAATTGCGGGAAATTGAGCGAAGTCGCTCCGCCCACGGGGAAATAGCCGCTTCGCAAGGCGAGCAATAGGAGCAGCAATCCAAGAATCAACTCGGGAATGGCGAGCAGTATCGAGAGTGTTCCGCCGGCAAACAAATCCGACCACTTCCCGGGCTTGGCCGCACTCCAAATGCCGAATGGGATCGCGATGAGCCACGCAAACAGAGTGGCCGTCCCCGTGAGGAGGAGCGTATTTTGGGCGCGACGCCAAACGATCGGAGCCGCCGGACTGTTATAGGAAAATGAAAATCCGCATTCGCCTTTCGCTACCGATCGGAGCCAACGGAGATATCTGAGCGGCAGAGGAAGATCGAGACCATAATTTGACCGAAGACCAGCAATCGTCTCCTTAGAGATCCGAGGATTCAATCTCATCTCGTCGAAAAACTCTCCCGGCGCCAAGTCCACGAGTACAAACGTGAGGATAGAAACGCCAGCCAAAAGAAAGAGACTGTACAAGACGCGGCGGACAAGAAACGGCATCGTCAATGCTCACGCGGAATCCGGGCCAATGCGTCGTCTTGGGCATCCGGGGCCGCGGCCAGCAGCAAGCGGGTGGATGGATGCCGCGCTTCGGAAAATATCGCCGGTACACTGCCGGATTCGACGATTCGGCCTTTCCACATCACCGCGATGCGATTCGCCATTCGAGCTGCCAAACGAAAATCGTGCGTGATAAAAAAATATGCCAGCGAGAACGAGGCCTGAAGATCGAGGAGCAACTTCGCGATCTGTTCCTGAGTTTCAAAATCCAGACTGGCCAATGCTTCATCCAGTATCAAGACGCGCGGCTTGAGTGTTAACGCCCGCGCGATTGCCAATCGCTGCCGTTCTCCACCGCTGAATTCCAACGCCGATCGTTGCGCCCATTGCGACGAAATACCCACTTGCTCCATCAAGGTGAGCGCCTGCTTGCGCCGCTTCGTCCGGGACATGCTTTTCTGAATCAAGAGCGGTTCTTCGACAATCTCGGCCGCTGAAAAGCGGTGGTTCATCGCCATCGCGGAATCTTGGAAGATCAATTGAATATTGCGGCGCGCCGCCAGCAGTTCTTCCGGCCGTAGCGTCCACAGATTTCTTCCATCGATTCGAATCTCTCCGGAATCCGGCTCTTCGAGACGCGATAAGCACCGTCCGAGGGTCGATTTGCCGGCGCCCGATTCTCCCACCAAGGCCAGAGTGGAGCCCGGCTCGATAGTCAGGTTGACATCGTCAAGCGCAGTGACATGGAACTGGCGCCGCGAATACCAGCGACCCTGAACATAATGTTTGCGGAGATGACAAGCCTCTAACATGGGCGCGGATCGTAGGTGGCGGCCGGCTCCCTGGCTTTCATAACGAGCAAACGATCGGCGAGTCCGGCCAAGAGCGCGGGATTGTGGGTGATAAACAGAAGAGCGATTTGAAACCGTTGCTTGAGCTCTTTAAACAGATCGATAATTTCCGCCTGTGTCGTGGTGTCGAGCGCGCTTGTCGGCTCGTCCGCGATCAGAAAAAACGGCCTGCAGATAAGGGCCTGGACGATTGCAACCCGCTGCCGTTGCCCTGCGCTTAACTGGTGAGGATAAGCGCTATAGATCCTCGCAGCGTCCAGGCGAACTTCGGCGAATGCAGACTCTGCTTTTCTTCGCCAACTGGAACGGTTCCCTTTCGTGTGGGCGCGGGCAACTTCGGCAATCTGATCTCCGACGCGCATTACGGGATTCAATGCCAGCGCTGGCTCTTGAAAAACAATCGACGCCTCTGCGCCACGGACTTTTTGAAGCGTGCGCTCGTCGGCGAGCAACAGGTCGCGTCCGCGGAACCGAATAGATCCATGCGCCACTTGCGCTGTTGCGGGAAGCAAACGAAGGAGCGCTAAGGCGAGCGTCGTCTTTCCGCAACCCGACGGCCCCAGCACTCCTAGCGTTTCGCCTGGATTTATGTCAAAACTGAGATCTTCGAGCGCGCGTATTGCTACTTTTCCCCGCCCGCGATAATCAATGGTCAGATTTTGAACCTGGAGCACCGATTTTATAGTCTCGCAGCCCGTTTAAGGACTCGCGACGTTCGGTCAGTCCTAGAGCACGCCGAGCACGCCGATCAAGCGGCGCCAAGCGCTAAGGGCCTGGTAGACATCCAGGCGGCCGTGACCTAAGTCCGGACTAATCGGCCGTGCGTGGGAAAGAGCGCTCGCGCTGTCGGATTGATTCTGAAAAATCAGAATGTCCATCAGAAGTGAACCTCCATAATCCAACATGAGTGCGGCTACACCGGACACGAATGGAGCGCTGAAAGACGTGCCCCACGCGGCGGCGTAGGTCCCGAACGGATACGTTGTGACGATACCTTCGCCCGGCGCGGCGATCCACACCAGATCCTGCCCGTAGTTGGAAAACAATGAGCGCTGATCATCGTTGGTGGTGGAAGCAACGCCTATGACGTTGGGCAACGCCGCGGGATAGACAAGCATATGTTGGCCCTGGTTCCCCGCGGCAGCAACACAGATAGTACCGCGCAATGTGGCGTAGTTGATGGCATTCCTCAACTCCGTTGAATACGCGCCTAAATTGAAACTCATGTTGATGATATTTGCGTTGTTCTGAATCGCCCAGTAGACCGCCCGCACAATATCGGAGGTGTAGCCTGTTCCGTCTGAGCGGAAAGCCTTCAACGGCATTAACCTCGCGCCTGGAGCGACGAGGTGGATCACGCCCGCCACCATGGTGCCGTGGCCAAAATCGCTATATTCCGGATTGCCGTCGACCACCGCTACGGTGGACTGATCCACCAGGGCCGCGCTGTTCGGATTGATCCACAGGGGCTGGGCAGTGGCAACGGGTAGGCTTGGAAAAAGAACATCTGCTGTTTCGTCGCTCTCCCCGTTCTGATTCCGCGTGAAATCGTAACCGGGAACCAAGACGTTTCGGAACGCCGGATGATTTGGATCAATTCCGGTATCAATCACCGCCACCGTGCCAGCGCCCTTTACTCCGAAGGTGGTTTGCGTGTTGCTCAACCCAACGATCTGAGTCGCGGGCTGATTGACATATCCATGCGGGACATTTGTGCCGAAGTAGTTGACCGGCACGGAATCGAACAAAGCAGGGGGAACCGTGTAGCCCGAATCCGCGACGGAGGCAACCACGTCCAACTCGGCGTTTACTACACCAATCTGACGAAGAATCGTGTTTAGGAACGTCTCTACCGGAACGGCGCTGGCATTCGTTACCAAGAAGACCTGACCGAGAGCGCCATCCAAGCTTCCTGTCACATTGCAGCCAACGAGCAGGCAGACCAAGCGGGCGATCGGCAGTCCGCCGTTTACCCGCACGATGTATCGGTTGCCGGCATGAAGCGGAATTGCCAGCAGAGAATTCAACAACAACAAGCCGATCCACGTGCGAGAGTTCATCAGTTTCATGTCCACCCCAAACTCGGAATCTTTTAGCGCCTAATCAACGCTCATAATAACTCAATAATTAGAGACTTCAACTCTACAATCAAATACGATTTATTAAAAATATGTCTGCATTTCTTATTTTTACAGCAATTCTCAACATCCGAGCGGTCTGAACGCGAGGAAGTGTATGGCATTAGACAAACGCGGAGCGGGGGCTACAATTTTTGCATCGCATGTATCAAACTCGCTGGGGCCGCCTCTTTGTTAGCAAGGCGGCCGGTTTTGAGGGGGCCACCGCAATTATGGCCGCGGGAGGGCAGGACCCATGTTGGAGAGTACAAACGCGATTGCTATCGGGCAGGCTCGCTTGTGGCGAGACCTTGGGCCAGGGATCGCGAGATCGGACCAAAGCGCAAGTTGGTTTCGAGTATCGAACATGCCGGAAGGTTTAGAGGCAGATCTTTTTTGGGTGACAGGCAAGCAGTGGGCTTTCATTTTTCGAGGCAGGGGAACGAGCTATATGTCGAAGGGAATTTACCCGAGCAAGGAGCGCGCTCTTGACGGGCTCAAGAAATGGCTGCAGGAGAGTGACTCGAAGCCCAAAAACAACTACGGATCTTTGAGAAGTTCATCCCAGCCGGCAGGCTGAAACTGCTCTTTCGCCTTCAACCCGCTTTCACAACTCTACAGGACCACACGGCGATTGAAGGCCGCTCGCGCGACTATTGAGATGGGTTTCTTCCGTTCTGAAGTTTCTACGACGTGACCGGCCGGTTAGACGACGAGGAACGATTCTCTGCGGTAGAATTGGTTCAACGACGGACGTTCACCCTGGTCTGTATTATCGGTCTGATCATTCGAGGAGTTGGGCAAGGTAAACGAAGCAACAACAACGAGCGGGAGTAATTCAGCGGTAGAATGCCAGCTTCCCAAGCTGGACGTCGCGGGTTCGAACCCCGTCTCCCGCTCCATCTTTTCAATAACTTGGGCATCATCAGCAGCTTCCTTCACTCCATTTCACTCAGTTAAGCGGTAAGCACAGCGTTTTCGAGCTGTTCTGCCGCTTCGGCACGCCTGGACAGGGCGGCCTTGGTATAGACATCAATCGCCACGCCGATTCCGTGGCCCCGCTGGTCGGCGGAGACTTTGGGATCGATCCCGGCATCGTGGCCGAGACTGGCATGGGTACGTCTCAGCACCTGAAAGGTTGCCCAGCTCAGCCCGAGAGGGTCGAGCAGGGGCTTCATGTGCCGATACCAGACGTTATCCCTCCACATGGGCTTGCTCGCGTTCTCTGAAGCAAATACCCAGGCATTGGGATTGTTGTTCACCAGTTCCATCCATTCCTTGAGCCGGTTGGCTGTTTTCGGAGGGATGGCGACGGTGCGGGTAGATGAGTGCGTCTTCGGCGTGTCGATGTCGCCCCGGTAGACGCGTTGATCGATGCTGAGACGTTTGCAGTCGGTAGCGATATGGCGGCGCTGCAGGGCGAGAATTTCTCCTGGCCGCATGCCGCAGAAGATGGCGAGATGCGCAATCACGCTCTCGCGTTGTTGTAATACCTTGATGAATTGTTCCACTTCCATTGCCAGAAGATTCTGGCAATGCCGGGCAAGCGCTACGTGCGGCGCACGGTTGAGTTTCTGGATCGCGCGGAGATGGACGCGCTGCTGGCTGCTCCTGATCGATCCACTTGGGTGGGACGGCGCGATCATGCCATGCTCAACCTCGCGCTTCAAACTGGGCTCAGGGCCTCGGAGATCATCAACCTGCATCGTCGCGACATCGTGACCGGACCCGGCGCGCACATTCGCTGTGAAGGTAAAGGACGGAAACAACGTTCCACGCCGCTGCGACAGGAGATCGTCAAACTCCTTGATGTCTGGCTCAAGGAGCGCGGCGGCATTGCCGACGATCCCCTGTTCACGACCATGCAGGGCGCCAAACTCAGTCGCGACGCGCTGGAGCGTGTGGTCTACAGGCATACGCTGACTGCATCGAAATCGTGTCCGTCGCTGGCCGGAAAGCGGGTGAGTCCTCATGTTCTGCGTCACAGCACCGCGATGGAACTGCTGCATCACGGCGTCGATCAATCGGTCATCGCGCTCTGGCTCGGACATGAATCGGTCGAAACTACCCAGGTGTACATGCACGCGGATCTGCGCCTGAAGGAAAAGGCGCTTGCCCGCGTTGCGGCCCCCGCGTCGAATCCGGGCAGGTATCGGCCAGATGACTCGTTGCTCGCGTTTCTGGAGGCGCTCTAAATTATGCCGAGCCGCCGCGCC
>Ga0193753_10001276_pt1 | contig 21796 bp, 8 predicted proteins | sample H1c2metaG_FD_144925 | JGI IMG/M metagenome (GOLD analysis project Ga0193753, IMG submission 144925) | Soil microbial communities from a riparian zone of the East river system, Colorado, United States - H1c2 | ecosystem: Environmental > Terrestrial > Soil > Riparian zone | place: USA: East River... | reverse complement strand
GCCGCTATCGCGGCATCGCGCCCGACGCGCGCCTCCTGGTCGGCAAGGTGTGTGATCAGTTCGGCACCTGCCCCGAGTCCGCGATCATCGCCGGCATGGAGTGGGCGGCCGAGAGCGGCGCCGCGGTGGTGAACCTCAGCCTCGGCGGCGCGGACAGCCCCGAGGTCGATCCGCTCGAGGAGGCGATCAACACGCTCACCGCCGAGCACGACACTCTGTTCGTGGTCGCGGCCGGCAACTTCCCCAGCTGCGGCGGCCCCCACTTCAGCCAGGTCGGCTCGCCCAGCACCGCCGACGCGGCTCTCTCGGTCGGCGCGGTCGACCGCGAGGACGTCTTCGCCGACTTCTCCTGCCGTGGTCCTCGCGCCGGCGACGGCGCGGTCAAGCCGGACATCGCCGGGCCCGGCGTGGACATCGTGGCCGCGCGCGCGGTCGGCACGCTGGTCGGCGACCTCGATCCAGTCGACGACTTCTACACCAGGCTGTCTGGCACCTCGATGGCGACGCCGCACGTGGCCGGCGCCGCCGCGATCCTCGCCCAGCAGCATCCGGACTGGCACGCAGCCGACATCAAGGCCGCGCTCATGGCCTCGGCTCGCGCGGCCGCCGACCAGAGCGTGTTCCTCGAGGGAGCCGGCCGGGTCGACGTGGCGCGGGCCATCACCCAGGACGTCTTGTCGTCGCCGGTGAGCCTCGCCTTCGGCATGGCGGGATGGCCGCACGACGACGACGAGCCGGTCACCGGCACCTTGACGTACCAGAACCGGGGCGCGAGCCCGATCAGCCTCCAGCTCACCCTCGACGTCCGGGGCCCGGACGGCGCGCCGGCCGGCGCCGGCATGTTCGCGGTCGATCCGGCCGAGGTCACCGTCCCGCCTGGCGGCGAGGCGCAGGTGACGGTGACCGCCGACACCCGCGGGGCCGGACCGGACGGGGACTTCGGCGGCGCGCTCATCGCCGCCAGTGCCGACCGATCGCTGCGCACGCCGCTCTCGGTGATCAAGGAGGAGGAGAGCCACGACCTCGAGCTGATCCTGCTCGACCGCGACGGCGCGCCCGTGGAGGGCTCCGCGGCGATCATCGACGTCGGCAGGGGCGGGCTCACGTTCGTCTCGCTGGAGGGCGGGTCGGGCACGGTCCGGCTGCGCCGCGGCACCTACGCGGTGGACTCTGGCTTCCTCGAGGTGGACGAGAGCGGGCGCGACAGGACCATCTCGCTGGTGCAGCCGCACCTCGAGCTGCTCGCTCCGACCACGGTCACCATGGACGGCCGGCTCGCCCGGCCGGTCGCGATCACCGTGCCGGTCGAGTCCGCGCGCCGGGTGCTGGAGATGGTCGAGTACTCCGTGAACACCGCCGCGGGGTCGTCGGGCGGGGCCAGCGTCTACGCGGGTGTCTTCGACGAGCAGGACCTGTTCGACGGCTTCTACACCGCGCAGATCGGGCCCTCGACGGCAGAAGCCGACTTCTCCAGCGTCGTCACCAGCTTCTGGGCAGAGCCGGGCTCGATCCCCGGCGACCGCTTCGCCGACAGTCCGTACATCTACAACACAGTCTTCGTTGCGGCACGGGGTGGGTTTCCCACCGGGTTCGCTCACGCGGTCGACCCTGCCGAGCTGGCCACCGTCGAGAACGAGTACGCGCAGTCGACCCCTGGGCTCGACTCCACCGTGAGCGATCTCGGCCTCCCGATCACGGTCGATTCCTTCAGCTTCGGAACGCCCACGCCGCTTCACCTCCCGGCCAGGCGAACCGCGTACTACGTGGCCGAGGACATGATCTGGCTGCCCGTCTTCTACGAGGAGGACGACGACGAGGTCCCCCACACGCTGCAGCAGCCGGTCGACTTCGTCGAGTACGAGCCGGGGCAGACCACTCACGAGCACTGGAACCAGGCCGTGATCGGGCCGAACCTGCGCTTCCCGGACCTGCCCTTCGCCTTCATCACCCGTTCCGGCGACCAGATCGACCTGAACGGCCCGACCAGCTACGGCGATCGCTCGGGGCACTTCGGCTTCGCCTTCTTCGAGACCGGGACGACCCGGCTGTTCCGCGACGGCAGCCTGATCGGCGAGGGGAACAGCCCGTCCTTCGCGTCCTTCTCGGTCCCGCCGGAGCCGGGCGACTACCGGCTGGAGGTCGAATCGAGCCGGGGCGGCGCGGCGCGGCTGTCCACCCAGGTGAAGATGGCCTGGACCTTCCGGTCCGAGACCGTCCCCGACGGAGAGACCGCCGCGCTGCCGACCCTGACGGTCCGCTTCACCCCGCGGCTCGACGAGCGCAACGCGGCGCCAACCGGGCGCCTGTTCGTCGTCCCGTTCGAGGTGTCGCGCCAGGAAGGCGCATCGACCGCCCGGATCGACCACCTCTCCGTCGAGGCGTCCTTCGACGGCGGAGAGGCCTGGCACCGCGCCCTGGTCGTGCGGTTCGGCGACCGAGGGTTCGCCCTGGTCTTCCATCCCCATCGCGGCGGCGGAACGGTCTCCCTGCGCGCCGCCGCGGCCGATCGCGACGACAGCGCCGTGGAGCAGACCATCCTGGACGCCTATCGTCTCCGGGATCGAGGAGCGCGGTAAGGGGGCCGCTCCGACGGGGCCGCTGGGCTCGTCGAGCCTGGCGGCCTCTGTCATTCGGCGGTCAAGGCGGTCGTGCGCGTCTCGCTGCGCTGTAAGGATCGGCAGATGCGACGCCTCCGCCCGGCCCTGGTTCTCCTCATTCTCATCGGCCAGTCCCCCGCCCGCGCCGATCCGCCGCGGCCACGCCTCCGCGACTGGGGCATCGCGATCGGCAGCCTTCCGCCCGGTCCCCTCGACGCCATCACCGACGTGCCCGGCGTGCGCGTCGGCCACGTCACCATCACCCGCGGCGTCACGGTCAACACCGGCGTCACCGCCGTGCTCCCCCACGGCCGCAACCTCTTCCGCGAGAAGGTGCGGGCCGCGGTGGTGGTCGGCAACGCGTTTGGCAAGCTCACCGGCGCACTCCAGGTCAACGAGCTCGGCGAGCTGGAGTCGCCCATCGTCCTCACCTGCACCCTGTGCGTGGGCAAGGCCTGGGACGCCACCGCGGGCTACCTGCTCGGCCTGCCCGGGAACGAGGACGTCCGCTCCGTCAATCCCGTCATCGGCGAGACCAACGACGGCTTTCTCAACGACATCCGCCGCCGCCCGATCAGCGAGGCCGAGGTGCTGCGCGCCATTCGCGGGGCTCGCCCCGGCCCGGTCGAGGAGGGCAGCGTCGGCGCCGGTCGCGGGACCGTCGCGTTCGGCTGGAAGGGGGGCATCGGCACCGCCAGCCGTCGGCTCGAGGGCGGCACCACCGTCGGGATCCTGGTGCAGACCAACTTCGGCGGCACCCTCACGATCGCCGGCGCTCCGATCGGGCGAGCGCTGGGCGCCGGCACCACCAGCAGCCGGCCCGGTGGAGGAAGCATCATGATCGTCCTCGCCACCGACGCGCCGATCGATCACCGACAGCTCGTCCGCCTCGGCCGCCGCACCCTCGTCGGCCTGGGCCGCGCGGGAAGCGTGATGGAGCACGGCTCCGGCGACTTCGTCATCGCCTTCACCACCTCTCACCGGCCGCCCATCGCCGACGAGGCCCTCAACCCCCTCTTCCAGGCCGCCGCCGACGCGACCGAGGAGGCGATCGTGAACTCCCTCCTCCGCGCTCGCACCGTGCGCGGCGCCCGCGGCACCGCCCAGGCCCTCCCGCTGGATCGCGTCCGCCGGCTGCTGCAGGACCACCGCGTGATGCCACCCGGCGGAGCCAGGTGACCGCGCGGTCGGCGCGCGAGCGCCGGCCGCGCCGAGTCGGTCCCCAGGGTCACGGCGTCCTGGTGTAGCCGAGCTGGTAGTCCCCGGTCGAGGCGAGGCCGCTCGACCAGTCGTAGACGACGAGGGTATAGGTCCCGCTCGACGCCGCCGTGAACGACTTGCTGGCCACGATGGGGCCCGTCGCCGAGTGCACGAGGTTCCCGGTCGGGCCGTACACGCTGAATCCAGGCGTGAGCGCACCCGCCGCGATGTCGGTGACGCTCAGGGCGATGCCGTTCCCGCTGACCGCGGTGAAGGTGTAGGAGTCGAGCTCTCCCTTGTCGATGTGCTCGACGATCGCAGTCCCCGAGATCAGCGCGCCGCCCTGGTTGGCCCCCGGCGCCCTGGTGTAATACAGCTTGTAGTCGCCGGTCGATGCCAGTCCGCTCGACCAGTCGAAGACCACCACCGTGTACGTCCCGGTCGAGGGCGCGGGGAGCGCCTCGCCGGCCACGTTGGCCCCGGATGCCGAGCTGATCAGATTTCCGGCCGGGCCGTACACGTAGAACGCAGGCGTGAGCGCGCCGCCCGCCACGTCGGTCGCCCGCAGCATGATGCCCTCGCCGCTCGCTGCGGTGAACGTGTACGAGTCCAGCTCGCCCTTCTCGATCGTCCCCAGCTTCACGCCGCCCGGGCTCAGCGCGCCGCCCTGGTTGGCCCCCGGCGCCTTGATGAAATACAGCTTGTAGTCGCCGGTCGACGCCAGTCCGCTCGACCAGTCGAAGACCACCACCGTGTACGTCCCGGTCGACGGCGCGGGGAGCGCCTCGCCGGCCACGTTGGCCCCGGATGCCGAGCTGATCAGATTTCCGGCCGGGCCGTACACGTAGAACGCAGGCGTGAGCGCGCCGCCCGCCACGTCGGTCGCCCGCAGCATGATGCCCTCGCCGCTCGCTGCGGTGAACGTGTACGAGTCCAGCTCGCCCTCGTCGATGTGCCCCGCCTTCACGCCGCCCGCGACCAGCACGCCGTCCTTGTTGGCGCCGGGCGCGACCGCGAGATACCAGGCGTAGATCGCACCGGTCGCCTGGGGGTGGGCGGCGTCGTACACCCTGACGCTGTAGGTCCCGGTCATCGCCGCCTGGAACGAGGTACCTGCGACGCTGGCGCCGGAAGCCGACTTCACCGTGTTGCCTGCGGGATCGTAGACGGTGAAGGCGGGAACGAAGGCGGTGTGGGCCGTGTCGGTGACGCGGATGACGACCCCGTATCCGCTGCTGGCGAAGAACGAATGGACCGATTGCGGCGACACGATGAGATCCAGCTCCGCCTCACCGATTGTGTCCTCGCCAGTCTCGTCATCGCCGGCACATGCCGCCACCGCGAACACGAGCGCTATCAGACTCCCCTCGATCAGCTTGGTCATGGCTTTGCTCCTTGCCCATGCATTGCGCGGGCGAGGGACAGAAGCCGTCACCGATCGTCATTCGCGCCGAGCGGGTGGAGGCGCCGACACCGGAGGGGTCTCCTCCACCGCCAGCTCGACCCGGAACCGCGCCGCCTTGTCCGCCTGGCCGAGCGCCTCGTAGATCGCGACCAGGTCCTGGCGCGCCGACACCAGCCACTTCCGGTCGGGTGTGGACTCGACCAGCACCGCATACCCGGCGAGGACGTGCGCCTCGGCCTCGGCGAAGCGCTTCTGCAGCACGAGCGCGCCACCCAGGCGCACCTCGCTGACCGCCGTCGAGGGGTGACCCGCCGGCAGCGCGTCTCGATAGATGGCCACTGACTCGCGGAAGAGTTGCTCCGCGGCGGCGTAGTCCTTGCGCGCGAGCCGCACGCTGGCCAGGTTGCCGCGCACCACCGCATGCAGATGATGCTTCTCGTCGAACAGCTCGCGGTAGATCTCGCCCTGGCGGCGATAGAGGGCCTCGGCGTCATCGAGCCTGCCCTGCTTGATGGCCACGTGGCCGAGCTCCCCGACGGCCGACGCGACACGCGGGTGCACCTTGCCGTAGGCGCGCTCGTAGATCTGCAGCGCCTCACCCAGGACGGTGCCGGCCTCGACCAGCCTGCCCTGCCCGACGAGCGACCGGCCCAGATAGGTGAGGCCCGCGCCCACCTCGGGATGGTCGCGGCCGAAGAATGCCTCCGATATGGACAGCGCCTCGCGCACGAGCTTCTCGGCCTCCTGGAAGTTTCCCGATGCCTGCTGGGTCGCGCCGAGGTTGTAGAGGTCGGACGCGACGTCGGGATGCCGCGCGCCCAGGTTCTGGCGGTCGAGCGCGAGCGCGCGCCGGTTGAGCGCGTCCGACTCGGCGTAGTGGCCGAGGAAGAAGTGGGCATTGGCGAGCAGACCGATGCTGAGCGAGAGGTCGCGGGCCGGGACATGCTGCGCGGTCTGAAGCCGGATGACCTCCTCCATGGGCGGGATCGCCTCGGCATACCGGCCGCGATTGATCAGCACCCGGCCGAGGGCGGCCTCGGCGCGCGTCGTGCGCGGGTCGCCGGCGGACAGGTGGCGGCGGCCGATCTCCAGCGCTCGCCGGAACAGCGACTCCGCCTCGGCGTACCCGGCCTGTTCGTCGCGCAAGGAGCCGAGCCTCACCATCGCCTCCACGGTGACCCCGCTGTCCTCCCCGTGGAGCTCCCGGTGCCGCTCGAGGGCGGAGCGAAGCAGGGAATCGGCGGTGTCGTACTCGCCCAGCGCCTGGTAGAGCGTGCCGAGCGTCTGGAACAGATCGGCCTGCACCTCGGGATCCTGATCGAGCCGGCGCGCCTCCTTGGCGGCCAGGTCGAAGAGCGTGATGACGCGCAGATCCTTTCCCGGCCCGACGTCCTCGCCACCGCCGGTGAGCATTCGCTCCATGAAGTCCCGGACGCGCTGGGTGCGCGCGGCCTCGGCGAGCGCCGCGTCGCGCGCGGTCGCCAGCCGCACGGTGAAGAAGACCACCAGCCCGACGACCAGCATGGCCGTCGCGGAGGCCAGCAAGACCGAGCGCCGGTTGCGGGCGACGAACTTGCCCAGGCGATAGGCGAACCCATCCGGCCGTGCGTCGAGCGGCTGGCCGCGCAGGTAGTGGTCGATGTCGCGCATCAGCGCCTCGACCGAGCCGTAGCGCCGCTGCGGATCCCTGCGCATGGCGGTCAGCACCAGCACATCGAGATCCGCCCACGCGGATTTCGACGCCGTCATCCCGTCCGGCGACGCGGCGGCTGCGATCGAAGGCCTGTCCGGATCCGGATCGGCGACGACATTCATGGCCTCGGCCGGCGAGCGGGACGATCGATCGAACGGCAGCCGGCCGGACAGGAGCTCGTAGAGCACCACGCCGAGCGAGTACACATCGGTGTAGATGCCGATGCGATCGCCGGCGAACTGCTCCGGCGCCGCGTACGCCGGGGTCATCAACCTGAGAGCGGTCCGCGTCTGCGTCGCCGGCGCGTCGAGGTGGTCGAGATGCTTGGCGATGCCAAAGTCGAGCAGGCGCACGCTGCCGTCCCGCCTGACCATCACGTTGGACGGCTTGATGTCGCGGTGGACGATCGCGTGCCGGTGCGCGAACTGGACCGCCTCGCACAGCGATCGGAACAGGAGCAGCCGCTCCTCGATCGTCGCCGAGCAGGCCCGGCAGTGATCGGTGATCGGTTCTCCGTCGACGTACTCCATGACGAAGTAGGGCGTGCCGTCGTCTAGCGCTCCGGCGTCGTAGAGCCGGGCAATGGCCGGGTGGTCGAGCTGAGCCAGCATCTGCTGCTCACCGGCGAACCGCTCGAGGCGCGCGGGCGAGAGCCAGGCGTCGCTCAGGATCTTGATCGCCACCAGGCTGCCGAGGTCGATGCGCTCTGCCAGGTAAACCACGCCCATCCCGCCCTCACCGAGGAGCCGCTTGATGCGGTACGGCCCGAGCTGCTGGGCGACGAGGTCCGGCACCGATGCCCCCGCCAGCACCTTGTGCGCGGCCTCGGCGACGCCTCGGTCGAGCGGCGACGAACCACGCGCGTCCTCGGCGAACAGGGCCAGAACGTCCGCCATGAGCCCTGCGTCGCCCTTGCACCCGGACTTCAAGAATCCACGCTGCTCCGTGGCCGGCAGATCGGCGGCGGCGTGAAACAGCTCCTGGATCTGCTCCCAGCGCGCGCTCTCCATCGCGGCGCTCAGCTCGCCTGGCGAAGGGTGCGGGCCAGCCACGCCCTGACCGCCCGCCAGTCGCGCTGGATGGTGGCCTCGGAGACCTCGAGCAGCCGGGCGGTCTCGGCGATGTCGAGCCCGCCGAAGAAGCGGCACTCCACCATCTGGGCCTGCCGCGGCTGCAGGCGGGCCAGCTCGTCCAGCGCGGCGTCGAGCGCGAGGATCTCGCTCGGGGTGGATCCGGCCTGGGCGACCGACTCGTCGAGGGTCACGAAGTTGACCTCGCGACCGCCGCGCTTGCCCGCGTACCGCCGACGCGCGGCCTCGACCAGCACCTGGCGCATGGCGCGCGCGGCGATTCGCTTGAAGTGCAGGAGCGACGTCGAGGCCACGCCCGGCGACGCGGCGAGCTTGACCCACGCTTCGTTCACCAAGGTGGTGGGGCTCAGCGTCAGCGCGGGCGAGCCGCGCCGGATCGTGGCGGCGAGCCGGCGCAGCTGCTCGTAGGTGGCGCTGTAGAGCGCGTCCAGTGAGCGCCGATCCTGTGACGTCACCGCCTCCGCGACGACGGCGAGGTCGTCCGGAACTCTGGCCCCCTGCTCACCCATGGTGTGTCCCCCCAGCCAGCCAGCAAGCAAGTCACGCTAACAGCCGCGTTCCGCGCCCGTCAAGCGCATCTCGCCGCGCGGCCAGGCGCGATGACCGTTCTCGATGCGCGTCTGCGCAATGTGCCAGTGGATGACCATCGAACTTCAAACAAGGAATCAGGCGATGCGACGGACCACGAGAAATCGATCCCTGGCAATCCCGCTGTGCGCGGCCCTGGCGGCGTGCGGCGGCGACGACGACGGCGGGAGCGACGAGGGGGCAACCGGCACCGAGAACGCCGCGATCGACCGGAGCTTCGACTACGGTACCCCGACGAACGCCAGCGCCGCCCAGGCGATGGTGCTGCAGAGCGGGCTCTCGAACGTCGTGAGCCTGAGCGATGCGCCCAGCGCCTCGGCCGCGATCGCCCTGGCGTCCATCACCACGGTGACGGCCACCCTGCTCGGGCCGACCATCGGCCTGGCCGCGGGCCTGGCCGCGCGGAGGGACCGGCCCGCGGCCGCGGCGGCGGCTGCGGCGGCGCGGACCAGCCTCGACGACGACTGCACCGTCGTGACCGACACGACCATCACCTTCGACCATTGCGAGCTCACCCTCGGCGGGACCTCGACCATCACCGATGGCGCGTTCTACTTCAGCGACGGCGGCCGGATGCTCACCTGGGATCTTTCCGTCACCAGCGTCATCGAGATAGAGGGCCTGTCCAGCGAGGCTGGATATCACCAGGCGGGGAGCATCACGATCGGTGAGGGCACCATTCGAGGTGAGTTGCTGTCCGAGTACAGCGCGAGCGCGACCAGCGCCGGGACGACCTTCGCCTACGAGATGTCGGAGGCGCTGATCCTCGATCTCGCGTATCTGACCGCCCCACCCTGCGTCACCGGCGGCACCCTGGAAGCGCGACGGGTCTGGACCAGACGACCGGATGGCTTCCCGACCTCGAGCTGGCCCGACGGCGGGGTCCTCATCGTCTGGTCCGGCTGCAACCAGGCCACCGTCGCGACGTCGATCTGACTCCAGCGGTCAGCGGCGACCGGGCTGTCCACCCACGAAGTCGGGCTGGTTGCAGGCGCCGTAGTGCGGGGCCTGGGCTCTGGGAGCCGGCGCCGGGGACGGCGCGGGCACCGGGGGAGGTGCCTCGACCTGCGCGGTCGACGTCCTGGCCATCGTCGTCGGCGGCTCGGACGAGATGCTGAGGTCCATCGGGACGGCAGTCGGAGCGACGCCCCCGTTGGCGCTCCTCCAGATGGCCACCGCGTCCACCTCGAGCTCGAATCCGACGAGGACCTTGACCTTCATGCCGATCTTTCCGCCACCCCAGCTCCACCCCCCACCGACGGCGATGCCGATGCTGACGCCACCCTTGACCGGTCCCGCGGAGCCGGCGGCCTTGGCCTCGGCAGCGACGAGCTCGCCCCGGACGCTGGTGAGCCCGATCTCGCCCGAGGCGCCGCCGGCCTTGAGCTCGAGCTCCCCGGCGACGGCCACTCCCTTGATGTGGCCATCCGTGCCCAGAGTCATCTTGGCGACGTTCGCCTCGGCCTTGATGGTGGCGTTCTCGACCTTGATCTCCACCCCGAAGGCGGTCACCTCCAGCGCGCCATTCTTCTCCTTGTGGACCTCGTTCGAGTAGATCGGGATCTCGAGCGTCGGTTCGGAGTGGCGCTTGCCCTCCATCCCGTCCGGGTCCACGAAGCTGACCGGGTTGTTGCGGGCATAGCTGTAGAGGTTGCACTCGACCGGCGACCCGGCGCACTTCTCGATGGCCTCGAGAAAGAGCGGATCCGGGGTCCAGAACTGCCCGAGCAGCGGGTCGTAGTCGCGCACGCCCATGCGGACGCTGCCCAGGTCCGGGTCGTAGGCCTTCTCGACGTAGTCGAGAGCCGCCGACAGATCTGGCCGGGTGGCGCGGACGCCGTACGGGCTGGCCAGCTGCGGGGTGCCGTCCTGGTCGGCGAGCAGGGTGCCGCGCGGGTCGGTGGCCACCAGCCGGAAGGCGCCGTCCTCGAGGACGCCGGCCACGCGGCCGCCGATCTTGACCGGGCTGATGAAGCCGTCGTCGGTGAGGTAGCCGCCGCCCAGGTACGCCGCCACCGGGACGCCGGCCTCGCGCTTGAGGAGGCGGTTGCCGTCGGCGTCGTAGTCGTAGGTCAGCGTTCGCGAGCCGACGTGCGCCGCCGACAGGTGGCCGTCGGGGCCGTAGTCGAAGGTGGTGTCGCCGCGGGCGATGACGCGGCCCGAGCTGTCGTAGCGGTACGGGATGCCCGCCACCGTCGCGGTGGCCCTGGTGCCGCGGAAGACCGCGCGGGATCCTCGGTCGTCCTCGATGCGGTCGAGCTGGCCCTGTCGGGTGTAGGAGTAGGTCGCCAGCTGGGCCGGGTCCTCCGAGCCGGTCAGGAAGCCGCGCGCGTCGTAGTCGTAGGTGCGGAGCCAGCTCTGGTCGGCGAGGGTGATGCCCTCGCTGGCGACCAGGCCGCGGTGGTCGAGGTTCCACTCGACCCCGCTCTGCCAGCTGCCCGCCTCGCCGGCGACCTCCTGGGTGTAGCCAGACTGTCGGTGCGTGGCCGGATCGTAGAGGTGGTCGATGCGCTGGCCGCCGGCGACGTCGACCCAGGCGATCCGGTTCTCGTCGTCGTGGTGGAGCGTGGCCAGGACCTCGCCGTTGACCGTGATGCGCTCGAGGCGACCCCACGCGTCGTAGATCTGCCGGGTGGTGACGTCGTCGATGACCGCGTCGTCCGACAGCCGGGTGATCACGCGGTGGGTATCCGCGAGCTCGCCGCTGGCGTGGTAGGTCTTCTCGATGTCGACGCGCATCCATCCGGCCAGGTCGATGGTGGAGCTCGCCTCGGTGCCGTCCGGGTTGTGGATCGTGGTGGCCCGGTAGGCCGGACCCTCGATCTGGGTGGTGTAGCCCCGCTGGCCGGGCAGCGGCTCGGCGCCGCCGACGTCTCCGTCGTGGCGGAACGAGAAGCGCCGCTCGGCGCCGCTGGTCGGATCGGTGTGGACCCGGGCGATGACGCGGCCGATCGCGTCGTACTCCAGCTTCACGGTCCGCTCGAGGACACTGGCCGCGTCGCGGTGATCCTTGTGATCGAGCAGGCCGGTCGCCGGCTGGTAGGTGTAGGTCACGGTCCCCACGCCGTCGCGGGTGACCATGGCGGGACGTCCGGACCCGTCGAACGACAGCCGCTGGCGCGCGCCGTCCGGGAGGATCACGCCGACCAGCCGGCCGAGCGCGTCGTACTCGTACCGGGTGACGTTGCCGACCTGGTCGCGGGCCGAGGACACCAGCCCGCGCGCGTCGGCCGCGCTCTGGGTCTCGAAGGTGCCGTTCTCGCGCGTGGTCGTGACCAGGAGACCGTCGACGATGGACAGGGTGGCGTCGACCTGGCGCTCGACGCCCTCCTGGATCAGGTCCCGCGCGGCGACGAGGTTGCCGAAGCCGGACGACACCTTCTCGTTCAGCTGCGTGGTCCCGGCCCGGAGCGAGTCGTAGGTCTGCATCGCGACGTCGGCGCCGTCGAGGAGCGGCTGGCGGCGGTGAGTACCGGCGCGCAGCTCGGTGCGGTCGACCGTCGCGACCGCGTCGAACACCCAGCGGCCCGGGATCCGGGTCGCGCTGGCCAGCTCGGTCCCGTCCGGGTAACTCCAGAATGCGCTCTCCTGCCGCGCGCCGGTCGCGGCGTCGACGAGCGTGTCGATCTCCACCAGGGCCGGGAAGTCGGTGGTCGGGAACTGGTACTGGATCGACTGGCGCGGCCGCGCGGCGCTCGAGCCGCCGAAGTCGGCCCAGCTGGTGGCGAGCCGCTCCATCCCGTCGTAGCGGAACGACGACGTCATGACCCCGCCCGGCCCGTGATCGCCGACCAGCTCGAGGAGAGCGTCGGTCTGCGGGTCGCGGCCGGGCGCCGACGCGACGACGCCGTCGGTGCCGGTGGTGTGCTCGAGCTGGCCGGTGTCCGGATCGTAGGCGAGCTGCTCGGTGCCGCGGCCCGGCGCCGACACCGACGTCACCCGGTGGGTCGCGGGATCGTAGGCAACCTCCTGCAGGGTCTCCACCTGCCCTCCGGCGACCTGCTCGATCCGGGTCATCTGACCGAGGTCGTCGAGGGTGACCCGGCTCTCGAGCCGGAAGTCGCGCGCGGGATCGGCCGGGTGGGTGCCGGTCCAGGCCTGCCCGGCGGGCAGGCAGTGGAGCGCGCCGGCGAGGCCGGTCGGCGCCGCCAGCGAGGTCTCGGTCAGGAGCTGACCGTGGCGACCGGCCCGGCGCACGCGGGTCGGGCAGACGTCGCGGCCGTAGGCGAGGTTCTCGGTGACGTCCATGCTGGCGCTGGCGGTGCCGGCCACGCAGGCGGCGACATCGGTGCCGGTGCACCAGCCGCTCCAGGTCGTCCGGCCCCGGCGGACTCGCACCCCGGCGTGGGCAGCCTCCTCGTACGCCGTGCGCGAGAACTTCATGAGGCCCGGCGTGCGGTCGTCGAAGGTGCGGCTGGTCTCGACCTGGCCGGCGACGTCATCGTCGTGATGGAAGTCGACCAGGGTGCGCGTCTGGGGCGCCGTCGCCTCGACGGTGCCGAACCCGACCAGGAAGTGACCGACGCCGTGGAGACGCGGCGCGCCGTAGGCGTACCGATACGCGACCGGGTCGGCGCCGGCGCTCGCGACGGTGAGCGCGGTCAGCACCGAGGGCCGCTGGCGGAGCCCGGGCGCGGCCGCCGAGCGCTCGTAGTCGAAGCCGATCGAGGTCCCCTTGCCGTCGTCGGCAGCGACCAGGAGCCCGGTGGTCGGCGCGGTGAGCGCGATCGCCGCGACCTCGGCCCCGACGAAGGTGAGGTCGAGGTCGCCGCGGGCGCGGAGGTCACCGACGATCGGGACGCCGAGCTGGAGCTGGACCGCGTCCTCCAGCGCCGGCGCGGCGACCTCCTGCAGGTGGTCCCCCTCGTTGATGAACAGGGCAGACTCCTGGTCGATCGCCAGGAGCGCGTCGGTCAGTCCGTCCTTGTTGGCGTCGACCCACGTGATCGTCCAGTCGTCGAGGTTGAAGATCTCGCCGCCGCTTCGATTGAGAAAGGCGAGCTGGGTCTCCAGGGTCTCGAAGCGGAACCTGCCGCGCCCGTACCAGATGGACACCCGGTCGTCGGTCCGCTGCACCAGGTCCGGGTTGCCGTCGCCGTTCATGTCCTGGGCCCAGCTCGCGGTCGGCGTGAACGGGAAGCCGTTCAGGTACTCGAGCTCCACCGCCGGATGGGTGCGGAACCCGAACGGAACGCAGGTCCCGCCGCCCGGCCCGCATCCCTCCCCGCTGATGTTCTCGAGCACCTCGACCTGACCGGTGTCGACCATGAGGAGGTCGGGCCGGTCGTCGCGGTCGAGGTCCACGACCTTGCTGTTGGCGCCGAGGCTCCAGCGACCGGGGACCTGGACGGAGAACCGCGGCGCGCCGGCTCGATCGCACACGCGGACGTCGGTCGTGGACGATTGGGCTTCGAGGACGAGGACCTGGAGGTCGGTCCCCGGGCCGGCCATCCGCACCAGGGAGCGCGCCTGGTTGAAGATCGACGCGGGCGGGCGGCACTGCGAATCGCTGCCCGCGGGCGGTGGCGGCAGCGGCTCCGCGACGAAGGCCCCGTCCGCGGACTGGCGATAGAGGGTGAAGTCGGCGCCGTGCTCGAGGTCGGGGAGCCCGTCGTCGTCGACATCGGTCAGCGCGGCGTGGTCTGGCTGGACGGCGTCCGGATCTCCGGTGGCGGCGAGGAGCGCCGCGACGCCGGGCGCCTCGTCGAGCTCGCCGGTGCGGAACGCCAGGCCGGCCGGGGTGGCCTGCTCCGGCAGATCGTAGTCGTATGCGATCGGCGGCTCCGATTCCCCGGACGCGAAGGTGCGCATGACGGAATCGAGCTGGAAGCCCGGGCCGAACGCGCTCTCGCGATAAGTGATGTCGTGGCGCCAGCGCAGGCCGTAGACGCCACGGCCGCCGGCCTTGGCCGACGACACCACGCCGGTCACGCGGCGGTCGAGCGCCAGCGGGTACCCCGATCGGTAGTCGACCAGGGCGACCGGCAGCGCCTCGTACTCGAAGTCCAGGCGATAGGTCGCGGGGTCCTCGCGGCCGCCGTAGAGGACGCGGGACACGAACGGCCGTCCGCCGGCGCTCGCCGCGTACTCGATCGTCGTGGCGTCGCCCAGGATCGTCTGGACCCGGGTCAGGTACCAGGCGTAGACGCCCTCGGGGGTGGCGACCTCGCGGCGGAACTCGTAGCGCGTCCCGGACGGGTCGATCGCGGTCCAGCCGTCCGCGCCCTGCTCCAGTCGCACCGGCGTCTTCAGGCCCGCGGCGTAGTACGCCCCGTCGGTGCCGCGGACCAGGCGGCCCCACGGGCTGGAGAAGCTGTCGGTCTGGTAGTCCACGTCGCCGGTCAGCCGGAACCGCTGGATGGCCAGCTGGGCCGACCAGCCGACGCCCCACTCCGAGATGCCGTTCTCCGGTGCGTAGGAGGGAAGGACCTCGGCGCGAAGCGGGCCGCGCTCGCTCGGGACCTCGATCGGGAGCGCCAGGGAGAAGGAGCCGCGCGAGACGTCCTCCGCGCCGATGGCGAAGCGGGCGAGCCCGCCGGTGAGCGACCCGCGCTCGGGCTGCTTGAAGGTGGGTGTCTGGACGAGCGCGTCGCGCGGCCCCTCCGCCGCCGCCACGGTCGGGATCGACCCGACCGCAGCGGCGATGGCGGCAAGCGCGAGGCGTGAAGCGTTCTGACTGGTCATCGATTTCCTCTCCGGCTCATCGCGTTCTCCATCACCCAGTCGGTTCGGTTCGACTGCGTTCGCATCGAGCTCCGGCCACCCAGCAAGCGCGATGCCGGGCGCAGGACCGCGATTCGACGAGAGCGCGATGCTCGGGTCGATGTCCCGGCGCTGGACCGAGGTGGACCATGGTTCACCTCGGTCCACCCGGACGAGGCGACGAGATCGAGGCTGTCGGCGCGTCAGGCGAGGAGCGGCAGCGCGCTCACGGACGGACCGACCGGGCCCGGGCGACCACACCCTTGCCCGGTGCGGGATGTCGCTGGAGCCACTGGTCGACGCGGGCGAGATCGGGACGGCCGCCGAGCTCGTCCCGCGCGGTACGCGCCAGCGCCACGGCGCGCGCGCGATCGCCGGAGGTCCACAGCGCCTCCGCCAGGGCGAAGCGCGCCCGGCCCGCGGGGGTGCGGGCCGACGAGCGGTCGGCGTCGGCGATCGCGATCGCTCGGTCCAGGACCTGGATGGCCTGGCCTGGCTGACCGGCCCGGAGCCGGGCGCGGCCGAGGTCGGTCAGGATGGGCACCAGAAACGGGTGCGTCCGGCCGCGCGGGCGCTTCTCGATCGGCTGGGTCGCGCGCTCGAAGCTTGCGATGGCCGCGCCGGTCTTGCCCTCGAACAGCTCGACCTCCCCGAGGCCGCTCAGCGCCGCTGCGACCTCGAGGGGATCCGCCTCCCCGTGCTCGCGGGAGATGTCCAGCGCCCGCTGGTACGCGGCCCGAGCGGCCGCCGGCTTCCCGTCGTGGAGCTCGAGGGCTCCCCGCGTGATGTTGCGACCGACCTCTCCGTCTCCGTTGTCACCCTGGTCGCGATGGAGGTCGGCCAGGATGCGGCGGGCGAGGGGCGCGTCGCCGCGCCGCAGCGCGAGCTCGGCGAGGTCCTCGCGGATGACCGCGAGCGTCCACGGGTCCGGCACCGGCGCCCCTCCCGCGATGCGCTCGGCGCGCTCGAGCAGCTCGGTCGCCTCGTCGTCCCGGTACTGGGCCTGGCGGACGATCGCCAGGTTCCTCAGCCCGGTGGCGATCGCCGGATGATCGGCCGGGTAGATCTTGCGGCGCATCTCGAGGCCGCGCTCGGCGCTGCGACTGGCGCCGGCGTAGTCTCCCATCTGGAACAGGATGAGCGCCTGGTTCTGGAGCGACGTCGCGACCTGGGGGTGCTCGGGTCCGAGGGTCTGCTCCAGGAGCGTCCGCACGCGCTGGTTCAGCGCCAGCGCCTCTTCCACCGAGTCCGAGTCGAGCATGACCGCGGCGAGGTTGTTGGCGGCCGCGTAGACCTGGAAGTCGTTCGCCCCGTGGAGCTTCTCCTTCAGCGCCAGGGCGCGGCGCAGCCGCTCGATGGCCTCGACGCGCTTTCCCTGCTGCGACAGCACCACGCCCTCGGTGCCGAGCAGATCGGCCGTGAGATCGTCGTGGTTGGCAACCCTCGCCACCGCGGCTTCGGCCACCTTCCACAGCACGTCGACCTCGGCGAAGTGCTTGCTGTCCAGGGCGCTGTAGTAGAGGGCGAGCCGCATGATGGTGGCGGCGCGGACGTCGTCGTGCGCCTCGCTGGCGGCGTGATAGGCCTCGTGGAGCAGCGCGAGACCGTTCTCACGCTCGCCGAGATCGATCTCCATCTGGCCGTCTCGATGGAGCGCCTCGGCCAGCAGCGGCGCGTAGCCGAGCCGCCTCGCCTCGGTCACGGCCTCGCGCCCCAGCGAGAGGCCCACGTCGACCTGGCCCGCCCGCTGGAGCGCTGCCACCCGGTCCAGCGTTCGCTTGAGCGCTTCCACCTTCCGGCGGACTTCCGGATCGCGGGGAGGAGGGGCCGCCGCGGTCAGCGCGTCGGTGTTCTCGCACGCCTCGAGCTCGCCGACGGTCAGCGCGGCCTTCACGGCGTCGTCGAGGCTCACCTTCTCCTGCCAGAGCCCGGGCAGGGCCGCGATCTGGCGCCGGGCGCGCTCGAGGCACTGCATGCGGAGGTCGAGCAACGCCTCCGACTGTTCGCCGCGGACGCGGGTGGCTCGACAGGCCTCGCGATGCGCGCCGACCCAGCTGCCGAGCCGGTGCTCGAGGGTGCGATCCACGCGCTCGAACACCGCGGCGGCGCGCGCGGCGCCGGTGGCCAGGAAGGCGGCGCGCACCTTCTCACGCACGGGCCCGGCCCACACCCCCGCGACCCGGTCGCTCGCGGGAGGGCACGGGTCGGCCTCGGCGGGGCTCGCCAGCGAGAACCACGCGACCAGGCCCAGCCCCGCGACCAGCCCTCCGCCGAGGAGCCAGCGCCGACGGCCCTGGCCCTCTTGCCGCCCCAGCGCGGCGATGAGCGCGTCCATGCTCGGCCACCGATCGCGGGGATCCGGCTCGAGGCCGCGGAGGACGACGGCGCGCAGCCAGCGAGGCATGTCGGATCCGGGGGCGACGCGGCGCGCGACGATCGCGTCGAGCATCTGAGCGGGGCTGCTGCCGGCGAACGGCCGGACGCCGGCCACGGCCTCGTACAGCGCCACGCAGAAGGCGAACTGATCCGCGCGAGCATCGGCCCTGTCGCCCAGGTGCTGCTCGGGCGCCATGTACGAGGGAGTGCCGAGGATCCCGCCCGTGCGGGTCAGCGAGTGCGAGCCGGCGGGGGTGGACAGCGGGTTCGCGGGCCGCGGCGCGCCCGGCTCGGGCACGTCTCCGACGACATCGGGGCTGTTGCGCGAGATGCCGAAGTCGGTGACCCGCGGGCGATCGTGCCGGTCGACGAGGACGTTCTCGGGCTTGAAGTCGCGATGGACGAGGCCGGCGGCGTGAGCGGCGGCCAGCCCGCGGCCGGCGGCGCGAAACAGCTCGAGGATCGCGGACAGGGATCGGGGCTCGGCGGCGAGCCAGGCGCGAAGGTGCACTCCGTCGACGAACTCCATCGCCACGAACACGCGATCGTCGACGGTTCCGACCTCGTAGACGACCGCCACGTTGGGGTGCGAGAGGCGCGCCATCGCCTGGGCCTCGCGCAGGAGGCGCATCTCGGCGATGCCGTCGCGAGCCGACAGGTGGGCGCCGAGGAACTTGAGGGCGACCCGCCGATCGAGGCTGGGATCGTACGCGGCGTAGACGACGCCCATGCCGCCCTCGCCCACCCGGTCGAGGATGACGTAGCGCTGCACCGAGGATCCGCGATCGAGGGCCGGGAGGCGCTCCGGCAGCGCATCGGTCCCCTCGAAGGGCACCGTCTCCCGGAAGGCCGTGTTCTCGGCACCGCTCGGCGGATGGTCGGCAGTCATGCGCCGGGCAGCATAGCCGAGGGGTCGCGCGGGGCTCGCGTCGATCTCTCGCTTGCTTCGAGCACGTGCTATCGTCGCCAGCCGCCATCGCGGGATTGCCAGAGGAACGACGACGTCCATGACAGATCCGGGCGGAACCGTCTCGATGCCCGATGGTGTGGCGGGCGCGGAGAGTGGCGCGGAGCCGGCGCTGATCCTCGTCCTGCGCGGCGATCACCCGCTCGGCCCCCCGCTCCGGGTCTCGCTCGCCGATGCGGACTCCGTCGTCATCGGCAGAGGAAAGCAGCTCGGCGCCCATGCGGCGCCCGGCGGTCCGGCGCGGAGCCTGGCCGTGACCGTCCCCGATCGTCACATCTCCAGCACCCATCTGCGCCTCCTCCGCGCGCCATACGGCCAGTGGATCGTCCAGGACAGCGGGTCCAAGAATGGCATCGCGCTCAACGGAGCGCGCTGTGACCGGGCGACGCTCTCGAACGGCGACGTCATCGACGTGGGCTGCTCGTCCTTTCTTTATCGCGTGTGCCCGGCGTGGCCGGTCGGCGAAGCGGGCCGGCGGCCGGTGCTCGATCCACTGGTGACGATGTCGGCGGCGCTCTCCGCCAGCTTCGCCTCGATCGGGCTGGTCGCCGGCTCGGGGCTGTCCATCCTGCTCATGGGCCAGAGCGGCGTCGGCAAGGAGGTCGTCGCCCGCGCGGTGCACGAGCTCTCCGGGCGCCGCGGCGCGTTCGTGGCGGTCAACTGCGCCGCGATCCCACCGAACCTGGTCGAGTCGACGATGTTTGGCCATCGCCGGGGGTCGTTCTCGGGCGCGACCGAGAGCCGGGCCGGGATGGTGCGGAGGGCGGAGGGCGGCACGCTCTTCCTGGACGAGATCGGTGAGCTCTCGCCCCCGGCTCAGGCGAGCCTGCTCCGGGTCGTCCAGGAGCGCGAGGTGGTACCGGTCGGCGAGAGCGAACCGATCCCGGTCGACGTGCGCTTCGTCGCGGCGACCAACCGGGACCTGTGGTCCGACGTGGAGGCCGGTCGCTTCCGCGAGGATCTACTGGCTCGTCTGACCGGCCTGACGGTTCGCCTTCCCCCCCTGCGCGAGCGACGAGAGGACCTCGGCCTGCTGGTCGCCAGGCTCCTGCGGCGCGTCTCGCCCGAACCGGACGCGGTTCGCATGACCCCGCGCGCGTCGCGCGCGCTCGTCCGCTACGACTGGCCGCGCAACGTGCGTGAGCTCGAGTCCTGCCTTTCGGCCGCCATCCTCCTCGCCGAGGGCAAGGACATCGATCTCCATCACCTTCCCGCCGAGATCCAGAAGGCCGCCGGCCCGGCCACGCCGTCGTCCACCAGCTCCGCGCCGGACCAGCCCCGGCCGAGCATCGCGGCGCTCATGGACGCCCACGACGGGAACATCAGCGCGGTGGCCCGTGCCCTGGCCACATCTCGTTCGCAGGTGCGCCGGCTGCTCAAGCGCGAGAGCGGCTCTTCGTCCAGCTCGTCGTCCACTGGCGAGATCGATCCCTGAATCCGACGCGGGGTCACGAAGCGACGGGGGCAGCGCCGCCGGGCGCCAGCGGCTCGACGCGGAAGACCGCGACCGATGCCACCTCCCCGTCCGGCGAGAAGCAATGCTCGGCGGCGCCGACCAGCTCGGCAACCACGCGCGACACCCGGATGTCTCCGCGGCCAGTCGCCTCGACGATGGCGGCGGCCACGTCCAGGGCCGGGCCGCTCATCGCGGCGCCGTCACGCGCGATCTCGCCGATGTGAACCGCGAGGCTGCAGCGCGTGCCGAGCGCCTCCCGCAGCGCAGCGGCGCAGCGGAGCGCCCGGGCCGGGCCGTCGAAGGTGGCGATGAGGCGCCCGCCGCCGATCGCGATGACGGTGGCCGCGAAGCCGCGCAGCACCGCCTCGATCGCGTCCCGGTCCTCCCGATCCGCGCGCCCGTCGCCGTCGCCGTCGACATCGCCGGCCGCCTCGTAGCGGACCGCAAGCGCGGTGGCGAGGAAGCGACGCTGCTCGGCCCCGTCGCGCCGCGCTCGGTCGAGCATCGCGCCCACCTCGCGCACGAGGACGTCGCGGCCGTCGTACATGAAGGCGTGATCGTCGCCCTCGACCTCCACGTAGCGGCAGCGCGGCAGGTGGTCGGCGACGTGGCGGCCGCACCCGACCGGGATGATCCTGTCGCGGCGCTGGTGCAGCACCACGGCCGGCACGTGGACGGAGGGGACCAGCGGGCGCGCGTCGATGAGCAGGTTCATCTCGACCAGATCGAGCGCGGCGCCCGGGCTGGCCCCGCGCTGCTCGGTGGTCGACGCCCACCGCACCAGGTCCGGATCGCTGGCGTGCTTCGGCACCATGGCGCGGATGGTCGCGCCCGCGCCCCAGCTGGTGCGGATGTACTGGCGCAGCGCGGCGACGCGCGCGGCCGACCAGCCCCAAGGATGGTCTGCGGCCGCGGTCATGCGGGCGAACCCGCCGACCAGGATCAAGCCGGCCACCCGCGTCGGATGGGTCGCGGCCAGGAGCAGCGCCAGCGGAGCGCCCTCGCTCATGCCCATGACCACCGCGCACGACGAGCCGGCCGCGTCGAGCACCGCGCGCGCGTCCTCCATGCGCTCGGCCAGGCTGGGGGCTCGCTTGACCGGATCGCTCATGCCCACGCCGCGCTTGTCGAACAGGATGAGGCGCGCGAGCCCGGCCAGCTCCTCACACAGCAGGGTCGTCCGGGCCAGCTCGACCCACGAGCTCATCGGGAACGACCAGCCCTGGATGACCACGAGATCGACGGGACCCGCGCCGAGCGCGCGCCATGCCAGGTGCACGTCGCCGTTGCGCGCGTAGCGGGGCGGCGCCTCGAAGGCGGCCGCAAGGGCGCGCGGCGGGGCGGCCGGACGGTCCGGAAACGTCGCGGTCGGCGCGCCGGCCGGCATGACCCGGACCTGCTGGACCGACGGTGGCGCGCTCGCCGCCTCCCCGCGCCGGCGCCTGGTCTGCGCCGGGAAGCGAGCGACGAGGACCTCCTCCAGCTCGAGCCCCGCGCGGGGACTGATCGCCGACGTCCCCAGCAGCGCCTCGCGCGCGGCGTGCGCGGTCGGGTAGCGCGCGTCCCGATCGCGCTCGAGCATCCGCATCACCACCACGTCCAGGTCGAGCGGGGTGTGCGGCGCCAGCTCGGCCGGGTGCGGGATCGGCTGGGTCAGCAGGCGGGCCAGGATCTCCGGTTCGGTGGAACCGCGAAACAGGCGGTCGCCGACCAGCATCTCG
>Ga0193753_10001274_pt1 | contig 21808 bp, 18 predicted proteins | sample H1c2metaG_FD_144925 | JGI IMG/M metagenome (GOLD analysis project Ga0193753, IMG submission 144925) | Soil microbial communities from a riparian zone of the East river system, Colorado, United States - H1c2 | ecosystem: Environmental > Terrestrial > Soil > Riparian zone | place: USA: East... | reverse complement strand
GTGCAGGTCGCGCGGTCGCCGGTGCAGATGCAGGCGGCGCGGTCGCCGGTGCAGGCGGCGCGCTCGGCCCGGGCCGCGGCCACAGCCCCGGCGGCGGCGCCGCCTCGGCCGCGCTGGCTCCGGCGATCAGCCCGACCAGCAGCAGCGCTGCGCCGGCGCGGGAGGACGGCGCCCGCGCGTCCCGACCCGCCCGGGTCGCCATGCCTTCAGCGCGCCGCGACCGGCGCGAGCTTCACGCAGCCCAGCGACCGGTCGGCGACGAGGGCCTCGACCACGTTGCGGCCGAACGCCTGATCGGAGACCGCGGCGTCCGGCACGATGCGGCGGAAGCTCCGCTGCAGGCTGACACCGACCGCGACCGCGCCGCAGCAACCGCCCAGCGTGGACAGCGCCGCGATCGCCTCGCCGCCGCCTCGCGCCATCTCCCGGGACAGCGCCACGCGGTTGGTCTCGCTGAACGAGCGCGCGTTGGTCGGGCCGGGCACGACGTCCACGCAGTTCGAGGTGCCCGACGTGATGCCGAACGTCTGGCTGTAGAACGTCGCGTTGGTGGTGGCGGCGAACACCTGGCCGGTGCCGGGCGTGTCGCCGAACAGGATCGATCCGAGGCCGCAGCCGGCGTCCCCGTAGGGCCGCGGCACCGGCACGTAGACCTGGCCGGGCGGCTGCGCCGCCGCCAGTCCACTCGACGCCAGCACGGCGACCACCACGAGGACGCAGCTCTTCACCCGCCGGCCTTACAGCTTCCGGCAGGACAGCGCGCCGTCGCTCTTCAGCACGGAGACGACGTTGCGCGCCACGTCGCGGTCGCCGATCGCCGAGTCGGGGAAGATGCGCTTGAAGTTGCGCTGCAGCGAGCTGCCGACCATGTGGCTGTCGCCGCAGCCGGCCAGGGTGCTGAGCGTCGCGATCGTCTCGCCCTGGCCGCGCGCGATGTCCTTGGCCACGACGGCGCGGTTGGTCTCGACGAAGTTCTTGGTGCTGGCCACGGCGCCGCCGCTGCTGCCGCAGTTCGAGGTGCCCGACGTGATGCCGAACGTCTGGGTGCCCAGGAAGCCGTTGGTGGTGGCGGCGAAGACCTGCACGATGCCGGGCTTGCTGCCGATGAGCATCGAGCCGAGGCCGCAGCCGGCCTCCCCGTAGGTCGGCTCGAAGCCGCTCCCCGGGGCCTGGGCCGAAGCCTCACGCGCGGACGAAGTCGTCAGGACCGCCAGGAACGTGATTGCGAGCGCAGCGATGATCCGGTTCTTCATATGCCGTCTCCCTGTCTGTGAAATGCCCCTTGCGGGACCTCGGCCGGTACGGACTTGCTCGGCCGCGAGAACCATATCTTCAGGACTTCCATCGAGGCAACTCGAGGAGGCGCCGTCAGCGCGCGAGCGCGATCGGGCCGCAGGGAGCGCGAGCGCCGGGCCTGGGCGACTGCTAGAGTGATGCTTCGGTCCCGTGATCCCCCTCCGCGACGACATCCCGGCCCGGCGGGTGCCGGTGGTGACCTGGGTGATCATCGCGGCGAACGTGCTGGTGTTCCTCTACCAGCTCGGGCTCCCGGCGCGCGAGCTGGACGATCTCCTCCTGCTGCGCGGCCTGGTGCCGGCTCGCTACAGTCATCCGGCATGGGCGACGAGCGCCGGCTTCCCGCCCGACCACTACCTTTCGTTCGTGACCAGCATGTTCCTGCACGGCGGGTGGCTTCACCTGCTCTCGAACATGTGGTGCCTGTGGATCTTCGGCGACAACGTCGAGGACCGTATGGGCCGGGTCAGGTTCCTGCTCTTCTACCTCGTGTGCGGGGTCGCGGCCGGCCTGCTCCACTGGATCGCCAACGCCGACTCGATCGCGCCGACGGTCGGTGCGTCGGGCGCGATCGCCGGCGTGCTCGGCGCGTACTTCCTGCTGTTCCCGCGCGCGCGCGTGCTGGTCCTGTTCCCGCTCCTGTTCATCCCGTTCTTCTTCGAGATCCCGGCGGTCGCGTTTCTGCTGGTCTGGTTCGGCCTCCAGCTGGCCCAGGCGTGGATGGGGCTCGGCGCCGACAGCGGCGGGGTGGCCTGGTGGGCGCACGTCGGCGGGTTCGCCGCCGGGCTCACCCTGCACCGGGTGTTCCTCGATCGCCGCGCTACGGCTCCACCACCTCGGTACCGCTGACCAGGGAGTTGACCGGCACCTCGGCGCCGATCGCGTAGATGCTGGTGGTCGACGGCACCGACGAGCAGCCGCCGTTGTACTCGTACAGCGTCTCGCGGCTCTGCTGGCCGATCTCGAACAGACGCATGCCGCCGCGGTTGACCACGACGTGGCGAGGCGTCGCGGCCCCGCCGCACGGATCCCGGAACGCGGCGCGCTCGACCGTCGCGCCCTCGCACTTCGCATCGGTGTAGAACGGGGCCGCGCGCGCCTGCGGTGCGGTGGGCGAGCCCGGGAAGCAGCGCAGCTGGCCGTCGGCGGCGCGCTGGAACTGGCACTCCGTCGCGAGCTCGGTGTCGAACCAGATCGGCTGGTCGAGTCGCACGCCGTCGCCGACCATGTCGATGCGCTCGAGCCGGCCGCCCAGCGCCACCCGCTCCTGGCTCAGCTCGGCGAACCCGGCCGGGTCGATCGCGTCGCCCGGCGCGAAGTAGAGCCGGTCGGAGACCAGATCGCAGCCGTCGGTGGTGTCGTGGTAGAACGGGCCGCTCAGCTGATCGCCGATGCCGCGCACCTGCCAGCGCTGGTTGCAGGCGCCGGCGACGTCGTCGCGCACGTACTCGAGCCCGGCGTCGCAGGTGGTGGACACCCCGGCCGCCTCCACCGACGGGGAGCAGCTCGAGTTGCTCGACACCGACTCGAGCGAGTAGCCGAGCGGCAGGCAGCGCATGACCCCGTCCTCGGCTCGCTCGGGCTGGCAGGCCTGGCCGTCCAGCTCGGCGTCGCGCATCGGGCCCTGGCGATCGCACAGCCGCGACCCGTCGTCGCCCGCGACGGTGCGGGCGCCGAGCCGGCCGCTGCCCTCGAACGACTCGGTGGCGGCGACGAAGCGGGCCGGCGCCATCTCGGCGCCCAGCGCGAAGTAGAGCGTGCCCGGCGTGGTGCTGACCGTCGACTCGGTGCAGAGCCCGCTCGGCAGGGCGCGGTAGTAGATCGGGGTCTTCGCCGGGAAGCTGAGCGCCGCGCCCAGCTCGTAATAGTGAAAGACGATCGAGCAGGTGCCTCCCTCGAAGTAGACCGCGTGCGACGGCGGCGCGCCCTGTACCGAGGTGAACATGGCCACCGCGTTCGAGCAGCCGCTGTCGGAGTAGTACGACTGGGCGATCGCGAACGGGTGCCCATCGAGGACCGGCAGGCAGCGCAGCGAGCCCTCGCGATCGAGCTGGAACCGACAGTCGCCGCCGAGCTCGGTGTCGCGCATGGCGATCACCTCGCTGGTCCCGTCGTCGTGCTCGCGGATGAGGCGGCGGAGGCGCGACCCGCTGGCCCCGACGCACAGCTCGGCCGAGCCCGGTCCGTCGCCGCCGTCGTCGCCGTCGTCGGCCCCGTCGGCGTCGCCGCCGTCGTCCCCGGCGCCGTCGTCGTCCCCGGCGCCGTCGTCGGCGCCGGCGGCGTCACCGCCGTCGTCGGCGCCGGGCTCCATCTTCTCCACCGAGCCGCAGCCCACCCCCCAGGCGAGGGCCGCCGCGACCAGAACCACATCGATACCGCGAGCCGTGAATGGCCGGAACGTCATGAGCCGACACGAAGCAGCCGCCGTGCCGACCCCGGCGCGCGTCCAACTGCTCGACTCCGGCCGATCGAGCGGCGCGGCCGCGCCCACGCCGGGCGCATGACACACGCCGCATGACAGTTACACCCTGTTTCAGGGCGCGGGACGGCGGCCGATGAAACCCATGTGAACGCCGCCGGCCGCTCCGTCGCGGCGATAGGAGAAGAACCGGTCCGGCTCGCAACGAGTGCACGGCGGGCGGTCGTCGATGTGGTCCGGCGCGACCCCGGCTCTCTCGAGCAGCGCCCGGCTGGCCCGGCGCAGATCGATGTGCTGCTTGCGCGGCCCGTCGATGATCAGCCCGGCTACATCCGGCAGCGCCGCGCCGAACTCGGCGACCACCTCGGGACCGACCTCGAAGCAGCACGGCCCGATCGAGGGCCCGAGCGCGACCCGGACGTCGGCCGCGCGCGCGCCGACCTCGGCCATCCGCTCGACCACGCGCACCCCGACGCCGGCCACGGTCCCGCGCCAGCCGGCGTGGGCCGCGCCGACCGCGCCGCTCACCGGATCGGCGAACAGGAGCGGGATGCAGTCGGCGGCAAAGGCGCCCAGCACCGGCCCGGATCGATCGCAGACCAGCCCGTCGAACTCGGCGTCGTCGGCGAGCGGCTCGCCGACCCGCCACACCGCGGTGCCGTGCACGTGGCGGGTGGCGACCAGCGCGGACGGATCGTAGCCGGCGTGAACCGCGAGCAGGCGGCGATTCTCGGCCACCGCGTCCGGGTCGTCGCCCCAGCGCCTGCCCAGGTTGAGCGACGCGCGCGGCCCGCTCGACACGCCGCCGGTCCGCTCGGGGAAGCCGTGAACGAACAGCGCGTCGGAGATGAGCGGCGAGCGCAGCACGCGGATCGGAGCCGCGGTCGTCATCGGCCGTTTGTAGCCCGCCGACATCGAGCGAGCAACCGGGCGCGGCCTGGTGCTCAGGCCGGCCGGCGCAGCTCGTCGAGCAGCGCCTGCATGTCGGCCGGCGGCGGCGAGGTGAAGCGCAGCGGCTCTCCGGTGTGCGGGTGATCGAACGCGAGCACCGCGGCGTGGAGCGCTTGCCGGCCCAGCCGCGCGGCCATCTCGGTCAGGCGCTCGGAGCTGGCGCGGCGGCCGCCGTAGGTCGGGTCGCCCAGCACCGGGTGGCCGTGGTCGGCGAAGTGGACCCGGATCTGGTGAGTGCGGCCGGTCTCGAGCCGGCAGCGGACCAGGGCGGCCTCGGCGGCGAAGCGCTCCTCGACCCGGAAGTGGGTCACCGCGGTCTTGCCGCGCTCGACTCGCGAGGAGAAGCGCTTGCGGTGAACCGGATGGCGACCGTAGAGCGTCGCGAACCGGCCGGCGGTGACGCTCGGCGGCGGGGCCACCACCGCCAGGTACTCGCGCAGGAGCGACTTCTCCTTGAACCTGGCCGCCAGGAGCGCGTGGGTCGCGTCGTCCTTGGTCGCGACCATCACCCCGGATGTGCCCTTGTCGAGCCGGTGCACGATGCCCGGGCGGAGCTCGCCGCCCACGCCGGCCAGGTCGGTGCAGCGGGCCAGGAGCGCGTTGACCAGGGTCCCGTCCGGGTGCCCCGGCGCCGGGTGCACGACCAGGCCGGCCGGCTTGTCGATGACGATGAGGTGCGCGTCCTCGTGGAGGACGACCAGATCCATCGCCTGGGCCACCGCCCGGGCCGGCGACGGCGCCGGGATGACCACCTCGACCACGTCGCCCGGCCGCAGCCGGGTGCCGGCCTTGGTGGTCGGCCGCCCGTTGACCTCGACCATGCCCTGGTCGAGGAGCCGCCGCACCTGCGACCGCGACAGCGGCCGCGCGCCGCCGCCCAGCTCGTCGGTCAGGAACTGATCGAGCCGGGCGTTGCGCCCGTCGTCCGCGGCCCCGACCTCGAGCCGCCTGCGCTCCTCCTCGGCTACCAGATCTTCGACTTGACGTGCCCCTTGGACTTCACCAGAACGTCCACCAGGGCGCGATCGTAGATGTTCTGGGAGTAGATCTCGGGGGTCACGCGGCTCTTGAAGAGCTCGCGGCCCTCCTCGATCTCATCGTGCATCGCCTCGAAAAGACTGTCGTTGGCGATGCCGTCGAGGATCTTTGCCTCGTGGTAGAGGGTGAGGTCCGAAGCGATGGCGCGGGCGAGCTGGCGGGCTCGCTTCGCGGTTTCAATGAGCGTTGCCATCGCCGTCGATGGTAGGGGGGGCCAGGGGGCCGGTCAAGCGGCGAGCCCGGGGGCGAAACACGGCGGGCGGTTCGTGCGTTGCAGGGAAGGCCCGATCGGGCAAAGGGGAGAGCCAATGATCGAGATCGAGAAGAACGGCCGCCTCATCGGCACGGTGGCCATCGCCATCGCCGTGGTCGCGGCCACCACCATCGCCTCCCACTCGTGGGAGCGGGTCCGCAACAAGCCCAAGGAGCGCGACATCAAGGTGACCGGCTCGGCCAAGCGCCGCATCGTGTCCGACCTCATCGAGTGGAGCGCGACGGTCTCCGCCCAGAACGAGGACCGCACCGCGGCCTACCGGTCGCTGCACGAGCAGGTGGCCAAGACCCACGCGTTCCTGATCAGCAAGGGCCTGAAGGAGGCCGAGATCGCGGTCAACTCCGCCACCGTGCGCGAGCTGGTCGAGAACGAGGTGGTCGGCACCGGCGAGCAGCGGGTCGAGCGCCGCGTGTTCAAGGGCTACGCGATGAACCAGTCGATCTCGGTGCGCTCGATCGACGTGCCCCGGGTGGAGAAGGTCTCACGCGAGATCACCGACATCATGGAGCAGGGCGTCCTCATCACGTCGCAGTCGCCGTCCTACTACTACACCAAGCTGGGCGGGCTCAAGATCGAGATGCTGGCCGAGGCGTCCAAGGACGCCCGCACCCGCGCGGTCAAGATGCTCGACAGCGCCGGCGGCGCCCACCTCGGCAAGCTCACCGACGCCGACATGGGCGTCATCAACGTCAACCCGGCCAACTCGACCGCCACCTCGTGGGAGGGCAACAACGACACCTCCACCCTCGAGAAGGACATCATCACGATCGTCCACATCACCTACGAGCTGCTGTAGCGGCTCAGGCGGGCTCGGGCGCGCGGCTGGCCAGGAAGCGCTGGAAGTAGGTCTCGAGCACCCGGGTGGTGTCGAGGCCCAGCACCTTCACGTACTCGACCAGGAAGCCGCGCACGTAGACCGGCGCCGGCAGCTTCTCGAAGCTCTCGTCCTCAATGGCGCCGAGGTAGCCGATGCCGATCTTGGTGCGCTCGCTGATCTCGCGCAGCTCGATGCCGAGCGCCTCGCGGACCTCGCGCAGGAGCGCGCCGCTGAAGTCGGCGTCGGCTGGCACGGCCGGCGCCGGCCCGCGCACGACCGGCTCCGAGATGGCGCGCCGGCGCCCGGTCGCCCCGGGCCCACCGCCCCCGCTCATCGAGGGGACCCCGTCGGGGAACAGCCGGTGGTCGTACGCCTTGCGCCGCTGGGCGTCCATGAGGGTGGCGTAGGCCTCGTCGAACCGGCGCTGCAGCGCGTCCAGCCCCTCGCGGGTGTAGAGGCCGCTGACCGCGACCGAGTCGCGCCCGTACATCTGGCGCACGCGGCGGTGGGCGCGGCGGATCTCCTCCTCGCTCGCGGTCGGCTCGAGCTCGAGGAGCTGGTAGTAGGTCTCGCTCTCGCCCGGCACGGCGTCCCCGCTCGGCGCGGCCGCCTCGCGCGAGAGCAGGCGCCGCATCACTCGCTCCACGCACTTGGCCGCGCGCGCCTCGGGGTGCTCGATGAGGAGCGCGCGCCGCCGGCGCAGCGACACCCAGACCGCGTCGTCGTACTCGACGTGGCCGACGTAGCGGACCGGCAGGCCGAGCCGGCGGCGCGCGGCGGTGACGATGCCGGCGCCGAGATCGATGTCCGCCTTGGAGCGGGCCGCGTTGAGGACCACCGCGGCGCGCAGCCCGAGCATCGCGCTCTTCACCTCGGGCGCGCGCTGGGCCATGTCGAGCGGGACCGGCAGCCGCCCGTCGGCGACCAGCGCGCCCAGGCCGGTGCGCTGCAGGCTGCGCGCGAACGCCGCGCGAAGCAGGCGGCAGGCCAGCTCGACCGCGGGCGGCTCCGGCTGCAGCACCAGCAGGCGGAGGTCGGCGCCGAGGAACAGGTCGACCACGTAGCGAGAGCAGCCGGACGGCAGGTCCACCACCACGTAGTCGGCGTCGAGCCGGCCGAGCTGGGGCGCGAGCTGGGCCGCCGCGGTCTCGTCGAGCTCGACCAGGGCCGCGCCCGGCTCGGAGCCGATCAGGCCCAGCCCCGACACCGCCGTCGCCATGACCAGCTCGGCCAGGGGCGGCCCGCCCGGCTTGAGCGCGTCGCGCAGCGACAGGCGCGGCTCGCTGACCGCGAGCATGCCGTGCAGGCCGGCGTCGCCGAGCGCGGCGTCGACCGCGACCACCCGCTTGCCGAGCGACGCGAGCAGGAGGCTCAGGTTGGCGGCGACCAGCGACTTGCCGGTGCCGCCCTTGCCGCTGGCGATCGCCACGACCACCGGCGCCGGGGACGAGGTGCTCACGAGGAGGCGGCTCCTGTCCGGCCCGGGGCGGGGGGCGGCTGCCCTGCCCCGTCGGTGGCGCCGTCACCGACGGCGTCTGCGATGGCGATCTCGGCCAGGGCCGCGCGCGCCGCGCGCGCGGCGTCTTCCAGATCGTCCTCGCCGACCAGGGTCCGCACGTCGAGCAGCACCTGGCCGTCGGCGATCCGCGCGATGACCGGCACCGCCGCCCGGCGCAGCGAGCGGTCGATCGCCTCGGCCGAGCGACCGCCCAGCGCCACCGCCCACGACGGCAGCTCGCCGCCCGGCAGCGCGCCGCCGCCCACTGCCGAGCGACAGGCGACCACCTCGACGGTCGCCGGGCCGGGCGGGCCGATCCGCCGGGCCAGCTCGTCGGCGCGCGCGCGCAGCTCCGTGCCCCCCGCGCGCAGCATGGCCAGGACCGGCACCTCGGCCTGGCGCTGGTCGCGCAGGAGCCGCAGCGTCGCCTCGAGCGCGGCGAGGGTCAGCTTGTCCGGGCGGAGCGCGCGCATGAGCGGATGCGTGCGGACCCGGGCCAGCGCGTCGCGGGTCCCGGCGATCACCCCGGCCTGCGGGCCGCCCAGCATCTTGTCGCCCGAGAACGCGACCAGGTCGGCCCCCGACGCCACCGTGGCGCGGACGTCCGGCTCCGGCGGCAGCCCGAGCGCGGCCAGCTCGCCGCCCTCGACGAAGCTGCCCGAGCCGAGGTCGATCATCGAGACCAGCCCGCGCCGCCGGGCCAGGCCGGCCAGCTCGGCCGCGTCGACCTCCTCGGTGAAGCCGACCAGCCGGAAGTTGGAGCGGTGCACCTTCAGCAGCACGGCGGTGTCGGAGGCGATCGCCTGCTCGTAGTCGCCCAGGCGGGTCTTGTTGCTGGTTCCGACCTCGACCAGGCGCGCGCCGGACAGGCGCATCACGTCCGGGATGCGGAACGAGCCGCCGATCTCGATGAGCTCGCCGCGCGAGACGATCACCTCGCGCCCGGCCGCGCACGCCGACAGGCACAGCAGCACCGCCGCCGCGTTGTTGTTGACCACCGCGGCCGCCTCCGCCCCGCACAGCTCGCCGACCAGCGCATCCAGGTGGGCGTGGCGCGACCCGCGCGCCCCGGCCTCGAGGTCGTACTCGAGGTTGGAGTAGCCGCGCCCGACCTCGACCACCGCGGCCAGCGCGGCCCCGGACAGCGGCGCGCGGCCCAGGTTGGTGTGCAGCACCACGCCGGTCGCGTTCACCACCCGCCGCAGCGACGGGCGGACCAGCTCCTCGCTGTGCCGGCGGGCCGCGTCGAGGTCGACCTCGACCCCCTCCGACGCACCGTCGAGGATGGCCCGGCGCAACCCGTCCACCTCGCGGCGCAGCGCCTCGACCACCGCCCAGCGCGGCGCGACCCAGCCCTGCACCTCGTCCCGGCGCAGAAGCTCGTCGATCTTGGGCAGCTGGCGGAGGAGCGTCTGGCGCGCGTCCACGCCCCACGCTACCACGCGCCGGGCGCACAGGGCCCGCGGGCTCCGCCTTGGTTGCCGTTCCATCCCCACCTCTGTAGCCTTGCAGGTGGCGTGAACGTCCTCGCGATCTCCTCGCTGCTCGCGTCGCTGGTCATCCTGGCCATCGGCGCCTCGGTGCTGCTGCGCGATCGCACCCGGCGGACCTACACCTCGTTCGCCGCGTTCGCCTTCATGGTGTCGGCCTGGCACCTCTGCAACTTCATCGCGATGGCGACCCGCCAGCCGCTGGTCGAGTGGCTCGCGCTGTGGCCGGCCGCCACCATCCCGCCGGTCGCGCTTCGCTTCTTCCGCGAGTTCCTGTCCGAGCCGTCGATCGGCGGGGTGCGCCGACCGGCCCGGGTGAGCCTGGCGTGGACGATCCTGGCCTACCTCGCGCTCCTGTTCTCGGCTGTGTTCGGCCCGGTCCACGACCGCCTGTGGTTCCAGGTCCCGTTCGCCGCGTACGTCTACGGCAGCCTGTACCGCTGCGTGTACGAGCTCTTCCTCCAGTACCAGCTGACCGCCGGCCGGGTCGCGCGCACCCGCATCCGCTACCTCATGCTGGGCGGGCTGGTCGCCACCACCCTGGCGATGAGCGACTCCCTGCCCCGCCTCGGGGTCGCCTGGCCCACCCTCGGCAACGTCCTCACCATCCTCTACCTCTACTTCCTGTCGCAGACCCTGTTCCGCTTCCGCCTGCTCGACCTGCACGAGCTGGTCGGCAAGATGGTCGTGCTCGGCACCCTGGTCGTCCTCCTGTGGGCCACCTACGGCCTGCTCCTGGCCTGGGTGGGCGGCGGTCAGGAGGGGCTGTTCCTGCTCAACGCGATCGTCGCGTCGTTCGTGATCCTCATCCTGTTCGAGCCGGTCCGCGTTCGCCTGGAGAACGCGATCAACCGGCTCCTGGCCCGCCAGCAGAGCGAGCTGCGCGGCCGGCTGGAGGCGGTGCGGCGAGACCTGGGCGCGGCGGTCGACATCAGCGACATGGTCCGCCGGATCGTGCGCGGGGCGGAGGAGTCGCGCCGGCTGACCCACGCGTGCATCTACCTGCTCGACTCCGAGGGCGCGGCCCACGAGCTCATCGGCCACCACGGGCCGGGCCGCCCGCTCGAGCGGATCGACGTGGTCACCCACCGGCGCATGCTCGACCGCCTGCGCGCCGGCTACGTCGATCTCGAGGCGGTCCAGCGCGAGCGCGACTGGGCGGCGCGCTCGAGCGGCGACCCGGAGGCGCGCGCCCACTCCGAGTCGCTCGATCAGATGGCGCAGACCATGGAGTCGATGCTGGCGTCGCTGGTGGTGCCGATCTTCGGCACCGCCGAGACCGAGCAGGGGCCGTGGCTGCTCGGGGTGATGGGCTTCCGCGACGAGCGGGTGGAGGGTGCGTTCGACCTCGACGACATCGAGGTGTTCCGCCGGCTGGGCGGCCAGGTCGCGGTCACCATCGAGAACACCCAGCTGTACGAGCGGGTCCGCGAGCGCGAGCGCCTGGCCGCGATCGGCGAGATGGCGGCCGGCCTGGCCCACGAGATCAGGAACCCGCTCGGCGCGATCAAGGGCGCGGCCCAGCTCCTGGTCGGCCCCGACGGCAAGCAGATCGAGCTGACCGCCGACTCGGCCGAGTTCCTCAACATCATCGTCGAGGAGGTCAACCGGCTGAACAACGTGCTCAGCCAGTTCCTCGACTACGCCCGACCGTCGCGCAGCGACCCGGCCCAGCTCGGCGAGGTCGACGTCAACGAGGTGGTGCGCAAGACGGTGCAGCTCATGGAGACCTACGACGCGTCGAAGAAGGCGCGGATCGACGTGCGCATGGACGACCTCCTGCCGCCGGTGGCGGGCGACGCCGAGCAGCTGCGCCAGGTCTTCCTCAACCTCGGGCTCAACGCGCTGCAGGCGATGGACGGGGGCGGCGCGTCGCCCGGCACCCTCGAGATCGTGACGACCCGGCGGCGGCGCTCGCGCCTCGGCTACGGCTCGTTCGCCGAGATCCGCTTCCGCGACTCCGGGGTCGGCATCCCGCGCGACAAGCTGAAGAACCTGTTCATCCCGTTCTTCACCACCAAGTCGCGTGGCACCGGGCTCGGCCTGGCCATCTCGCAGCGCATCGTGACCCAGCACGGCGGCACCATCGAGGTCCGCTCGTCGCCCGGCAAAGGCTCCACGTTCTCGGTCTTTCTCCCGGCGCTGGGCCCGTCCATGCCGGCGCGCGAGGAGGACCCACACGACATGGTCACCCAGCGCATGTCGGGATTTCGCGCGGGTTCCCGGGACGATACGCCCGCCGTGCCGGTCCCTGCGCCCCCCTCGGGCTCGGCCGCGGCCGCGCCGGGTGCCCGCGCGGCGGACAAGCGCGGCGCTTGAGTTAGAGTAACGGCGCATGGCGGCAAGCGCCCGGATCCTGGTCGCTGACGACGAGCCGAACCTCCGGCGCGTCCTCATCGCGATCCTGCGGCGCGAGGGCTACGAGGTGGTGCAGGCGGCCGACGGGGCCGACGCGATCGAGGCGCTGTCGGAGCCGGTCGACGTGGTCATCACCGACCTCAAGATGCCGCGGGTGGACGGCATGGAGGTCCTCCGCCACGCGTCGATCCATCACCCGAGCGTGCCGGTCATCATGATCACCGCGTTCGGCACCGTCGACAACGCGGTCGCCGCGGTCAAGGCTGGCGCCTTCGACTACCTGGAGAAGCCGTTCGAGCAGGAGCAGATCCGGCTCATCGTCAACAAGGCGGTCAAGCAGGCCCAGCTGTCCCGCCGCGAGGCCCGCCCGGTCCTGGCCGCCAACGGGTCCGGCGCGCGCGGCGAGTTCGGCCTGGTCGGCGACAGCGGCGAGATGCAGTCGATCTACGCCATCATCGGCAAGGTGGCCGACACCCCCTCGACCGTGCTCATCACCGGCGAGTCGGGCACCGGCAAGGAGCTGGTCGCCAAGGCGCTGCACGAGCACTCCAGCCGCAAGGGCGAGCCGTTCATCAAGATCAACTGCGCGGCGATCCCGAAGACGCTGATGGAGTCGGAGCTGTTCGGCTACGAGAAGGGCGCCTTCACCGGGGCGACCAGCTCCAAGCCGGGCCGGTTCGAGCTGGCCGACGGCGGCACGCTGTTCCTCGACGAGATCGGCGAGATCCCGGTCGAGATGCAGGTGAAGCTCCTGCGCGCGATCCAGGAGTCGGAGTTCGAGCGGGTCGGCGGGATCAAGACGATCAAGGTGGACGTCCGCCTCATCACCGCCACCAACCGCGACCTCGAGAAGGAGACCCGCGGCGGCAACTTCCGCGAGGACCTGTTCTACCGGCTGAACGTGGTGCCGCTGGCCATCCCGCCGCTCCGCCAGCGCTCGGGCGACATCCCGCTCCTGGTCGAGCACATCATCACCAAGTTCAACGAGCGGCTGAAGAAGAAGGTGCGCGGCATCTCCGACGACGCGATGCGCGTGCTGCAGCAGCACAGCTGGCCGGGCAACATCCGCGAGCTGGAGAACGTGCTCGAGCGGACCATCCTGTTCTCGAGCAGCGACCGCATCGAGGTCGACGATCTCCCGGCCGACCTGCGCGTGGCCGGCGCGGCCGCGGTCGCCATCGAGGTCGAGCCGCCCGGGCGACAGCACAGCATCAGCCAGGAGATCGCGATCGTGGCGGCGACCGGGATGGAGGGGCGCGAGCCGACCGGGCCGACCTCGCTGAAGGCGATGGTGCGGGCCGAGACCAGCCGGGTCGAGCGCGAGCTCATCACCCGCGCGCTCGACGAGACCGGCGGCAACGTGACCCAGGCGGCCAAGCTGCTCAAGATCAGCCGCAAGAGCCTGCAGATGAAGATGAAGGAGTTCGGGCTGCGCGATCGCGAGGCGGGTGTGTGAAGCCGGCCAGGATCGCGGGGGCAGCCGCGCTGGTGGCGGCCGCCGCGCTCCACCCCGGCCGGCTGGTCGCCGGCCCCGACGGCGAGGTGGCCAGCGCGTTCGACCCGGGCGACCCGCTCGACGTCCACGCCTCCATCGACTATCGCTACTCGTCGCGCCGCTCGTCGCTGAAGCGCGAGCTAGACGGCCTGCCCGGCGCCGACCCAAACGGGCCGACCCCGCTGGTCAAGGACCTGGTGTTCGAGGGCACCCGCCACGAGCTGGTCCCGCGGGTCGAGGTCGGCCTCTACACCGACCTGGCCCTGACCGTCGAGCTGCCGCTGGTCCTGCGCGACGCGCGCCGGCTCCGCTTCGATCAGCGAGCCGACGACTGCGTCTTCGCCACCGACCCGGGCGTCGCCACCTGCGTCGACGCCGCGAACTCGACCACGATCGCCGACGGCATCCTGCCGGCCGACGGCCTCGACGCCGAGGACGGCGGCGCGACCGGCGGGGCGACCGTGTTCCGCGGCGTGACCCGCGCCGGCCTCGACCAGCTCCACCTCGGCCTGGTCTGGGCGCCGACCAACCAGGCCCGCGACCCCAGCAAGCCGACCTGGAAGCTGGGCACCGAGCTGCGAGTCGCGATCGGCGACGTGATGGAAGTCGACGCCGCCAGCCCCGCCCGCGAAGACGGCGTCTCCCGCGGCGTCCACGAGCTCCGCCTCTTCACCTCGATGACCCGCCGGGTCGGCTGGGCCGAGCCCTTCTTCGAGGCCTGGTGGATGGGAGCGATCGGCGCCCGCGGCCGATCCCCGCTAGACGGACCCACCCGCAACTTCGACGCCGACGACGTCGGCCCCCAGCAACGAGCCGGAGGCCGCTTCGGCCTGGAGCTGATCCCATGGGAGCGACCCGCACGGGACCAGCGAATCGCCCTCGAGCTAGGAGCAGACATCGAAGCCATGTTCGCCGGCCGAGCCTACAGCGACATGTGGGAAGTCTTCGCCCTCGCCGGAGGCCCCGGCGGCCCCCTCCAGCTCGACGCCGACCCCGAAACGGAGGGCCAACAGCCCCTCCCCCACCCCGGAGTCACCAACGTCGAAGAGTCCATGACCCTGGCCGCAACCGCCGCGATCGAAGCCCACCTCGCCACCTGGCTCCGCCTCGACCTGGGCCTCCGCCTGGCCTGGGACCAATCCCACCTGATCACCACCGCCACCACCCGCGATAACCCCCTCCAAGCCCCCCTGATCGACCAAGTAGGCCACCGCTACCGACTCGACGAATCCCTGACCTACGTCCTCACCACCGGCCTCCGCCTCCTCTACTAAACGCCTCCGGAAAGGGTTTGAAAAACCCGCCCGACCCATCCAAGGCGCTGGGATCGCTGTGGGCAACGGGCGCGCAACCGGCCGCGAATCCCGGCGCGCCCGCTGTCCACAGCGGGGCCCCAGCGCCGAGCCCTCCAATCGATCCATCTATCCGACCGTCGGGCAGCCCGTCTCAACCATCCGGCCCAGCCCCAGCCCGAGAACAAACCCGCCGAGCCGAACCACGCCGCGCCGCCATGAACTGAGCGCCGAAGTCGACCTCGGCTTCAAGAGCGTTGTGACCAGCGCAGAGCAACGTCACGTTGGACTCCCGATGATCGCCGCCCCGCGCAAACGGCACCACGTGATGAAACTCCAGCCGCTCGAGCGAAGGACAGCGACGTCCCGCCCGATCGCGAAAGGTGCACTGTCCACCGTCGCGGCTCCAGACCGCCCGTCGGATCGGATCCGGAATCCGCCGCGACAAAGGCCTCGGATCCGCCTCGCTAGCCGACTTGCGAGGCCTCGACGTGGCCGCGAACCGCACCTGCTCCAGCTCCTGGACCAGCAGCGTCATGGCGCGATCGAACACCGCCGCGAGATCGCCGTCGGGGACCACATGGCGGAGAAGCGCCTGGCAGCGCGTGATCTTGTCATGAAGCTCGGCGCCCGCCGTGAACTGCACCTTGAAGCGAGCCGGAGCGATGGGCCCCAACGTCCCGGTCGCCGCGACCGGGACCGCGAGATCGATCCCGGCGGCGGGCGGTGCCTCGCCAACCTGGCGATTCTGGACTCCGTCCGGACAGAGCTGGAGCTCCACCGCCTCGACGGCCGTCGCCCGCTCCGCCACCGCCGGGAGCCGCCGAATCCGCGATGGAACATCCGGCCGCGGTGCCAGCTCCGCCACCAGGAGATCGATCTCGCGCCTGGACTTGTGCACCGCGCGCGCGAGCAGCGCCTCGCCGTTCCCCTCGCGAAGAAGCGGCCCAAGCCGCGCAACCGCGCTCAGGTGCAGCCGCCCGTCGGCCAGCATGGCGAGGACGACCGGGAAGCGGCGCGAGATCCGCGCCACGTTGATGCGGAGATAGGCCTCGGCGTCGGACATGTGAAGCCGCGCGGTGGCGTAGACGTGCATCGAAGGGCACGCCTCCCGCAGGTAGAGCCGCCGCGCGTCCACCTCGGCCAGGTGCCAGACCAGCTCGGCCTCGGTCCGGCGTGTGCGACTGGCCACCTCGGCCAGACGAGAGAGCAGATCATCATCGGAGAGCGCCTCGAGACGAAGAGAAGGTCTGTGCATCTCTCATCGTCCATAACACGGAGGTTCTTCGACCTCGCCAGACAGCCGAGGACCGGCGATCGCACCCCTCGACGACGCGTTTTTCGTCGAGGAGATCTTCGTCGCTCGAGCCCGAGCTGAACGCATGGAGCGAGTGATCGCACGGCAACGCGCCGGTCGCTCGCAGCCGTCGCCAGCGCGACGTCAAGTTCGAACGACGACAGCGCGGCGATTCGTCGAGCGCTCAGTTCGGCTCGCCGTGCCGTCCGACCGCCTGAAGGATCTCCTCCGCCTCGATGAGCGCGTGGCTGGCGCAGTCGACCTCGGCGCCGGCCGCGCCGAGGCGCCGGCGCTCGATGGAGGCCAGGGTGTGGTGCATGCGGGCCAGCACTCGCTCGCGGGCGTTGCCGATCGACTCGACGTCGCGCAGCTGCTGGGCCACCTCGGCCTGGGCTTGCTCGAACTGGCCGCGGGCGACCGGGTCGCTGGCGGCCATGATGCGGCGGTCGAGGTCGGAGAGGCGCGCGGTCAGCTCGTCGGTTCTCGGCGAGGACGAGACTCGCCGCTCGAGCTCCTGCCAGCGGCGGGCCACCTCGGTGAGGCGGTCGACCTCCGCGCGGATGGCGTCGCGCACGACCGGGTCGTCGCCCGATCGCTCGCTGGCACCGAGGGCGGCCCTGGCGCGCCCGAGCAGATCCTCGACCTCTCCGGTCTGTCGGCGGACCAGGACCAGGTGTCGAGCCAGGGTGCCAAGCAGCGCCACTCCGCCGAAGGAGGCGCCGGCCAGCGCGGCCGCGGCCCAGGCCGGGCCCGGCTCCGCCGCGGCCACCGAGCCGAGGACGTAGCGGGCGAGGAGGGCGACGCCGGCGCCGGCCACGACCGCGATCCAGCGGCGCGGGCCGGCCAGGCCTCGCGCGACGACAAGGCCGAGCGCGCCGGCGTAGAGGGCCGCACCCCAGCCGGCGGCCAGGTGGCCGCGCAGCGGGGCGCTCAGCGCAAAGGCGGCGGCCGACGCGCCGAGGACGACCAGCGCGAGGTCGGAGGCTCGCGCGCGGATCTCGCGCGGGGCCGCGCCTCGCAGCGCCGCGCCGGCGACGATCGCCAGCGGCAACGGGGCGGCCAGCCCGCCCAGGCGCGGCTCGAGGAGGGTGAGGACGTGGGCGGCCAGGCCGGCCAGCGCGCCGGCCACGGTCATGTGGAGGGCCGCGCGGTGGAAGCTCGGGTGGTCCTCGAACTGGATGGCGGGCATCGCCGCCGCTCGGGTCGCGGTCTGTGTCGTCATGGCGGTCCTCACTGTCCCTTCGACATCTCGCGCGCCCTGAGCTTGCGCTCCTTGAGCAGCGCCTTGCCGCCGGCCGAGCCGGGCGCGTTGGTCTCGGCCTGGTCGGCGAACGAGCTCATCCCCTCGAGCGCCGGGGCGAGCGCCGCGGCCGACACGCCGTAGCGGCCGCCCTCCTGCTCCACCTGCTTGCGGGTGTCGCGGAGGAGCGTGGCGGCACCGGCCACGTCGCCCTTCTCGTAGGCGCGGGCGGCCTGGCGGACGCTGTCGGCGGCCTGGGCCTTGAGGACCAGGGCCATGACCTCGGCGTCGACCGACTTCTCGGCCGCGAGGTAGTCGTCGGTCACGTCGAGGGCGAGCGGGATGGTCGCGGTCTTCGCGTCGCCGGTGATCGCGTCGCGGTAGCTGAGCTCGGCGACCAGCGCGCTCTGCCGGCCGGCCACGCGGTCGGGCACCTTCAGGGCGACCACCAGGCGGCGGGCGTCGCCGCCGGCCAGATCGGCCAGCGGCACGACCAGGGTGTCGCCGTCGCGGCGGCTCTCGTAGCCGAACACCTCGCCGATCTCGACGCCGGCGCATGCCGGGCGCAGGCGCAGCTCGACCTGGGCGGCGACCGTCGTCTGCGCGGAGGTGAGCTCGCCGGCCAGGACCGGCTCGAGCCCGGCCGCGTCGCGCACGTAGTAGTAGCGACCGCGGCCCGACTCGGCGATCGCCTCCATGAGATCTTCGTTGTAGTCGATGCCGACGCCGACTGCGGTGATGCGGACGCCCTGGTCGGCGGCCGCGCGCGCGGCGTCGGCGATGACGGTCGGGTTGCTCTCGCCGGCGTTGGCCAGCCCGTCGGACAGCAGGATGACGCGGCTCACCTGGCCGGGCGCCATCTGGCGCTGGACCTCGTCGCGGCCGAGGCTGAGCCCGCCGTGCAGGTTGGTCGCTCCGCCCGGGCGCAGCCCGGCCACGGCGGCGCGAAGGCGCGCCTTGCCCTCGGAGTCGGCCGCGATCGAGGGCACCAGGGTCTGCGCGGTGTCGTCGTACTGGACCAGCGCGATGCGATCGATCCCCCCGAGCCGCTCGATGAGGCGCAGCGCGGCCTCTTGCGCGCGGGCCAGCTTGCCCTCCTGCTCCATGGATCCCGACCGGTCGATGACGAGCGCGAGGTTGAGCGGCTGGCGCGGGCCGGCGATCGCCAGCGCGTCCGCGCCGAGGTCGAACGAGGCGAACAGCTTGCCGCCGCCGCCGCGCAGGATCTTGCTGGCCGACAGCGCGCCGGTCGCGCGGCCGCGGCTGAGTGAAGCGGTGATCCGGCTGGCGGCGCCGGCCGGGGCCTCGCAGCTGGCCGGGATCGGGTCCGGCGCGCGAGTGGGAGTCGGATCAGGCTGGGCGGTCGCGGTGCGGGTCGGCGCCGCGGTCGGCCCCGCCGCAGGTCCGCCGGTCGCGGACTTCTGCAGCAGGATCGCGGCGGCCACCAGCCCGCCCGCTGCACACAGAATGGCGGCGGTCTTGCGGCTATCGGGGCTCATGTCGGGTTCCTCCTCATCGACGAAGCCAAACAAACGCGCCGCGACGCCCGGCGATCTCGGCGAACCACGCCGACACGCGGGCTTTTTTCCGCGGCGGGGCGCCAAGCGGGGCGAGTGAGGCGGTGTCGGCCGCCGATCCGGCACCCCGGCGACAAGACCGCCACTCACCAGGAATAGGGAGGTCACCCCCCCGGTTGGTGCTGGCAATGGCCGAGGAAAGCCGAGGTCTGGCGCGGCCGATCGCCGCCGCGCTCGCGCTGGTCGGGCTGGCGATCAGCGCCGCTCTGCTGGTCGACTCGCTCGGGCCCGCGCCGGCGTTCTGCGCGGCCGAGGGGTGCGGCGCGGTGCGAGACACCGCCTGGGCGCGGCCGCTCGGGATCCCGATGCCGGTCCTCGGCGTGGCGTTCTTCGCGGTCGCGCTGGCGCTGGTCGGGGCCGGACCTCGCGCGGCGCGCGCGCGCCTGGTCGTCGGCGTCATCGGCGGGGCCGGCGGGGTCGGCCTTCTCGCGATCCAGGCCCTCGTCATCGGTGCGTGGTGTCGCCTCTGCGTCGGCGCCGACCTGACGGCGATCGCCAGCGCCGTGCTCCTCCTTCATGAATGGCATCGATCGCGGACCCGCCGATCGACGCCGTGGCCGCGGGCCAGCGCGCGCTGGATCGCGGCGGTGGGGCCGATCGCGGTGGCCGCGGTCGCGCTCCCCTTCACACGGATTCACCCGGCCGGCGGTGGGACGTTGCCGCCAGTCTCCGCCTCATCGTCGGCCGGCCTCCCTCTCCCGATCGCGCGCGAGCAGGTGCGCGGTCAGGTCGCCGTGGTCGAGTTCGTCGACTTCGAGTGCCCGCACTGCCGGGCCCTGCACGGGCGACTGCGCGACGCGCTGGAGCGCGCCGATCTGGACGCGCCGGTCCGCGTGGTGCGCCGCATGGTGCCGATCCCGCAGCATCCGGGCGCGATGCCGGCGGCAATCGCCTGGTGCTGCGCCGACGCCCAGGGCCGCGGCGACGACATGGCCGAGGCGCTCATCGCCGCGCCGATCGCCGAGCTGTCGCCCGAGGGCTGCGAGAAGATCGCCGCCACGCTCGGCCTCGACCTCGCTCGCTACCGGGCCGATGCGGCCAGCGCGGCGGTGCGGGCGCGCCTCGAGGCCGACCTGGACGCGGCGCGCGCCACCCGCGTGCGCGCGCTACCCGCGTGCGCGCGCTGCCGACGGTCTACATCGGCAGCCAGGTGTTCGAGGGCGCGGCGGCCAGCACCGATGAGCTGGTCGCGGCGCTGCGCCGGGCGGCCGGCGCGGCCTGATCCCGGACGCGCGGCCTACTCGTCCGGCTGGTCCGGCCGGGTCCGGGCCAGCGACAGCGCGAGCTGGTAGATGCGGCGCCGCGCCACCCCGGTCCGGGCGACCAGGCGCGCCGCGACATCCTTGGGCCCGAGCCCCTCGGCCAGGAGCTCACGCACCGCCGCCTCGAGGTCGACCTCGGCCGCGTCGGCGGTCTCCTCGTCGGCCCCGGCCACCACCAGGGTGTGCTCGCCGCGCCGCGGCGACGCCGCCAGCTCCGCCGCCAGCTCGCCGAGCGATCCGCGGATGACCTCCTCGTGCAGCTTGGTCAGCTCGCGCGCGACCGCCGCGCGCCGGTCCGCGCCGAGCGACGCCGCGAGATCGGCGAGCGTCTCGGCCACCCGGTCGGGCGCCTCGTAGAGGATGAGCGTGGCGACCTCGCGCCGCATGCGGGCGAACAGCTCGCGCCGGGCGCCCTGCTTGCGCGGCGGGAACCCGAGGAACAGGAACCGGTCCGAGGGCAGGCCGCTCGCCACCAGCGCGGTGACCGCCGCGGCCGGGCCGGGCACCACCTCGACGCGCGCCCCCAGCGCGATCGCGCGCGCGACCAGTCGCTGGCCCGGGTCCGACACGCCGGGCGTCCCCGCGTCGGTGACCAGCGCGACCCTCGCTCCCCCGGCCAGCTCGGCGGCCAGCTCCTCGCTGCGCGACGCCTCGTTCCCCTCGAAGAACGACACCATCCGGCGCGGCTCGATCCCCAGGTGGCGAAGGAGCTGCCCGCTCCGCCGGGTGTCCTCGGCGGCGATCAGGTCGACCTCGCCCAGCACCCGCACCGCGCGGTAGGTGATGTCCTCGAGGTTGCCGATCGGCGTGGCGACCACGTAGAGGACGCCGGTCGCGCTGGCCGCGTCGCCGGGGCCGGCGGCGTCGCCGCCGTCACTCGCGGCTGAGCGCATCGATGTCGACCGCGGTGCCGAACTCCTGCTCGAGGTACTTGCGCAGGCGGGTCAGCATTCGCTTCTCCAGCTGGCGGGCCCGCTCGCGGCTCACCCCGTACCGATCGCCGAGCTGCTGCAGCGTCAGCGGGCTGTCGGTCAGCCAGCGCTCGCGGAAGATCGTCTCCTCGCGCCCCTTGAGCGTGGCGGCGAACGCCTCCAGCTTCTCGCGGAGGAGCTCGGTGAACTCGTTCTGCTCGACCCGGACGTCGGGCCGCGCCTCCTCCTGCGCCGCGACCAGGTCGTGCCGGGTCCGCGCGCCCTCGCCGTCGAGGCCGGTCATCGGCGCGTCGAGCGACGCCTCCGCCGACCCCATGCGCGTCTCCATCTCGATGACGTCGCGCTCGCGTACGTCGAGGCGCTCGGCCAGGAGCGCCGGCTCGGGATGGAAGCCGAGCTGCTCCAGCCGCTCGCGCTCCTTGCGCAGGTTGAAGAACAGCTTGCGCTGGGCCTGGGTGGTCCCGATCTTCACCAGCCGCCAGTTGTTGAGGATGAACTTGAGGATGTAGGCGCGGATCCACCAGGCGGCGTAGGAGGACAGCTTCACCCCGCGGTACGGGTCGTACTTGCGC
>Ga0193753_10001273_pt1 | contig 21815 bp, 25 predicted proteins | sample H1c2metaG_FD_144925 | JGI IMG/M metagenome (GOLD analysis project Ga0193753, IMG submission 144925) | Soil microbial communities from a riparian zone of the East river system, Colorado, United States - H1c2 | ecosystem: Environmental > Terrestrial > Soil > Riparian zone | place: USA: East... | reverse complement strand
CTTTTTCTATGAGCATCAACAGCTGTCTTTTATCCGCCTCGGCGATCTCCCGGCGGTAAGCGAATATCCGGCGGATGATCCGGTAAACGGTTCCCAGGCCGAGGAAATACAGGCCCCGCCAGCCATTGAGGAACACATACTGGACCAGGCCGGCACGGTCACCCCAGCCCAGGCTGAAAGATCGGAAAAAGTGCTCGAAACCATATTTCAGGCCCAGGTAAACGCAGAGCTCCGCTAAAATGCCCGGCAACACGGCCAGGTAAGGCCGCGCCCGCCGGAAAACATAAGGCAGCAGGATATCCGCATGAACGTAAAACAGCCCGATGTTCAGCAGGTAAAAAACAAGGCCGTCCGCGATCTTTCCCCAATGCTGGTCAAAAAAATACAGCAAGGCCAGCTCGTAGAACATAAACAGGGTCCAGCAAGCGGCGTGTTTCAGTACCCGCAGCAATACCAGCTTGCCGCGCCCGCGCAGCTTTTGTAATTTTAATGTCATCCCAGGTTATCCGTCTATCGCAAATCGCGATTCGTGTAAAAGAATTATTCTCCCTCCCAAGTACTGGTATTTTTCATAAAACACCAAGAATTATGAAAAATTTATCAGTAAAAAACCTCAAAAAAACGACCCGCAGCCTGTACCTTTTTAAGGCTGCCGCCAGCCAGTCAGGAAATGCCGCCTCCCGTGGCACGGACCCGACCATCACCACGACCACCCTGACCACGACCACCCATTTCGCCCGTTAAGCCGGGCTTCACCCGGGACCATCGTTCAGATGGTCCCTAACCCTGCTGACTTGTTACGATCCGAGCTGAAAACCCTCCAGGAATTGGCCGGCTCCCTGCAACCGGGAACCGGATCCGGCAAACAGCTGTCCCCGGATATCCAGGCGCTTAGAAACGCGTTCGGGAAAGAAGCTGACCGCGTAAAAGAAGTGGTCACCAAGGCTATCTTCGCCCAGGCCAGGGAAAACATGGCCGAGCGTTACCTGCAATTTCACCAGGCCGGGATCATCCAGCTGGCCGACCAGCTGCAATCCCACCTGCCGGAAGGAAACGATCCCGAGCTGCAACTGGCAACCGCGTTCTTCATTTCGCAGCTCTTCGAGCTTTTAAATTATATTGAACGGTATTTCTCCAAATATTTTAACCTGGACGCCGTGATACCGGAACCTTACCGGTTGGTCGCATTAAAACAGCTGAGCGAGCCGATCAGCTCCGTCTTATCAGCGATCTCCGCCCGGCTGCAGGTGCAGGCGCTCAAAGCCTGCCTTACCGATTACCTGCAGTCCTTCTGCGATGAAAATGCCCCCCACCCGGTCAGTTACCGCGGGCTGATCTACCTGAAATCATTTCTGGAAGAAACCGGCCGGGTATTCCGGCGGAAAGATATTGCGGACTGGGACGTCCAATTGCCTGCGACCCTGGTCTACCTGAACTTTAACCATCTCGGTTTTTTCACGTACTACCAGGACAGTATCCGTACTGAGCTGGAAAACACCGCGACCCGGGAGCAATACCTGGCGTCTTTATCCGGTTCGCTGACCCGGGTCAAGGGTCTGCAAAGCAAGCCCGCAGTTGCCTATCATCCTGCCTGGCCCAATATTAAAACCATGCTGGAGACCTGGCTCAGCGATGAGATCGCCATGAGCGTTTTGCAAAGGGAACGCGGCCCGGTCCGGTCCCCGCCGGAACAGGATATTCCCCCGGAAAAAATAGTGCTGAATCTTTCCGTGGCCCAGATCGCCTGCTTTACCCGGCTGCTTTACGAAGAGAACTGTTACGCGACCTCCAGCGTAACCGACATCCTAAGATTTACCGCCCGGCATTTCCGTTCGAAAAGACAGGAGCATATTTCCCCCGGGAGCCTGAGTAAAGAATATTACGGCGTCAGCCAGGTAACCGCGGCCATGGTTCTCGACCTGCTCCAGAAAATGAGCGCCCGGATCAATAAGACCTACTTCCCGGTATGGGCTGCAATAGGTGCAGCAGGTTTTGCCCTGACATGAATTTGGAAAGTTCGCCCAGCCACTCATAATTGAATTCTTCCTTACGCAGCAGCACTTCTACCGGCGTACGCACGATATCATCCAGCTTCCTGTAGCCCATAAGCTTGCTGCGCAGGTAAAAGTTCTCGGTCAGCGGCAGTTCGCTGATCGGCGTATGCAGAATTTGTCCGGCATCCATAGCGTTTTGTATCTGGTTAATTCCCTGGTGTTCAACGAAGTTAATTAATCGTCCTGTAAATATAAAGAAATCAATCTGATTTTACACCCTATGGGCGGTACTTTTTGGGCGGTACCATAACTCCGGCGTAATGATTTATTTTACGCGATGGCCACCAGACGCAAGAACCCGGTTTCAGCAGATGCAGAGGATATGCAGAAGAAATTAGGTGCAAGGATCAAATCCCTGCGGGAGCGGAAAGGCTATGCGAACTATGAAAAGTTCGCCTATGACCATGATATCTCCAGGTCCCAGTTCGGCGCCTATGAAAGAGGTGAAAACCTGAAATTCAGCACCCTGGTTCGCGTTGTTAAAGCTTTTGACCTGACGCTGAAGGAATTTTTCAGCGAGGGGTTCGATTAGGGAGGGAAAGAAACCCATCCCATAACCAATTGTATTACAAATATTTGTACCATCCAATTTAAACCACTACACGAATCGCGTAATGACCTTTTTCGGCTTTAAAAATCGTTGATTAAAGATACGAATATGGTAGCAAAATCAAAAAAAAAACGCTAATTTTTAATATTTCAGGTTGCCAACCCCTCGCCTACCTCTCTCTGAAATCGCTCTTTCGGAATTTTACTGCCCCAATAATTTTTTATGACAGTAGAATTTATAACTAAAGAAGATCTGTACGTTTTCAAGAACGAACTTTTACAGGAACTTCTGGCAGCATTTCAGCAACAGCCCAGAAAGACAGATCAATGGCTGAAAAGCGCCGATGTGAGAAGCTTGCTTAAAATCTCTCCGAATACGCTTCAAAGACTACGTATCAGAGGCGCGCTGAAATTTTCAAAAGTTGGCAGCACCTTCTATTATAAGCGGGATGATGTGCAAAGAATGCTTGAGGGACGGAGTTCAAAATGATCGATCAAAACGCGATTCTTTTCAATTTTTTGGAAGCTGCAAAGTTGGATGAACGATTATTGCCCTCACATGTTAGTATTTTCACTGCCATATACCATCTTTTTTTACAAGCCGGGAAAGAAAACAGTATAAAAATCACACGGAAGAAAGTAATGTGCTTAGCAAGAATTAATTCTATATCGACATACCACAAGTGTTTAAATGATTTAGTTGAGTTCAGGTATATCATCTACAAACCCTCATATGACCACTACCTTGGCACTCTGGTGATTTTCCGTAACAATTCAGGGTATTTAGATGTGCTTTAATAGTTGTCCTGGCGAAATAACAGGGGACATAACAACGGATGAGGATTTCGTAGTTAGCTTGATGAAAATGATAGCATTTCGATACAGAAACTGGAAATAATTGGCTGTAAATGAGTTACTTATTTTTAGTTACAAAATAGCTACAGATATTTTTAGCCTTTTTTTGTGGAAAACTCTCCTACTTGGTGATGCTAAATTGCAGATTATTTTTGAATATCAAAATATAAAATAAGCTAATTTTCGCACACGATTTTGCTCTTACTTTGGAATTAAAAACGCACCGTTCTTCACTTCATTTCCGGAGCGTTTAGTACGCTTCGTCAGTTCCAACTCCTGCCCTTATACTTTTCCATCACCGGCTTCATATCGGTGCGGACTTTTGTATTAGTGACCCGCGCATAGTGTTGGGTCGACCTGATGTTCTTGTGGCCGGCATTTGTCCCACCGTTTTTCCCGGCGATGTACGATTCTGATACAAAGCGTGTTCGGTAACAAACATTATCGGATATTGAAATTTCCTTAAAGTAAAAAGGTTCTGCTGCTGCTTTTCATGTAAAAATAGTACTATTCATTCCATGGCACCCAGATGGCGCAGGTGGCCAATAGCATAATCATCTTTGGGATTAAGACTAAGCGCCTGTTTAAAGAGTTTGATCGCTTCCTCATTTCTGCCTAATGCCTCCAGTTCGCCACCATAGCTGTCATAGGAAGCTGAATTTGCAGGATACAGGTAGACATTCAGCTTAAATACCTCCAGCGCCTCGTTTATCTTATCCTGGCCGACCAGTGTCCACCCCCAAATATCGACCTCATTTTGATCCAACTGGTAATTCCGGTTTCTCGATTTAATGCCCTTAAACACAGGGATAGCCTGATCATATCCTTTTCTAACCAGCTCCGCACGAAATGACCGGATGGCGGACGGCAAACCGAACCCATCCGATGCGCGCATGCCGGGGATATAAAACCCGGCCACTTCGTCGGCAAATTCCTCCGGGTTTGCTCCCTGGAGATTGGTTAAGATAACCACACTCAGGTTGTCATCAGGGTACACAAATACCGCTGAAGCACCAGCGCCGATAGGCGCCATCGCGCGGTGTTCCGGCCGGATAATGGCCGGCCAGCCGATCGCATAACCGTTAAACATCCGGCTGAAGCCTGCGGTTTGGCCATTGTTCAATATTCCCGGAGACCAAAGTGCATCAAGGCTTGCTTTAGCTTTCAGCAATTGCCCCTGCTGCAAAGCGATAATCCAGCGGGCCATGTCCTCCGCCGTCGAATTCAACCCGACCGTTGTACGGATGAAGGGTGAAAATTCGTAAAATATATTTTGCGGGTCACTCGTACGATACCGAATATTATTGATGAACGTGAAATAAGAATAAACGGCCGCTGCATGTTTTACGACATCGTGCGAATCAAAGAAACTAGTATTGGGCATATTCACTACATCCAGCTGCTTTTCTTTAATAAATTCGGTAAAATCCTTACCCGCCAGTTTGTTAATGATCTTACCGATCAGCACATAGTTGGTTTGGTTATAACTGAATTTCTCCCCCGGTTTAAATTCCATGGGCATGGCTTTTACATTGGCCCAGGCGGCGCTGTCCGTTTCGCCCACCAGTTTCCCGGTATTGTTGTTCAGGATTTTGGGAAGACCGGAATTATGGGTGAGCAATTGTCTTACAGGAATATTTTGCCAGTTAGCCGGTAAGCTGTCCAGGTAAGCTGATAGCGGTTTGGAAAGATCCAGCTTACCGGCTTCCACCAGTTGCATCACGGCGACACCGACAAAAGCTTTGGTAATGGAATTGAGCTGGAAAATGGTTTGCAGATTTACCGCTGCCGAATCCTGCAGGTTAGCCAGCCCATAACTGGTTGATTTAATAATTTTGCCATTCCTGACCACAGCAAGCTGCAGACCGGGTATGCCGTTCTTTTTCATCCTGGCGATGAGGAATTTATCTAAGCTATCCGGCTGGGATTGCGCCCGTATGTAAAAGGAATGAGTCAGTAGCGCGATGATAAACAAATATTTCTTCATGATTTTAGTTTCTTAATTTTTGGAGCATTTGTACTGCATTGGAATTGGTGGGATCAAGCTGCAATGACCTTTGATAATTTTCGATAGCTAATGCCTTGTCCCCATGATCCATATAGGCTTCAGCCAGGCTATCCCAGGCATTTCCTGATTTCGGGAAATCAGCGGTGTTTTGCCAGAATACGCGAATGGCATCGGCTATTTTTTGTACATTAAGCAGTCGGTAGCCGAGCTGGTTCATTTGAATTTCGGTAATAAGTAGTTTATTCCGTTTTTGCTTTTGACCGCTATAAGCCGCCAGCGCCTTTTCCGACCCTTCCGAAAGGATGGCTTTTAATAAGATCCACGAAGGCGAATCATAGCGCTGGTAGTCCAGCCAGCTTGATCCGGGATGTTCGCCGCCTATAGCGTCATCTAAAATTTCCCCTGTGAAAAACTGCCCGTTCTCGCTATTGGCGAAAAAAATGACGGCATTTTTGGTAACTAAGTCAGCCTTGATATAATCCTTCGAGTCCCCGCCATCGCCCCAATGCCAGAAAGCCTCCCCTTTAGCCGATTTCTCCAGTCCCCAGCCCATGCCCCAAAATAAGGTTGGAAACTGATCGCTGACCTTGATTTGCGGCTGAAGCATTTCCTTCCAAATCGCTTTTTGCAATAGTTTACCGTCCATCACACCAATGACGAATCTGGCATAATCTTCAGGCGTGGTTTGCAGGCTGCAGCAGGCTTTACCCCGTGTGGGTTTATCCCGCTCCGCTTTCAGCTGTTCAATCCAATTATGGCTGTACACCTTTAAGCTGTCGTAGGCTGGCTGCCATACATAGCTGCTGCTTTTCATGCCCAAGGGCTGCAACACGGCCTGGCCAATGAAGTCCTCAATTTTCAGCGCCGTGATCTTTTCCACTATTTTAGAAAGCAGCTGAAAACCGACCGGTGAATACTGGAACTTTTCGCCGGGACCAAATGCCAGATCCACCTTATTTTCCGGGTCTGTTTTGGATGAAACGATACCGCTCGAATTACTCAGAATCATCCTGGCCGTAATTAAGTTGAACCGGGGATCGTCGCTGGGATGATAGCCGCTGCCCATATATTTAAAAACAGGGGTATCCAGGTTGAGCTGCCCCTGGCTGGCCAAAGTCAGCACAGCGTAGGAGAATACCGGTTTACTCAAAGAATTGGCTTCAAAGACGGTCCCGTCGTTAACCGCTTGTTTAGTGGCTGAATTTGTCACCCCGAAACCTTTGTGCCAAACCACTTTGCCGTCGCGGATGAATGCTATGGAAAGCCCCGGCACATTGGATAGTTTCATTAACCTGGGGATGTCGGTTTCCAGTTTGTGAATAGCTTCTTTAGTTGATAATAATGGCTTATGCTGCGCGGAGCAGGAGATGTTATATAATAGGATCATACAGATTAGCAGTGCTGATCTTATTGATTTTTGTTTTTTCATTTAATTTTCTTGCTGTATTTTTTTCCAAAAGTAGGACCGGGTTTTCTTACACCACCTATAGAAAAGGTTTAGAAATCCTTTATATTTGATTGATTCAGCATTTACGTTATGAGGAACACGCCATTCGTATTGAACAACCGCTTCCTGGTTAACCCGGTCATCAATAATTTGAGCGATAAGAAAACCGGCGGGGACGTAAGACTCGAGCCCAGGCTGATGAACGTACTTTGCCTTTTGTCGGCAAATGTTAGCCAGCTGGTCAGCAGGGAGCAACTGATCACAGCGGTATGGAACAATTATGGCGGTGCCGACGAGGGGCTCAACCAGGCGGTCTCTTTTCTAAGAAAACTTTTGGACGATCCCGATAAAAAGATCATTGAAACCATCCCCACTAAAGGTTACCTCCTAAATGCAACGATTACCGAGGCTCCCATTGCCGAAGAAAAACCAACAAACAAAACCAGCCTGAAAAAAGAATCGCCTGCCGAAGTTAAGCCCAAAAACAGCAAGAAAATATATTGGATTGCTGCATCGATCCTGATCGTTATCATAACAGGCGTCGTATTGTTCTTTTGGCCATCAGACAACGACCCGCTCCCTGTATTACGCGTTAAGCCTATGCTCAACATAAAGACGGAGGTCAAACCCAATTTAACCATCAAACCTATGCCTGATCTACCATCAATAGACTCGCTAAAACCACGGGATAGTATTTAAGCTTTAATCATTGATCTGCCAGTGCAGCATCGGTTATTAAAATAAAGTGCAGTTTTAGCCCCGTCATTTTTTTGATGCTTCCTGGCACGCAACGATCTCATCGGTGATGGCACCATAAAAAAATGTACCCTCAACAATTGGTTTGCAATCTTTATCGTAATCGCGCCGCATCTTCATCCCGGCTTTGACTTCTGCCTGCAGCCACCCTGTCGAAAATGTTTCCCCTTTTAGCGGACGCCCGTCAGCACCCGTACAGGTAGTAGGCGTCGATATGATGGTTGCTTTTGATTTGCCATATTGCAGGTTCATGTAATCAACCATTGATTTAGCTAAAGCACACTCGACCGCGAACAATTTGTTCTTATAAAAATTTATAGTGATACCTTTCATCGTCATGCCAGCCGTGTCATACTTGCTGATATAAAACTGCGCCACGCCGGGACAATAGTTGGTGGACGGACGGTTTTTGCTTTTGTCCGGGTTGGCTGTCAACCGGTAAATAATTACCTTCGGGTTGTTTTCAAGGTTACCTTTTAAAACAGCCTCGGAGTTATCGGTAACAACGACCTTTGTATGCATTTTTATCGCGTAATTGTAGATCATGCTGGTGTCCGTTCCGATTTGCAGCATACCCAGGCCGTTAAATGGTTTTTGCGCAAAAGCGATTTGGACAAATAAGGCTAGTGGCAGGAATAGTTTTCTCATTATGATCATTATTTTTATTTCAAATTTCTTCATTCACGGTACGGCAGTGATTATCGCTTACAGAATCATTTGCCGCCATTGTATCCGGATCGCTTCAGGAAACGTTCGACCGCCTCTGAATCCGCATAATCCAGCTCGATCAGTTGTTTAAGTGCGGCCTTTTTATCCGGCTGCTGGTCATAGTACGCCTGGCAGACCTGGTAACCCACAAAATAGCCGAGGTCAGGTGCGGCAGCGCCGGGTTGCTGCCGGTGCTTACCCAGTTATCGTTGTGGTTGGTGTACATCTCCTTTTGGAAGGAAAGCCAAACTTCTTTTTCATGGCCGCGGCCATAGGCCATATAGGGCGTTTTAATGGTCAACCCTGTAACCAGGTGCGCAACAAAATCGCAGGCCCCCTCCCTGATGGAAGAGGTCAGCACATTGATCTTCTGAAAGTCAGGCCGTTTTTGCTGGGTGTGCGTATATTCATGGATGCCCATGTATACCAGCTGGTCCTCGTTAACCGAAGAATCGCTCAATACGACCTCCAAGCCAATGACGGACAGGTTGCCGCGGATGGTGCCGCCCCGTTGCCGGAGGCCGACCAGGAAGAAAGTCATCGCTGGCCGGAGTTCGGGGTAAAGGGCTTGAAAGCGGCGGATCTGCTTTTCCAGCCGGGCCGCTGCCTGGTCGATCAGGGGTGTTTTTAGCTTCAGCGAATCCCAGAGAGCAGGGTAAGCTTTGACCAGGCCAAGCCATTTCCGGTCCAGGTCATCTTTATTGCGCATAAATGCCTTCAGGCCGTCACTGGCCTTGGCGATATAAAGCCGGTTGACCGGTCCCAATTGGCTGGTGCTGTCAGCCGCCGCCAGCACACTGTCACGCATGAGCCAGAAGTTATGAAGGTCTGTTGTAAATACGTGCTGTGCGCTGCAAACAAGAGGGAGCAGCAAAAAAAGGAAAATCAGTGTCTTCATGGTCGGTCGGGTTGATATTAACTGAGCCCATATATCGAATGGGTGATCCGCTTCTTTCGCGTGAAAACCAGGTTTTTCAGGCGGCTATCCAGCAAAGGATTACCGGTTATAATGGTCAGGGTACGGACTTTTCCAAATCCGACATCTGCATATAGCCGGTAGCTGTGTGAATTGGTCTGCTGCATAAAATATTCCTTTACGCGGAGCGGAACTTTCGTCGATCCGTTTATGATCATATAGCAACCGGCGGTAGGAAGCCAGGCCGCTGTCCCTTCATTTCTGGCAGCTAATGAATCCCTTAGTCTTTTATAACTGTTGGTATCAACAGCCAGGGCCATAAAATAGCCGTCATGGGGATTTACGGTAATATCTATTTCAAATTGCCTGAGTTTTTTACTGAAAACCCTGACGATACCTATCGGTACAATGGGCAGGTATGCCGGCCCCATAAACATGGGAATGCCAATGCCGTTGCTCGTAGTTATCGAACCGATATTATTACCGGAACTGTCGGGAATATCGAGCTTACTATAGATCATTTTTGTATAGCCTGGTTGCTCTTTTGTCGTTGTGTGAGCGGCAGCCGGCTCATAAAAATATTGCTTGCTGACTACTGAACATCCCGAACTGCAGAACATGATCATAAAAAAGGAGAGGTATTTGTTCATTTTTAAGGTGTTGACGAAAGTACCATGTAAAATTATTGCTAAAGCGCCGGTTACTTTTAAGAAAGGTAATAATAAATACGTCATTGCGCGGTATCGTTACGTTTCAACTGGATATATTTTCTTATGCTGGTTTCCCTGATGCCTTTTTGCTGCATTTCAGCCACGTATTCAGGGGTGACCTGGTTGGCCTTTAGTGCAGGGAGGTCATCCAACGGAATATTTGAATAACCGATTTTCCGGAAGCCGCTGATGAAGGCGGCGTCGATGTGCATGGCTTTAAAGGTAAGCAGGCTATGGACCGGTATATTGGAATAGCCAATCGCTTTAAACTGATTGATGAATGATGCGTCTATCTTCAGGGCATACATCGAGATTGCCTCATGTGCGGCGATGCCTTTAAAACCGGCATGGCGGAGCATATCGAAATAAGCTGTTTTAAAGCCGCTCCTAAAAAAAACGAAACCTTCCAGGGCATTGACGGTAGTTACAACCGAAGCAGCTACGGCTTCCGCAAATGGCTTGTTTAGAGTGAAAACATACGTACCGCTTCCTTTATCACTATTAAATTCCCCGGAAAAAGCTACTATACCGGCATCCCGGCTTATCGAAAAATGACCGTCGGCTTTATTACCCAGATTGCTTAGCCTGAAATCGGTGCTATCGGCCCAGGAGTCGTTGTCGAAAGCGGGTGAGCGAAACTCAATGGTGACAATTGGGCCACGGATAGTGGCAGACCAGCGGCCTTCAACCACCTGTCCGCTAACTATGGCGGCTGCAAACAGCAGACTCAACAATAAAAAAGTGTGTTTCATGATTATTTAATTTTAGGATGAATTAATTTCGTACGCGTCCGGCTTCAGTATCGGACGCGCTTCCGGTGTCTATTTTCTTCGGCGTGTTTTTATTCGAACCAAAATTATAGGTGAACCCAAGGGTCACCGAGCGGTTGGCATTATCGTTATGGTAGGTCGCCAGGACGTTGGGGACGTTGGTAATATTTCCCCCTTGCATATTGGCGTTGAAGACATCCCGGAAAGCCAGTTTAATAGCGCCTTTGTTGTTCAGTACCTTTTTGGCAATACCCACATTGGTTTGCTCCCGGAAAAGATGGGCGAACTGGCCGTCAGTCGATGGTGATACATAAAAAGTATAAAGCTCCGCGCTCCAGCCGTTCGACAGGTCGAACTGGTTGTTATTGCTCAAATAAATGTAGGTTGAGCTATTGTTCAAATAAGAACCGGTCAATTGGCCCTGGTAGCTGGTATGGTTCAACTCCGCATGTAAACTTAAATTCCACCATTTGACTGGATTGAACTGCAAGTTAGCCTCGAGTCCCATGAAGATCCTTTTCCCCAGGTTGATTATCTGGGCGATAAAAATGCCGCCCCGCTGAAAATCATATTCGATCAGGGAGTTGGAATTCGGGTTATACTCCATTCCAAAGGAAAATACGCTTTTATAGCTGTACATGAACTGGAAGTCATCGGAATATTGCGGCCTCAGAAACGGGTTGCCATCGATGATGCTGTACTTATCAAGGATGGTTACAAATGGGTTGAGGTCTGCATAATATGGACGGGTGATCCGGCGGCCATAGCCCACTTTCAAGGTATTAGTGCCGGCGCTGTCCAGTTTGTACAATAAATAAACCGTCGGGAATAGGTTTGTATAATGCTGGGTAAAGGACGAATCGGGCGCGCGGGCGTTGCCTAGCTGGTGACCGCTGACATCAGTATGCTCCATGCGTAAACCCGCCTGCAAAGCAAACCTTCCATACTCCTGGTTATAACTGGCATAGGTCGCGTTGATATGTTCATGGTATAAAAAGCGGTTGGTATTATCATTATCTACCGAACTTACGCCATTAACCACATTAAAGTAGTTCGCAGCATTATCGGTACTCACATAGCTGCTCTTCAATCCAAATGACAATTTGGCCTTGCCCCTTAGCGGCTCCACATAGTCAGTTTTGGCGGCATAAATAGCAATAACCGCTGGTAAGTTAGCGGTGATATCCTGCACATTGCCCAATACGCCGGCTGCATTATAGGTATTATTAAAAAACGTTTGGTCGCGGTGGTTATCATATTTCAAATAATCCAGGTCAAAAGTTAGCACCTTGCCCAGGCTATCGAACTGGTGGGCGTAATTGATATTAACACTCCCGCTGTAGTTTTTGGTACGGGTGTGATTTTCCGACGAGATCAGTGAATCAATTTGCCCGGCACTGTTCAGCAAACTGCTATTCACCGGGTTATAATCAGTGCTGGTCAGCAAACTGCCGCTCAGCACAAAACCAACGGTGGTTTTAGGCGAAACATAATAATCCATCCCCATTTTAACATTGGGATTATAGCTCGCCGGATGGAAAAGTGCCAGCTCGGTATAGGACGAACTTACGTTTTGATTGGCATCAAAATAAGTGCGGGTAAGGTCGAGCCGGCGATAGCCGTTTTGCACCCCGTAGCCCAAAAGGCCGAACAAATTGACCTTGCCTGTATGGTAGTTCAGGTTCAGGCTTTCGAGCGTCCGCCAGCTTTCGGCCATACCGGCACTCGCCGCCAGCGAACCATTGAACCCCTTAATTTTCGATTTTTTGGTTTTGATATTGATCAGCCCCGCGTTCCCGGCCGCATCATATTTCGCGGGGGGATTGGTCATTAGCTCGATCTGGTCCAGCTGCGAAGCCGGCATGGCTTTCAGGTAATTTACGAGGTCCTCACCCGATAAATAGGTGGGCTTATCATCGATTAAAACCATAACACCGCTTTTACCTTTTAGACTGATCGTGCCGTTATCTTCCACAGTCACGCCCGGCGCTTTCTCCAGGGCCTCCAATGCATTCGCACCCGTATTGGAAATGGACGCTCCCACATTCACCACCGTCCGGTCAATCTTCTGTTCGATATAGCTCTTCTGTGCAATGATCTCCACCTCCTTCAGCTTTTGGCTTGTCGCCGGCAGTACGATCACCGGCAAAACAACCGGTTGGTCAGTCATGTGAAAGGCCGCGCTGCTATAGTTGCTGGTTCCAATATAGGTGACTTTAACACGGTACGAACCGCTTTTGACACCCTGGAAAGCAAAACTCCCATCGGACGCGGACAACATACTTTTGACCAATGAAGAGTCTTTAGCGTTTAATAAAAGTATGGTTGCTCCGTCGACGGCTTTTTTGTTATCGTCCAATATACGCCCTGTCACCTGGGCGCAGGCGGAATTTAAGACAAGGCATAGCCAGGCGGTGGTTAAAACCGCAAAAATTGATTTCATAATATGTAAGCTTATTTCGTTTTGTAGATATGTATATTGCCGCTCGTATTCTTAATCAGGAACTCCGGCCCGCCGCCGCCGACACGGCCAAAGATCCAGTCATCGATGGACAAATGGTAAAAACCGTCCTTTTCGGATTTCACCGCTTTCGGGTGCGCCGCATCCCCCGCCAGGTCAAAATCACTGAACACTTTTCCGTGGTCAGATTTGATCTTGAGGTTCGCTTTGAGACCAGCCGGGAAAGTGATATCGATAGCCCCGCTCAATGTACTAAAAGCCATTGCCGCAGAGGGATCGACACGCCTGAATGAAACGGCGACCCTTCCGCTCAAAGTACCGGCGATAACCGAACCGGAGATATTCTCGGCAACAATGCCGCCGCTCTTGTTCTGCAATTCCAGGTTGCCGGTTACATCGCTCACCATAATGGTGCCGCCATTAATAGAACTCAGTTTGAATATCCCTGCCGTTTGCGGTACTTTGATGTCAAGCCTGACGGCTTTTCCGCTTAATGATCCTACCGTCACTTCGTTATTCTTTTCCTGCGCAGTCACGTCCATGCTTTCCCTGCCGTTCCTTTCATCTGTTTCAACACCGATGATCACATCCCTGCCTTCATAGCCGCGCACATTGATCGCTGCCCGGCCAATATCGACATTTAGCGTAAAGACTTTGCCCGGCTGGCTCAAATGGACCACCAGTTGCCGGTCACTCTGCGCCACTAGGCGGGAACAACTCAAAAGGGCGATCAGCGCCAAACATCCTGTCTTCATATCGCTTAAATGAGTTTAGTTATCGTTTCTTTAACCTTTTGCTTTACCTCATCGTCAAGCCCTTTTTGTTTCAACAGTTCCCTGAATGAACCAACCGACCGCTTTTCCTGCAATTTCAGCATCACATCCGCAATAGCTAACTGGATGATCGGGGAATCCTGAGTTGTAATGCTTTTGATCAGGCCTGTCCTCACTTCAGGATGACTGCCCAGGGCGGCCAGCGCTTCCAGCGTACTCAGCCGGACATTGACATTCGGGTCATTGTTCAGTGTGGCCAGTAAAGCATCGATCACCCGGTTATCCACCTTCTTCAAATCATTCGTATAGCTTACCGCCTTGATCCTCTCCGACGCTAAAGGGTTATCCAGCATGGTTAACACCATCTTCTGCTTTAATTCATGTACCTGTGCATGCAGTTCCTGCACTTCCTGTCCCTGTTTGTTATTATGCCCGAGCAGGTACGCCCCGGCAATACAAAGTAAAACGACCGCGCCATAAGCCAGTGACAAGCGTGGTTGCAACAGCCAGGACCAAATACTATCGCTAACTTTTTTCTTTTCTGCCGCTTTAAAATCATCCAGCATTGCCCTGAAATCAGCTTTCACGTGAACTGATGGCTCAAGGTCCTGTAAATCATTAATGCTATCTAACACGAAGCCGGTGGCCGCTAACGCGTCCCTGCAATCCGCGCAGGTATTCAAATGCTGCTCCAGCTCCGTAGCTGCTGCGGTATCCAGCCGGCCCATGTGCCAGTCTGCCAAACGTTCCTTATATTTCCCGCACTTTATCATCAGCTGTCTTTTTTTATTCCCTTTTTAACAAAGATCCTTTTCAATTCCTCCACCGCCCTCGATACCCTGACCCTGGCCGCGCCCTGCGAAATTCCCATGATCTCGCTGATCTCCGGATAATTCAGTTCCTTCATCCGGTTCAGCATTAATATTTCCCGGTCACCCTCATTGAGCATACCCATCGCATCATATAATTGCTGGCATGATTGCTTTTTCTCCAGCCTTTCATCTGCCAGGGTACCGCCGGCAATCTTTTCCTCCTGCGCACCAATCTGGTGATATTTGATATCTAAACCAAATTTCTGGTCCTTCAGCACATTCCGCGCGATATGGTACATCCAGCCGGTAAAATTGCTTCCATCGGTAAACGAGTTGCGGTATTTCAGCATCCTGTAAAATACCGTCTGCACCATGTCTTCACTTGCCTCGCGTCGCTGCGTCAGGTGAAACAAGAAACCAAGCAAAGCCCTATGGTGCCGCTCAAAGAGCATACTCATCCTTTCCAGGTCGCCGGCTTTCACCTGCAGCATTAAGGCATTATCCGAAAGTATATCCAAGCAGGTTCTTTATTATTTTTTGCTGTATACTACTGAAGACCGGAATAAAAAAATTCTGTTACAGGAAATTTTAAGATTTTCCGTCCGGGTTGAATATTGTCATTTTTCTCATGTGACCATACATATTTTTCACACCTGATCATACACTTTAAAGTCATTTGCATAGATTTGGATAGATTTTTATATTAAAACTATGCTGGCTTTACAAAGCGCACGTTATTTAGGCCGGTTAAACCACTCCAAAGAAACTGGTGGCCTTTTAGCCAGCATAACCTCTTACCCGAATCTTTCCTACGCTGAAAATCTGCACTATCACGAAACGTTTGTCTTGAGCCTGGTCTTAAAAGGGGGCAACCTGGAAAAAAGGAAGAAGAGCGAGATTGAACGCATTCCGGGAACGGTTACCTGTCATGACGCCGGAGCCCCCCATCAAAGCACCCGCATGCGGCCGGATTCCTGTCACGTCAACCTGGAGATCACCGAACAGTTTATGAAAACGTATGAACTGGATACCCAAGCTGCAGCATTAGAAAAGGGCAGTCCGGCCGATGCCCGGTTCCTGATGCTCAAGATCTACCAGGAATTAGTAACCAATGACCAGGAATCCTTGTTAAGTATCGAATCTGCCCTTTTGCATTTATTGCAATTTGCAGGCAGATACGACCACCGGCAGGGTCTCCCCGCCTGGGTATTGAAAGTCAGGGAAGCGCTCTACGACAAATGGAATGAAAACCTAACGCTCAGCGAACTTGCCCTCATCGCCAACCTGCATCCTGTTAACTTGTCGGGCCATTTCCCCCGATATTTTGGCTGTACGATGGGTGAGTTTCGCAGGAAAGTAAAAATGGAAAAGGCGCTTGAATTATTAAAATGCCGGGATCTTTCCTTGACAGCAATCGCCCATGACTGTGGTTTTGCCGACCAGAGCCATTTTACCCGGATTTGTAAGGATCTGACCGGATGGAACCCCAAACAGCTAAAAGCCATGGACCGCCATTAAATACCGCAGCACTAAATCCATTCTATTTTTCATCAAAGGAACATCGTTTCTTTGATGTATGAAGTTTATCCACATCAAACAGGTCATTGGTATCTTTATTATAGGCATATTTTCCATTCACAGCACCAACGCGCAGGGAAACCTGCCTGTACTCAAAACCAATACAAAATCGCTGGATGTCCGGGAGGGCCATAATTTGTATAAGGGTTACTGGAGTGTGTCGCCGGAAGTAAAAATGGATGTTTACTATACGCATAGGTTTAAAAAAGCAAACACCATTACCTTCTATTCCGATATAGATTCTATTTCCTTTCGTGTGAGCCCCCGGCATATATATGATTTTATTGTTTTGCTGAACAATAAAGATACCTGCTACACACAAATATCGACCATCAGAACCAGTTATTTTAAGGATTGTAAGGACTGCATAGTTTCAAAAGATACGATCCCATTTACTTTAGGTAATGATAACCGGATCTATGTTGCTGCAAAAGTGAATGATTCTGAAACAATCAAACTCTTTTTTGATACCGGTGGAGATAACATCGTCCTTTTTCCTTCCGCTTATCAAAAAGGCGTGAACTTAAAATTTGATGGAACGATTGCAAACCGCGCAACCGGCGGAACTGAAATAAGGAAGACCAGTAATTTAAACGATCTGGCTATTTCCAAATTAAAATGGAAGGATGAGCAGGTGATGTTTACCGGCAAGCAAAATCGGTGAAGGGGATGGAACGCTGGGCTATGATGTATTTGAAGACAAGATAGTTGAATTCAATTATGACAAAAAACTGATGATTATCCATGATTCCTCCTTTAAGATCGGTAAAGGATATGTCAAATTTGCGATGCAGCTTCACGGCGGCGAAGTTCCGTTTCTGCCGGGTACATTGGTTAATCATGGAAAAAAATACAAGGCGGACTTTATGTTTGATATGGGTGCTACCGGCTGTCTTTTCCTGAACCAGGGATTTTTACTAAAAAACAAACTCTATGGTACGTTTAAAATTACCGGGGAATCACAAATGACCGGTGCAGGGACATACGCTATCAAAACCACGCGCACGTCACTTCCAGGGTTTATATTTGGCAATTATGAATTAAAACAGGTTCCCATCTATTTGGAAAGCCCGGCTGAACATGATCCCGGTACAGGTGTTTTGGGCATGGACCTATTAAAAAGATTCAATACCATCATTGATTACCAAAATAATGTGGTCTATTTAAAGCCTAACGGCCTAGTCAATTCTCCTTTTAAGCAGTACCAAAAATTAAATGGTCAATAAGTATATGACCAGCTATGAAAAATAACAAATATGCCGTGATTTTTTAAAAGCGCGACATGAAGTCATTGATCTAAATTATGATGAACCTATAAGGAGGAAAAACCCCTCTTTATAGCTTTCTCCAATGGGAATTTCATGCTTCCCTATAAACACCCGGTTACCTTCAATATGGGAAAACTTTGATTTATTGATAATAAAGGACCGGTGGACCCTGATAAATTGCGGGGAAGGCAGCAATTTTTCAAAACTGCTGAAGGAAAGGGGCGTATTGAGGGTTTGATGCACAGTAACGACTTTGGTATAATTCCGGTTGGCTTCGGCATAAAGCACGTCATTATATTCAAGCTTAAATAGCTTACCGGCGGTCTTCAGCAGTACGTAAGTCGCTGGTTCCTTATTTTCACGGGGCGCTTCGGGTATATTTTCCTCTTTACCAGGGCGCCTTCCGATGTAATGTAAACCCATCCCGGTGGCCATGAATAAGATCACTGCCGGAATACTGATGCTCAGTAGCTCAGAATGAAAATAACCGTCATGGTTGAATAATTTGCCCCAGAAAAAAGCACCGGCAAAGGAAAGGGCGAGTAAAAACAGTGCTGCGGAAGTGGCGGCCAGTTTGCTGTTCTGCCCGTTGAGCCATAGGCGGATGACCAGCCTCCCGGCATAAACCGAAGCTAAGATAAAGCCATAGCCGGCCAGCCCTTTGATCAGTAGCGCTCCCGGTCTGTGCCAGGTCATGATGATCATAAGGACCAATAAGGCAAAACAGAATAATAAATGCCGGGCATATTTCTTTTTATAGAACATCGGTGGATGATTCGGATCATGCGAATATCCTAACTATTTAGGAATAACCGTCATTATTAAAATTCTCCGGAATTATTCGTCCTTTAATTTCCGGGTTCCGTCCCTTTGATCAGGCCTTATGGCATTTTTATAATAGATCTTTTGATCCGGCCCGCACCTTTGGGCCATGATGAAAAAAATCACACTCTTCCTGTTCCTGGTTTTACCGGGACCTTTATTCGCCCAGGTGAACAAACCCGTGACCACTTTAAAACAATTGACGGACTCGATTGGCACCCTGGTTCAGCAGCAGCATATGGTCGGCCTGATGCTGGGGATCACCACCCGTGATTCGGTATTATTTTCAGGAGGCTTCGGCTATGCCGATCTCCAGGACAAACGGAAGGTGGACGGGCAAACTTTGTTCCGGATGGGATCGGTGACGAAATCATTTGTTGCCATTGCACTGCTGCAACTGGTAGAGCAGGGCGCGATCCGCCTGGATGATAAATTGAAGGCTGTTGCACCGGAAGTACCCTTCCAGAACCCCTGGGAGGCGAGCCACCCGCTTAGGATCATGGACCTGCTGGAGCATACGACCGGTTTTGACGATATGAAGCTCAATGAAATGTATACGCTCGACCGCCGGGATTATACCAATAAGGAGATGATGCTTTTTCAAACACATTCGATGACCTGCCGCTGGGCGCCCGGTGAAAGACAAAGCTATTGCAATGTGAATTATGTCATCCTGGGCTATCTGATCAAAAAATTGACCGGGATGGAATATGGTCCATATCTTTGGCAGAAGGTGCTCCAGCCGCTGGATATGTCGCATTCCAATTTTGCCCTGTACAGTAAGCACCCGCTTTTAGATGTGGCGGAATATATCGCGCCGGGCGGTTCGGTTAAACAGGTGCCCTCTGTTACCGTATTGATCGGACCGGCAGCTTCCCTATGGTCCTCATCGGATGACATGCTTAAATTCCTGCGTTTCTTCTTAAAGAACGGTGCGCCGCTGTTAAAACCCGGCAGCCTGCAAACCATGGAGACCCCGCATAGTTCGCTTGCAGCCCGGTCCGGTTTAACCAGCGGTTATGCCATGGCCAATGAAGACGGGCATTATTATAATAAATACCGCTGGCGCGGTCATGAGGGGATCGTAGGTACCTGTAATTCGCATTATCTGTATAACCGGGAACTCGGCCTGGGCTTCGTGCTTTCCTGCAATGGGAACAGCAGTATCCAGCCGATAGAGAACCTGGTGGCCGATTTCCTCGAAAGAAACAAACCCAATCCCAAAACCCCGGCCCCTGTGACGCTTGACCGGCAGGCCATCGCATCCTTTACCGGGCTTTATCAAAGCGCTGCGCCGCGTTATGACCTGCTTGCCTTTATGGATATGCTGATGCTCACCAGCGTAGAATTGAACGGGAACACACTCGATATCGGTCAAATGGGCAGTAAAACCCGGCTGATACCCTCCGGCACGCTCACCTTCAAAAAGGAAAACGCCAATACCCCATCGGTCGTATTCAGCAAAAGCGAAGCGGGAGAGCTGGTAGTGATCATCGATGGCGTTTATTGTGAACGGGTAAATGCCTGGTGGGCCTATACCAAACTGGCCGTCATCTTAGCCGCGCTTTTACTCTCCCTGTTCTCCGTTACGCTACCCATTGTCGCTTTGATCCGGGCCCTGATGAGAAGACTGGACTATGCCAGACTTCCTTTATATTTCCTGCCCTTATTAAGCCTGGCAGCTTTGTTATGGGCCATGGTTAATTTTTCAAAGGTCCAGGCGGAAAGCTATTTGCTGTATGAGTTGAGAGGATTAAGCCCACGCTCCCTGGCGATATTTGCCGGGACGCTATTGTTCGGGCTTTTTGCTGTCGCAAATATGGCATGGGTGATCAAAGCCTTTCGTTCCTTCAAGTCGCGTTTTTCGGCCTGGTACCTGCTCCTGACGGCATTATCCCTGATCCTGGTCGCGGTGATCCTTTTAGCGAATGGCTGGATCGGGTTGAGAACATGGGCGATGTGAAAAAAGAGGCAATAAAAATTTGGAAGATAACTTGCCCCACCGCATCGAGCAGCTTTATTTTCAACAGGAACACAGCGGTTATCTCGCTGTCCCCTATTTTCATTTTGCCAAGGATTGCTTCTTTGATTATCAAAATGAGAAGGGTGAATTTTCTTTTAGGAACCCAGCGAAAAAAAATACATTCTTTACCATGGCTTATGAGAGCGTCACCGCTTGAATAATGAAATTGACAAAATGGTTAAACCCGCTGAATTTAAATTAAGTTCTAAATTTACAGTGGCGTCGGTTGTCAGTGTGGCGCCGAAGATATAATCAGCAGAATCTTACTCCTTGATGCTCACTTTTTTGCTTCTATCTCACACGCAATAATCTCGTCAGTGATTGCACCATAAAAAATGTACCGTCAACAATTGGCTTGCAATCTTTGTCATAATCGCGCCGCATCTTCATCTCGGCTTTGACTTCTGCTTGCAACCAGCCTGTCGAAAATGTTTCAGCTTTTAGCGGGCGCCAGTTAGCATCCGTACAGGTTGTAGGCGAAGATGTTCTGATTGCTTTTGATTTGCCATATTGTGCGTTCATATAATCAACCAGTGATTTAGCCAAAGCGCATTCAACGGCAAATAATTTGTTCTTATAAAAGCTGACAGTAACACCTTCCATCGTCATGCCTGCTGTATCATACTTGCTGATATAAAACCGCGCCTGATCCGGGCAATAGCTGGTGGATAGATAATTTTTGCTTTTGTCCGGGTAGCCATCAGCCGATAGATCATTACCTTCGGGCTGTGTTCAAGATCACCTTTTAAAAGAGCCACGGAATTATCGGCGATGACGACCTTTGTATGCATTTTTATCGCGTAATGGTAAATCATGCTGGTATCCGTTCCGATTTGGAACATACCCAGGCCGTTAAATGATTTCTGCGCAAAAGCGAACTGAACGAATAAGACGAGCGGCGGGAAGATTAATTTTTTCATCATGATATTAATTAATTTATTCGGTTCGCAAACTACTAACCGGGTTGCTGGTAGCGGCTTTTATCGCCTGAAAACTGACAGTAAGTAAGGCGATACTTGTTGCAAACATTCCTGCCATGAGGAATACCCCCCAACCGATCGTGATGTGATAAGCAAAATTCTGTAACCATTGATTCATAACCAACCACGCGACCGGAGAGGCGATGATAATGGCTGCGATGACCAGCTTGAGAAAATCTTTGGAGAGCAATAAGGTAATGCCTGCTGCCGACGCACCGAGCACCTTTCTTACCCCGATTTCCTTAATGCGCTGCCGGGCAGCAAAACTGGTCAATCCGAATAATCCGACACAGCATATCAATATAGCGAGCCCGGCAGCGCATTA
>Ga0193753_10001272_pt1 | contig 21842 bp, 22 predicted proteins | sample H1c2metaG_FD_144925 | JGI IMG/M metagenome (GOLD analysis project Ga0193753, IMG submission 144925) | Soil microbial communities from a riparian zone of the East river system, Colorado, United States - H1c2 | ecosystem: Environmental > Terrestrial > Soil > Riparian zone | place: USA: East... | reverse complement strand
GTTGAAATCGGCAGTGAGATCAAGGTCGGCCAGATTCTGTGCATCATCGAAGCGATGAAGATGATGAACCAAATAGAATCGGACAAGGAAGGCCGGATCACGGCCATGTTGGCGAAGAACGGCGAGCCGGTCGAATTCGGCCAACCGCTGTTCATCATCGAATAGACCGATGATCGAAAAAGTCGTCATCGCGAACCGCGGCGAAATCGCCCTTCGCATATTGCGCGCTTGCCGCGAGCTCGGCATCAAGACCGTGGCGGTGCATTCCACCGCTGATTTCAACACCAAGCATGTCCTGCTGGCGGACGAGACGGTGTGTATCGGGCCGCCGCAATCTGCGCTCTCCTATCTGAACATGCCGGCGATCATCAGCGCGGCCGAGGTCACCGACGCGGTGGCGATTCATCCCGGCTATGGATTCCTGTCCGAGAACGCCGATTTCGCCGAGCGCGTCGAAAAAAGCGGCTTCATATTCGTGGGCCCGCGGGCGGAAACGATCCGGCTCATGGGCGACAAGGTCTCGGCCATCAAGGTCATGAAGGCCGCGGGAGTGCCCTGCGTGCCCGGCTCGGACGGACCGCTCGGCAAGGACGCGGACGAGAGTTTCCGGATTGCCAAGGACATTGGCTATCCCGTCATTATCAAGGCGTCGGGCGGCGGCGGCGGCCGCGGCATGCGCGTGGTGCACACGGATGCCTCGCTGCTGAACGCGATCGGCGTGACGCAGTCGGAAGCATTGGCTGCGTTCGGCAACGATCAGGTCTACATGGAGAAGTTTCTCGAAAAGCCGCGCCACATCGAATTTCAGGTGCTGGCGGACAACTACGGCAACGTGGTGCACCTCGGCGAGCGGGATTGCTCCATGCAGCGCCGCCACCAGAAGGTGATCGAGGAAGCGCCGGCGCCGGGCCTCACCGCCAAACAACGCAAGACCATGGGAGAGCGCTGCGCCCGGGCCGTGCGCGAAGTCGGCTACCGCAACGCCGGCACGCTGGAGTTCTTGTACCAGGACAACGAATTTTATTTCATCGAAATGAACACCCGCGTACAGGTCGAGCATCCCGTGACCGAGCTGGTTACGGGTATCGACATCGTCAAAGCGCAACTGCTGATCGCGGCGGGCGAACCGCTGCCCTACGGGCAGAACGACATTCAGATCCGCGGTCATGCCGTGGAATGCCGCATCAACGCCGAGGATCCGAAGAATTTCACGCCGAGCCCAGGTCCGATCCGCCTGTGGCACTCTCCCGGCGGCCCGGGAATCCGCGTCGACAGTCATGTCTACACCGGCTACAACGTACCGCCGTTTTACGATTCCATGATCGGCAAGGTCATTGCGTACGGCGATACGCGCGATACGGCCATCGCGCGCATGCGCAATGCGCTCGCCGAGATGGTGGTCGAGGGCATCAAGACCAACATCCCGCTGCATCAGGAAATATTCAACCATTCCGCCTTCAAGCAGGGTGGAACCGACATCCACTACCTAGAGCGACGCTTGGGGCTGAAGTAACATCTGCGGGACGTTGCATCGATGACGTTCTACGAAATCGAATTTCCACTCGCCACGTTGAGTTCCGATGCGGTCGAAGCGGCTCTGCGCGACGTGGGGGCGAGTTCCATTACCTTCCTTGATCGCGGCGACGAACCCGTGCTCGAACCCAAGCCCGGGGAGATTCGACTCTGGAGCGACACACTGGTGCGGGCCCTGTTTCAAGAATCCAGCGACGCAGCGCTCAATCTGAATCGCCTGGCAAGCGCGTTGGGCCCCCACGTCACACAAACTGCCCGTGTGCGCGCCGTCAAAGACCAGGTCTGGGAGCGGGCCTGGCTCACCGACTGGAAGTCGCTGCGCTTTGGCCGTCGGCTTTGGGTGTGTCCGCGCGACGCCGAGGCGCCGGAAGACCCAGAAGCGGTAATTGTGCGGCTGGACCCCGGATTGGCGTTCGGCACGGGCACGCATCCCACCACCGCGTTGTGCCTGCAGATTTTGGACTCGATGGCCCTGGCGGGCAAAACGCTGATCGACTATGGCTGCGGCTCCGGCATCTTGGGGCTGGCCGCCTTGAAACTCGGCGCGGCACACGTCACCGCGGTCGATCTTGACCCGCAGGCGCTGCTGTCGACCCGCGACAATGCCAACCGTAACGCGGTCGCCTCCCGCATCACCGTGCAGGACACCGAAGCGAGCTTGCCGTCCGCGCATTGCGTGATCGCCAATATTCTTGCCGGACCGTTGATCGAATTGGCGCCGAAATTAACGCTGGCGTGCGAATCGGGAGGGCATTTGCTGCTGTCGGGCCTGTTGAAAACGCAGGCCTATTCCCTAAAAGCGGCATATGCGTCCGGTTTTGATATCGTGCAGGTCATAGAGCGGGATGAATGGTGCTGCATCTACGCGCGGAGACATTCGTAGCGTGTTTACGCAATGTTCAAAATGCGAGACCGTCTTTAAGTTATCCGCGGAAGTGTTGCGCGCGGCAGGCGGCCAGGTGCGTTGTGGCAAATGCGGAGAAATCTTCAATGCCCTGGCGCATCTCGCGGAGGATCCCAGTGTCTTCACGGCGGGAGAAAGGGAGAAACCTCGTTCGATTTGGAGACGCGCGCCGACAGTATCTTGGAATCCCCCGCGCCGCCGAATCCGCGCAGCGCGACCGCGAACCCAGATGAGTTTGCTTCGCCGGGAGTCGAGATTGCCCGGCTGCAGATACTCGATTGGAATGAGAGCGAGGTGTCTGATCCGCCCGCGCCTCCAGGGGATGACGCCGACGAGTTGGGCGAAACCTCGATGGAATTCACTCTGCCCCCGGGCGAGTTGGATCGCATTTTCATCGAGACCAAGAAAGGCGTGCGGCCGCGAATGCCGCCGCCGGCGGAACCGGCGCCGGTTCCGACTCCAGCTCCGATTGTGGATCTCGGCGAACCCGAGGAAATCGAGGTTTTCAACGCGGCGGTACCGGAAATGCCCGTTGCGGATGTCGCCGCGCCCGAGAACCCGGCTCCCCTACCGAGCGGCTTCGAGGTGTCCGAGGACGTTCGGCGCGAAATGCTCTCGGGCGTCGAGTCGCCGGACGAAGCCATCGTCGAGATTGAACGGCCGGGCAGGCCCGTGCGGCGGCGCAGCTCGCCCTTCGATGCCGTGCCGACGGAGAGCGATCGGCTGTCGACTCCGTGGCTCATCGCTGCGTTTGCCGCGGCGGCGCTGCTCGCCATGCAGGTCATTCACCAAAATCGCGAGTGGCTTGCCACGCACGCGCCTCTCGGAGGCTCGCTGCGCGCTCTCTATTCAGAGATGGGCGCCCCGGTTGCGCCGCCCGCGAATCTCTCCGCCTATCAGCTCAGGCAATGGGGAGTCACGGGCGATCCAGCCGGCGCGGGCACCCTGCGGGTACGTGCCAGCATCTTGAATACCGCCGCGCAGTTGGAACCCTACCCGTTGCTGCGCGTCACGCTCGCCAACCGATTTGGCGGCAGCATCGGCACCCGCGACTTCGAGCCCTCCGAATACCTGGGCAAGCCCACCGCCAAGCTTCTCGCGCCCGGCGAACGCGCCGACGCGACCTTGGATATTTTGGATCCCGGCAAGAATGCCGAGGGTTTCGAAATCGATGTGTGTTTACGTGCCCCGGATCGGCGCGTCGCATGCGCCAACGACAAGGCCCCGGCGCAAGCCAAGCGATGAGCGTCAAGATCGGCCCTTATACGTTGCCGTCCAACGTCTTGCTCGCGCCCATGGCGGGCGTGACGGACCGGCCGTTTCGCATTCTGTGCCGCCGCTTTGGCGCCGGGCTCGCCGCATCGGAAATGCTGAGCGCCGACGTGCGGTTGTGGGACACGCCGAAATCGCGCCGCCGCATGGATCATGCCGGCGAACCCAGTCCCCGCGTCGTGCAAATCGCCGGCTTCGACCCCGACATGATGGCCGACGCCGCGCGGCGCAATGTCGACGCGGGTGCGCAGATCATCGACATCAATATGGGATGCCCGGCGAAGAAGGTATGCAATCGATTGGCCGGCTCCGCGCTGCTTCAGGATGAGGAACTGGTCGGACGCATTCTGCGCGCGGTGGTGCGCGCCGTCGCCGCGCCGGTGACGTTGAAAACGCGCACCGGCTGGGATCCGAATCACAAAAACGCCGCGCACATCGCAAGGATCGCGGAGGACAGCGGCATTGCAGCACTCGCCATCCACGGGCGAACCCGCACCGACTTGTATCAGGGAGATGCCGAACACGAAACCGTGCGCGCCATCAAAGATCAGGTGAGGATTCCCGTCTTTGCAAATGGCGATATCGCATCTGCGCAACAGGCGCGAAAAATTCTTGACGAGACCGGCTGCGACGGCATCATGATCGGCAGAGCCGCCCAGGGCCGGCCATGGATTTTCGACGAAGTCAATTTTTTTCTCTCAACGGGAGAAAATCGCGCGGTGCTAGCGCTGGAAAAAGTCCGTGATATTATGCGCGCCCACCTCGAAGACCTGTATGCCTTCTACGGCGATCAGACCGGTGTTCGAGTGGCACGTAAACACTTGAGTTGGTATTTCCGGCAGCATCCGGGACAAGAGGACTTGCGGAATCGTCTTGTTCAAATCGAGACGCCCGAAGAACAACTGTCCACGCTGCTGCAGCATTACGATACTGGTGTGGTTCGCGCTGCGTAAGCGTAAATTGGATAATAAATACAGATCAACAGGGACTTGAACTTAAGGCCATGGTCGCGAAAAAGAAATCGAAATCACGTAGAGAGATCGCGGCGGCGTTCAACGGCCGCGATCTGAAGGTCAACGGCAAGGGAGTGCCGTTGCGTTCACAGGCCGAAGAGGCCTTACAGTGCTACTTTGAGACGCTGAACGGCCACAAGCCCGCGCACTTGTACGATCTGGTGATGCGCGAAGTGGAAGAACCGCTGTTCAAAGTCGTGATGGGCCATGTCCAGGGCAATCAGAGCCGCGCCGCGACCATTCTTGGAATCAATCGCGGCACGCTACGCAAGAAACTCAAAGAGTTCGGCATCAGCGAGTAAGGTTTAAGTGCTCACGCCCGTACGTCGCGCGTTGCTCAGTGTCTCCGATAAGACCGGCATCGTTGAGTTTGCGCGCGAATTGAAGGAACGCGGCATCGAGCTGTTGTCGACCGGCGGCACCGCCAAACTGTTGACGAGTCACGGCATTTCGGTCAAGGAAGTCGCTGAACACACCGGCTTTCCGGAAATCATGGGCGGCCGCGTCAAGACTCTGCACCCCAAAATTCATGGCGGCTTGCTGGGAAGGCGCGGAATCGATGAGGCCGTGATGCGCGAACACGGCATCGAGCCCATCGAACTGCTGGCGGTCAATCTTTATCCGTTTGCCGCGACCGTGAGCCGCCCCGACTGCAGCTACGACGATGCCGTGGACAATATCGATATCGGCGGTCCCGCGATGGTGCGCGCCGCTGCAAAAAATCATGCCTCGGTCGCGGTGGTGGTCGATCCTCAGGACTATCGCGAGTTGCTCGATGAACTGGCGGCAAATCAGGGCAGCACCAATTTGAACATGCGCAGGAAACTCAGCGCCAAGGCTTTCGCGCATACCGCACAGTACGACGCCATGGTGTCCGCGTACTTCACGGGTGCGATCGGCGGAGCGGCGCCCACCTTCCCGGACGACTTGAATCTTTCCTTTCGCAAGCATCTCGATCTGCGCTACGGCGAGAACCCGCACCAACAAGCGGCGTTCTACACCGACCCGCGCGCCATCGGCGCATCCGTTACGCAGGCCAAGCAAATCCAAGGACGCGAGCTGTCGTTCAACAACATCGCCGATGCCGACACGGCGCTCGAATGCGTGCGTCAGTTCGATTCCCCCGGCTGCGTTATCGTCAAGCATGCCAACCCCTGCGGTGCGGCAAGATGCAGCAGCGTGGCCGAGGCCTACGCGCAGGCCTATCGCACCGACCCGACCTCGGCCTACGGCGGCATCATTGCGTTCAACCGCGAGCTCGACGCGGCCACGGCACGGTCCATCCTCGATCGGCAGTTCGTGGAGGTCATCTTGGCGCCGCGCTTCACGGAAGAAGCCCTTGGCATCTTGGAAGCCAAGGACAACGTGCGCGTGCTCCTCACCGGCGATCTTTCGCTGCCGGTGACGCAATTGCTCGAATACAAGAGTGTGGCCGGCGGCCTGTTGGTGCAGACGCGCGATACGGGCGCGGTGCGCGCGCAGGAATTGCGCACCGTCACCCAGCGGCCACCCACCCTGGCGGAACTCGATGACCTGATCTTCGCATGGCGGGTGGCGAAATATGTCAAATCGAACGCCATCATCGCAGTCAAAGACCGTGCTACGTTGGGAATAGGCGCCGGCCAAATGAGCCGGGTGATCAGCAGCAAGATCGCCGCCATGAAGGCCCAGGATGTCGGATTGACCCTGGGAGGCGCATCGGTCGCCTCGGATGCCTTCTTCCCGTTTCGCGACGGCTTGGACGCCCTCGCCGAATTCGGCATCAAAGCCATCATTCAGCCCGGCGGTTCCAAGCGCGATGCCGAAGTGATCGCCGCCGCCGATGAACACGGCATTGCCATGGTGTTCACCGGCATGCGCCATTTCCGTCATTAGATGAAAGTCCTGATTGTCGGCGGCGGCGGGCGCGAGCACGCACTGGCCTGGAAATGTGCGTCTTCGAACCGCGTGCATCAGGTGTTCGTCGCGCCCGGCAACGCCGGCACCGCAACGGAAGCCAAGGTGATCAACGTCGACGTTGCGGCCGACGATATTGACGGCCTGCTGCAGTTTGCGATCGACGAAGACATCGATCTCACCATCGTGGGGCCCGAAGGCCCCTTGGTCGCCGGTATCGTCGATCGCTTCCGCGCCGCCGGTCGGCGCTGCTTCGGCCCTTCCGCCAATGCCGCGCGCCTCGAGGGTTCAAAAGCCTTCACGAAGGATTTCCTCAACCGTCATCGCATACCGACCGCGAGCTTCGCCACCTTTACGGCTGCGAATTTCGATGAGCGCTACGTGCTCGCACAGCGCTTGCCGCTGGTGGTCAAAGCGGACGGGTTGGCCGCCGGCAAGGGCGTGGTCATCTGCGAAACGCACGAATCGGCCTTGAGCGCCGCGCGCGCCATGCTGGGCGGAAGCTTTGGCGCCGCCGGCAACACCATCGTCATCGAAGAATTTCTGCAGGGCGAAGAAGTCAGCTTCATCGTGGTGGCGTGCGACAGCCAGGTCATTGCGCTCGCGACATCGCAGGATCACAAGCGCCGCGACGACGGCGACAAGGGGCCGAACACCGGCGGCATGGGCGCCTATTCTCCTGCGCCGATCGTCACGCCTGCGCAACACCTGCGCATCATGCGCGAGGTGATTGAACCCACGCTTGAAGGCTTGCGCGCCGACGGCAATCCTTACCTGGGTTTTCTGTACGCCGGGCTGATGATCGCCGCCGACGGCACGCCCAATGTGTTGGAATTCAATTGTCGCTTCGGTGATCCGGAAACACAGCCCATCCTGATGCGACTGCAGAGCGACCTCATCGATCTGTGCGAAGCGGCACTCGACGGCACTCTGGGTAAGGCAGAAGTCCGATGGGATCCGCGCGCGGCGCTGGGCGTGGTCATGGCCGCCGGCGGCTATCCCGATGCGTATCGCAAGGGCGATCCCATCTCCGGGCTCGAGGCGGCGGCGGCCTTGCCGGGGAAAGTCTTCCATGCCGGCACGCGCGTCGAGGGCACGCGCATTGTCACGGCGGGCGGCCGTGTGCTCTGTGCGGTGGGCTTGGGCGAGACGGTGAGCGCCGCGCAGCTGCAGGCATACAATCTCGTTCACGCCATTCACTGGAATCTGGTGCAGTACCGGCTTGACATCGGCTACCGCGCGATCAAGCACAAGGAGACAGGCTCCTAGGAGTTTCGCATGCCACACGTTCGTCCCAGCATCGCCGACAAGCGTCGCGCGTTTCAGCGTCTTCACCAAGAGGGCTGCTTCGTCATTCCCAACCCTTGGGATGTCGGCAGTGCGCGCTATCTGCAGAGTCTGGGATTCAAGGCGCTTGCCACCACCAGTTCAGGCTTCGCCTGGTCGCATGGTCACCGCGACGGCGGCATGTCGCGGGATCGCGTGTTGGAGCATCTGACGGAAATGGTCGAGGCCACGGACCTGCCGATCAACGCCGACTTCGAGCACGGCTACGCACCCGATGCCGCCGGGGTCGGCGACAGTGTCCGGCTCGCGGTGGAAGCCGGTGTCGCGGGTCTGTCCATCGAAGACTCGACCGGCGATGCTGCCAAACCCTTGTTCGACCTCGAGGCCGCGGTCGAACGCATTCGCGCGGCGCGCAACGCCATCGATAAAGCCGGCGGCAACACCATGCTGATCGGCCGCGCCGAGTGCTTTCTCGTGGGCCAGCCCGACATCGAGCAAACCATCGGCAGGCTCAAGGCCTACGCGAACGCCGGCGCCGATTGCTTATATGCACCCGGAATTCGCTCGGTGGAACATATCTCCGCGGTCGTTGCCGCCGTCGCACCCAAGCCCGTGAATCTGCTGATCGGCTTCAACGCCGAACTCAATCTGGCCCAGATTGCAGCACTCGGCGTGCGCCGCATCAGTGTCGGCGGCGCGCTGGCGCGCGCGGCCTGGGGCGGATTCATGCGCGCCGCCACGCTCATCATGGAGCAGGGAAGATTCGATGGGTTCGCAGACGCGGCATCCGGAAACGCGCTGAACACAATTTTCCGCGGCAGCTAAGACCCTGACCGCTGCGCAACCAGCCGCACGGGCGGCGGCGCAAAGAATGCCGCGGTCGCCTCCGAGGACAAAGGATCGCTGTAAAGATGGCCTTGTCCCTGCTGGCATCCGCTGCGCACCAGCTGCGCCTGCTGGCCGGCGTTTTCGATGCCTTCGGCGGCGACGGTCAAGCCAAACCCCTCGCCCAGGCCGACCAAGGCGCTGACGATCGCCGCGCTTTCGCTCGTTGAACTCATGCTCTCCACGAAGCTCTTGTCGATTTTGATCTTGTCGATCTTGAAGTTGCGCAAATGGTAGAGGCTTGAATAGCCGGTGCCGAAATTGTCGAGCGAGATCCGGACGCCGGTGTCGCGCAGTCCCCCAAGAACCTGCTGAGCCGCCTCGAGATCCTCGACCAGAACGCTCTCGGTGATTTCGATTTCGAGGCGCTGCGGCGCCAAGCCGGTTTCCTCCAAGATCTTGGTGACTTGAGCCTTCAGCTCCCGATCCCTCAGCTGCCCGCGATAAAAGTCGACCGCCAGCGTCACATGCTGCGGCCACTGGACTGCCGCGGCACAGGCATCGCGCAACAGCCGCGCGGCAAGATCGTGGATCAGTCCGGTCTCTTCGGCGATGGGAATGAACCGTTCCGCCGGGATCACGCCATGCGTTCCGTGAATCCAGAGGGGCGCCGCTTCAAAGCCCACCACCGCGCCGCTCTTGAGATTGAAGCAGGGCTGGTACACGGTGCTGATGTTGCCGCTGTCCAAGGCGGCGCGCAGGTCAGCCTCGAGCTGGTGGCGCTCCCGGACCTGGCGATCCATTTGGGGTTCGAAGAATCGCAGCGCGGAGCGCCGTTCCGCCTTGGCGCGATACAGCGCGACATCCGCCTTGCGCAGAGCCTCTTCCGGCACCGTTGCATCGTTTGGCACGAGAGCGATGCCGATTCCGGCGCCAATTTGGTGCTTCAGAGTGCCGGTGGCAATCGGCACTTCCAACGCCTGGATCACGCGCAACGCCACGTTGGTGGCGGCTTCCGGGCCGACCAAATGGCGCGCCAGAATCGCAAATTCATCCCCGCCGAATCGGGCGAGCAAATCACCGCCGCGCACGGCTGCCAGCAGTCGCTGTGCGACGACGATCAGCACCTCGTCGCCGATGGCGTGGCCGTGAACATCGTTGATCTGCTTGAAGCCGTTCAAGTCCAACAGAAACACCGCGTGCACGGCCCCGCCGCGCGGCGGCGCCGCCAACGCGGCCTTCAAAGCATCGTCGAACTGGCGCCGATTCGGCAATCCTGTGAGACCGTCTTGGAAGGCGAGTTCGCGCGCGTGCGTTTCCGCGGCCAGACGGCGCGCCGTTTCACGTTTTTGCTCAAGGTAGCGCCGAATCGCGAACAGCAACATGGCCAGCATGAGCGCGCCGCCCAAGAGCAAGAGTTCGTCGACCTCGAGTGTCTGTTCCTTGACGGTAACTTTGCCCTCGTTCGCGAAGATGTCGACCTGCCAGGCGTAGAACATGGCAACCAACATGATGATCAGGATCAGCGATAAATCCTTGATACTTCGACGATGCCGGCTCATAAAACTGCGAATCCTTGAGATGTCCATGACTGATCGGTAACCCTTTCCGGCTTTTGCATCCTTGAGAACGACTATGATTCAGCAAGAGATTTTGAGCTTCGAGCCGCGTCTCAATTTCGCTGCGCCGCATATGTTGCACTGCAACATCGCGTTCGGGCCCTGTATTTGAGGGAGAAATGCATAAGTCCCGTGTAGTGGTTTGCACCATGGCGGTCGCACTGTCGCTCAGCGCCTGCGGCGGCGGCAGTGGCGGCGGCGCGAGCACGCCAGCCGGTCCTGCGGGTCCCATGGACGCGGCCGTGACCAGCGAGGCAGATACCATCCTGCACATGGATCAGCTGCGCGCGGCGGGATTTCGCGGTGCCGGCGTACGCGTCGGCGTGATCAGCACCGGCGTCGTGAATCTTGCGTCCTACCAGGCCGCGGGTCTGCTGCCCGCGGGCATCTACATCAGCCAGAACACCTCGGGCACCCTCGATGAAGGCAGCTGGATGCTTGAATTGGTGCATCAGCATGCGCCTGACGCGGTGCTCGGTTTCTGCGACGGAGTCGACCTAGACTTCAACGGCTGCGTGAAGGATCTGGGCAACAACTTCCACGCCGACATCATCGTCGACGACATTTTATTTTCCGGGCAGTTCTATCCCGATACCACCGCCGAAACGGTCTCCCAGTTGGAAACCGCAAATGATCGTCTGGTGTTCGTACATCTCGCCGGCAACGAACAGCAAGGCGGCTACTGGCAGGGGTCGTTCGTCCCAACGCCGGCGTCGATCGCCGGCGCCCAGCTCATGCTGCTGGACTTTGGGCTCGCCGGCGGCGGCGCCAGCGACGCATTCAACGCCATCACGGTGCCTGCGACCGGTCGCTTGAGACTCATATTGAATTGGAACGATCCGCCGCACGATCCGGCCAACCGCGCGCTCGGCGCCTACCTGCTGGATGGCAACTCGCAGGTCTTGACCCAGGCGACCGGTCAATCGGATCCCACGCTGCTGCTCGACTACACCAACAAGACCGGTGTCGCGCAGGTGGTCCGGCTGGCCATTGCACTCAATTCCGGATCGGCTCAGGGACTTGAAGTGCAAGTGACCGAGGGCAGCGCAACCTGCAATATCGAATGCCAGCCGCTCGCGCACTCAACCTCCGGACTCGCCGGCGGCACCATCGGCGACATTCCGGATGCATTGGTCGTGGGCGCGACATTCGCGATGTCGCCGCGCATGCTCGAGCAGTGGTCCAATCACGGTCCCTTCCGCATGGATTTTCAGGCCACCGCGGACGCCGCATCGCCGGATGGCTTCGATTACACCCGGCTCCCAACGCCGCTGCAAGTTGCCAAGCCTGATCTGGTGGCGCCCGACTGCGTCACGACGCCCTTCAGCAACGGCAAAACGCTCGCCAACAATCAGTTTTGCGGGACTTCCGCAGCGGTACCGGCCATCGCCGGCGCGGCAGCGCTGCTCGAGAGCGCAGGACTCAACCGGGTACAGGTTCTGAAAGCGCTGCGCAGCACCGCAGTGCCTCTGGGTGCCGCCGCGTGGGACCCAGGCTACGGTTTTGGACTTGCCGATGCCGCGGCGGCTCTGCGCTCCGGCGGCAACTAGCTGCATCGGCGGCAATTGGCTGCATCGGCGGCGACTAGCGCCTGACCATCGTCTGCATGAGATGCAGAAGCGCCGCGGCAGGCTCGGCGCACTGGCCGGTGTGCACGGGCGAGGTCTGCACGATGGTGCTGCGCGGCGCGACCAGCCAGTGAAACCGCTCCCGCGCCGACATTTTGCCAATGTCTCCCGCCGCTTCGCCGCCCGCGCAGATCGTGGGAATGCTGGCCAGCGCGTTCCTCACGAGATCTCTATCGACGTGCGGATCGATCGTCAGCAGCGCCTTCTCATCGAGTTCGATACCGGCCAACAAGATTCGCTCCACATCGCAGGAAAGAATGATGCCGGCATTCACGAACTCGCCGCGCTCGACACGCGGCACGACGCGAACTACTGCATAGTCATACGTGCGCAGCGCGCGCATGAATCGCCTCCTGCACGAAGATGCTGGATGATGCCAGTCTCGTCTTGAAAAACTTCAAATAGGCATCCCGCTGCGCAGATTTGCCGTCGAATCCGGGCTCATCCGCCAGCCACGTATCCGGGATGAGATTGACGAGTTCGGCAATCCGTTCGATGTCGATGCGCGCCGCCATTTCCGCATCGACCTCCTCGAGCAGGCCGGCGTATTTCAACAATACATGATCCTTGATCAAGGAGAACGGCGTGAGTGCATGCTCATCGCCCTGCTTCCACGCATGATGAAAATACAGGGCGGCGCCATGATCGATGAGCCGCAGACCACGATGCCACATCAGCATATTGACGTTGCGCGCCGTTCGATCGACGTTGCACACGAAGGCATCGAACCACACGATGGCTGAGGCCAGCTTGGCCTCGGGCTGAAACACCAAGGGATCGAAATTTACGGATCCGGGCAGATAATCCAGGGCGAGATTCAGCCCGCCGCTCGCGCCGATGAGGCTTTGAATTTCCGCATCCGGCTCGGTGCGCGCGAGATCCGGCGGCAGCACCACAAACACGATTTCGGGCACGGGTAATCCCGCGAGACGCCCGATCTCGCCGGCCACGAGCTCCGCGATCAAAGCCTTGGGCCCCTGGCCGGCGCCGCGAAATTTCAGAACATACAATCCATCATCGTCGGCTTCGATGATGGCCGGCAACGATCCGCCCTCCCGCAATGGGGTCACGTACCGGCTCGCGGTGACGGTTCTTGGGCTGCTCATGCCTGCAAGTCTACCGCGCCGGGCGCAGCAGTCAGGTCCAGTTCGCCGTCAGCAGCTCACGGATGCATGTTCGGCGGAGCGTCGCCTTTGAACGGAACTGCCGAACCCTGTTGCTGAATCTGGTTCACGTAATCCTGACCCGAACGCTCCGCATCTTTCAATTGGTCGAGCGTACTGCAACGTTCGCGCTGAAAATGCGTGCCAAGTTCGCCCTCGGGACGGCAAAAGACCAGAATCCCCTTCCGGTTTACCGGCTTGTAGCCGCGCGCGCGCATTTTCTTGATTAGCGCTTCGGTCTCGGCAACATTCACCACCTCGCTCTTGTCGAGTTTGGCAGGCGTAGCAGCGGCAGCCGGCTTAACGGTCGTGGATGCGTTGGTTGCAACAGCCGCGGCAGGCACATTTGCGGCGGGCGCTTGCGCGGTGGCGGTTTCGGCGGCCGGAGGCTGCGTCGCGGGCGGCGGTTCCTCCGCTCGCGCCGCGGAATATACCCCGGCCGCCAGCATCAAAAAACAGGCTGCTAATTTCATTTCAAAACGCTCCCTTATGCGATCTTGTATGCCATAGACCCGCGTAGCACGTCAAACGACCGGCGCGAGCGGGACTTAAGACGGCGTAAGGGGCGTATTGCGCCTATTGCGATCGCGCAACCTCGATATGTGCGCCCTTGGTGGTCATCGGTTCGCTGCTCGGATGATGCGCCCTGAACAGCCGGCCCTGTTCCGCCATCAGCACGAATCCGAGGGCCCCGATCCCGCAAAGCATTTGTCCCGCGGCCAACGGCACGGTGGTGCCGTTGAATTGCTGGCCAATAAAGACTCCGACGAGCGCGCCGCCGAAAGTCGATATGAACCCTTGCAGCGATGCTGCGATGCCGGCCACAGCACCCACGGGCTCCATCGCCATTGCACCGAAGTTGGATACGGACAAGCTGAAGGTCGCCATGGTGATCGCCTGCAGCAGCACGAAGGTCCAGAGATGTTCGATGCCCAGCGCCGCGATGACGGCGTGCAGGCCGGTCACGGCGATGAACGCCGACAACGCGGTGTGTGAGATCAGGCGCATCCCTAAGCGCTCGACGATGCGCGAGTTCAAGTACGCCGCCATGCCCATGAAAATCGCGCACAGCGCGAACATGCTGGGCATCAGATTAGGACGATGGAACACATCGGAGAAAATCTGCGCCACCATGCCGACGTAGGCCATGATGGTGCCGAACATCACCATCGTGGCAAGGGTGTAAAAAATCGACAAGCTCGTGCGCGGTTGCCGAGCACGAGCTTGGCGGAGTTCAGGACGTGCTTGCGTGTCAGGGTCAGCCGGTATTCGGGGTGCAGGGTTTCCGGCAGCCGCAAGAAGCCCCAGGTTGCGACCGTCGCGGCAAACAACGCGAACACCACGAATATATAACGCCAGGGCGCGATGAAGAGAATCAACTGGCCCAAGCTCGGCGCGAGAATCGGCACCGTCAGGAATACCACGAAGGTCAGGGACATGACACGGGCCATCTGCCGCCCCGAATACAAATCGCGCACCACCGAGCGCGTGACGGTGACGCAGGCGGCGGCGAGGCCATGCACGAAACGCCATGCAAGCAAGGCGTGAAAAGTGCCGCTCAGGCTGCACAGCAGCGCCGCTACGACATACAGCGTCAGGCCGCCGAGCAGGATCGGCCGCCGCCCGAAACGATCGGAGAGCATGCCCCAGAACAACTGTCCCAGCCCCATGCCGGTCATGTAGGCGGTGACGATCCATTGGCCGTGGTTCGGATCCGCGACGTTCAATACCCGAACGATGGTGGGAAACGCCGGTAGCATGGCGTCGATGGCGATCGCCTGAGTCGACATGGTCGCTGCCGCCAATACCACAAACTCCAGAAACCCAATCGAATGGGCGGCGCGCGTCTCAGCCATGAATATTGCTTAGCTCTTTGAGAAGACGGGCGGACCCGCTGGGGGCGGCGAGCCGGTGGGCTTGCGCGCGATGCTGGTCGCCATGGTGACGATGGAAGCCAGATCGGTCAGATTCGCCGGCACCACGAGCGTCGTGCCCGCTTGCGCCAGCCTGCCGAATTGCTTCACGTACTCTTCGCCGATGCGCAACTGCATCGCTTCGATGCCGCCGCGGTCCGACAAGGCGATGCCGACCTGCCGCAAGCCTTCTGCCGTTGCAGTGGCTACGGCCAGAATCGCCTGGGCCTGGCCCTCAGCCTCGTTGATCTGCAGCTGCTTGTTGGCCTCGGACTGCTTGATCACACGCTGCTTGTCGCCCTCGGCGGCGTTGATCTTTGCGTCCCGCTCGCCCTCGGAGGTCAGAATGACGGCGCGCTTTTCGCGCTCGGCGCGCATTTGCTTCTCCATCGCCGAGAGCACGTCCTTGGGCGGCGTGATGTTCTTGATTTCATAGCGCAGAACTTTGACGCCCCAGGGTGACGACGCCTTGTCCAATTCGCTGACGACGTTGGTGTTGATTTGACCGCGCGCCTCAAAGGTTCGGTCCAATTCGATCTTGCCGATCTCGCTGCGCAGCGTCGTTTGCGCCAGCTGTGAAATCGCAAAGCCGTAGTTGGTGATCCCGTAGGACGCCAGATGCGGATCCATGACCTGCATGTACAGCACGGCATCGACGCCCACCTGCACGTTGTCGCGCGTGATGCAGATCTGCTCGGCGATGTCGATCGCGATTTCCTTGAGGCTGTGCTTGTAGGCGATGCGCTCCATGAACGGCACCAGGATGTGAAATCCGGCGGACAGCGTACGGCTGTACTTGCCCAGATGCTCGATCACGTATGCGCTCTGCTGCGGCACGACAGTCGCGGTCTTCGCGATCACCACTACGACCAGGAAGGCAATAAAGATGAATGCGTACCCTAAGGTCATAGTCACGAATGCTCTCCATGGACAACGAGGGTCAGGCCATTGACCCTATCAATGTGTGCGCGCTGGCCGGCGGCGATGGCGGTCTTCCCGCCGTTGACCGCGTTCCACGAACTGCCGCAGTACTCCAGACGGCAGGTTTCGCCGGGCTGAAGTTCGGCCGGCAGCACGACGGTTTCTCCGGCGGGCCCCTGCTTCATCGCGGGCAATTTGCGCCGCATGCGTTCGTAGATCCGCCGCCGAAATGTAACCATGGAGAATATCGCCAAGACGGCGAACAGCAGCCATTGCATCCAAACGGCGGGCAGCAATCCCGATAGATCCAGAAATCCCACGACCAGAGCGGAGGCGCCGACGAACACCAGATAGAACTGGGCGTCGACGAAAGCCAACTCAGAAACCAACAGTATGGCGCCGACCGCAATCCACGCCCACCACTCCATGACTCGCTCCTAAGAGATTGAGATCCCTCTAACGCTTCATCGCGTCGAAAAAGTCCGCGTTCGTCTTGGTGTCCTTCATCTTGTCGAGCAAGAACTCGATTGCGGCCAACTCGTCCATGGGGTGCAGGAGTTTGCGCAGAATCCACATCTTGGACAACTCCGAAGGCTCGGTAATGAGTTCTTCCTTGCGCGTCCCCGAACGGTTGATGTTGATCGACGGGAACACACGCTTCTCGGAGATACGCCGGTCCAGATGGATTTCCGAATTACCCGTGCCTTTGAATTCTTCGAAAATGACGTCGTCCATCTTCGAGCCCGTATCGACCAGTGCGGTGGCGAGAATGGTCAGGCTGCCGCCTTCTTCGATATTGCGCGCCGCGCCAAAGAAGCGCTTCGGCCGCTGCAGGGCATTCGCATCGACGCCGCCCGTCAGCACCTTGCCGGAGCTCGGCACCACGGTGTTGTAGGCGCGTGCGAGGCGCGTGATGGAATCGAGCAGGATGACCACGTCTTTCTTGTGCTCGACCAAGCGCTTGGCTTTTTCGATCACCATTTCGGCCACTTGCACGTGCCGGCTGGCCGGTTCATCGAAGGTCGAGGAAACGACTTCGCCCTTCACCGTGCGCGCCATTTCCGTCACTTCCTCAGGCCGCTCGTCGATGAGCAGCACGATGAGGTACACCTCGGGGTGATTCGCAGTGATGGCGGTGGCGATGTTTTGCAGCAGCATGGTCTTGCCGGCCTTCGGCGGCGAGACGATCAGTCCGCGCTGACCCTTGCCGATGGGCGCCACCAAATCGATGGCGCGCGCCGTCAAGTCCTCGGTCGAGCCGTTGCCGCGCTCCAACTTCAGCCGCTCCGTGGGATGCAGCGGCGTCAAGTTCTCGAACAGCACCTTGCCGCGCGAACTCTCCGGAGAGTCGTAATTGATCTCGCCCACCTTGAGCAGCGCGAAATAGCGCTCGCCGTCTTTCGGGGGTCGGATCAAGCCGGAGATGGAATCGCCGGTGCGCAGGTTGAAGCGTCGGATCTGGCTCGGAGACACGTAAATATCGTCCGGGCCCGCCAGGTAGCTGGAGTCGGAGGAACGCAGGAAACCGAAGCCGTCCTGAAGGATTTCCAGCACGCCGTCGCCGTAAATGTCTTCGCCCTTGCGGGCGTGCGCCTTGAGCACGCCGAAAATGATGTCCTGCTTGCGCGAACGGCCCATGTTCTCGAGACCCATGGTCTCGGCCAGCTTGACCAGATCGCTGATCGGACGCTTTTTCAGCTCCGTCAGGTTCATCGAGCTGCGGCTGCGAGCGAGATCGGTCGGTGCAATGATCTCTAAGTCATCGCCGCCCTCCGGCAGATCGCCGTAGTCCTCGTGCACCGGCCTGCCGCCGTTGCTGTTGCCGTTGCGGTCATTGCGTGGTCCGCGGTTACGATTGGAGCGGCCGCCGCCCCCCTGGCCGCCGCCTTGTTGACCGCCGCCCTGGCCGCCGCCGCGTGATTGATTGCCTAGGTAGCCTCTCACAGGTTGCTGTCCAGAAAAGCCGCGAGCTGCGATTTGGTGACCGCGCCGACCTTTTGGGCCTCGACGGTCCCGTTCTTGAACAGGATCAAGGTGGGAATGCCGCGGATATTGAATTTGGGAGGGGTGTGGGGGTTTTCGTCGATGTTCAGCTTGGCGATGCGAATCTTGTCTTTGTAGGTGTCGGCGATCTCATCGAGGATTGGGGCGATCATCTTGCAGGGACCGCACCACTCGGCCCAAAAATCCAACAATACAGGTTTATCTGACTTCAGCACGTCCTTGTCGAACGTCGCGTCGCTGGTGTGAACGATACTTGGGTTACTCACTGCGGATACAGCTCCTTTTGGAGATTTACTTGAAGTTGAAACGGGTAGTTTTTGGGAAGCCAGAACCCAAACAGTCACATTGATGTGACGATGCGCGGCCGTTCGGGCACAATACAGCGGGTTTAGCGGTCTAGATTACCTTAAAAGGGTACCGATGATACGGTTGGGGAGCGGATAGACCAGCTCCTGGTTGGCCATATTGTTATCCGGTCCCCGTTATTTTGCAAGTTTATGCAACTCACAAAGCGAAAATGTCAGACGCCCATCTCAGTCAGCTTACTTTTGATTCCTTAAACATCCCCGAATCCGTGAAGCGCGGCATCGCCGAATTGGGCTTTACCCGCGCTACGCCCATTCAGGCGCAAACGCTGCCGATCGCCTTGGCGGGCCGCGACGTGGCCGGCCAGGCACAGACCGGCACTGGCAAGACCGCCGCGTTTCTCGTGGCGTTGTTCAACCGCCTGCTGAGCGACCCCACCGACGCCGCCAAGCGGCCGGCCAACGCACCGCGCGCCATCGTCGTCGCCCCGACGCGCGAGCTGGCCGTTCAAATCCACTCCGATGCGCTTAGCATAGGCAAGTACACAGGATTGAAACTCGCGATCGTCTTCGGCGGGGTCGACTACGAGAAGCAGCGGCGCATCCTCGAGGAAGGCGTCGATGTGCTGATCGGCACGCCGGGCCGGATCATCGACTATTTCAAACAGCACGTGTTTGATCTGCGGCATATCCAAGTGGCGGTCTTGGATGAAGCCGACCGCATGTTCGACCTGGGTTTCATCAAGGACATCCGCTTCATCCTGCGCCGCATGCCGCACCCGACGCTGCGGCTCACGATGATGTTCTCAGCCACCCTGTCGCACCGGGTGATGGAGCTGGCTTACGAGCACATGAACAATCCGGAATTGATCCGCATCGAGCCGGACAAGATGACGGTGGACCGGGTCACTCAGGTGCTCTACTTCCCATCGACGGATGAAAAAATCCCCCTGCTGATGGGCCTGCTGAGGCGAATCGATGCGCGCCGCACCATGGTGTTCGTGAACACCAAGCGCGTGGCGGAGGTGCTGGAGCGCACGTTGACGGCCAATGGGTTCGTGGCGCAGGCCTTGTCCGGAGACGTGCCGCAGAACAAGCGCCTGAAAATGATGCGCGATTTTCACAACGGCGACATCGCCGTCCTGATCGCCACGGACGTGGCCTCGCGCGGGTTGCACATCCCCGACGTCAGCCACGTCTTCAACTTCGATCTGCCGAACGATGCTGAAGATTACGTGCATCGCATCGGGCGCACTGCCCGCGCCGGCGCCGAAGGCGATGCAATCAGCTTCGGCTGCGAGGAATACGCCATTGCGCTGCCCGATATCGAGCGCTACATCGGTCATCAAATTCCGCGCGCTGCCATCGAAGCGGTGGATCTGGCCGTGGTGACCGCACCGCCGCCTGCCGTGTGGCGCGAACGCGCGCCGCGTCCGGGTCAGTCGCGCAACGGCGGGCGTTCCGGCGGCGGGCGCCCGGGTGGCCCGCAGCGCTCCGGCGGAAGCCGCTCCGGGGGTGGTCCGCCGCGCCGTGGACCGCCTTCCCGTCCCTCGCACGGCAGCGCGCAGCGGCCCGCGGCTTCGACTTCGAATTCCGCCAGTTCAACGGGTGCAGCGGCCGATGCGCCGGCAAAAGATCCCAGCCGGCGCAGACGCCGGCGCGGACGCGGGGGCGGCGGTCCCGCCGGCGGTGCGCCGAATCCCGGCGCGGCCGGCTCTTAAGAAGACTCCTAAAGCAGCTCCGCGACGCTGTCGATGGCGGCAAAGTCCCCAGTCATCTGCGGGGGCGCACCGCTGTCGGGACGGCGCACCGCGCGCAGGTGCGCAATGCCATAGTCGCGTGCGCACAGGAGCACCTTCAGGCTGTCGTCAACGAACAGCGTGCGCTGCGGTGAAAACGGCTCGCGGGCCGCGAGGCGCGGCCAGAACGCCGCATCCTCTTTCGGCGCGTCGAAGGGCTGAGAGGAGTAGCAGGCGTCGAAATACCGCGTCAGCGCCACTTGCTCATTTTTAATGGCGAGCGTCGTGGGATGCGAGTTGGTGACCAGCACCACGCGCTTGCCGCTCGCGCGCAATTTTTTTAGAAATGCTTCGGCCCCCGGCAAAAATCCCACGCGCGGCAGCGTCTCGCGCTTGAGCGCCGGAATGTCGAGCTTGAGTTCGCGCGTCCAGTACTCGATGCAGTACCACTGCAACGTGTGCGCGACGTTCTTGAACCGCGGCGCCAGCTCGGTCTGCGCTTCGGCCTCGCTGATGCCGTTGGCGGCCGCATAGCGGCTGGGAACGAAGCTCAGCCAAAACCAATTGTCGAAGCGCAAATCAAGGAGAGTGCCGTCCATGTCGAGCAATACTGTGTCGACACTGCCCCAGTCGACTGCGGAGGAAGTCTGCATTTGCGTATGATACCTCGATGCGAGATCTAGCTAAGCTGGCCGAATCCTTGATGCCCATCATCGAGCGCGCGGGCGCCGCCATCATGGAGGTCTACAACGGCGCGTTCGCGGTGCAACGCAAGGATGACAACTCGCCGCTGACGCTGGCGGATTTGGAATCCCAGCGGGTCATCATCGATGGCCTCGGGCAGATCGCTCCGGACGTCCCAATTTTGTCGGAGGAATCGGCGGCTGCGCCCTGGGTCGAGCGCCGGACGTGGCGCGAATTGTGGATCGTCGATCCGCTCGACGGCACGCGCGAGTTCGTCAAGCGCAATGGCGAATTCACCATCAATATCGCGCTCGTGGTCGAGCACGAGCCGGTGTTGGGCGTGGTGTCCGCGCCCGCTCAAGGCACGACCTTTTGGGGCATCGCCGGCATCGGCGCATTCACGCGCGGCCGCGATGGCGCAGCGCGCCGCATGCATACGGTGCCGCCGCAGCAGCCGCTGCGCGTGGTCGGCAGCCGCTCGCACGCGAGCGCTCAGACGGCGGCGTACTTGACGCGCTTGGGGCCACACGTCGTTTCGGGAGTCGGCAGCTCGCTTAAATTCTGCTTGCTCGCCGATGGCCAGGCGGAACTGTATCCACGATTTGGACCGACTTCCGAATGGGATACGGCGGCGGGACAGGCCGTGCTCGAAGCGGCGGGCGGCCACGTCACCCGTTTGGATGGACACCGGCTGCGCTACAACTGCCGTGACAGCGTGATCAATGGCGACTTCGTCGCCTTCAGCGATGCAAGCGTGCTGCCGCCCTAGCGGTCGGCGTCGACTCGCGGCCCAGGCCTGTCAGGCGTGTCCGACGGCCTCGCACAGTTGCAGCGTGGCATCCAACAGAGTGGGGATATCGAAAACGACCTCGTCCTCGGCCATGGTCAATTTCGCCACGCCCGCCGCCGCGATCAGCGCCGCCGGCACGTGTATCTGATCGCGCCGCTGCGGCATCGTCCAAGGGCTCACCCGCGCGTCGCCGAAGGCTCGATTCAGCGCGCTCCACCGCAGGTGCGCGGCGCGCGCTTGCGGCGTATCGCCGCCCCATTGACGTTGGGCGATGGCAATTGACGTGTCACCGGATGCCGACGCGCTCGTCATCAGATCGTGCACGTAGCGAACCATCTCATTGGGG
>Ga0193753_10001271_pt1 | contig 21859 bp, 15 predicted proteins | sample H1c2metaG_FD_144925 | JGI IMG/M metagenome (GOLD analysis project Ga0193753, IMG submission 144925) | Soil microbial communities from a riparian zone of the East river system, Colorado, United States - H1c2 | ecosystem: Environmental > Terrestrial > Soil > Riparian zone | place: USA: East... | reverse complement strand
CCCGCCGCGACGGATCCCTGCGCACCGGCCGCGGCGCGCGACCGTGCTCGAGCCGTGCCGGGTCGACGGGCGCGCCGGCAAGCTCGCGTCGGCACGCCCCGGATGAGTGCGGGGCCTGGACGACTCCCGCATACGCTGCCGTTCCGGAGCGTGCCGCGCCAGTCCCCGCTTCCCCGCCCCCGTCCCGTCCCCGCCGCCCGCCGCCCGCCCGGCTCGCGCCCGGCTCGCGCCCGACTCGCGCCCGGCTGCCACGCCCGCTCGCCCGCTCGCCCGAGTCGCGCCCGACTCGCACCCGACTCGCACCCGACTCGCACCCGACTCGCACCCGAGTCGCGCCTGAGTCGCACCCGGGCTGCGAGGGCCGCGCGCTCGACTCGCGCCTGCCGCTCGCCCGCGGGCTGCCGTGCGCTATGGTTGCGCGGCTCGATGGCGCGAGGAGCGGCGCCGGCCGCGCCGCGCGGCGTGCCTGCCATGCCCGCCGCGGCGAGGCCGCGGGCGTGGATCGCAGGGTCGCGTCGCTGCCCGCCTGCCCGCCCGCTGCCTGCTGCCCGCCGTCCGTCTCTCCGTCTCTCTTCCGGCCCCTCCATGACCGACCGACCGTTCCGCCTGCACACCGACTTCATTCCCCGCGGCGACCAGCCGCGCGCGATCGAGGCCCTGGCGGCGGGCTACGCGTCCGGCCGCAGGCGCCAGGTGCTGCGCGGCGTCACCGGCTCGGGCAAGACCTTCACCATGGCGCACGTGGTCCAGCGCCTGCAGCGCCCGACGATCGTCCTCGCGCACAACAAGACCCTCGCCGCGCAGCTCTACGACGAGTTCCGCAACCTGTTCCCCGAGAACGCGGTCGAGTACTTCGTCTCCTATTACGACTACTACCAGCCCGAGGCCTACGTCGCGCGCACGGACACCTTCATCGAGAAGGAGGCCTTCATCAACGAGCAGATCGAGCGGCTGCGCAACAGCGCCACGCGCTCGCTGCTCGAGCGGCGCGACGTGCTCATCGTGGCCTCGGTCTCGTGCATCTACGGCCTCGGCAGCCCCGAGTACTACGAGGGCATGAAGGTCGCGCTGTCGCGCGGCCAGCGCATCGAGCGCGACGACCTGCTGCGCGCGCTCGCCGCGATCCAGTACCAGCGCGCCGCGCTCGAGTTCAAGAACGGCACCTTCCGCGTGCGCGGCGACGTGGTGGAGATCTTCCCCGTCTACGAGGAGGACAAGGTCGTGCGCGTCGAGTTCTTCGACGACGAGATCGAGAGCATCGCGGTGGTGGACCCGCTGCGCGGCGAGGTGCTCGACACGCCGGAGTCGATCTCCATCTGGCCGGCCAGCCACTACATCACGCCGCGCAACCGGCTCGAGGGCGCGATCGTCTCGATCCGCGCGGAGCTCGAGGAGCGGCTCGTCGCGCTGCGCGGCGTCGGCAAGCTGCTGGAGGCGCAGCGCCTGGAGCAGCGCACGCGCTTCGACCTCGAGCTGCTCGAGGAGTCGGGCTTCTGCTCGGGCATCGAGAACTACAGCCGGCACCTCGACGGACGTGCGCCCGGCGCGCCGCCCGCGACGCTCATCGCGTACCTGCCCGACGACTTCCTCGCCATCATCGACGAGAGCCACCAGAGCCTGCCGCAGGTGGGCGCGATGCGCAAAGGCGACCTGTCGCGCAAGACCACGCTCGTGGAGCACGGCTTCCGCCTGCCCTCCGCGATCGACAATCGCCCGCTGGAATTCGGCGAGTTCGACAAGCTGCTCGACAAGGTGCTGTACGTGTCGGCCACGCCGTCGGCGTACGAGATCGGGCAGTCGGGCGGCCCGGAGACGGTGGTGGAGCAGGTCATCCGCCCGACGGGCCTGCTCGACCCGCCGGTGGAGGTGCGGCCCGCGCGCGGCCAGGTGGACGACCTGCTCTCCGAGATCCGCGCCGTGGTCGGGCGCGGCGAGCGCGTGCTCGTCACCACGCTCACCAAGCGCATGGCGGAGGAGCTCACGGACCACTACGAGTCGCTCGGCGTGCGCGTGAAGTACATGCACAGCGACATCGACAGCATCGAGCGCGTGGAGATCATCCGCGGGCTGCGCCTCGGCGAGACCGACGTGCTCGTCGGCATCAACCTGCTGCGCGAGGGCCTGGACCTGCCGGAGGTCGCGCTCGTCGCGGTGCTCGATGCCGACAAGGCCGGCTTCCTGCGCAGCGCGACCAGCCTCGTGCAGACGATGGGCCGCGCCGCGCGCAACGTGCGCGGCCGCGTGCTCTTCTACGCCGAGTCGGTCACGGACGCGATGCGCGCCGCGATCGAGGAGTCGCTGCGCCGCCGCGCGATCCAGCACGCCCACAACGAGGCGCACGGCATCGTGCCGACGAGCACGACGCGCAGCGTGGACCGCTCGCTCATGGTGGCCGAGGACGAGGCCGCGCCGCGCGTCGAGGAGCTGCCGCTCATGGACACCGACCCGGCGACGCTGCGCCGCACGATCGAGGGTCTGCGCCGCGAGATGCGCGCCGCCTCCGAGGCGCTGGAATTCGAGCAGGCCGGCCGCCTGCGCGACCGGATCAAGCAGCTCGAGCACCTCGAGCTGCGCTACCTCTGAGCCATGGATCCGCGCCTCCCCGACGACGACGAAGCGCAGCCGCCGTCCGCGATGACGCCCGAACCCGCCCCCGCGGCGACGCCCGAGCCCGCGGCGACGCCCGAGCCCGCGACGACGCCCGAGCCCGTGACGACGTCCGAGTCCGTGACGACGTCCGAGCCCGCGACGACGCCCTCAGCTGCGCGCGCGCCTGCCGCGCCGATGGTGCTCAGCGCGACGCCCGTGCCGCCGTGCGGCGCGGAGTCGGATGCGGAGCGCCGCGAGCGGCTGCTCGTCGCGGTGGGGCGGCTGCCCACGGGGCCCGGCGTGTACATCTTCCGCAACGCGGAGGGCGCGGTCGCGTACGTCGGCAAGGCGCGCAACCTGCGCGAGCGCGTGCGCAGCTACTTCTCCGGGTCGCGCGGGGACAGCCGGCGCGCGGTGGTCTTCGTGGACCGCTACGTCCACGCGCTGGAGTTCGTCAGCACGCAGACGGAGCCCGAGGCCTTCCTGCTCGAGAACCGGCTCGTCAAGCGCCACAAGCCCGCCTACAACGTCAAGCTCCGCGACGACAAGGACTTCCTCTACGTGCGCGTGGACCGCCGCCACGCCTTCCCGGCGCTCGGCCTGGCGCGCCGCCCGAAGGCCCGCACGCGCGACGTGACCTTCCACGGCCCGTTCGCCAGCGCGCACTCGCTGCGGCGCACGCTGCGCACGCTCGGCTCGATCCTGCCCCTGCGCGACTGCACGGACCGCGAGTTCGCGGGCCGCACGCGGCCCTGCCTCAAGCACGACATGGGCCGCTGCTGCGCGCCGTGCGTGGGCCTGGTGACGCGCGAGGAGTACGCGGCGCTGCTCGACGAGGCGCTGGACGTGCTGGCCGGCCGCTCGCTCGGCGTGCAGACGCGCCTCGAGCAGCGCATGGCAGGCGCCGCGACGGAGATGCGCTTCGAGGAGGCCGCGCGGCTGCGCGACCAGATCCGCTTCCTGCGCGCCGCCACCGGCACGCAGCAGGTGGAGAACATCGGCCTGCCGGACGGCGACGTCGTGGGGCGCGCGCGCGCCGGCGGCCTGGCGTGCCTGGTCGTGCTGTTCTTCCGCGGCGGCACGCTCGTGTCGAGCACCGCGCACACGCTCGACAGCGAGCTGCCCGACGAGGAGCTGCTCGAGGGCTTCCTGCTCGAGTTCTATGCCGATGGCCGGCCCATCCCGCGCGAAATCCTGCTCCCCGCGGAGCTGCCCGAGGAGGGCGCGCTGGCAGCGCTGCTCGGCATCCGCCGCGGCGGCCCGGTGGATCTCTCCGCGCCGCAGCGCGGCGAGCGGCGCGCGCTCATCGAGCTGGCCGCGCGCAACGCGCAGCACGCGCTGGACGTCGCCGTGGACGACCGCGGGCACCAGGCCTCGCTGCTGGACAGCCTCGCCGCGCGCCTCGGGCTGCCGCGCGTGCCCGAGGTCATCGAGTGCTACGACATCTCGAACACGGGCCGCACCGGCATCGTCGCCTCGCGCGTGGTCTTCACGCACGGCGAGCCCGACCGCGCGCGCTACCGGAACTACCGCATGAAGACGGTGGAGGGCCAGGACGACTACGCCTCGCTCGCCGAGGTGCTGCGCCGCCGCCTGGCGCGCGCGGCCACCGACCCGCTGCCGGACCTGCTGATGGTGGACGGCGGCAAGGGCCAGCTCGGCGTCGCCGAGACGGTGCGCCATGAGCTCGGCCTCGTGGATCTTCCGATCGCCGCCATCGCGAAGGGCGGCCGCCGGGGCCACGCCGTGACACTCGACGAAGGCGAGCAGGAGCGCATCTTCCTGCCCGGCCGCGCCGAGCCGATCGTGCTGGACCGCCAGACGCCCGAGGAATACCTGCTGCAGCGCCTGCGCGACGAGGCGCACCGCTTCGCGATCAGCCACCACCGCAAGGTGCGCAGCAAGGAAAGCCTCGGCTCGCGCCTCGACGACGTCCCCGGCGTGGGCCCGGTCCTGCGCCGCCGCCTGCTGATGTCCTTCGGCGGCATGCGCGAGCTGGAGCGCGCCACCGTGGAGCAGCTCGCCGCCGTGCGCGGCGTAGGCCCCGAACTGGCCGAAGTCCTCCACGAACACCTGGCCCGCTGACCCCGTCCCCGCAGCGCGCACACACCCGCGCCCAGGCGAACTCCCGATCCCGTGACGTCAGGGGCCGCGCCCGGCCAAAGAGCGGAGCCCCGCCCCAGGCGCGCCCCCACCTCACCCCCGCGGATGAAACCGCGCATGCACCCCCGCCAGCCGCCGCTTGTCCACGTGCGTGTAGATCTCGGTCGTGCCGATGTCCGCGTGCCCGAGCAGCTCCTGCACCGAGCGCAGGTCCGCGCCGTGCTCGATGAGGTGCGTCGCGAACGAGTGCCGCAGCTTGTGCGGCGAGAGGCGCGGCAGGCCCTCGCGCGCCGCGTACGCGGCCACGAGCCGGAAGATGCGGTCGCGCGAGAGCCGTCGCCCCGAGCGCGAGAGGAACAGCCAGGCTGCGCCGGGCGCACGCGCCTGGAGCGCGGGCCGCTCGCGCTGCAGGTAGAGCGCGAGTGCGGCTTGCGCCGGGCGGCCCAGAGGAACGAGCCGGTGCTTGCCGCGCTTGCCTTCGCAGCGCAGCACGCCGCCGTCCTCGACGAGGCTGTCGGTGCGCAGGTCGGAGACCTCGGAGACGCGCGCGCCCGTGGCGTAGAGCACCTCGAGCAGCGCGCGGTCGCGCAGGCCGTGCGCGGCCTCCGGGTCGGGCGCGGCGAGCAGCCGGCGGACCTGCTCCTCGTCGAGCAGCCTCGGGAGCTGGCGGCGCGCGCGCGGCGTGGGCAGCTCGGCGCACGGATCGTGCGTGAGGCGGCGCTCCGCGACGAGGAAGCCGAACAGCCCGCGCAGCGCGGCGAGACGCCGCGCGAGCGTCGCGGGCGCGAGGCCGGCGTCCTGCTCCGAGCGCAGGAAGGCGATCACCTCGGCGGTCTGCACGGCATCGGGCGCGAGCGCGCGCGTCTCGCACCAGTCCGAAAAGCGGTGCAGATCGCGCCCGTAGGCGGCGAGCGTGTGCGGTGACGCAGCCGCCTCGGTGCGCAGCTGGGCGAGGAAGGCGCGCGCCGCGACGTGCACGATAACACCGGGACTCTCCGCGGAGCGGTGCGCTATCTTCCGGCCCACTTTGCGATCCCTCCGCGTGAGCGGTCATCGTAAGGAATGTGCTGCCAAGGGGTTATCCGTCTCTCGCGGAACTTCCGGCAGCACGGACTCGCGCGACTCCGCGCGTGAGCGACCCAGCGTGAGAGTCCCGGTGTTATCCGGGGCTCCCGCATGAAGGCGAGGACCCGCATGGCGAAGAAGACGGCGGCCAGGAAGCCCGCAGGCAAGGACTCCGCGATGCGGGCGTCCGCGTCGGCGCGATCCTCAGCGGCGGCGGGCTCGAAGAAGGCGCCAGGCTCCCGCGCACAGGCGGGCGCCGGCGCTCGCCACTCGGCACCCAAGACGACATCCCTCCCGAAGAAGACCCAGGCGACCACGATGACCACACGCAAGCCGACCGCCGCCCAGGGCGCGCACGGCAAGACCGCAACTCCTCCCGCCCACGCGCCGGCCAGCGGCAAGGGCGCGGCCAAACTTCCATCCGGCAAGAGCGGCGCGCCCGCCGACAAGGCCGCACCTCCCGCGGGCGGCAAGCCCGCCGCGGCGGCGAGCGGCAAGAGCGTGGCGGCCGGCAAGCCCGCGGCGTCCGCCGGCGGCAAGCCGGCCGCGCCCGCGAGCGGCAAGCCTGTCGCGGGCGGCTCGGGCAAGTCGGCGCCGCCCGTCAACGGCAAGACGGCCGGGCCGGCCGCCGGCAAGGGTGCTGCGCCGCCCGCTGGCAAGACCGCAGCGCCCGCCAATGGCAGGCTCGTCGCGAAGGCCGGCAAGGGCGCCGCGCGCGACGACTCGCGCTCGCCGGCGAACCTCGCGCGCGCCGCGATGCAGTCGGCCGAGAAGGCCCGCGCGGAGGCCAAGCCGAAGAAGAGCCCGTACAACAAGGCGCAGCTGCTGCCGCTGCGCAAGGCGCTGCTCGAGGCGCGCACGCGCGTCATCGGCGACATCAACCTGATGGAGAAGGAGGCGCTGCGCGCGGACGACGCGGACGTGGACGTCGAGAACGTCGCGGACCACGGCACCGACGCCTTCGAGCGCAACATGACGCTCGGCCTGATGGAAGGCGAGGCGCGCACGCTGCGCCAGATCGGCGAGGCGCTCGACGCGATCGAGGCCGGTCGCTACGGCCTGTGCTCGACCTGCGGCGAGCCCATCCCGATCGCGCGCCTCGAGGCGCTTCCGTTCGCCGGCACGTGCGTGCCCTGCCAGGAGATCCAGGAGCGCCGGATGTGATGTGCGCGGCGGGGCGCGCCTCCTCGCCGGGGGCGCGTCGATGAGCGATCTCCCCGGCGGGCCGGCGGCGGGCGGAGCGGAGGCGGGACGCGCGATGGCACCGGTGGCGGCTCAGGATGCGCCGGGCTGGCGCGGCAAGCAGCTCGCGCTGGTCGTCGCGGCGGTGATCATCGCGGCGGACCTGTGGTCCAAGAGCGCGGTCTTCGACGCCCTCCGCGAGGGCGAGCACGTGTGGATCGCCAAGGAGTGGTTCGGCTTCACGCCCGTGCGCAACCCCGGGATCATGTGGGGCGCGCTGCAGGACCTGACGCACTTCCTGCCGTGGATGCGCGTGCTCGCGGCCATCGTGGTCGTGATCATGCTGCGCGGCGCGCCGCGGCGCGCGCTCCGGCTGCAGGTCGCGCTCGGCCTCGTGCTGGGCGGCGCGATCGGCAACATCTACGACGGCTTCAAGATCGGGCAGGTGCGCGACTTCCTGCTCGTGGACCTGGGCTTCCGGCCCTTCGCGCCCTTCCCCGTCTTCAACGTCGCGGACAGTGCGATCTGCGTCGGCGTCGGGCTGCTCGCGCTCGGGCTGCTGCTCGACCGGCCCGAGGAGGGTGCGCCCGCCTGAGGGTGGCGTGTCGCGGCGCGGGACGCGCCCCGGTTCGCTGCGCGGCGCGGGCGCCGGTCCGCCGCGCGGCGCGTGATGGCCGGCCGCGACGCGCGCGCCTCGCCGGCTCGCACGCTTGGCTATGATGGCCTCGCTCCGGAGCGCACCGATCACCATGCCGCAGTTGCACACGCCCGACCCGACGACCGGGCCGCCCGCCGATCGCGTGGGCCCGCTGCGGCTGAAGAATCCGGTGATGACCGCCTCGGGCACCGCCGGCCTCGGACTGGAGCTGGAGCCCTTCGTGGACCTGGCCGAGCCGGGCGCGATCGTGGTCAAGACGCTCACGCGCAAGCCGCGGCGCGGCAACCCGATGCCGCGCCTGTGCGAGACGCCCTCGGGGCTGCTCAACAGCATCGGCCTGCCGAACAAGGGCCTCGACCATTTCATCGAGAACGTGCTGCCGCGCCTCGCGGGGCGCTGCAGCTGCCTCATCGTCAACATCGCGGGCACGTGCACGGGCGAGTTCGGCGAGATGGCCGCGCAGCTGGACCGCGCCGGCGGCGTGGACGCGCTGGAGCTCAACATCTCGTGCCCGAACGTCGAGGGCGGCGACCTGCCCTTCAGCCGCGACCCGAGCGTGGTCTACCGCCTCGTGAGCGACGTGCGCGCGGCGACGAAGCTGCCCGTGATCACCAAGCTCTCGCCCAACGTGTCGGACATCGCGGCCATCGCGCGCGCGAGCAAGGAGGGCGGCACCGATGCCGTGTCGCTCATCAACACGCTGCTCGGCATGGCGGTGGACTGGCGCAGTGGCAGGCCCGGCCTGGGGACGACCATCGGCGGGCTGTCGGGGCCGGCGGTCAAGCCGGTCGCGCTGCGCATGGTGTGGGAGGTGTGCCGCACGGTGGACGTGCCCGTGATCGGCATCGGCGGCATCCGCGACGCCGACGACGCGCTGGAGTTCCTGTGCGTCGGCGCGAGCGCGGTGCAGGTGGGCACGAGCCACTACCGCACGCCGGACGTGATCCCGCGCGTGCTGGCCGGCATGCGCGAGCGCCTGCTGGCCGCGGGCCGCGCGGACGTGCGCTCCGTCATCGGCAGCGTGCGGGCGGGATGAACGGTGCGCCTGCAGGACATGTCGGTCGGGCTGCTGCGGCGCGCGATCGCCGTCTACGCGGAGATCGCGTGGGCGGGGCGCACGATGACGCCGGTCGTGGTCCCGAACGGCGAGGACGATCCGCTCGAGCCGGCGCTGGCGGCGATGGTGCAGGCCGGCACCGTCAACGACGAGACGCTGCGCGGCGGCGACGTGTCCACGCGCATCTACACGCTGCGCCTGGGGCACCCGCTCTATCCCTTCATGAAGCTCGTGCTCCAGGAGCACCTGGTCGAGGGCCTGTTCTTCTTCGGCGTGGACACGCACGACCAGATGTTCAGCGGCGAGGAGGCCGAGGGACAGGAGCTCGCCGAGCTGCAGGAGCTCAAGCGCGTCAACCTGGAGCTGAAGGAGCGCATCGAGCGCGCCTGGGACGCGGCCGGCCTGCCGACGGCGGCGCACCTCAAGGGCCTCGTGGAGACCTGGCCCACGCGCCGCGAGCCCCCCAACGGCCGCCACATCCTGCTCGTGGACAACGACCGCGACATCGCCGGCACGCTGGCGCTGCTGCTGCGCGCCCGCGGCTACGAGGTCACGGTGCTGGAGGACGGCAGCGAGGCGGTGGAGCAGGCCGATCCTGCCCGGCACGACCTGATCCTCATGGACAACGAGATGAAGGATCTCAACGGCTGCCAGGCCTGCCGGGTGCTGAAAGCGAAGCTCGCCACCGCGAAGATCCCCGTGCTCATCGCGACCGCCGGGGCGCTCTCGCTGCAGCAGCTCGACGCCGCCGACGGCTTCCTCGTGAAGCCCTTCCGCATGGAGCTGCTCTTCTCCATCCTGGACCACATGCTGGGAAGGCACGACAGGCTGTGAAAGAATCGCGCCCCCTCGGCGCCGCGCCTGCGGCCCGGGTTCCCGCCGGAGAGTCCTGATCATGGCCTTCGCCAAGGTGCTGAAAGCCGTCTTCGGCGATCGCAACGAGCGCGTGCTCAAGCTGGTGCGCCCGCGCGTCGCCGAGATCGCGGCGCTGGAGGAGCGCTTCAAGCCGCTGGATGCCGACGGCCTGCGCGCCGTGACGGCGGACCTGCGCACGCGCCTCGCCGGCGGCGCGACCCTCGACGAGCTGCTCCCCGAGGCCTTCGCCGCGGCGCGCGAGGCCGCGCGGCGCACGCTGGGGCAGCGGCCCTTCGACGTGCAGATGCTGGGCGGCATCGTGCTGCACGGCGGCAACATCGCGGAGATGGGCACCGGCGAGGGCAAGACGCTCACCGCCGTCGCGCCCGCCTACCTCAACGCGCTGCCCGGCAAGGGCGTGTTCATCGTCACGGTGAACGACTACCTCGCGCAGCGCGACCGCGACTGGATGGCGCCGGTGTACGGCGCGCTCGGCATGACCGCCGGCGCGATCCAGTCGAACATGTCGCCGGCCGAGCGCCAGGCGCAGTACGCCTGCGACGTGATCTTCGGCACGAACAGCGAGTTCGGCTTCGACTACCTGCGCGACAACATGAAGTCGCGCCGCGAGGACCAGGTCCAGAAGCACCTGCACTACGCGATCGTCGACGAGGTGGACAGCATCCTCATCGACGAGGCGCGCACGCCGCTCATCATCTCGGGCATGCCCGAGGCCAGCACGCAGCGCTACTTCGAGGCGGACCGCGTCGCGCGCGAGCTCAAGGAGGGCGAGCACTTCGAGGTGAAGGAGAAGGAGCACGTCTGCGTGCTCAACGAGGAGGGCATCGAGCAGGCCCAGCGCCTCGCCGGCGTGCAGAGCTTCTACGACGGCGAGCACATGGACTGGCCGCACCACCTCGAGCAGGCGCTGCGCGCGCACTTCATCTACAAGCTCGACAAGGACTACGTCGTCCACCAGGGCGAGAACGGCCCCGAGATCGTCATCGTGGACGAGTTCACGGGGCGCCTCATGCAGGGCCGGCGCTGGTCGGACGGCCTGCACCAGGCGGTGGAGGCCAAGGAGAAGCTGCGCATCCGCGAGGAGCTGCAGACGCTCGCCACGATCACCTACCAGAACTACTTCCGCCTGTTCGCCAAGATCTCGGGCATGACCGGCACGGCCATGACCGAGGCCGCGGAGTTCAGCAAGATCTACGGGCTGGACGTGATCAACGTCCCGCCCAACCGCCCGATCGTCCGCCGCGACGAGGACGACCTGATCTACCGCACGTCCAAGGAGAAGTGGAAGGCGATCGCGGACGAGATCGAGGTGGCGCACAAGGACGGGCAGCCCATCCTCGTGGGCACCACGTCCATCGAGAACAGCGAGCACCTGTCCGGCATCCTGCAGCGCCGCGGCGTGAAGCACGCGGTGCTGAACGCCAAGCAGCACGCGCGCGAGGCCGAGATCATCGTGAACGCCGGCCGGCTCAACGCGGTCACGGTGGCCACGAACATGGCCGGCCGCGGCACGGACATCCAGCTCGGCGGCAGCCCGGACGCGCTCGTGCGCCAGCGCCTCGCGATGGAGCCCGTGGACGAGACGGGCGAGATCCCGGCCGAGGTGCGCGAGCGCGTCTCCGCCGAGGTGCGCGCGCTCGTCGCCGCCGAGAAGCAGCAGGTGCTCGCGCAGGGCGGCCTGTTCGTGCTGGGCACGGAGCGCCACGAGGCGCGCCGCATCGACAACCAGCTCCGCGGCCGCGGCGGCCGCCAGGGCGATCCCGGTCGCACGCGCTTCTACCTGTCGCTGCAGGACGACCTCATGCGCATCTTCGCGCGCGAGTGGGTGTCCGGGCTGCTCGAGAAGCTCGGCATGACCGAGGGCCAGGAGATCCAGAGCCGCATGGTGTCGCGCGGCATCGAGCGCGCGCAGAAGCGCGTGGAGGCCCGCAACTTCGAGGTGCGCAAGAACCTCCTCGAGTACGACGAGGTCATGGACACCCAGCGCAAGACCATCTACGGCAAGCGCCAGGAGGTGCTCGAGGGCGGTGACCTCAAGGCCCTGATCCTCCAGATGATCGGCGACATGGTGGACACCATCGTCGGCTCGCGCGTGCCGGAGAGGGGCGAGGCCGACCTGCCCGGGCTGGCGAGCGAGCTGCAGTCGCGCTTCGCGCAGCCCTTCGATCCCGCCGAACTCGTGGCGCCCGGCAAGCAGGGCCCCGCGGCGACCTCCGAGTTCGTCATGGAGCGCCTCGAGCAGCACTACGCCGCGCGCGAGGCCGAGCTGACGCCCGAGCGCATGCGCCTCGTGGAGCGCTTCCTGCTGCTCAACACGATCGACTCGCGCTGGAAGGACCACCTGCGCGCGATGGACGCGCTGAAGTCCGGCATCGGCCTGCGCAGCTACGCGCAGGTGGACCCGAAGGTCGAATACAAGCGCGAGGGCTACGACAAATTCCAGCTGCTGCTCTCCGCGATCGCGGAAGAGGTCACGTCGCTGCTGTTCCGGCTGCAGGTCAAGCAGGACGACCAGCAGAAGCTCGCCCAGCGCTGGCGGCCGTCGGCCACCTCGGTGCCGACCGCGGGCACGGCCACGCTGCCCGCGCCCGGCGCCGGCCCCGCGCCGGCGCGGCTGCCCCCCGGCGCGTCCGGCGGTGGCGCCGCGCTCGCCGCGATGCAGCGCGGCCGCGAGCGCGCCGCCGCGCAGAGCCAGCAGGCCGGGCCGCCCGCGCCCATCGTGCGCAAGCAGGAGAAGGTGGGCCGCAACGACGCGTGCCCGTGCGGCAGCGGCAAGAAGTACAAGGCCTGCTGCTACCCGAAGTACGAGACGTGACGGGGGCGCGGTCCCGGCCGCGCGTCCTGCTCTCCCACGCGGCCTACGACCTCCTCGCGCTGCTGGCGTGCGCCTGCCTGCTCCCCGGCTGGCTCTGGCGCGCCGCGCGCGACCGCGAGCAGCGCCGCTGGCTCGGGGAGCGCCTCGGCCGCCTGCCGCCGGGCGCGCCCGCCGGTCGCCCGGTGTGGGTGCACGCGGTCTCGGTGGGCGAGGTGAAGGCATGCCGCTCGCTGCTCGCCGCGCTGCTCGCGCGCGACCCGTCCGCGCCGCTGGTGCTCAGCACCGCGACGCTCACCGGCTACGCCACGGCGCGCGCGCTCTACCCGCGGCTCTACGTCTTCCAGGCGCCCGTCGACGTGCGCGCCGTCGTCCGGCGCGTGCTCGCGCGCCTCGCGCCGCGCGCGCTGCTGCTCGTCGAGCTGGAGGCGTGGCCCGCGCTGCTGCGCGCGGCGGACGAGCGCGGCGTGCCGGTGGCGATCGTGAACGGGCGCATCACGGAGCGCAGCTTCCGGCGCTACCGCGCGTGGCGCTGGTGGCTGCCGGAGTTCGCGCGCGTGTCGCTCGTCGCGGCGCAGGACGAGCGCTGCGCGGCGCGGCTCGCCGAGCTGGGCGTGCAGCGCTCGCGCGTGCACGTCACCGGGAACCTCAAGCACGACCAGGCGCAGCCCGCGCCGCCCGCCGCCGTCGCGGCGCTCGCGCGCGAGCTGGGCCTGGACCGCGGGCTGCCGGCCTTCGTGGCGGGCAGCACGCACGCCGGGGAGGAGCAGGCCGCGCTCGCCGCCTGGCGCGCGGCGGGCGGCGCGGCGGTCAGCCGGCTGGTCCTGGTGCCGCGCCATCCCGAGCGCGCCGCCGAGGTGGCGCGCGCGGTGGCTCGCGCCGGCCAAGCGTGCGTGCTGCGCTCCGGCCCGGACGCGGCGCGCGCGGGCTGGAGCGTGCTCGTCGCGGACCGGATGGGGGAACTCGAGGCGCTGTTCGGCAGCGCCGCGGTCGTGTTCCTCGGCGGCTCGCTCGTGCCGGTCGGCGGGCACAACGTGCTGGAGCCCGCGCTCGCGGGCTGCCCGGTCCTCGTCGGACCGCACCTCGACAACTGCCGCGCGGAGGCGGACCTGCTCGCGGCGGCCGGCGGGCTGGCGGTCGTCGCGGACGAGCGGGCGCTGGGAGCGAGGCTGGCCGCGCTGCTCGCGGACGAGAGCGCGCGCCGGGCCATGGGGGAGGCGGCGCGCACCGCGTCCGCAGGCCTGCGCGGCGCTGCCGAAGCGGACGTGCGCCTGCTCGCGGAGGCCGGCCTCCTCGACGCCTGAGCGGCCCGTGATCCGGGCCGCACGGCGCCGGGTTCGGCTCGCGCCCGCCGCGCGCCCGCCTCGCGTGGAACACGCCCCGTTCCATCGGGTACTCTCTGCGACCCGCCTGCTCCTTCAGGGAGCGGCCATCCCCGACCCGCCCTCACACCTCGCCAGCGCACGGAGTTGCCGCCCCATGACCAGGAAGGTCCTGTTCACTTCTGAATCCGTCTCCATGGGACACCCGGACAAGGTCGCCGACCAGATCAGCGACACGGTCCTCGACGCCTGCCTCGCGCAGGATCCCAACTCCCGCGTCGCGTGCGAGACGCTGGTCACCACCGGCCTGTGCGTCATCGCGGGCGAGATCACGACCAAGGCCGTCATCAACTACGCCGAGCTGGCGCGCGACACGATCAGCAAGATCGGCTACTTCGACGACGAGTTCGGCATCAACGGCAAGACCTGCGCGGTGATGGTCGCGCTGGACCGCCAGTCGCCCGACATCAGCCAGGGCGTGACCGAGGGCGAGGGCCTGCACAAGGAGCAGGGCGCCGGCGACCAGGGCATGATGTTCGGCTACGCGTGCAACGACACGCCCGAGCTCATGCCGCTGCCGATCCACCTGGCGCACCGGCTCATGGAGAAGCAGGCCGAGCTGCGCAGCAAGGGCAAGCTCAAGTACCTGCGGCCCGACGCCAAGAGCCAGGTCACGGTCGAGTACCACGACGACGTCCCGGTGCGCGTGGACGCGGTGGTCATCTCCACGCAGCACGCGCCCGACGCGAAGTACGCCACGATCAAGAAGGACATGATCGACATGATCAAGTCCGTGATCCCGGGCAAGTTCCTCGACGCGAAGACCAAGTACCACATCAACCCGACCGGCCGCTTCGTGGTCGGCGGACCGCACGGCGACTGCGGCCTCACCGGCCGCAAGATCATCGTCGACACCTACGGCGGCATGGGCCGGCACGGCGGCGGCGCCTTCTCGGGCAAGGACCCGAGCAAGGTGGACCGCAGCGCGGCCTACGCGGCGCGCTACGTCGCGAAGAACATCGTGGCGGCGGGGCTCGCGGACCGCGTCGAGGTGCAGGTCGCGTACGCCATCGGCGTCGCGGAGCCGGTCTCGATCAACGTGAACTCGTTCGGCACGGGCAAGGTGAGCGATGACGAGCTGGCCGCGCTGGTCGGCAAGCACTTCGACCAGCGCCCGGCGGGCATCATCCGCATGCTGGACCTCAAGCGGCCGATCTTCTTCGAGACCGCGCGCCACGGGCACTTCGGCCGCAAGGGCGACAACTTCACCTGGGAGCGCACGGACAAGGCCGACGCCCTCAAGAAGGACGCGAGCAAGCCCGCGAAGGTCCGCGTCTGAGCTCCGCGAGCGCGGAGACGGCGGCGGCAGGGCCGGCGGAGGGTGCGCTGATGAAGGCCGAGGTCACCCGGGATCCGGGCCGCGCGCGAGCGCGGGCAGGCTTCTCGCTCATCGAGATCCTGGTCGTCATCGCCATCATCAGCCTGCTCGCCACGCTCGGCGTGCGGGCGGCGCTCAACGCCCGCGAGCAGGGCACCGTCGTGAAGTGCCGCGACAACCTGCACCAGATGGCGCAGATGATGCTGGTGTTCCACGACACGCGGAACAAGGGTCACTGGCCGCAGGAGAGCGGCATCCGCTTCCTGCTCACGCTCCACAAGGTGAAGGAACTCTCGGGGCGCAACGCCGAGACCTTTCTCTGCCCCGGAACGGAAGACACGAACGACGGCGGCCCGAGCGGGGAACCCGGCTCCTCCTACGAGGACTGGGCGAACATCGACTCCGGGACGATCTCGTACGCCGGCCGGGACCAGCAGGGCTCCCCGATCAAGGGCAGCGACCTGTCCGCCATCGTGATCGCCGCGGATGACAACGAGGGGCGCGCGAACCACAAGCACGTGACCAACTACGCCTACGCCGACGGCTCCACGGACAGCTTCGACATCAGCAACAGCGTGCAGGGGACGGAGCTCCTCTCCGAGAACCCGGAGCTGGAGAAGACCGGCCTGCCCGTCGGGCCCGACAGTCCGCTCGAGCTGCTGCGCGTCCTGCGCGTGGACTGAGACCCGGCCGCGGCCCCGCGCACCGCCGGCGCACGCGGCAGGTTGCTCGTCCCCGCGTGGCCGCGTTCCCGCAAACCCACTTGTCGCCTTGCGCCGATGTGGAATACTGTCCGAGCCTGCGTGCGTGTTCCCCAAAAGGCCGGCCCGTCGCCATCCCGATAGGGGCGCCGGACGCCTTTGCGCAGCGCTCCCCCCCAGCAACCGGTCGTCCCCCGAGGAGATCTCTTCCATGGTTCGTTGCAAGTTCATGCTGCCGCTCGCGGTGATCGCGCTCGCGCGCGTCGCGGGTGCCCAGCAGTTCGTCTACAACGCGAGCGCGCTGCCCGCCCAGAATCTCTGGACCGATGGTGTCGCCATCGCCGACATCGACAACGACGGCGACAATGACATCCTCTTCGCGAACGGGGACGTGTACGGCGGTACCGGCGCCCAGGGCGCGCTCGCCCAGCACCTGTTCCTGAACAACGGCTCGGGCACCTTCTCGGCCGCGCACGCGAACCTCAATGTCGCGAACTTCAACGCGAAGATGGTCATCGCGCACGACTTCGACAACGACGGCGACCTCGATCTCTTCTACGCCTCGGGGAGCACCGGCAGCCCGCCGCGCCTGCTCATCAACCAGGGCGGCGCACAGGCCGGCACGATCGGCATCTTCTCCGACGTGACGACGACGAACGTGCCCGCGCTCGCGCTGCGCTCGTTCTGCGTCGTCGCCGGTGACGTGGACGACGACGGCGACCTCGACGTCGCGGTCAGCGACGGCGGCACCTTCGGCGGCACCAACTCGCAGACGCGCCTGCTCCTGAACAACGGCTCGGCCGTGTTCACGGACGTCACGGCCACGCAGATGCCCGTGGACCTCTTCAAGGTCCAGGACATCACGCTGCTCGACTTCGACGGCGACTACGACATCGACATCGCGCTGGTCGGCAAGGGCGGCAGCCGCCTGTACCTGAACAACGGCGCGGGCGTCTTCACGGTGAACACCGTGATGAGCACGGCCATCGGCACGTCGAACACGTACGAGACGGACTGGTCCGACCTCGACGGCGACAACGACTTCGACGCCGCGGTGCAGTCCGTCACGGGCGCCAACGAGGGCTGGGCGAAGAACCTGGGCACGGTGACGCCGGTCGTGAAGACGGTCTTCTCCGGCACGAACGGCGCGGACGACAACGAGATGGCGCTGCTCGACTACGACAACGACGGCGATCTGGACGTCGTGGTCGGCTCGCTGTCCTTCAACGCCGAGAAGGTCTACACGAACAACGCGGCCACGTTCACCTTCGCGGCCGGCGTGGTGCAGACGATGGGCGACTCCACGCTGGACTTCGGCATCGGCGACCTGAACGGCGACAACAAGTACGACCTCGTGACCGGCCAGGGCGAGTCCGGCACCTTCACGAACAAGGTCTACTTAAACAACGGCCCGGCCGACACGCTGCCGCCCGTGCTGCTCGGGGCCGAGTCGCCGTCCATCGGCAATCCGACCACGGACTTCCACGCGCGGGTCAGCGACTCGTTCTCGGACGACGGCGTGACCAACGTCACGCTCACCTTCACGTGGACCTCCAACCTCAGCGGCGGCGGCGGCACGGCCTTCCACCAGGGCCAGGGCCTGTTCCGCGCGACGGTGCCCTCGCCGGGCGGCACGACGACGATCTCGATCACGTACACGGCCACCGACTCGTCGGGCAACGCGACGAACTTCGGCCCGTTCGTGATCGGCACGCCGCCGAGCCCGTGGGCCGATCTGGGGCTCGGTCTCGCCGGCGTCAGCGGCATCCCGTCGCTCGTCGGCACGGGTCCGCTCACCCCGAGCTCGGCGAACGCGCTCAACCTGACCAGCGGCAGCCCGTCCTCGGCGGCGCTGCTGTTCGTCTCGCTGTCGAGCTCGCCGGTCCCGTTCAAGGGCGGCACGCTCGGAGCCTTCCCGTTCTTTGCCGCCATCGGCCTCGCCACCAACGGCTCGGGCTCGATCCCGATCCCGTTCACGTGGCCGGTCGGCGTGCCCCCGGGCATCTCGGTGTACTTCCAGTACGCGATCGCGGACGGAGTCGCTCCGGCCGGCGTCTCGCTGAGCAACCTGGAGCAGGGCACCGCGCAGTAAGGCCGGGTCTGCAGACGCCGCACGCCGCCCGGGCGTGCGGCGCAAGGACAGGGGCTCCGGAATCCGAACGGATTCCGGGGCCCCGCCTTTTTTCTCCCGCCGATGCGCGCCGCCTGCGCGTGCCGCGCGAGCCCGCGTCTCGCAGGCACGCGCGGCGCCCGGGGCTGCCGCCCCCTCCCTGCGCCGCGCTCCGGGGCGCAGCGCGGCGTTGAAGCACCGCGGATCCGGGCCTAGAGTGTCCGGTTCTCGACCTGCCTTCCGGATCGGCACGTGGCCGGGCCGGTGGCAGCTACCCCAAAGGCCTTCATGACCACTCATGCCGTGACCCTGATCCGCGGCGACGGCATCGGACCCGAGCTGGCCGCCGTCACCCGCGAATGCCTGCAAGCCACCGGAGTCAAGTTCGACTGGGACGTCGTGGACGCCGGCGAAGCCACCATGGCGAAGGAGGGCACGCCGCTCCCGAAGTCCGTGCTCGACTCGCTGCGGCGCAACAAGGTGGGCCTCAAGGCGCCGATCACCACGCCCGTGGGCACGGGTTTCCGCTCGGTGAACGTCGCGCTCCGCAAGGAGCTGGACCTCTACGCCTGCGTCCGCCCGTGCCGCACCTTCGAGGGCGTGGCGGCCTATCACAAGGGCGTCGACCTGGTCATCGTGCGCGAGAACACCGAGGACCTCTACGCGGGCATCGAGTTCGAGAAGGACAAGGAGGACACCGCGCGCCTCCTCGAGACGATCCGCGAGTACCGGCCCGGCGCCACCTTCGGCGCGCACGTGGGCATCTCCATCAAGCCCATCTCGGTCGAGCGCAGCCGGCGCATCGTGCAGTACGCCTTCGAGTACGCGCGCAAGCACAAGCGCCGGCGCGTCACGGCGGTGCACAAGGCCAACATCATGAAGTTCACGGACGGGCTGTTCCTCGAGGTCGCGCGGCAGGTCGCCGCCGAGTACCCGGACATCCCCTTCAACGACCGCATCGTCGACAACATGTGCATGCAGCTCGTGCAGACGCCGCAGGACTACGACGTCATCGTGCTGCCCAACCTGTACGGCGACATCCTCTCGGACCTGTGCGCCTCGCTCGTCGGGGGCCTCGGGGTCGCGCCGGGAGCGAACATCGGCACGGCGGGCGCGATGTTCGAGGCGGTGCACGGCAGCGCACCCAAGTACGCCGGCCAGAACAAGGTCAACCCGACCGCGCTCATCCTCTCCGGCGTGCTCATGCTGCGGCACCTCGGCGAGGCGACCGCGGCGGACAGGCTGGAGCGCGCGGTCGCCGCGGTCCTGGCCGAGGGCCGCGAGGTCACGTACGATCTGCGCCCCGGCAAGAGCACGGTGGGCGCGGTCGGCACGCGCGAGATGGGCCAGGCCATCATCCGCCACCTGGGCGCCTGAGGCCCGTGGCCCGGCGCGACGGCCACGCGGCGGAGCGCAAGACGCGCATCGTCGCGACGCTCGGCCCCGCGAGCCGCCCGCCGGCGATGCTGCGCCGGCTCATCCGCGCGGGCGTGGACGTCGTGCGGCTGAACTTCTCGCACGGCTCGCTCGAGTCGCACGGGGAGGCGTTCCGCGCGGTCCGCGCGGCCTCGGCGGCGGTGGGCCTGCCGGTGGCGGTGCTCGCGGACCTGTGCGGCCCGAAGATGCGCCTCGGACGCGTGCAGGACGACGCGATCAACCTGCGCGCCGGCGCCACGCTCGTGCTCGCGGAGGCCGCGGGCATCGGCACGCCGGAGCGGCTCGTCGCGAAGGCCGGCGGCATCGTGGCGGGGCTGCAGCCGGGCCAGCACGTGCTCATCGCCGACGGCGCCATCGAGCTGCGCGCGATGGAGCCGAAGGACGACGGCATGCTGTGCCGCGTGCTGCACGGCGGGCTGCTGCGCAGCCGGCAGGGGCTCAACATCCCGGGCCGCCACGCGGGCCTCGCCGCGCTGACCGGCAAGGACCGGCGCGACCTGGCCTTCGCGCTGTCGCTCGGCGTGGACGCGGTCGCGCTCTCCTTCGTGCGCGACGCGGGCGACGTGCTCGCGCTGCGCCGCGTGCTCGACCGCCACGGCAAGCGCCCGTTCGTCATCGCGAAGATCGAGCGCGCGGAGGCGCTGGAGAACCTGAACTCCATCCTCGACGTGAGCAGCGGCGTGATGGTCGCGCGCGGCGACCTCGGCGTGGAGATCGGCGTCGAGAACGTGCCGCTCGCGCAGAAGCGCATCATCCGCGAGGCGCTGCGCCGCCACCGCCCCGTGATCACCGCGACGCAGATGCTGGAGACCATGATCGCGCGCCCCGTGCCCACGCGCGCGGAGGTCTCCGACGTGGCCAACGCCGTGCTCGAGGGCACCGACGCGCTCATGCTCTCCGCCGAGACGGCCGTCGGCAGCTACCCGCTCGAGGCGGTCCGGACGCTGGCGCAGGTCTCGCTGCAGGTGGAGCGCGCGGGCGTCACCGCCAGCGCGGTGGACATCCCCACGGAGATCGAGGATCCGGCGATGGCGATTTCGCGGGCGGCGCGGATCGCCGCGCGCGCCGTCGGCGCGGGCGGCATCGCGGCCTTCACGGAGTCCGGGCGCACGGCCCGCCTCGTGAGCAGCCAGCGCCCCGCGCGCCGCCTGTTCGGCTTCACGGACAGCGAGGCCACGCTGCGCCGCCTGAAGTTCTTCTGGGGCATCACGCCGCTCATGATCCGGCACGCGCGCACGACCGAGGCGATGGTGGCCGAGGCCGAGGCGCTGCTGCTGGAGCGCGGCCTGCTGCGGCGCGGCGAGAGCATCGTCGTCGTGTGCGGCGAGGCGTCGCAGGCCGGCGCGACGAACACGGTGAAGATCCACGTGCTGGGCGGCACGCGCGGGCACGGCCCGCGCAGGACGCTCCGCGCCGCGCGCCCGGCGGCCGCATCGGCACGCGCGTCCCGCAGCGCACGTCCGGCGGCCCTGTCCGCGTCTGCGCGCACGTCCCGCACCGCCACGCCGCGCCGCAGGGCCTGAGCGCGCGCGGGAGTCGCGATCACGATCCGCTGCCGCGCGCCGCGGCGAGCGGGCACAGGCCAGGGCGCGCCGGCGCGCACCCGCCGGCCGGCGTTCAGATGCCCATGATGATCGTGCGGTGGAAGAGCACGTCGAGGTCCAGCTCCGCAGGGATCCTGACCGCGGAGACGAGGGGCACCGGGGTCGCGGGATCTTCCGGCGGCACGCCGCTGAGGAAGGTGGTCGCGGTCACGGCGAGGAAGGGCGCGCTCTCCTCGCGACCGCCGGGCCCGTAGGGGCTGGCCCAGGTCGCCTCCGCGCTCTCGACGGCGCTGATCCCGAAGTTCCCGTTGGCGACGACCCCGCCGCCCATGAGCACCACGAAGCTGCTGTCGAAGTCGAAGAGCGACGGATCGTACGGCGCGTCGAAGAGCTGCCGCCACGCCAGGCGCATCTGGGCCTCGGTGCGGATCACCGTGTCGCCCGTCAGCAACTGCTCCAGCGTCGGCGCGAAGGCACCGCCCGGCGCGAGGTGCGCGAGGGCGCCCGCGGCGGAGGGCGTCACTCCGGCCGGCGCGGCACCTGGCGGGAGCGCGACCCCGACGGGAGGCAGCGGCACCGGCTCGAAGGGCACGGCCTCGCCGGCCGAGGCACCCAGGAGGGAGGACAGCAGGGGCACGCCCGCCGCCAGCGTTCCGGCGGCGAGCACCAGCGACACGATCAGGCTGCGACGCAGCATGGCGGGACCTCGAGAAGGGTGGAGAAGCGCGTGCCTCGTCGATGGTAGCGGCTTCCGGCGCATGCCGCGCCCACCCTGCGCGAACCGGGGGATCCGTCCCGCTTGCCTTGCGCCTCGTATGCCTTCCATGCTGGTTTACAGACCGGATCCTTCCCAGTTCCTCTTCGGAGTTCCTCTCATGCGCCTCAACGGACGCAAGACCGTGATCGCCAGCGTGCTGCTCTCCTGCCTGCTCGTGTTCGTGGCCGAGCAGGTGCTCGCCCAGAACCCGACCGTCAAGGGCAAGGGCAAGCTGGCGACGGTCATTCACGGATCGGGCAACATCAAC
>Ga0193753_10001270_pt1 | contig 21885 bp, 14 predicted proteins | sample H1c2metaG_FD_144925 | JGI IMG/M metagenome (GOLD analysis project Ga0193753, IMG submission 144925) | Soil microbial communities from a riparian zone of the East river system, Colorado, United States - H1c2 | ecosystem: Environmental > Terrestrial > Soil > Riparian zone | place: USA: East... | reverse complement strand
GCATCATGCCTTAACAGGAATCGCTGGCGTCAGCAATATCGGTACAGACCGTAACTGGTGCGGGCATCCCTTTGGACAAAGCAACTGGTATGGCTTTGGACGATTGGCATGGGATCCGGACCTGACGCCGAAAGATATTGCAGACGAATGGACCCGCATGACATTTACCAATAATACCAACGCCGTGCAGCCAATCAACTCTATGATGCTCGCCTCTCATGAGGCAGCAGTAAATTATATGACCCCATTGGGTCTTCATCACATTATGGGATGGGATCACCACTATGGTCCTGGCCCGTGGGTAAAAGATAAGCCGCGTGCCGACTGGACAGCCGTGTATTATCATAAGGCAGATAGTCTTGGCGTTGGATTTGATCGCACGTCAACCGGTAGTAATGCTTTAAGCCAATACGCCCCTGAGCTGCAGCAGCAATTTTCACTGGCGCGCTGTCCCGAGAAGTACTTGTTGTGGTTTCACCATGTGCCCTGGGATCATAAAATGAACTCAGGCCGTTCGCTGTGGGATGAACTTTGCTACAAGTATGATGAAGGTGTGAATACGGTAAGGCAGATGCAGCAAACCTGGAACACCATGGAAGGTAAAGTGGACGAGGACAGGTTCAGGCAGGTGAAGATGCTGCTCACGATCCAGGAAAAGGCAGCCGTGCGATGGAGAAATTCGTGCATCCTGTATTTTCAAACCTTTTCTCACCGGCCCATACCCGCAGGCTTGGAAAAACCAGACCACGCGCTGGACTATTACGAGAAGTTGAGCTTTCCCTTTGCGCCGGGCATCAGACCGAAATGGTGAGAAACAATTATGAATTATGAATTATGAATTCTTTTCGGGAAGAATACGCCGAATACGCGCACGCGTAACAGAGAAGATCATCCAATCATCTCGAGGTTCGATTTATTATTAAAATTAATCATTGTTTATTATTTTCAGCACGCCAGCTGGTTGATAGCAACCCCAATTACTAATTTTATCAAAAAAATAAAACCTCATGAAAAAGCTAATCCTCTACAATTGCTGTTTGTTCATGTTGATTGCATGGCAAGCAAGCGCGCAGTCTGACTCGAAAAAGGAAAGGATCGTTGACGACAGTAAGGATGCCAAAAAGGAATTTATTAAAACCGACGCCAAAATGAACGACCTCTTTTCAAAAGCCTACGGCTATGTTATTTTCCCCAATGTTGGCAAGGGCGGACTAGGTGTTGGTGGCGCGGGCGGAACAGGTGCAGTATATGAGCAGGGAAAACTAATCGGCTCTGCCAACATGTCCCAGGTTACCATTGGTCTTCAAGCGGGAGGGCAGGCTTATCGAGAAGTAGTCTTCTTTGAAGACAAAGAAGTCATGGATAGATTCAAGGACAGCCGCATAGAAATGTCGGCGCAGATATCTGCCGTAGCTGCCGCTTCAGGAGCATCCGCCAATGCAAAATACGTCGAAGGTGTCATGGTCTTCACCATGGCGAAAGGCGGACTGATGTACGAAGCTTCTGTAGGCGGACAAAAGTTTAAGTATGAAGAGAACGAGAAGTAGTACATGCTGCTAAACAACCTGCACTTTGTTCTACGCCACTTAGGCAGGCAAAAACTTAACACCTCGCTACACATCGTGGGGTTGACAATTGCGTTGTCCGTCTGTTTGCTGATCGGATTATTCTTACGTTACGAATTGGGTTTTGACAAGCAGTATAAAAACGTAGACAGAATATACAGAGTGAATTCCGTTTGGAAGGAGTCAAATAAGGTGTTCAACTTATACGCCACACCGATTCGGTTAGCCGAGGCAATACGCACCGAAATGACGGGAATAGAAAACGTAGTAATGACTCGTCCTCAGTTCAAGTCTGTCGTGGAGATTAACCCACAGAAGCTTTTTAAACAAGAACACATCCTCATTGCAGAGCCAGGCATCCTCGATATTTTTGACATTGAGGTGGTTCGCGGCGACCGGTCCGCGTTAAGCAGACCTTTTCAGGCTTTGTTGAATGAAACCACTGCCATTAAATATTATGGCAACGAAGACCCTATTGGTAAGACCTTCAAGTATCGTAATCAATACCTCATTACCGTGGCAGGAGTATTTAAGGACATGCCTTCGAACACACACCTCCCTGCAGCCATGCTTTTGTCGTACGTCGCCAATGAAGCATTTCTTGACAACGGCGACACCTGGCGTTTCGGCGATCTAGCCTGGACTACGTTGGCCGCGTCCACGTATATTGTTTTAGATCGCGACGCCGACATAACGAACCTTCAAGCACAGCTTAAAACCATAGCCGACAGAAACATCAACGCTGCTCCAACGCTCGATAAAACTATTCGCGGCGATTTTGAAGTACAGAAACTCACCCACATTCACTTCGACACAAAACGTTTTGGAGGCGGTCCGTGGGTAGCGGCAACGAACAGCTCGTGGCTTTGGTTTTTTGCTGGCATTGGTATCGTTGTGTTGCTGCTGGCCTGCATCAACTTCCTGAATCTGTCGACAGCGCAGGCGTTAACCCGCGCTAAGGAAGTCGGGATTCGTAAAGCAATTGGCGCCCGCAGATCGCAACTATTGTGGCAGTTTTTAAGCGAGGCCTTTAGTATTACACTTATCTCCGCCGTCTTTGCAATCGTTATTAGCCTGGGCTCACTCACTTCATTAAATAATTTATTGGGCAAGCAAATAGCATTCAACCCACTTCAATCTCCTGAACTATGGATAGCCTTATTTTTATTCGTGTTACTCACCAGCTTTCTTGCGGGTCTTTATCCAGCCTGGTTCATTGCCAGATTCGATCCAGTCGCTGCGCTTAAATCCCAAACATTGGGCACCGGACCAAGCGGAACATCCGTGTTGCGAAAAGCGCTTATTGTAGTACAGTTTACCATCTCAGCCGGACTGTTGATTGCTGTTTTATTGATGGCACAACAAGCAGCCTTTCTACGCGACGCTGATTTAGGTTTCCAGAAAGATGACATTGTCCGTGTCGAAATCGCGAGTCATGAAAAGACGGAGTCGTTCCGAAATGCGCTCACGCAAATACAGAGCATAAACGATGTTTCATTTTCCCGAACGTCTCCCATTAGCGACGATCATTGGTGGAATACCATCAGTGAGACAGAAACAAGCGACCGGAAAAGTGTATGCGCGATCTACGGAGACGATCATTTTTACAGCGTGTATGGACTAAAGGTATTGAGTGGATACATTCCTCAACAGGTTGAACAATCTACCGATACATCGGGTGGCCAATTGCAGGTTGACAAGGTAATTGTGAATGAACAATTATTGAAGGATCTAAACCTGGGATCTCCTCAGGATGCCGTCGGAAAACACTTTTGGTGGGGAGGCGATACCGAAATTTCTGGTGTAGTGGCGGACTTCAACACCGAGCCTCTGAAGTATGCCATCGCCCCTACGCTCATCTATCAGGATAAAGAAGTTTACAGCCACGCCAATATCAAAATAGAGCCAAATGCCGATGTTCAAAAAACGCTGGCGTCAATTGAGACAGCTTGGAAAATGCAATTTACAGGTGAAGCATACGAGTATACCTTCGTGGACAGTCAGCTTGATTCCTATTACAAATCGGAGAATAGACTTTATACTTTGTTCCGTATCTTTTCCGCGTTGGCGATCTTGATTTCCTGTATCGGGCTTTGGGGTCTTGTTACATATGCCGCACAGCAACGGACCAAAGAAATCGGCATCCGGAAAGTGTTAGGCGCTTCGGTCAAGGCAATTTTAATTTTGCTTGCTAAAGATTTTCTTGTGTTGATCTCAATATCCATTACCATCGCGACACCGTTAACTTACTATTTTATGAATGACTGGCTATCCAATTTTGCTTTTCACATCGACATGGGGTGGATTACGTTTTTCATTGCTGGAATGGCCCTACTCAGCGTGGCACTCCTTACCGTCACCATCCAGACAGTAAAAGCAGCTTTGACAAATCCTGTAAAAAGCTTAAAGGCGGAATAGGCTCCGACAGCGCAATCCGACTCCACAATTTCCCATAACTAAAGTTGTCAGGAAAACCACACCCCTTACCATTTTGTCCTACGTAGCCAAAAGAATAAATTAATCCTTCTTCCTCCGAGGATAAACTTGTTGTAACGCAGCTTGAAACTGTCATGTTTTTTACCCATTAGAATAGAACCTTGAAAACGAAGCCCCTACCTGTCCTTATTGCATTTACTTTTATACTTTCGTTTGCCGCTCCCTGTTACGCACAGGATTACAGGTCGTTCATTGTCGAAGATTCATTATTCCAAATAGCTAACAAACAATTCGGTGACAATGAGTTTTCGCAAGCGATCACAACTTATAAACAATTATATAGAAATGCCGATACCAAGTTCCTGAGTCTACTCTACTCAGCTTGCTGTTATATGCATTTAGGAGATCATTCAAGCGCAGTCAAATGCTTAAGTAATTCATTTAAGGAAGGTTACACCATGGAATATGTTAAATACTATGACAGTCTTTTTACACCAATTATGAAACAGGTCCTTCGAAATTATAAACGGTTTAGACCTCAATATCTTGCCTCCATAGACACGGTACTGAGAAAAGAAATAAAGAATATGGAAAATTTAGATCAAACCCCTCGTCGGCTGCTCCCAAATCGCAAATATGTAAACCAAGAAAGTAAGGACTCACTCTGGCGCAGCATTAAAGAAGTAGATAGTAATAACATCCAAAGGTTTAAAGAAATTGAAAAGAAATATGGATGGCCAGGTATTCAGGTAATTGGCTCAAATCAGACAATGGGTGACTTCGTTGAGCCCGCTACGATAATAATCCATAACAATGAGAAGGATAACCTGTACTTCTTAAATTCAGCGTATGCAAAGGCCGTGAAGGGTGAAGCAAGCTGGCACGATCCGGAACGGATAATGCTTAATTTACTGTTTAGATTCTATGAAGAAGGTCACATAAAATTGAGGCATACGTTCTTCAGTGAAAATAATGAAATAGACGAAGATCGGTCATACTTTCAGTTGAAGGCGCTAGCTGATCTGATAAAGACTAATCCCCGATACAAGATCATATTCTTTTGCGTTAGATATGATGCTGAAACAGAATCGGATATTCAAATTTACGTCAAAGAACTAGATAAGATTATTAAGTTCTTGTCCAGTAATGGTGTTCCACAAGATAACATTTCAATAGACAATCAAGTCCGAAAGGTAACGGACGATGGTTTGGGCAAATATAGGGTCGCGTTTAGACGGGTAAAGCGAGTAATGTAGCAATATTTCCCTCGAACAAGACTTGGCCGGCTTAACGATAATATTGATTCTCATGGCGACCCAGCATCCCCGAAACAAAGTTATTTTTGATTGCTATTCACCTTCAATAACTCAGCCACTCCGAACGCAATTGCATAGGTATCTGTGCTGTCCAGATTTGATAAAACAATTATTGCTGTCTTATCCTTGGGATAACGAAAATAAAGAGACCTGAATCCAGGTAATGAACCGCCATGATGAACCAGCTGCTTACCATTTACTGTATTTACCATCCAGCCATAACCATAATAAATAGCCTCATCGTCCATTGTAAGCGGAGTTTTGATCTTATCATCCCACATTTGCTTCCAGCTCTTTTGAGTCAGCAATTCGTTATTCTGCATCGCCATCTCCCAATTCAACAAATCATTTATGCTTGAAACGAAAGCCCCACTAGGTCGCAAAGCAATATAGTTTGTGGCATTTTGTATGAGGCCGTTTTCAGTCTTTACGTAACCAGCCGCTCTGTTAGGAATTATTGCTTCTAATGATGTTGTTCTGGTGCTGCTCAATCCACCTTTATCAAAAAAAGATCTTTTCATATACTCAGAAAATGATAGATGAGAAGTAACTCTGATTATATCTGCCAATATGAAATAGCCAAAATTACTGTACTCGAATTTTGATCCGACCGGAAAATTCAAACTATCCGTAAACGCCTTTCTTATATAAATAGAATCTGCTTGTTCTTTCATACCATCAAATCCCGGAGGCTCCACTGGCAATCCAGATGTATGGTTTAGCAAATGACGAATAGTAATAGCGCTCCATTCCGCGGGAGCGCCTTTCACGTATTTTGTTATAGGATCGGAAACTTTTAATTTTCCTTCCTGTGCCAATTTCATGATAGCCGCCGCTATAAATTGTTTGCTGATAGGAGCGATCTTATATGCAGTTTTGGCTGATGCGGGAATATCCAATTCGATATTAGCCTGACCATAACCTTTAGCCTTAACTACTTTGCCGTTTTTTACAATTCCTATCGATAGACCAACAATTCCCTGTTGCTTCATTTCATTGCCAATGAAAATATCAATACTGTCTTGCTGAGCAACGGTGACTAACGGTAACAGAAAAAGCGTTAGAAATAAAGAGATGATAAACGTTCGCATCGTTAATATTAGCTTCAGATTTACTTGTGTCTACATTGGTGGCCGACTTATTCGTTTTTGCACTGTACTGTATATTGACCCCAAGATTCGCAATATAAGCATGACACTGTAAAATCTGCTCTGGCCCTGAGCTGCTTCGTGAATGACAAGCTCATCACAGCCCTGTGTTATTTTTTGATTCTTGGACCGTAGTCAGGAAGTGGCCGACCTTTCCAGGCCCCAAGATCTGGTGCTTTGCCCGTATAGTTATCGGTGATTGTAGGAAGTATGCAACCCGCATCGATTACCCTGCTGCCAGGCTTTAGCCTGAAGTCATAGCCATCACGCTGGTAAATGCGACCCTTTCTTGACCGGTCCGGCAATGGCACGTTCATGAAGACAGGTTCAGCCAGTCCCAAGCCATGCGACTCATATCCCATATCATGCTAAATTCGCTCTACCAGTCCATTTCTTGAGCTCTTCGAGCAGGGCACTTGCCGAGTATCGTCGATTGACAACTGGGGTTATCCTTTATGAATAAAAAAGCCCAGGCGGACTATGCTTCGCGAATTAAGGAAGTTCCAATTTATGTCTTTCATTGTATATCTTTAAAAAAGTATTTAACCTTCCTTCGTTATCTCCATTATGATTATTGAACGCGCTAAGCACCCTTGGATCGTCGCGGATCAGGGTCGCAAAATTACCGGCGTTTGCTTCGTGAACTGTTCCGTCCCTGCTGTTCATCAGAAATAAGGCAGTGCCGTTGGTTCCCACCTCGGGAGTGATCGTGCCAGTCTCCGGGTTGAAATTCTCGTTGTAATGGATCATGCAAATCTTTCCAATTTCAATTATCTGTGCCCATGAATGGGCGGAAACATCTTTACCCTCCAGAAGAAATGAAGGAAATTTTTTAACATTCAGGTAAAGGCCTTTCCCATCAAAGTATCCCCATATGATTGAAGTCATAATGGAGTCACTGTGATCTGTTGATTTAATATTGATATCTTCCTTGAGTAGATTGTAGTAAAAGTTTCCATCCCGGGGATAACTGGTGACAATGGATTCTTCCGATACCGGATCATTCCTTTTGAAATCTTCAAAAGTTACAAACAGGCCTTGCCTGATTTGTCCTCCATTTCCAGTTTCTATCAAGTCTCCATCCTGTGCAAGCACACAATGGTATACCACTAAGAAAACAAGCGTCAAGAGATGTTTATAATTATTCATTTTTTGTTTGTTTTTTTTTAACCATTTATTAATCCTGCTTTAGTAATAGTACATAATCTAAACTTGTAAGGTAAATTTCTCAGCTATCCATTGCGCTTCTGCCTCTTGACTTTGAAATCGATGCTCACCATTTTCTTTTCTTCTTTTCTGTCCGTAGATCAAAACCCAATCGTAAATTAATTTTGCTCTGATCAAGAAGCCTTCCGCTAAAATCCATCCAATAAAGCGCCATCGTATGGCCTTTAAGCTTTTTAGAAATATTGAACTGCTTTCCAATACCGAAATAACCTCCTAAAACAAATTGCTTTTCCTCAGGGGCTTGGTTCAAGCTGTACGTGACAATTAAGAGTTCGTTCTCCGCATGAAAATAAATCCCTTTCCGGATCAAAAATTCTACGTACAGCCTGCCGCCATAGATGCTAAGTCCTTTAACAAAAGCTGGATATGTTTCGCTGAACCCCACACGATAAACACCACCCACTCCTGTTCTCAACCTTCCAGTAAGGCGGTAGCCAACTTGCGCTCCAAATTCGATCATAAAGACATCGCGCTTATACGATTGAAGCGTAATGCCAGGTATCAATCGTTGACCGATTGGTTTACCGGCCAAGCTGTTGTTCTTTTTGTTAAGGATCTCTTTTAAACTTGACTTGCTTTTATTGAGAACTGTCATCGCTTCTTTTACTTCAGGAGTATTCTGGTTCAGCTTTTCATTCGCTATATCTTTAGCTTTCCGCGTGATCTCCTGCTGTAACAACTTCTTGTCTTTGTAACGCACCGTCAGCGCGTTGAATTCCGCCTGTTGCTTTGTGAGTACCTGCGTTTGTTCTTTCACACCTTTCATCTGGTCCAGGTTCATGATCCTTTCTTCTGCTTTCTTTGAGGCGTTTTCAATTGAGGCTGAGTCCAAGTTCTTGAGGCCTTTCAACTCCCTTTCATACTTTTCGACCTCTGCCAACTTTGAATCAACTTTCCCCATTTCACCTTTTGCATCCTTCACCTTATTCATTTCAGAGATATTCAGGTTTGCTTTCTCTTTCAGCTGATCGATATTCAGTTTTGTCTCTGGAAGTTTTAAGGTTTCTTTAGGAACAGTGACACCTGGCAAATCGGTACTCAAACCAGGTATGTTTGGACTTGAAATATCTATACCTGAAACATTGGCTGGCTTTGAAGGCAAATTAATATCAGGTGCGTCCAATCCTTCAATCGGAGCTTTAGCCGTTCCATCAGTGGCTTTATCAAAACCTTGCTGAATACCCGTTTGAAGTTTGTCTGTCTTTTGATCGATTGCTTTGTTTATACCTTCTACTTTTTGTTCTATTGGTTTCTCTATAGATGATATTTTGGAGTTTACCTTATCAAGTGGCTTGTTAAGTTTTTGTTCTATACTATCCAGCCTTCCTTGAACATAGTTTTCTGCCTTTTGCTGAAGGCTATCGGCGCCATGCATTACTTTATCAATTGGGTTTGTGGCAAGCTTCGTTATGCTGTCCGTAACAGAGGTCAACTTATTTTCACCTCTTAAAACCTGTTGGATGGAATCGTACTTATCTTTTGCTTGTTCGTTCCATTTTGAATGCTTTAAAGAATCTGTTGGAAGTTTGAGCGTGTCTGCTGAAAGCTTGTGTTTAAGGGAGTCTGTAGATTGGCTTACTTTCGCTGTTGAAGAGTTCAGCTTTTGACGCAAGGTGGAGATTATACGTTTCCTTTCATACATAGTGGAATCCTGTGCCCAGCTTAATAAAGCGGAACAAATTAAAGTTAGTATGAGGATTATGGTACGCACTTGCTTGATTGGTGTTACTCCCTCATGCGTATCTCCAAAGGCTGACCAGACTCCACAGCAATACTAATAATACCTCTAACCGTTTCGCCTGGTTCGATGGTCTTATTCAACATGTTATAACGCATAAGATCTTCTAGCAAATTTTTATTGGCTCCGCTTGCCTTTACAGTGTTAATAATGCCTATAGCTGCTCCAACTGGTATCGGGATTGAAGAGCAATCATCATTGTCGCACTTCGTTATAACTACCCATAATAAACTCCACAGCATATATAAAGGTGCAATCTGCTTCAGTTCCTTCTTCGCATAAAGCGGATCAAGTGGCATGATCTTTCGGGCTCCGGAATAAATCTCAATATCTTCTCTGAAACTAATGGCCCTATCCGACCTGTTGGTCAATTCCACAGCCACTAGCCGGATATTCTTTGAAAGTTCTTTTTTTGCATACTTGTTATTCCCGGCCTCCCGCAGAATGTCATACTTATAATGCATCCTAATCTCCTGAGTTTCCGTCGCAGAGGAATAGGAAAGGTTATTGACTATCACCGGATGATATGATGACGCACATCCTAAAAAGATGCCTACCACACAAATGAGGGCTAACGGGTAAAGACTGTTTTTCTCCATTATAATTTAGGTTTCAATGGTTTAAGGTTCGTCCGGGCAAAACCGTGTTAATGTTAGTTCCGGATTCCGGAAAAGGTCATCAGCAAAAATTGTATTTATTTGATTATTTGGAGGGGAGGCCCCAAATTCAAGTCAGTTGGGGCTTTCCAAATTACTTCATTTGCGGAAGGGATTCCATTTCAAATTCCGTGATCATTCTTTTATTGACGAACTTCGAAAAAGACAGAATGTTGGAAATTTATGTTCGCGAAATAGAATAGTCATTCCATTTAAGGATTTAGTAAGGCGTATTTCAGCCCAACTGCCAACCCAATTGAATTGTGTTTTATTGTTCCTTCACCCTTCACATGAGATGCCCGTGTATTAAGCAAGCCTAAATTATCATCTACTCCAATTTTAAATGCAAACGAGTCATTTATTGGTATATATACATTGAAGCTTGATGAAATGCCCATATCGAACCTTTTATACGTGTCAGTGTAATCTTCTTTTGTATCATCTGTGTAGCTTAACCCTTGTAGACCGGATTCCTCTTTTAGCAAGAAGGCGCTATACAATCCTACTCCCAATTGATACTGAATTTTCTTACCAAATCTGTGTCCCCACTGAATAGGAACAGTGATATAGTCAAAGTCGGAAAAAACAGTGTATGTCTCGTGGCCAATTATCTCGTTTTGTGAATCTCTTATTGTTGTTTCGTTGTCACCGTGTGCGCCTTTCTTGTCGTACAGAATTCCCAGATTGAGTGACGATGTCTTATTGAATAGGAACGTTACTCCAGCGCCGGTTGAGGGATATATAGTAGGATCATAAAACTCTTTGGCCATTTCATTTCCTCGAAGAGATGTCAATGATGGCCGAAGAAACAATTCAAATTCGAGACCTTGCGCAAGATTCTTTTCAATTGTCAGTAGGAAACCTAATACCAGGATTATACTTCTTATTTTCATACCTGTCGTTTTGCGTTAATTAATCCACTCTTTAAATGTCATTAGCAATAATCAAGCTTTAGAGGGCACTACAACAGCAACTTGAAATGTCCTACTATCTTACCGTATCCGGTCATCAATATATATCAGTCTCATAACATTATGTTGAACATCCATGGCAACATGGTCAAAAACAAAAATAATCCAGTACTACCGATACTCCACAATCCATTTTTAAGATTACAATATTTATCAGCACTTCCACTCCTTCCTAAAGACGATCCATACTTAACTTTTCCATCGTAACTATTGCGTGAATGTAAATGCCCAGACTAATATTGTACTTCCTCCTTTCGCGATTCCACCCACACCCATTTCCTAAATAACCACCGGCATTTATGGAGTATCGAAAGGAATGTTTGCCCCATTTACTATTCGATCTTCTGAAAAGTATACAAGTAAACCTTATCCTCCTTTACAAGCTTCAATGTATCGGCATAAGATTTTTTTACAAGCAAATCTCCCCGCTCGGCAATGTGTTCGAAAATTGTGTTACCATTTACATCACTTGTTCTGGGGAAAAACACATATTGCGTTGAATCATTGCTTAATCTAAAATAGACCCCGCCCACACTTACAGTGATGCTTGAAATTTCGCTATTCAAATTTGAAGCATAGAAAACTTCAAATTGCTTTTTCCCCTTTCGTTTGGCTCTCACAGATTGATAAGCTAAGAAACTTAAAATAACTAATCCTATTCCAATCAAAATAAGCACCTTCTGTTTCATGCATCTTATTTTTTGTGAAAATCTTTTATGATAAATGTATTGCTAACACCCCCCGCAGCATTGAAAGGTAACTCACCTAGCGGTAGCCCACCTCCAACATTCAAATATCTACCTATGATTCCATAGCCAGTTGTGGTTGGCGTATATGCTCCTGTTACTCCAATCTTACCGCCTAGCGCAACACCTGCAGAACGCCAGTAAGTAACACCACCTTCTCCTATACTTGTTACCAACATACTTCTGCGAATATCATTTGCGTTACCAAGGTAATTTGCACCTCCAACGTTAATTGTTGCATCAACGGAATATCCAACGCCTAGAGATTGAGTAACAGTAATTGCAGGTTTCCAAGAAGCCTCTTGGCCGCGCAAAACCCAATTCATCTCAAAGCTAGTACCAGCACCGGCCATCGCTATTCCATTGTAGCCTGCACCAATTGTCACAAAATCAGGAATTTGATAACGAGTAAATGGATGATTCCAAACATGATCGCCAAAACTTTTGTTACCATTTCCCCAATCAAATTTTCGTTGATATGCAACCCCTAGACCATTATAACCTATCTGATTACCTACATACCATTCTCCGGCGTTAGCACCACCTATAGCTTGCTCTAAATCACCACCACCATTTCCAATTTTGTACAGCCAAGCACCAAACCTGGTTCTAAATCCTCCATCCCGATCAATACCTGAAACTGGATTGTTACCCATCCCTATATATGGCGACCAATATTGCTTGTATGCATCCTTGCCGTTCCACCTACCGATGATTGGATCATATTCTCTGAGTTCAAAATGATTCCATCCTGTCTCTTCATCCTTCTCACTAAACTGCCCCTGGTAACCAAACCTGTATCTACTACTTGCATCCGCTTTCTGCTCCCTTAACACATCGCCCCAAACTCCAAAATCTGTAGCCTGCGCAACGAACGTGGATAGGTGCGTAACAGTGAAATCATCAAACCATACTTTGGTGTTTTCACTTTCATTGCTTACCCAAAGGTAAATATACTTTCCGGTTGGGGGGATAACAATTTCATTTTCAAAATATACCCGTTTATGTTGATTTGGAAGGCTGGCTTCTGGAGGATCAAACCCTGCATCCTCTGATACACGCACCCTTTTTGAATCAACATGCGTCATCGTTTCATCAAAAATAATGTAGTTGATATAGGCAAATGGCCTTGACTCATCTCCATTATCATTAAAAAATGCACTTGCAGTTAAGGCACTATTAAACGATTGTGCTGTTTCGGCAAGGCTATACGCTTCAAAACCTTCAACAGAAACGAAGCTATTCCCTAGCAATGAACCCAACAAAAGTGGGGTAATGTCATTTTGATAATTTATCTTGTTCTCATAGCGCACAAAAGCCTCCGCATAAATGATGTCACCTGGATTAACTTCTCTGGCAATTGCTGGACCGATGGACTTATCTGTCGCTTCCATACCTGCCATTCCATCTACCCAAAATAGATATGCTGCTTTAGAAGGATTCGTAACAACGGTAGCCATATTCGAAGTATGATTCATATTCGGATCATCCATTTCTGTTTCAAACAGGTTTTGGAAATAGGCCATTTCCTGAACGCGAGGATTATTGTAATCCTCCTGGTTGTTGTCTTCCATAGTGGCAGCGAATTCCATAACATCTTCTCGTAACAGGGCACGTACATTCCCTAGATGATCCGTAATTTCGTAGTTTACACTTGCATCCTGTGCTGGATAATAAGTGCCTAATTTACCCGATCCATATAACGGCACTTCCGTCTGAACAATGGGTGCAGCATTAGCTTCACTTGGAACACCGCTTTGTTCATAAGTGCTTATTACATTTCCAGAAGCATCGCGGATGTACCAGGTAGTTCGGTTAGCTTCCCAGTATGATACTTTTGCCAACCTGAATCCCCGGTCGTCATAAAGGTATTTTACTTTTCTGTCTGTATGATTTGCGTCGCCGAATACCGCTGTGACTTTTCCTGTCACATCATATTCTACATATTGCCCAATTCCGCTTTTATCTTCACCAATCATTTGACCAAGTGCATTGTAGCTATAAGCATTTACATACCCATCAACAGATTTTAATTTGTTGTTGTATTCAGGAGAAACCTCCTGATATTGATAGTGATATTTAAAATTATGGATCATGTTGCCATCCTTGTCGTATCGCTTTAGTGCTAAAATATTTCCGTTAGGATCATAGTCCATTGCCACCGTGCGAAACTTGTTTCCAGCAATCTGAAAAGTATTCAGGGCATAATCAGGAATAGCCCAAGTGGCATCGCGGATCTGATATTTTTCGTCATAATCGAATACATACATTCCGGTAAAATCTTCTCCGGTAGTTTCAAAGGCTTTATCGGTACGCCACCGCATGGAAGAGATTATGCCATTATAAAGGGGTTTAACGGATGTTACAAGCTCACCCTCCACTGTAATAGCCGACTGTGAAGTAAATCCGCCATCAACCGTCGTTGCAGTTATAATTGCTGAACCGGGTGCAACGGCTGTAACCAGGCCTGAGCTATTTACTGTCGCAACTCCAGCGCTGCCCGAGCTCCACGTAACATTCAAGTTTGCTGCGTTCGAAGGAACTATATTCGTAGTTAACTGACCAGTCTATGGCCGAACTAAAAGATATTTTTAACGTTAATAGTATTCAAACTGCCAAAAATAAAAAGGGCAGATGCCTGCAGTACCTAATAAAAATTTTCAAAGAAAAGGGCATTGGTCCTAATTTTGGATAGAACAAATAATGAAAAAAGACCTCGACCATATCAAAGAAATCGACACTTATCTTGCAGGAGGACTGAGTCCAGAAGAGTTAGCACAATTTGAAATAAGATTACAGGAAGATCTAGATTTCAGGGAAGAGGTATCTACAGCCAAAAAAATAATTGAAGGTGTTCAAGGCTATTCTTTTAAAAAGATGTTAAAGGATTTGCATCAAAAGCATTTTAGGGACGATAAAGAGTCAAGCCAAGAATAAAGAATTAATCAATTATATAATGCCACTGAGTCATTGAAGGCAAGAAGGGCATTCGTGCAAGAATAACTGCATCTTGCTGGACTCCCGTTTTACTTTTTAATTCTCGGGCCGTAGTCAGGAACCGGCCGGCCTGTTTCCAGCGCCCCAAGATCTGGTGCTTTGCCAGTGTAGTTATCAGTAATTGTTGGAAGCACGCAGCCGGCATCAATTGCCCTGCTGCCAGGCTTTAACCTGAAGTCATAGCCATCACGCTGATAAATGTGACCCTTTCTTGACGGGTCCGGCAAGGGCACGCTCATGAAAACGGCTTCATTCAGTTCCAGGCCATGTGACTCATATCCCGTCTTCTTGCTGAACTCGCGTAGCGTGTTGAACTCCACCGTTACCAATTCCTTGTCATCCGCCTGATTCAGAGAATCGGCGCTGGGGTAACGCCATCGGTATCTAGGCGTGTCAGTACTTTTCTTTCTGTAGCCATTGTAGTCAAGCGACGTGTACCTTGTGAACGTGGTTCCACTGATCGCCGGACGCTTGTCGTCGGGACCAATAAACAGATTGTTCCGGAAGTGGCCGTTCGAAAAATTGGTAATGGCGACATCCATCACAAATGTATTTTGATAAGTCAGGATGCCCGAAGGCCTGACGGTATACTTGAGTGCTGTACCCGGCACATTGTAACAAACGTTTCTGAAAAAATACACGGGCCCGCCAAAGATAGGCTGTGCGCTGAGCGCCGAATGATATGAATTAAATCCCCTGTTCTCAAATATCCTGATGTTGTGGACACCTCCATCCGATTCTATAAAATCGTCCGCCATGTTAAAAATATCATTCCGGTAGAAGTCGATGCCACTGCACAAGGGTTTTCCGTTTTCAGGGAGTCCATGCGTATCCACACATATGCCATCATGGAAATAGGAGATCGAATTGTGACATACAACGTGAGTTTGGCCGTAAACCTTGATCGCATAGTAAGACGTGAGTGGAGCAGGCTTTTCCAATCCATACCATCCTACTAAAGTATCCGGATCGTGGCGTCCAACCATCACGTTGTCGGCAATATAAAAATCTTTCGAGTCGGCGCTGTAGGTCACGACAGCGATCCCAATATCTTCCATTTTGCAGTTCTTAACCGTTAGTCCACTACAGCCCATCACTCGTTTCAACCCAGCATAAAATGCAATGTCAGTATTGCGAATTGTAAGTCCTTCGAAATAATGGTAATCAGCCGCCATCACATCAAACAGCCGATAAGATCCATCACCATCAAAAATGACCTCACCATCGCCGGCTGCCTTGATGGCAATGGGCTTTTCGGGAGTACCCTTCTGCGTCAGCACGTAGGCACCGTGAAAATCCAGTGCAAGCGAATCCGCATATTTCAATCGGTTGCCTTTATAACGGCCGGCATGGACCAAGATCACGTCACCTGGCTGGACGCGGGGTTCCGGGACATTCCACCAATCACCCGTATTGCCGATACCATAGTATGCTTCGTTCAATCCTGTAAAAGCTGGCTGCTGCTTTTCGCCGGCATAGCCCGGAGGATAAACGTGATACACCTTTCCGCCGACATAGGGCATCGGCTCTGCTTTTGTTTTTATAAAAACTACTTGTTCTGATTTTCCCTGCACGCCATCCTTGTCCGCGAGTTGAAGCCGGCATTCATATTCAGTCGCCGGTTCTAGACCAAAAATGCTACCGGCAAACATATTCTTGACTACAAAGACCCAGGGCTGATCGTGTCCGTAGACCTTCTCGCCGCCGATCCGCAGCAGCGGCAGTGCAGGGTGCCATTCGGTGACGCCTTTCTTTCTGAAGGACACCTGAACCGTGGCGTTCCGGTTCTCATCCCCGGCGATACTCCATTCGAATCCAGCACAGATTAACGTCGGTGGTTCGACCACAAACTCACCTGTTTTCGTGTCGTTATATGCCTTTTGGGTTTGAGAAAAGCATGGATAGCATACGCATAGAAAAAGAAGGAACAAAAAGGTTTTCATGGATAGGGAAAGCAGCTTATATTCTAAAATAGATATAACCGTGAAAACGTTCAGCTGATATTGGACTCGCGGTGTTTTAAAGCGGTTGGCTGGCGTCTTGTCATGTGAATGATGCAACGGGGCACGTATGAAATCCTTGACTGAGACTTTTACAACAGCTATATTGAATCAAATAAAAAAGGGGCATTAATAGTCTCAGTCAATCATCGATCATATGATCGGACTACAAAAATTGATAAAAAGTATTCCACGATAAATGGAGCACTAGTGGGGACCGAGGTATAATTATCAGTCTGCAAATCTGTTTTACTTAATCTCGTTTTATGCTATCCAACGACCTAGTATGTGCCTTGCGGAACCTGCGGAAAAACAGGGTCATTTCGTCAATCAATGTTTTGGGCCTTTCTATTGGGATAACCTCCTGCCTCCTCGTTTTCCTCATTGTAAATTATGAAACGAGTTTCGATAAATTCTATGGTGACCGCGATCGGGTGTACCGGATATACTCTTTGTTTTCAGGTCAGTTCGGCGGTCCCAACCAGGGAGTGCCAACAGCGTTTGCGGACAAGGTGCGCCATGAATTTACGGGTGTCGATTACGTAGCAGACTTTCAAGTCTGGTCTGCAAAAGTAGAGGTAACGAATGCACTAAAGGGCGTAGTTACGTTTGAAAGGATTAAGCATATCGTAATTGCAAATTCGGATTATTTTAATGTTTTTAATTACTACCAATGGTTAGTCGGTGAACCCTCGACATCACTTCTTGCACCGGGACAAGTCGTTTTGACGGAGTGTCAGGCGAAAATGTATTTTGGAGATGTTCCTCTTGCCAGCATGATCGGGAAAGAAGTCGTGTATGGCGACTCCCTAACCCTGTCCGTTTCGGGTATTGTTAAGGATATCGTCCAAAGAACGGACCTTGACTTTACTGACTTCATTTCAGACGGCACACTAGAACACACCTGGCTCGGTGAAAAGTTTAGACCAAATGATTGGTCAAGCACAAATAGTAATTCTCAACTTTTTCTTAAGGTAAGTAGTGGTATTTCGAGGAAGAAGATCGAAGATCAATTGAGGTTGCTGGCGCTAGCGTATAAGCTGAACAATAAGGCTGCGGATTGGACCAACACGCCGCAATTGCAACAATTATCTGAAATTCATTTTAACACTGATGTGGGCATATTTACGGGCAGCAGGTCGGTGATGAAAAGATCTACCTTAACGGTCGTGGGTGTCATTGCCGTGATGTTGCTCGTCATCGCCGCTATCAATTTTGTAAACCTGGAAACGGCACTTGCCTCTCGTCGGGCTAAGGAGGTCGGTGTTAGAAAGGTTCTTGGAAGCTCGCGGATAAGGCTTATCCGTCAATTCTTAATGGAAAGTTTTGCGCTGACGTTTATGGCTATTGCGCTGTCATTGCTGTTGGCGATAGTTGTTATCCAAGGATTCCCCGAGTTTTTTCCACCGGGGCTGCCTGTCGATCTAAATGACCTATGGGTAATTGGTTTCCTAATTATATGCCTGTTCACGGTAGGCATTTTGGCTGGAGCATATCCTGCTTTCGTGCTTTCTGCCACACATCCCGTGATAGCTTTAAAGAATCTGTTTTCCCAGACTAGGTCGACAGCACGTTCAGCGGTGATTCGCAAAGGTCTTACTATATTTCAATTCTCAATGTCTCAGGTAATGATCGTTGCCACGTTGGTCATTGGGTTTCAGATAAGATACATGCTTAACAAGGATCTTGGATTCAACACAGATCACATTGTTAGTGTACACACACCGCGGTGGCAAAATTCGGACAAAAGAATTGCATTAAAGACTGAATTGGAACAAATCCCCGAGATCGAAATCATCAGTCTCCAAAATACACCACCAGGTTCTGCAGGATACCAATCCAGGGAATTCAGCTTTGAGAGTGAAAAGGAAATTGTAAAACAAAACGTATACGTGAAGATCGGCGATACCGCTTACCTTTCGCTCTACGACATTAAGTTGATAGCAGGAAGAAATCTGCAACCTGCGGATACGGTTAAGGAGTTTCTAATCAATGAAACCTATATGCACCAGCTTGGCTTTACGGACCCGAAGGATATTATTGGAAGGTTTATCAATCACAAACCGGTTGTAGGCGTCGTGGGTAATTTCCACAGTCGATCCATGCACAACGCCATTGATCCCATGATAATCATGCATGACAAGCGATCGGAAAGCGATATTGGTATGAAGATCAGCATAGGAAAGAACGGCGTTACTGATTTGCAACCGACCCTTGCTAAGATAGAGAACGCATGGAAAAAAATATATGGCGACGAGAATTTTAAGTATGAATTTCTTGATGATTCCGTCCGCGCCTTTTATGAAACCGAGCTGCGCACCAGTAAACTGGCCGGGGCGGCAACATTTATTGCTGTATTAATATCATGTCTCGGATTGTTCGCGTTGTCCGCCTTTACTGTCAACCAGAGAACAAAGGAGATTGGCATTAGGAAAGTACTGGGTGCAACGGTGCGCAACATAGTTCTCCTATTAACCAGAGAGTTCCTGGCGCTCGTCGCCATCGCCTTTCTCTGTTCAGTTCCTGTGGCATATTATATAGCAGATACTTGGCTCAAGGACTTTGTATATAGGATTGACTTAAGCGTGTGGATTTTCCTATTATGTGGGATGTCATCCCTGCTCGTTGCGCTCACTGTCATCAGCTTTCGCACGTTACGGGCGGCGAATGAAGACCCGGTAAAGGCATTGCGTTACGAGTGAATACTTCTCATTTGCCGATAATACTTCGCGCCCTCTGAGCCACAAAAGTTGCGTCACATTGTAAGATTGATTCTCGCTCGCTATTTTTGATTGTAGCTCAATCCCCGGCCGATGCTGAAAAACTATCTGATCACCACATTTCAATATCTTCAAAAGCACAAAACTTTCTCAGTAATTAATGTGGTTGGCCTCACCCTCGGTTTGACCGTGTCCTTTTTCGCCTTGCTCTATGTGAATTTTGAGTTGAGCTATGATTCCTATCATGATAATGCAGACCATATCTATCGGGTTGTAACCGACGTAAAATCCTCCACGGGAATTGATTACCGGGGCTCAGCCGTCCCGTTAGCCCCCGCCATTCAGGAAGCCTTTCCGGAAATAAAAGCTGCCACACGAACGGTGTTGGATTATCTCATCATTCAAAAAGAAGGTGGCGATGCTAGCGAAGAGAAAATTGCCTACGCTGATTCGAGCTTCTTTTCTGTTTTTACTTTTCCCTTCGTGAGCGGCAATCCCGACAAAGCCCTCAACGTTCCATTTAATATCGTGTTATCTGAGTCTTCTGCTAAAAAATATTTTGGTGACACTGATCCTATCGGAAAGATGTTGTTGATCAATGGAAAAGATCGCGCCTACGTTACTGGCGTTATGACGGACATCCCCCATAATTCGCATTTTCGCGTCGATATGCTAGTCTCGTTGTCCACTTTGCTTGAAGTGTGGAATCCAGACATGGCAACACGATGGATCAGCGCCAGGGCAAGTACTTATTTGCTATTACACAATAATGTAAATGTCTCTTCCTTACAGAAGCAATTTCCCTCGTTCGTAGGAAAACATTATGATCAGCATGAGTTTCAATACACACTTTTAATGGAACCATTAAAAGATGTTTACTTGTATGGGAAGCCACGGGGATCGCGATCGGGAAGTGCCATTACGGGCAACCCCGATAATATTTATATTCTTTCAGTCGTAGCGGGATTTGTGTTGCTCATCGCAGCTTTCAATTTTGTTAATCTGACGACCGCATTTTCGTTGCAAAGGGCAAAAGAAATTGGCGTAAGAAAAGTCCTGGGTGCCTCAAGGAGTCAACTCATCCTTCAATTTCTGAGCGATGCAATACTACTGAGTGTTGGTGCCTGCTTTCTTTCAATTGTGTTGGTGATTTTGTTAATGCCTGCCTTCCAACAGCTTTCCGGGAAAGAAATTGATTTCGGTATAGCAAGAAACATCAAGGATATCGGATGGTTTGTTTTGTTGGCCGTAACGATTGGATTGCTATCGGGAATTTATCCAGCCATCTTTCTATCAGGCTTCAAGCCGATCAATAGTTTGAAGGGAAAATTGATTTCGCCTTCAAAAGGTATTGGACTGAGAAGAAGTCTAGTACTATCGCAATTTTCTATTTCAATCATTCTCGTGGTGGGGACGTTGGTAGTGTTTCAGCAACTATATTTCATGCAGACGCAGGAATTGGGTTTCAAGAAAGATCATAGAATGGTAATTGATTTTCAATTCGATAACAACGTAAAAAAGCACGCCGAAACAATTAAGAATCAACTTACAAGCCTGCCTGGCGTGGCTGACGCCAGTATTTCGTCCTGCATTCCAGGCAGATCGAATCATAAGCTCGACACTGAGATCGAGAATGCGGACCACATGAATCAAGCCTCTCGCATGGATGCATACTTTGTGGATCATGATTTCTTTCATCAGTACGAGATCGAGATGATCGCAGGCCGTCCGTTTTCAAACGAGATCACGACTGACTCTACTGAAGCAATGATTGTAAATGAAGCGACCGTTAAATCACTGGGGTATCATCGCGCTGAAGAAGCAATAGGAAAGAAGTTCGCTCAGTGGGGCAGAAAAGGTTTCATCATTGGCGTCGTACGTGACTTCCATTTTCAGTCTTTTCGTGAAGAAGTTCAGCCGTTGACATTTCAAATGGGAGACATGGCAACCTTTCTTTCATTAACTGTCTCAAATGAAAATCTTGCACCGGTCATTGTTAACATCGAAAGGAAATGGAATCAGGTAGCTGGTGGAGTACCCATGACCTACTTTTTTGCGGACGAAGCCTATGATGCTCAATACGTGTCAGAGGCAAGGTTCGGAAAGTTATTTCTAAGCTTTGCCGTTCTCGCAATTGTGCTATCGTGCCTGGGTCTCGTTGGATTGTCAGCATTCAGCACCGCGCAACGCACAAAAGAAATTGGAATTCGCAAAGTACTTGGATCATCCGTCGCTGAAATCATGGGATTATTATCCAAAGATTTTCTTGTATTAATGATGGTCGCGGCGGTCATCGCCGTGCCGGTTTCCTGGTATTCGATGAATAGATGGCTGGAGGGCTTTGCTTATCGGATCAACATTTCGT
>Ga0193753_10001269_pt1 | contig 21886 bp, 16 predicted proteins | sample H1c2metaG_FD_144925 | JGI IMG/M metagenome (GOLD analysis project Ga0193753, IMG submission 144925) | Soil microbial communities from a riparian zone of the East river system, Colorado, United States - H1c2 | ecosystem: Environmental > Terrestrial > Soil > Riparian zone | place: USA: East... | reverse complement strand
CACGCGGAGCGCGCGCCAGGGCCAGCCACGGAGCCCCTCGTGCCCGCGACCTCGATGGACCAGATCGTCAACCTCGCCAAGCGGCGCGGCTTCGTGTTCCCGGCCAGCGAGATCTACGGCGGCCTGTCCTCGTGCTGGGACTACGGCCCGCTCGGCGTGGAGCTGAAGCGCAACGTGAAGGATGCGTGGTGGCGCTCCATGGTCTCCACGCGCCGCGACGTCGTGGGCCTGGACAGCGCCGTGCTGCAGCACCCGCAGGTCTGGCGCACGTCGGGTCACGTGGACAACTTCAGCGACCCGCTCGTGGACTGCCGCAAGTGCAAGGCGCGCTTCCGCGCCGACGACCTGGACAACGCGAAGTGCAGCCAGCGCCACGACGCGCCGATCAACGACGATTGCAAATCGAACTTCACCGCGCCGCGCGCCTTCAACCTGATGTTCAGCACGCACCTGGGGCCCGTCGAGGGCGAGGGCAGCCTGGCGTACCTGCGCCCCGAGACCGCGCAGGGCATCTTCACCAACTACCTCAACGTGCAGACCACCGCGCGCCTGAAGCCGCCCTTCGGCGTGGCGCAGATCGGCAAGTCCTTCCGCAACGAGATCACGCCGGGCAACTTCATCTTCCGCACGCGCGAGTTCGAGCAGATGGAGATGGAGTACTTCGTGCCGCCCGCGGAGTGGGAGAAGTGGTTCGACTACTGGCGCGAGGCGCGCTTCCGCTGGTACGTGGAGCTTGGCATCGACGCGGCCAACCTGCGCCGGCGCGACCACGAGGCCACGGAGCTGGCGCACTACAGCAACGCGACGACGGACATCGAGTACCGCTTCCCGATCGGCTGGAAGGAGCTGGAGGGCGTCGCGTCGCGCACGGACTTCGACCTCAAGCGCCACAGCGAGGCGTCGGGCCGACAGCTCGAGTACTTCGACGGGCAGACGCGCGAGCGCTTCATGCCCTGGGTCATCGAGCCGGCGGCGGGCGTGGACCGCGCGCTGCTCGCCTTCCTCGCGGATGCCTACGAGGAGCAGAACGTCGCCGGCGCGGAGTCGGCGGCTCCGGCGTCGGCCACCGCGGCCGGTGCGTTGCTGGCGGGAGCGGTGGCCAGCGCGGATGCGCCGTTCGCGGGCGCGGGCGCGGGCGCAGCATCGCTGGGCGGCGGCGGCGGGACCGGCGGCGATGCCGGCGAGAGCGGCGCGGCGGGCAAGGCCGGCAGTGCCGGCAGGAATGGTGGCGCGGCCAAGGGCGGCAAGGACGAGGACGACATTCGCACCGTGCTGCACCTGCACCCGCGCCTCGCGCCGATCAAGGTGGCCATCTTCCCGCTGGTGAAGAAGGAGGGCATGCCGGAGTTCGCGAACAAGCTCGAGGAGGAGCTGCGCGCGCGCGGCGTGTCCACCTTCTACGACCAGTCGGGCGCGATCGGCCGGCGCTACCGCCGCCAGGACGAGATCGGCACGCCGTGGTGCGTGACCGTGGACGGCGAGTCGCTCGCGGGCGGCTCCGTCACGCTGCGCGACCGCGACAGCATGCGCCAGGAGCGCGTCGCCGCGACGTCGCTGGCCGCGCTCATCGCGGGCAAGCTCGGCGCGTGAAGCCGCGGCGACAGCGGGGCGGCGGCAAGCTCGTCGTCACGGGGCAGCCGATGGCGCCGGGGCTCGCGGTGGGCACGCCGCTGTTCCACGGCGAGCTCGACGTGGACATCCCCGTGCGCTCCATCCGCGAGGAGGACGTGCCGGCCGAGCACCAGCGCCTGCGCGAGGCGATGGCGCTGGCGCGCACGCAGCTCGCGGAGGTGGAGCGCAAGATCGAGCTGCAGGTCGGCGCGAGCGACGCGCGCATCTTCTCCGTGCAGGGGCTGCTGCTGGAGGACCCGTCCTTCGGCACCGGCATCGAGGAGCGCATCACGGACGGCCTCGTCAACGCGGAGGTCGCGGTGCGCGACGAGGTCACCGCATGGAGCAGCCGGCTCGCGGGCGTCGGCGCCGGCGAGGGCCGCGACCCGGGCGCGGACCTGCGCGACGTGGGCCGCCAGCTCCTGCGCGTGCTCGTGGGCCGCAGCGTGCCGGTCACGCTGGGCGACGGCACGGAGCGCGTGGTGCTCGTCACGCGCGAGCTGCTCCCGAGCGACGCGGCGGAGCTGGACCGCGGGCGCCTCGCCGCGATCGTCACCGCGAGCGGCGGCGCGGCGAGCCACGCGGCCATCCTCGCGCGCAGCCTCGGGATCCCGGCCGTCACCGGCGTGGACGTCCTGGCGCTGCCCGCGCGCGGCGGCCACTGGATCGTGGACGGCAGCGCGGGCCTCGTGATCGTCAACCCCACGCCGGTGGACCTGGCCCAGGCCGCGCAGAAGAGCCAGGACTACCAGCAGTTCCGCAACGAGCTCATGGCGCAGGCGCGCGGCTTCGCGTGCACCGCGGACGGCGTGGCGATCGAGCTGCTGCTCAACGTGGAGAACTTCGAGGAGCTGCCCGCGGAGCTGCTCGACGACCTGCGCGGCGTGGGCCTCTACCGCACCGAGTTCCTGTTCATGCACCGTCCGTTCTTCCCCAGCGAGGAGGAGCAGTACCAGCACTACGTCGGCGCGCTGGCGCGCGTCGGCGACAGCGAGATCACCTTCCGCACGATCGACGTCGGCGGCGACAAGCCGCTCCCGTACCTCTCCGTGCCGACCGAGCCCAACCCCGTGCTCGGCTGGCGCGGCATCCGGCTCTCGCTGGAGTGGCCGGACATGTTCTACAGCCAGATGCGCGCGCTGCTGCGCGCCTCGGCGCACGGGCGCATGCGCATCCTGCTGCCGATGATCACGATGGTGGAGGAGTTCCGCCGCGCGCGCGCGATCAAGTCGGAGATCGAGACCGACCTGCGCCGGCGCGGCGTGCCCTTCGACGCGGACGTGCCGCTCGGCGCGATGGTGGAGGTGCCGGCCGCGGCGCTCGCCGCGCGCAGCCTGTCGGAGGAGGCGGACTTCCTCTCCATCGGCACCAACGACCTCTCGCAGTACGCGCTGGCCGTGGACCGCAACAACGCGCGCGTCGCGGCGCTCTACCAGCCGCTGCACCCCGGCATCCTCAACCTGGTGCGCATGGTCGTGCAGGCCGCGGACGCGACGGGCACGCCGGTCTCGCTCTGCGGCGAGATGGCGGGCGACGCGGAGGCCACGCTGCTGCTGCTCGGCATCGGGCTGCGCTCCTTCAGCATGTCGCCCTACCACCTGCCCGTCGTGAAGCGCGTCATCGGCGTGGTCTCGCTGGACGAGGCGCGCGCCGTCGCGCACGAGGTCATGGAGCTGGGCAGCACCACGGAGGTGCGCGCGACGCTGCGGCGCCACACGCTGCGCCTGGTGCCGGAGCTCGCCGCATGGCTCGCCCCGGAGCGCTGAGCGGCCCGCCGCCCGCCGGCCAGCCGCCCCGCGGCACCGTGATCCTGCTGCACGGGCTCAACCGCACGCAGCTCTCCATGGCGCCGCTCGCGTGGCGGCTGCGGCGCGCGGGCTGCCGCACCGCCAACTGGTACTACCCCAGCCGCCGGCGGCGCATCGCGGAGCACGCGGACTGGCTGCTCGCGCGGCTGCGGCGCGAGCACGCGGGGGACGAGGGGCCGTTCCACTTCGTCGGCCACAGCCTCGGCGGCATCGTCACGCGCGCGGCGCTGCAGCGCTGCGCGCCGGACGAGCTGCCGCGCACGCGCCTGGGCCGCCTCGTCATGCTGGGCCCGCCCAACCACGGCAGCGAGCTGGCGCACCAGCTCTGCGGCACGCTCGCGGGCCGCCTCGTGTACGGCGAGCACTGCTTCCGCGAGCTCGCGCAGCGCGAGCTCATGGAGGCGCTGGGCGTGCCGCCGCTGCCGTGCGGCGTCATCGCCGGCGCGCGCGGCGACGGGCGCGGCTGGAACCCCGCGCTGCCCGGCGACGACGACGGCGTCGTCACGCTGGAGGGCACGCACTGCCCCGGCGAGGCGGACCACCTCGTGCTGCGCGCGGTGCACACCGTGCTGCCGTGGAAGCGCGAGGTCGCGCGGCAGGTGCTCGCCTTCCTCGCCACCGGCCGCTTCGCTACGATGCCCGCGGACGCCGCGCCGCACGCATCGCAGCCCTGAAGGCGCAGCATGCGCAGGACGCGCGCAACACCCTGCCGCCCCGGAGACCCGTCGATGAGCCGCCCGCTGTCGCTGCTGTGCCGCACCGCGCTCCTGTCCGCGCTGCTCTCGTGCTCCTCGACGCACGAGGCGGAGCACCCGCGGCCCACGACGCTGCGCGAGGAGGCCCCGCGCTGGGTCTTCGACGCGTCCACCGGCTGGGACGAGCAGGCGCAGCCCTTCGTGTACTACGCGACGGGCCACGCGACGATCCACCGGAACCTCGACCTCGCCGAGGAGAACGCGAAGGCCGACGCGCTGGCCGACGTGCAGTCCTTCCTGCAGACCACGATCGAGCGCCTCAACGAGGGCTGGGCCAGCGAGGCCGGCGACCTGCTCGACAAGGGCGCGCTGACCTCCTACATCAACGACGAGCAGTTCACGCGCGAGGTCATCTCGGGCTCGCTGTCCGGCGCGCGCGTCATCGGCAAGTGGAACGACGACGAGAACTACTGGGTGTGGGTCAAGTACAACGCCGAGGACGCCTTCCTCGGGAATTACAGCAAGGGCGTCGCGAGCCGGCTCAAGGAGCAGACGCGCGAGCTGACCACCGCGGACCGCGAGCGGATGCGCAAGGAGCTCGAGCGCGTCGTGCAGGAGCGGAACGAGCAGCCGTGACCCGGCCGCCGTCCGCGAGCCGCGCGCGCTCGCCGGCGCCGCATGCCGCGTCCGCGGGCCGCGGGAGTCTCCCGGCGCTGCTGCGGGCATCCGCGAGCCGAGCGGGCCTCCCGGCGCTGCTCGGGGCGATCCTGATGTCGCTCGCGGCGTGCGCCGCCTGCCCGCCGGGGTGGGTGGAGCGCCCGCCGCAGGCCGCCGACGCGCTGTACGCGAGCGGCACCTGCGGCGACGTCTTCGTGGAGGCCGACGCGCGCAACATCGCGCTGACCCGCGCCGCGCGCCGGCTCGCCGACGAACTGGGGCTGAACGTCGAGCCGCGCCTCTCGGTCATCTTCGCGGACGGGCGGCTGTTCGTGGAGGCGCTGACGCCGGCCGGTCCGACCTCGGCCCTCGACGGCCTGCAGCTCGTCGCGGAGGCGGTGTGCCGGCGCACGACCTGCGTGCTCGTGCGGCTGCCGCGCGGCGGCTGATGCGGCCCGGCGCGCGCAGCATCCGCGGCGCGATGGGCGCCTACGCGCTGGCGGGCTTCCTCGCCATGGTCCTGCTCGCGCTCGTGCTGTGGATCGGCGGGCCCGCGCCCGCGCGCAGCCTCGTGCTGCTGCCCGACAGCTCGCCGTGGATCTCCGCCACGCTGGACGACGGCCGCAACCTGCGCACGCTGCGGCGCGGCGACCGCGTCGAGGCGCCGCCCGCGAGCTACCGCGTGACGCTCTTCGACGCGCAGGGTGGCCACGAGGAGCGCACGCTGGAGGTGGCCGGCCCGCTCACCACGCTGTGATGCGCTGGCACGCCGTCGCGCTCACCACGCCGTGACGCGCTCGCACGCCGTCGCGCTCAGCACGCCGTGACTCGCGCTGGCACGCCGTCGCGCTCCGCATGCTGGGCGCGCGCCGGCATGCCGTCAGTGCGGCGGGCGGGCGCGCTCCGAGAGCGTGACGAGGACGGGCTGCTCCTTGTCGGCGACCACCGTCGCGTGTGCGTGGCCCTCGAATTGCAGCGCTTCCCACAGGTTGCCGGGCGTGGCGACGACCTCGTACTCGCCGGGCGGCAGCGCGGTCATGCGGAAGGCGCCCTCGGCATCGGTCACGGCCTGCTGCTGGTGGTTCGCGGAACTCACGCTGAGGCGCACCGCCGCCCGCGGCCGCCCGTCGGGTCCCATCACGTTGCCGAAGAGCGTGCCGCCGCGCGGCAGCTCCAACGTGCCGACGTCGGTGTCCGCCTCGTCCGCGACGCGCACGTCGCGCACGTGCAGCGGCGGCGCGCCCTCCGGCCGGGCGGAGAGCGTGTAATCGCCCGGCGGCACGTGCTCGAGACGGAAGCGGCCGTCCGCGCCGGCCGCCACCACGAGATCGTGCGCCGGGGGCGTCGGGAAGGTGGACTCCAGCGAGAGCGACGGGTCGTAGTCGCTGTCGCGCAGCTCGACGCGCGCGCCGGCAGGCGCCGGCAGGAGGCGCCCGGACACGCTCCCGCCGCGCAGCAGGTCGACGATGAGGTCGGCGCGCGGCACGTCGGCCCCGAGGATGACGTCGGAGCTGGTCGTGACCGCGAAGCCCCCCGCGTGCACCTCGAAGCGGTAGCTGCCGGGGCGCAGCCCCTCGAAGACGAAGGCCCCGCGCGGCTGGGTGCCGTGGAAGGGCCGCAGCAGCTCCCCGCCGCCCAGCATGCCGGCGCCGCTGCGGCTGTCGGGCCGCGCGCGCACGCTGAAGTCCTCGGGCAGCGGCCCGCTGCAGCGGAGCTGGCCGGCCACCGAGAGCGAGGGCAGCACGCGGATGACGTGCTCCACACCGTCGGCGGGCAGCGAGAGCGGGCGGTCCAGGTACACGTGCGGCGACTGCAGCTCCACGTCGTAGCTGCCGGAGGCGAGACCCGGCACGCTGAAGCGCCCGTCGTCGCCGGTGGCCGACGTGAGCAGCCGGTACGTGTTCTGCGCGCGCTGGCGCTGCGAGACGCGCACCGTGATGCCGGCCACCGGCTGCTCGCGGTCGTCCAGGACCAGGCCGAGCATGGAGCCGTCCGCGCGCTCGAGGGCGAAGTCCTGGCGCCAGCGGCCGTCCGCGGTGCCGAGCACGAGGGACAGCACGATGGTCACCGGCGCGAAGCCTTCCGCGCTCGCATCGAACTGGTACTGCCGCAGCGCGAGGTGCTCGAGCGTGTAGTGGCCCTCCGCGTCCGTCCGGGCGGAGCGCACCGGCGCGGGCGCCGCGCCGCGCTGCTCGCGCTGGAGGTCCAGCAGCTTGATCTCGGCGCCCTCGATCGGCGCGCCCCCGGGGCCGCTCACGGTGCCCAGCAGAAGCAGCCCGTCCTCGAGCAGGATGTCGCCGAGGTCGCGCGACTCGCCCGCGCCCACGACGAAGGTCTCGCGCACCAGCGGGGCGCGGTCGGGGTGCTCCACCTCGATGCCCAGCTCCGTGCCGCCGGGCAGCGGCGAGAGATCGAAGCGCCCGTCCGCGCCGGAGTTCACGGCGATGGAGAGGTCCTTGCGCGTGCGGTAGGGCTGGCCGGGCCCGCTGAGGAAGGGCGTGACGTGCGCGCCGCCGATCGGCGCACCCGTCCGATCGATCACGCGGCCGGTCGCGTGCGCCGGCGCGGGGCCGGCGGCGGCCAGCGGCTGCGGCGTGGAGGAGGCGCCCTCCGCGGCGCCGAGCTCGCGCTCGGGCAGCGCGCCGGCGTCGCCGGCGAAATGCGGGGCCTCGTCTGTCGCGGGCGGCGCCTGCAGCGCGGCGCCGGGCCCGGCCGGGCGGCTGCCGACCTCGGGGCGCAGCAGCCACCAGGCGCCGCCGAGCAGCGCGAGCGCCAGCGCTCCGACCGCGAACAGGAGTGAGGTGCGCGAGGTCACCCGCGCAGTCTAAGCACTCGCGTCGGCTCCCGCACGGCGTCGCACGAAGGAGTTCCACGTGTAGTAGGACTCCGCGCGCTCGCGGCTGATCGCCTTGCCGAGGCACCGGTCGCGCTCGCAGCGCCGCCGGCCCTCGTCGTCCAGCACCAGGACCTGCAGCTCGCGATCCAGGATCGCACGCCATTCGTCGTACGTCAGCGTGATCCCAACTTCATGTCCCATGAGTCTCCTTATCGGTCGCGGGATTCTCTTCCTTCACTCATTTCCGCAGCGCCGGGCGGAGGCCCGGCCCTCGATCCCCGGCGGCGGCGCCGTCGGCCGGGGCGCGGCCGGCGAGCTTTGGCTGCACCTCGCCGCCGGGGCCGGCCGATACGCGGGGACAACCTCGCGCGCCACGCCGTCGCCGGCGCGGCGCCACGTGGCGGCGGCCCTCCGCAACTCGTCCTCGTCTCTTCGCGGAGCCGACACCATGCGCCTCACTCACCCCGTCCTCCGCCTCCGCACCCGCCACGCTCTGGGGCTGCTGCACGCCTGCCTGCTGATCACCTCCCTTCCGGGTTGTCTCGGCGTGGCCGGCACCGCGCCGTTACATGTCGGCGCGGAGCCGTCCGTGTCCCTCGCCGGACCCGCATGTCCGTCCACGCCGCGCGCCACTGCCGGCAGCACGATCGACGCCCGCGCCACGACCCGGTCCGTCGCGCCGCACGAGTCTCGGATCGCGGCAGCGTCCGGCGCCTGCGACGGGACCGAGGTCGCGGCCGGTCCGTGCGCCGCGGACAGCTCCACCGTGGTGACAGCCGGCGGCGCGGACGGATCCGGTCCCGCCGACGAGCCGGGCGCGGATCAGCCGAGCGCGGATCAGCCCGGCACCGACGAGCCGAGCGCCGATCAGCCCGGCACCGACGAGCCGAGCGCTGATCAGCCCGCCACCGACGCGCCGGGCGCGGACCAGCCGAGCCCCGAGGGTCTGGCGGCTCTGCAGCGCCTGACGGCCGGGGCCGAGGCGCTCGCCCGCGGGGACGCCGCCGAGGCGCTGCTCCTGCTGGAGTCCTCGCCGGGCGCCACGCCCGCCGAGGCCGACCGGCACTTCCTGCTCGGCGTCGCGCTGCTGCAGCTGGAGCGCCTGCCCGAGGCGCTGGCCGAGCTGCGCGTCTCGGCCGAGCTGCAGCCCGGCGACATCTCCACGCACTGCGTGCTGGCGCGCGTGCTGCGCGCCCTGGGCGACCTCGGAGGCGCCGTGGACGCGCTGCGCTTCGCCGTCGCGCTGGATCCCGCCGACGCGCACCTGCACACGCTGCTCGGCCACCTGCTGCTCGAGCAGGACGACGCCGGCGCCGCCTTCGACGAGCTGCTGGCCGCCGTGGAGCTCGATCCGGCGGAGGTCGACGCGCACCGCGGGCTGGCGCTGGTCTTCGCGAGCAGCGGCGATCCGGCGCACGCCGAGCTCGCCTGGCGGCAGGCGATCGCGCTCTCGCCCGACGTGGCGATGCTGCACGCGGGCCTCGCGTCCGCGCTGCGGGCGCAGGGCCAGCCGGCCGCCGCGCTGGTGGAGTCCACGCGCGCGCTGGAGCTCGAGCCGGGCAACGCGGTGCACGCGGCCAACGTGGCCTCCACGCTCGCTCTCGTCGGGCAGCTCGATGCCTCGCGGGCGGCCTTCCGGTCGGCGCTGCTCATCGGCCTGCCGGCGGGGGAGCAGCGCGCGCTCGTGCACGCCAACTTCGGCGACCTGCTGGAGCGCATGGGCGATCCCGACGGCGCCGGCGAGCAGTACGAGGCCGCGCTCGCGGAGGCTCCCGAGCTCGCCTCGGCGCGCGAGGCGCTGGGCATGCTGCTGCTCGACAGCGGCGATGACGAGGGTGCGCGGCAGCAGCTCGGCCGCGCGCTCGCCGACGGCGGGCTGATGCCGGAGTCCCTCATGCACCTGGCGCTGCTCGACGAGGCCGCGGGCGACGGCGAGCAGGCGCGCCGCTGCGCGCAGCTCCTCGCCGCCGGCGACAGCGGCAGCCCCGACGTCGCGTTCCGCCACGCGCAGCTGCTCGTCTTCTCGGCCGACGCGGGCATCCGCGACCTCGACGCCGCCATCGGCATCCTGCGCGACCTGCTGGCGCTCACCGGCGACACGACGGGCGCCGTGTGGAACCTGCTCGGCGAGGCGCTGGCGCGGCAGGGTTCCTTCGCGGGCGCGGTCGAGGCCGCGAGCCGCGCGGTGGAACTCGCCGGCCCGGACCATCCCGCCTCCGCGCGCTACCTCTCGCTGCGCGAGGAGTGTCTCGCGGGCCTCGCGGGCCGCTGACGTCCCGCTGCTAGGATGCGCGCCATGTCCGCGCCGCGCGTCGTCCAGTTCCTCGGGTTGGTCGTCGTGACCGTGGTGATGGTCGCCTCGTACCTCGAGTCGAGCATGCTGCTGCAGTTCGGCGGGCTCGCGCTGGGCGCGGCGATCTTCCTCATCGGCCGCGGCATGGAGAGGCGCGCGCCGTCCTGAGCGCGCTGTCCGGGGCTCAGGCCCGCGGGTGGCTGCGCTCGTAGACGTCCTTGAGCCGGCCGATCGAGACGTGCGTGTAGATCTGCGTCGTCGACAGGCTCTCGTGGCCGAGCAGCTCCTGCACCGTGCGCAGGTCGGCGCCGCGGTCCAGCAGGTGCGTCGCGAAGGAGTGGCGCAGCGTGTGCGGGCTCGTGTCGGCGGGCAGGCCGGCGGCCAGCGCGTGCTGTTTCACGAGCCGCGCGATGCTGCGCGTCGTGAGGCGCCCGCCGTCGCGGGCGTTGACGAACAGCGCCTGCTCGCCCGCGCGACGGCGCTCCGCGAGCAGGCGCTCGCGCGCCGGCAGCCACGCGGCGAGCGCCGCGCGCGACGGCCCGCCGAGCAGCCCCAGCCGCTCCTTGCGGCCCTTGCCCAGCAGCCTCAGGCTGCCTCCGGCCAGATCCAGCGCGTCGAGGTCCAGCCGCGAGCACTCCTCCACGCGCATGCCGCTGGAATAGAGCGCTTCCAGGATCGCGCGGTCGCGCACGGCGGCCGGCTCCTCGCCGGCGGGCGCCGCGAGCAGCGCGGCGACGGCGGCCTCGTCGAGCACGCGCGGCAGCGGCGCCTGGCGGCGCGGCGCGCGCAGCGGCAGCGTCGGATCCTGGCGCGCGCGGCCGGTGCTCGCGAGCCAGCCGAAGAAGCCGCGCAGCGCCGCCTGCTTGCGCGCCAGCGTGGCGCGGCTCGGCGCGGGCAGGCTCGCGAGCCACTCGCGCAGCAGCAGCGTGTCGATGGCGCGCGCATCCGCCACGCCGTGCTCCGCCGCGAAGTCCAGCAGCGCCGAGACGTCGCCGCGGTAGGCGCGCAGCGTGTGCGCGCTGGCCGTGCGCACGGTGGAGAGGCCGTCGAGCCACGCATCGAGCATGCAGGCAGGATTCCCTGCGCGGGGCCCGCGCTCAAGTCCCGGCTCGCGGTGGCATACACTCCGCCGCGTGTCGCAGCCCCTCGTGCTGGAAGTGCCTCCCGGGTCCTCGCCGCGCGCCGGCATCGCGGAGCTCGCGGCGGCGGTGGAGACCGAACGCTGGCCGCTGCTCCTCGACAGCGGCGCCACGCCCTCGGACCTCGCGGCCTGGCACCTGCTGCTCTTCGACCCGGTCGAGCGCCTCCAGCACCGCGTGCGCGCCGGCGCCCACGGCTTCCGCGAGCTGGCCGCGGCGCTGCAACGCCACTGGCCGCGGGAGAGTGATCGCATGCCGGGCGGGGCGAGCGCGCTGCCCGCGTTCCGCGGCGGCGCGGCGGGCTGGTTCGGGTACGAGCTGGCGCGCGAGCTGGAGCGCGTCCCGGAGCTCGCCGCCGTCGACGCGGACGTGCCGGACCTGTGCGCGGGCCTCTATCCCTTCGCGCTGGCCGAGGAGCTGGGCACCGGCCGCCGGCTGATCGTGGGGCGCGGGAGCGCGGCGGACGCGGCGCGCTTCCTCGCCTCCGTGGAGGAGCTTGCGCGCCGCGCGCGGCCGCTGTCGCCGCTGCAGCCGGCGCCGCCCGGACGGCGCCTCGCGCTGGAAAGCACCTTCAGCCGGCAGGCCTACGTCGCCGCGGTGGCGGCGGTCCGCGAGCGCATCCTGGACGGAGACGTCTACCAGGTGAACCTGTGCCAGCGGCTCGCGGCGCCCTTTGACGGGGATCCTGCCGCGCTGCAGCTCGCGTGGCGGGAGCGCTTCCCGGCGCCCTTCGGCGCGCTGCTGCGCGTGCCGGGGACCACCCTGCTGTCCAGCTCGCCGGAGCTGTTCCTGCGCAAGCGGGGCGCGCGCGTCGAGAGCCGGCCGATCAAGGGCACGGCGGCGCGGCACGCGGATCCCGCCGCGGATGCCGCCGCGCGCGCGGCCCTGGAGGCTTCGGACAAGGAGCGCGCGGAGCTCGCCATGATCGTGGACGTCGTGCGCAACGACCTCGGGCGCACGGCGGTCATCGGCAGCGTCGCGGTGGAAGGGGAGTTCCGCACCGACGCGTGGGCCAACCTCTACCACCGCGTGGCGACGGTCTCGTCGCTCGTCGACCCGGGGACCTCGGCGCTGGACGTGCTGGAGGCGGCCTTCCCGCCCGCCTCGGTGACCGGCGCGCCCAAGCTCGCCGCGCAGGCGGTCATCGAGCGGCTCGAGCCGGTGCGCCGGCACGTGTACACCGGCGCGATCGGCTGGATCGGCGCGGACGGCGACATGGACCTCTCGGTCGCCATCCGCATCGCGACGCTGACCGGCGGCCGGCTGCTCGGCAGCTTCGGCGGCGGCATCACGCTGGCATCCGACCCTGCCGCGGAGTACGACGAGACGCTGCACAAGGCCCGCGCCCTGTGCGACGTGCTGGGAGCGCGCGGGCCGTTCACCGGGGCGCTTCCATGATCTTTCCGCTGGGCTGGATCGACGGCGACATCAGGCCCGTCGCCGCGCTGACCGTGTCCGCGCTCGACCGCACGCTGCTCTACGGGTTGGGCGCCTTCGAGACGGTGCGCCTGCACGGCGGGCGGCCGTTCCTCTTCGACCGGCACCTGGCTCGCCTGCGCCGCTCGCTGGCGTCCGTGGGCCTCGCCGCGCCGGACGCGCTCGCGCGCCTCCCGGCCGGCGTGCCCGCGCTGGCCGCCGCCGCCGAGGCGCCCTCCGCGCTGTGCCGCGTCACGGTCACGGCCGGCGCGGCCGCGGCCGACGGCGCCGTGCCGGGCACGGGCATGCGCGTCATCGTCCAGCTGCGCTCGGTGCCGGCGCCGTCGCGCGGGCCGGTGGCCGTCGGCGTGGCGCCCTTCGCGCACGACAGCCGCTCGCCGCTCGCGGGCGTGAAGTCCACCAGCTACCTCAGCCACTACCTCCAGCGCGACGAGGCCGAGTCCGCCGGCCGGCTCGACGACCTCATGGTGGACACGGACGGGAACGTGACCGAGGGCACGGTGTCCAATGCCTTCGCGGTGCGCGGTGGCGAGCTGCTCACGCCGCCCGTGAGCGCGGGCATCCTGCCGGGCGTGACGCGCGGCGTCGTGCTCGAGCTCGCCGCGGAGCTCGGCATCCCGGTGCGCGAGACGCCGCTGCCGGTCGAGGCCCTGGCCCGCGTGGAGGAGTTCTTCCTGACCGGCGCGGGCAAGTGCCTCGTCGGCGTGGACGAGGTGGCCGGCCATCGCCTGCCCGTCGAGAGGCCGGTGACGCGCCGCCTGCGCGCCGCGCTCATCGCGCGCATCGCGGCGACGTGCGGCGTGTCCGAGGCGAGCATCTGCATCTGATCGTCGCTCCGCCGGGCGCGCGGCGGCGCGTTGCGCCGGTCTCGCGACGGGCCTTAGGATGCGCGGGATTCCGGAGTCAGCCAGCATGAGCCCGCGCGCCCCTCGATCCTCGCCACGCAGCGCGTGGCTCGTGCTGGTCCTCGCGCTGGCCGCCCCGGCGGCCGTCGCGCAGAGCGGCGGCACGGCGGGCGGCGCCGGCGGTGCGGGCGGCGCGGCCGCGCCCGCGGCGGACGAGGCCGCGGAAGCCGCCGGCATGAGCGTCGTCGCGACCATCGACGACGCGGTGGACCAGCACGACCCCGTGAAGATCAAGCCGGTCTTCGAGACGCTGGACACCACCTGGCCGCGGCTTTCGCAGAAGACCATCAAGCGCGTCGAGAAATCGATCGGCGCGATGTTCGCCAAGCTCAAGCCGCGCGAGTCGCGCGACGTCGACACGCTGGGCGACGACGCGCGCAACGGACGCTTCAAGCCCGAGGACGAGCCGGACGGGAAGTCCGACAACCAGAAGGCGGACGTGCTGGACTGCTACCACTCCGCGATCGGCCTGCTGTACGACAAGCCGGACGGCCCGTCCGTGCTGCTGCCCGTGCTCAAGCTGCCGCACGTGAAGACCTGGCCCGAGGTGCAGGTGCTGGTCCTCGAGGGCCTGGGGTACCGCGAGGATCCCGCGCTGGCCAAGGAGTTCGAGGCGTACCTGCGCCACGAGAGCACGCTCGTGGCGTGCGCGGCCGCGGAAGCGCTCGGTCACCTGCGCGACCAGCCGCAGGACGTGCGTCGCCGCGCGGCGGGCGCCGTGGTCGACGCCTTCTGCGCCGCGGAGAAGGCGTCCGAGAAGGAAGCGGGCAAGGTGGGCGAGGACGACGAGCACCCGGCGCGCCGCTACCTCTCGTCCATCACCGTGTCCTTCCGCGAGGCGCTCACCGCGCTCACGCAGCAGACCCTGGCCAAGCCGTCGGAGTGGCGCGCGTGGTTCGATGCGCACGGCAAGGACGCGAGCTGGTGAGGCTGGCTCTCCCGTGACCGACGGCGACGATCAGCCCGGCGGCGCGACGAGCGGCGCACCGGCCGGCGCTGCCGGCGCCGCGGGCGCCAGCGCATCGGAGGGGGCGGCCCGCGTTCCGGCGCCGACCGAGTCCGGCCGCCACCCGCTCGCGGCGGTCGGGGGCGAGCTGGTGGCGCTCTCGTCCGAGGCGCGGCTGGCCACGGCGCTGCTGCTGCAGGCCCAGGCGCTGGAGGGCATGCGCCAGGCGCACGGCGACCTGCAGCGCCGCCTCGACGACGGCGCGCGCGACGGCAGCGGCGCGCGCCGCACGGTGGACGAGCTGCAGGCCGCGCTGCGCGAGGTCCAGGAAGGGCAACGCGCGGCGCTCGGCCAGCTCGCGCGCGCGCGCCGTCGCGCGAGCCGGCGCGCGGCGCTGCTCGCGGGAGCCCTCATCGTGGCCACGCTGGGACTCGCGTGGGTCGTGCAGTCCTCGCGCGAGCAGCTCGGCCGCGAGATCGAGAGCGTGCGCGCCGCTGCCGGCGCCCCGGCTGCCGCGGCTGCCGCGGACGGCGGGGGCACGGAGGCGCTGCTGCGCGAGGAGCTGCGGCGCGCCGGGGCCGAGCGCGACGACGCGCGCGCCGAGCTGGCCCGCAGGTCGGAAGCGCTCACCGCGCTGCACGCGGAGCTGGCCGGCAGGTCGGAGCTCGTCGTCGCGGCGCAGGCGGAGTTGGCCTCCGCGCAAAGGAAGCAGGACGACCTGCAGCAGCAGCTCGTCAAGACGCGCGACGACCGCAACCGGCAGATCGGCGAGGCAGGCCGCCTGCGCGAACAGGTCGCCGACCGCGACCGGCAGCTCACGCAGTTCGCCGAGACGATGAACGGACTGCGCGCGGACCTCGACGCGCGCAAGGCGGCGCCGGCCGGGCGCATCGTGACGGCGACCGGCGAGCCGGGGGCGCTGCCGGTGCGCGTGACCGCGGCGCTGCACGGCAGCGGCGCGGAGAGCGCCTCCGTGCTCGAGTCCGGCCCGGTCGCGGACGGCGCGCTGACCGACGTGCTGGTCCTGTTCGCCGGTGCACCCGGCGGGTCCTCGCGCGTGGTGCGCGCCGGCAGGGCCAGCCTGCTCGTCGAGCAGGGGCGCGCACTGCTGCGCCTGGAGCACGTCGTCTCGCCGCAGGGTGGCCAGCCCGCCGCGAGCGAGGACATCGTGCTGCCCGCGCTGCAGGCGGACGCCTGGCGCGCGCTCGGGCTGGCCGTCCCCGCGGGCTTCGTGCCGATCCCGGCGATCGCGGCCGCGCTCGGCGAGCTGCTCGGGCCGCACGGCTACCGCGTCGTGCACCTCGACAGCTTCGACGGGGTGTCGCTCGGCGGGCTGGAGCTGCGCCAGGAGGACAGCCGCGGGGAGCTGCTGCGCACGCTCACGGCGGCGCGCGCCGAGGTGCTCCCCGTCGGGCCGGAGCTGGCGCTGCAGGACGGCTCCATCCGCGTGGGCGACGATGTGCGGCCCTTCTTTCGTGGCGAGTGCCGGGTGCCGCTCCCCGGCGCCGACTTCGGCGCGTGGCTGGCCTCCGTGACGGCGGAGGAGCGGTGAGCGCCGCGGCCGCCCTGGAGGACTTCCTCGCGCAGAGCCGCGGGCTGGTCGAGCCGGCGCTGGACGGCTGGCTGCCCACCGAGGCGCAGGCCGGGCCGCTCGCGGCCGCGATGCGGCACATCGCGTGCGCCGGCGGCAAGCGCCTGCGCCCGGCGCTCGTGCTGCTCGGCAACCGGCACGTCGGCGGCAGGCCCGAGCAGGCGCTCGGCGCGGCCGTCGCGGTGGAGCTGGTCCACGCCTACTCGCTCGTGCACGACGACCTGCCGTGCATGGACGACGCGCAGCTCCGCCGCGGCCGTCCCTGCGTCCACGTGCTGTGGGGCGAGGGAATGGCCGTGCTGGCAGGAGACGGGCTGCTCACGCTGGCCTTCGAGGTGCTGGCGGCGCACACGCCGCGCGAGTGCCCCGTGGGCACGATGGTGGCCGCTCTGGGCGAGGCCGCAGGCTGGGCGGGCATGGTGGGCGGGCAGGTCGAGGACCTCGCCGCGGAAGGCCAGGCGCCGGAGCTGGAGCGCGTGCGCCGCATCCACCTCGGCAAGACGGCCGCCATGATGGGGGTGTCCCTGCGCCTCGGCGCGCTGTCGGGCGGCGCCTCGGCCGCGGACGCGAAGGCGCTGGCAGGCGTCGGCCGCGACTTCGGGCTGGCCTTCCAGATCGTGGACGACCTGCTGGACGTGCAGGGGACCACGGCGGAGCTGGGCAAGGCGGCCGGCGCGGACGCCGAGCGCGCGAAGATGACCTGGCCGGCGGTGGCGGGCGTCGAGCGGAGCTGGCGCGATGCCCGGCAGCTGGTGGCCGGCGCGCTGGCCGGCGCTCCGCCCGGCGCCTGCGGTCCGCTGCTGGAGGCGCTCGGCGCGACCATCGTGCCGCGCCGCTCCTGAGCAGCAAGGGCCCCGCGCCCGCGCTCGGGCCGCGCTCGGACCTCGCTCGGACCTTGCTCGGACCTTGTTGCCCGGCGCGAAGACTCCCGCGGGCGACGGGCCTTGCCATCAGGTACCGTGATGGCCGTCCCCACGCGCCCGGAGCTGCGCCCCGCCAGCATGTCTCTCTTCGACAAGGTCGACCTTCCCGAGGACCTGCGCCGCCTGCCCGTCGAGGACCTCCCGGCTCTCGCCGGCGAGATGCGCGCGGAACTCATCGACGCGATCAGCCAGACCGGCGGCCACCTCGGCTCGGGCCTCGGCGTGCTCGAGCTCACGATCGCGCTGCACTACGTGCACGACTTCCGCAAGGACCGCCTGGTCTTCGATGTCGGCCACCAGTGCTACCCGCACAAGCTGCTCACCGGCAGGAAGCGGCGCATCCGCACGATGCGCCAGACCGACGGCCTGTGCGGCTTCCCGCATCCCGACGAGAGCGACTACGACCTGTTCCACACGGGCCACGCGGGCACGTCCATCTCGCTGGGCCTCGGGCTCGCGGTGGCGGACAAGCTCGGCGGCCACCCGGACCGCCGCACGGTGGTCGTCATCGGGGACGCCGGCTACGGCGCGGGCGTCGCCTTCGAGGCGATGAACCACGCGGCCGAGGCGGGCGTGAACCTGCTCGTGATCCTCAACGACAACGAGATGTCCATCTCGCCGACGGTGGGCGCGATGTCGCGTTACTTCACGCGCGTCCGCACCGGCCCGCTGGTGACCGGCGCCAAGAAGGAGCTCGCGGAGCTCATCCGCCACATCCCGGTGATCGGCGGGAAGGTGGACCGCTCCATCCGCGAGAGCCTCACCGTGCTGAAGTCGATGCTCGTGCCCGGGCACGTGTTCGAGGAGTTCGGCTTCGCCTACTTCGGCCCGATGGACGGGCACGACCTGCCGCGGCTCGTGCACACGCTGCAGGATCTCAAGCAGCGTCCCGGGCTCACCTTCCTGCACCTCGTGACGCGCAAGGGCGCCGGCTGCGAGGCGGCGGCCGGTGATCCGCAGCGGCTGCACGGCATCAAGGCGAAGGAGAAGCCGGCTCCCGAGGGAGAGGCCGCGCCGCCCGCCGGAGCGGCGAAGCCCAAGCGGCCCACGTACACGGACGTGTTCGCGGAGGCCGTGCTGCGCCGCGCGCAGACCGACCCGCGCATCATCGGCGTGACGGCGGCGATGCCGGACGGCACCGGCCTCAAGAAGCTGGCCGAGGTGTTCCCGGAGCGCTGCTTCGACGTCGGCATCTGCGAGCAGCACGCGGTGGCCTTCGGCGGCGGCCTGTCCAAGGGCGACCTGCTCCCGGTGGTGGCCATCTACTCCACCTTCCTGCAGCGCGGCTACGACGAGCTGTTCCAGGAGCTGCTCATCCAGAATGCGCCGGTCGTGCTCGCGCTCGACCGCGCCGGCCTCGTGGAGGACGGCGCGACGCACCACGGCCTGTTCGACATCGCGTACCTGCGCACGCTGCCCAACGTGGTGCTCATGGCGCCCGCGAACGCGGAGGAGCTGGCTGCGATGCTGGCGATGGCCTTCGAGGCCCGCTCGCCGGTGGCCATCCGCTACCCGCGCGACGCCGCGCCGGCCGCCGACGGGCCGGTCGCGCCGGTGGAGCTGGGGCGCGCGGTCAAGCTGCGGGAGGGCTCCGACGTCGTGCTCGCCGCGTACGGCACGATGGTCCCGCTCGCGCTGTCCGCGGCGAAGCTGCTGGCGGCATCCGGCGTGGATGCCACGGTCATCAACGCGCGCTTCGCCAAGCCGGTGGACTCCGGCACGATCGGCGCCTCGCTCGAGCATGCGCGGCTGCTGGTCACGCTGGAGGAGCACGCGGTCAGCGGAGGCTTCGGCTCCGCGGTGCTCGAGGCGCTGGCGCAGCGCGACGGCGTGGTGCCGCACACGCTCATGATCGGCGTCCCGGACCGGTTCATCGTCCACGGGGCGCGCGAGAACCTCCTGGCGCAGCTCGGCTTCACGGCGCAGGGCATCGCGGACCGGGTCCTCCGGGCCCTGCACGTGGACGCCATGGAGCCCGTCGGAGGGCGCTGAGCCCTGCACGCCGGCGCTGGCGCGGAGCGCGTCCGGCGCATGACCTTTCCCGCCCGGAGCGGACGCGGAATTTCCCCTCGCGCTGCGACGTGTCAGTGGCATCTGGGGGTTCCCGTCCGTGTCCTTTCCCGACCCCGGCAAATCTGACGCGCCGTCCCCGCCGCGATGCGCTCAATGCGCACGGGCCCGCGCGCCGAAGTCTCTGCCTGCCAAACCCATCGGATAGACTCCGTCCCATGTTGAAGCTGACCTCATGGTTCCTTCTGGCGCTGAGCGCGTGGTGCGTTCCGGCCCTCCAGGCGCAGACCCCCGGCGCCTACCCGCACCTGGTGCTGACGGACGGCGAGGGCCTCTCGGTCCCGGGCTCCGGCGGCCCCTTCGACAACTCGGGCGTCTTCCCGGCCTTCTCGGGCCTCTCCTTCAAGGCACAGGTCTCCTACGCCTCCGCGGGCCAGTCCAACACCAATGTCCTTTGGGCCCTGCTGGTGTCGGTGACGAAGACCCCCTTCCCGACCAACATCACGCCGCCGCCGCTGCTCACCCTGCCGCCCTTCCTGCTCATGCTGCCCTCGCCCCTGAACCTGAACGGCGCCGGCTTCGGCGAGCTGCCCCTGTTCATCCCGGCGGGCGTCTACGCGGCGCAGACCTACGTGCAGGGGCTGGTCTTCGACTCGACCTCGACGCCGACCATGCGCCTCACGAACGGCCTCACCGTCACGGTGCAGGTGCCGGAGTTCTCGGTGGGCCTCGCCTTCGTGCGCAGCAAGCCGGCCGGCGGTGACGGGCAGCTCCACGACGTCGGCCGCATCGACATCGACGGCGCGACTCTCAAGACGCTCAAGCCCATCGGCACGATGGCTCCGCCCGTGGCGACGCCGGATCCCGCGCCGATCCCCGACGCCTACCGCTTCCTGCCGATCCTCCCCAACTGTGGCGACGAGCCGGTCAACCCGCTCGCGCGGCCGGTCACGCGCATCACGGGCGCCGTCTCGACGACGGCTGCCATCATCCCGGTGACGGACACGGCGGGCTTCCCGTCGCGCGGCAAGCTGATGATCGCGGTCAGCACCGCCAAGAACCCGTGGGCCAAGGCGAACATCACGGACGACCCGCCTCCCGTCGAGGTCGTGGCGTACGACGGCACCACGCCCACGAGCTTCCTCAACTGCCAGCGCATGCGGCTCGGGTCCAAGGGCTCCTCGCTGGCGCTCGGCTTCAACCACGTGGACGGCGAGCTCGTGCTCGGATACTTCACGATGGCTACGAGCTCGGCGGCCAGGCTGCGGACGCGCGTGAGCCTGGACGCGGACAACCGCGACATGCCGCACGTGGTGATCCCGGCCTTCACCCTTGTCACGGGCGGAGAGGGCGGCGGCAGCGTCACGCTCGATCTCGACCTCTATCTGTACGAGACGATCAACAACAAGACCCAGGGCTTCATCCTCTTCGACCGCAAGACGCGCACGTGGCGGGCCATCCCGGGGACGGAGCGCAACGAGCTGCAGGGCCGCTGGGATCCGATGGTGGCCCTCGCCCCCGATGGCCGCAGCATGATCGCGCACCTGGTGGTCCCGGGCGGCGTCTTCGGCTGGGACAACTCGCCGGACGGCATCGTCGCCGTGCGCCTGGACGGTCTTCTGTGGCCCGCAACGAGCCAGCAGGTCTGGCCGATCACCTTCCAGCCCGAGGCCGTGCCCGCCACCTCCGCGATCTTCGAGATCCGCTCGCGCCGGATTTGGATGCCGGCGACGGCCATCGTCGGCACCGACCCCGACAACTACGTGGCCTACGTCGGTCTCGCGGACAAGTGGAAGCTCACGGAGGCGTCGCCGGGCACACAGAAGACGGTGGATGTCGGCTTCGAGGCCGACTACGCGGCGGAGGAAGTCCTCGTCCACGACATGATCGAGTGCGCGCTCACCCCGCCAGGCTCCGGCAAGGCCGTCCCCACGCTGCCGCGGCCGTACATCTCGCTGACGCTCGGCGTCACGGCACTCGGCAACCAGATCAAGCGCTTCGATCCCTTCATCGTGCCGATCGTGAACAAGACCCAGCTCCTGGTGACGGTCGGTTCCGCGGAGTCCTTGGAGGAGCTGTTCATCCTGCGCAGCATTTCCGTGGCGCAGAACGGCAACGTGAACCGCACGGTCGTCAACGTCACCGGCTACAGCAAGGGCACCACCGGCACGGGCAGCGGCAATTTCATCAACATCCACGCCTTCGAGACGGGCGGTCACGGAGCGGGGAGGAAGGTGGTCCTTTCGCCGGACAACCAGCGCATCGCCTGGGTCCTGCGCGACCAGAAGGGAACCGGCGGAAAGTTCACCAAGGACTGGCTGCAGATCGCGCGCACCAACGGCGCCGACTTCAGCAAGGACTTCAAGGTCTACGTGGACGCTGCCGGCAGCGACTTCAAGGAGGCCGGCGAGCTGGTGACCGATCGCATCATTTCGGGCCTGCGTTTCATCGACAACACGCGCCTGATCTTCATGATGGGCCGCAATCCCTACTCCGATCCGCTCGGCCTTTTCGGCACGACTGCGAAGCCCACAGTGATCGGGATGGATCTTTTCCTGTACGACATCACGACCGGCCTGATGACAAATCTCACGCAGACCAGTGCGAACGACAAGACCGGATTCTCGTTTGCGGGCAAGATCAGCCCCGCGGGCTTCTTCGCCTCGCCGAACGGCGAGTTCGCCTACATCATCCGTGCGGGCGGCATCAGCGCGGAGCAGTTCTCGAGCAACCCCTCGCTGATCCTGCCGGCCGCAACGCCGGTCGCCAACATCATCGGGCTCAACACCACGACGCTCGACGTGTTCCCGGTGACCGGCACGGAGATCGACTCCTCGGCTCTCGTCGCCAACCTCACGCTGGGCACGGGCGATCTCAATGCGCCGGTGGAGACGGCGTCCGTGATGAACCTCACGGAGGCTTCCGGCGTGCAGGACGGCCTGATCTACTTCAGCGCCAACCGGGCGGGCGGCAACGGCGCCAAGGACATCTTCGCGCTGGACCGCAATGCGCCCTTCGTCGCCTTCCGCGCCACG
>Ga0193753_10001268_pt1 | contig 21889 bp, 18 predicted proteins | sample H1c2metaG_FD_144925 | JGI IMG/M metagenome (GOLD analysis project Ga0193753, IMG submission 144925) | Soil microbial communities from a riparian zone of the East river system, Colorado, United States - H1c2 | ecosystem: Environmental > Terrestrial > Soil > Riparian zone | place: USA: East... | reverse complement strand
GCTCGCGCCGAGGCGCGGCGTCACTTCCAGGACGGGATGAGCCTCATCCGGGAGGGCAAGTACGAGGAGGGCACCAGCGAGCTGTTCGAGGCGTATCGCATCCTTCCTCACCCGACCGTGCTCTTCAACATCGGCCGCGCGTTCTTCGACGCGGGGGACAACGAGCGCGCGATCGCGCAGCTCGAGCGATACGTGGCCACCGATCCGCCCGACAAGGCGGAGGCCGCGCGACTGATCGAGATCGCCCGCGAGCGCCTCCGCGCCCGCGACCGAGGTCACGACCAGCCGATCGCGCCGCCTCGATCTCCCGGGACGTCCGGGCCGGTCGAGCCGGTCGAGCCCCGCGCTCCCGCTCGCGCCGGTGACGTGGACCAGGACCAGGAGCTGGCCCTCCTGCGCCAGGACCTCGAGAAGATGCTGCAGCGGGTCGACGCCTTGCAGGGGGCGGGCGGTGGCGCGGCGACGTCCGGCCGCACGGTTCGCGATCGGACCGACCCGATCGTGCCTGGACCGTCCGGACCGCCTGTCGCCGAGATCACCGCAGCCGACGCGCCGGGCGCGGACACCGCCTCGCGCGACGATCCCTACGCGCCGATCGTCGTCACCTCGGCGCGCTACGGACAGAGCCCGCTCGACGCGCCCAACGCGGTCACCATCCTCACCGGCGACGAGCTGCGCGCCTCGGGCGCCGCGTCGATCCCGGACTTCCTGCGGCGGGTCCCCGGCGTCGACGTGATGTCGAACAGCCCGGGCGACTACAACGTCGGCATCCGCGGCTTCAACGACCGCCTGGCAAACAAGGTCCTCGTGCTCATCGACGGCCGCTCGATCTACCTCGACAGCGTCGGCGCGACCATCTGGCCGCTGGCCTCGATCTCCCCGGCCGACGTCGAGCGCATCGAGATCGTCCGCGGCCCCGGCGCCGCGCTCTACGGCGCCAGCGCCTTCTCCGGTGTCATCAACATCATCACGCGCAGCCCCGGGCAGGCCAGCGACGAGCCGGTGGCCGAGGTGTGGGCCGGGTTCCCCGATCAGGGCGGCGCGTCGCTCCGCTTCTCCGACCGCCTGGGGCCGACCGCCTACCGGGCCTCGTTCTCGGTCGAGCAGAAGCGCCGCTGGTACCGCGAGGTGGATCCCGCGCGCCTCGACTACGAGCTGGTCGCCCCGCACCCCGACGACGCGGTCCGGGTCGGCCGTGTCGACCTCCGGATCGATCACCGGCTCGGCCGCCACACCTCGGTGTCGGCCTCGGGCGGCCTCGCCGCCGGCCAGAACGAGTTCGTCGCGATCGGCGCGCTGCGCGACTTCTACCTCGACGGCTACCAGAGCTACCTGCGCGGCGACCTCCTCCTGCCGGCCGGCTTCTCGGTGCGGACGTTCTGGAACCACTCCAGCCTCGACGTCGATCAATGGGCCCGTCCGCTCGGCGGGATCAGCCTCGCGAACCACCCGACCACCGACGTGATCGACACCGAGGTCAGCTCCTTCCGCGAGGTCGATCTCGGCGTCACGCAGCGGTTCAACATCGGCGCCGGCTACCGGTTCAAGGCCGCCCGCTGGAACTGGCTGGGCAGCGAGCCCGAGGAGCACCACGCGTCGATCTTCTTCCAGGACGAGGCGCTCCTGACCGACGACCTCCACGCCATCGCCTCGCTCCGCCTCGACCGTCACCCGCTCCTGGTCGACATCGGCGACGCCGCGTTCACCGACCGCTACGGCTTCTCGCCGCGCGGCGCGCTGGTCTGGCGGTTCGCGCCCGGCCAATCCGTGCACGCCACGGTCGGCACCGCGTTCCGGACGCCGACCTTCCTGGAGAGCTACATCTCGACCCCGGTCCCGACCACGACCGACGCGGTGGTGGTGCGGAACGTGGGGAACCTGGATCTCCTGCCCGAGCGCATCCTCGGCGCCGAGCTGGGCTGGCGGAGCGAGCCGGCCTCCAGCCGCTACCAGCTCGAGGGGACCACCTACTTCAACCGGGTCTCGTCGCTGATCGAGCTCTCCGATCTGCGCCCGTGGCCGGATGGCCAGTCGACCTACGATCCGGCGGCCGGCATCTGGTATGCCGGGGACACCACCTACGTCAACGTCGACCAGGACTACGACGCGATCGGGGTGGAGCTGGGCGGCAAGGTGTTCCCCAGCGACGGCCTCGACCTCTACGCGAGCGGCCCCTACGAGACCATCGACCGGGGCGGCAAGAGCATCGAGAGCACCTCGCCGCTGAAGCTGTCGGCCGGGGCGCAGCTCCGCAGCGGCGGCCTCAGCCTGTCGGGCGATGCTCACTTCGTGTCGGCCCAGACCTGGGCGCTGCGCAGCTTCGATGAGGCCGGCCAGACCATGGACACCGACGTGGATCTCCCCGCCTATGTCTGGGCCGGCGCGCGCCTCTCGTACCTCATCCCCGACAGCCGGCTGGAGCTCGCGGTCGCCGGACAGAATCTCCTCGCCCCGATGCAGGAGGCGGTCAAGGCCGACCCCGGCGACACCAGCGAGGTCACGACCCCCAGAGGAGCGCATCGCGAGCATCCGCTCGGCCAGCCCATCCCGCTCAGCGTGTACGCGACGCTGACCTACAAGATCTGGTGATCGCCGTGAAGAAGCAGCCCTTGGCCCTCGCCGTCGCTCCGGCTCTCGCGCTCGGCCTGGCTCTGGCCGCCGGGTGCGACGACGACACCGACATCGATCGCGGGCTGGCGCCGGGCGAGACCAGCGTGGTCGCCGGCGACGCCGTCATCGTCATCCCGCTGGCCGAGCCACACCCGGTGGTGCTCTTCCTCGCCATGGTCGTGGACGCCGGCGGCACCCCGCTGGCCGAGCCGACCACGGTCGACGTCACGGTGGTGCCGGAGTCCGATCTCGCCGAGGGCGGCAACGGCGTCCGGACCGGGCCGTTCGCGTTCGGCCTGGTCTCCCCGGCCACCTACGTCGTCCGCGGGATCGTGGATGTCGACGAGAACTTCGACCTCCTGGTCCCCACGCTCGCGGCGCCCAGCCCGGGCGACCTCCTCGGCGGTTACGCCGACGTCACCACCGGTCAGCTCATCCCGATCCCGGTCGAGCCGGGCGAGGTGCTGGGCGAGGTGACCGTCCTGTTCGCCATTCCACCGGCGGGCTGATCGTCGCGCCGAGGTCGGCGCGGCCTACCCGGCGGAGGTGGGCTTGTAGATGACCCCCTCGCTCAGCCGGCCGTTCATCTTCACCACCAGCGGCTGCTCGAACCGGAGGTGGCGCACGCACGAGGTCTCGCGCACGGCGGGCTGGCCGGCGAGCCAGGCCCAGTCGAGGAAGCCCTCGCCGGCGTCGGGGTTGACCGTGAAGTAGCCGACGTTGAAGGAGGTCAGGTTCTGGAAGAAGTGGGTGCCCTGGGAGGGGGTGACCTTGAAGTCCTCGAAGCCGGCCTCGACGATCACGCGCGCGCCGGAGATCTGCTCCCAGGTCACCGGGATGCCCAGCCAGGGGTCGGCCGAGCCCCAGCGTCCGACGCCGACGAGGAGGTACGGGCGGCCGGCCAGCTCGGCGTTGAACCGGGCGATCTCGGTGGCAGTGCGCTGGCTGGCGCCGCGCTCGAAGCGGGCGCGGTCGACGATGATCGCGTCGTGGACGTCGTCGATCCGGCCGTTGCCGAGGATGCTGGTGGTGCGGCAGACCAGGGTGGCCGGGTCGACGTCGCCGATGACGAGGTCCTCGGACTCGGCGGCGAGGGCGAGCGGGCGGAGCTGGAGAAAGGCGAGCTCGCGGCGAGCGAGATCGACGGCGAACTCGATCTCGACGGGGGAGCCGATGCCCCAGCGGCCGATCGCGAGCAGGCGGTCCAGCACCCTGGCCAGCGGGAAGTCCTCGTGCTTCAGGATCGACGCGAAGCTGACCACGCGGACGCCCGGGCGCGAGATGCCCTCGTGGATGGCGTCGTTCTCGGGCGAGTAGGTCGAGGCCAGCGCGCCGAGGGTGCCGTCGGCCTCGGCGACGTCGAGGCCGTAGCGGGACTCACGCATGTCGTTGTCGCGCGCGAGGTCGAGGGCCCAGAACTGGCGCTGGGAGTTCGCCAGCACGTCCTGCACCGACGAGAACTGCACCAGGTGCTGCGGCCAGCGCGGACTGAACCGCAGGCAGTTGCCCTCGTTGACCACGCTGCGGCCCAGCCCGAGGGCCACGGCCGCGATGCCGTCGTCGGCGGTCAGGGGAGCCGCCGGATAGAAGTTGTGGGACCGCGCGACGCCCGAGAAGTCGGGATAGAAGCGGTCGCCGTGCGCGGCGCCGACGACGCGCTGCACCAGGACCGCCATCTTCTCCTCCTCGAGCCGGTACGGCGTCGCGCGCAGGTAGTTCTTGGCCTGGCGCGAGAACGTCGACGCGTAGACGCGCACGATCGCCTGGATCAGCTCCTGCAGCCGGCGCTCCGGCGCGGGGTGGCGGTTGGCGATCATGAAGGTCTCGTAGATGCCGGCGAACGACTGGTACTGGGAGTCCTCGAGCAGGCTCGACGAGCGGACCGCCAGCGGATAGTCCATCCGTGGCAGCAGCGCGGCGAGGTCGGCCGCCGCTTCCTGCGGGAAGCGCGCGGCCAGGAACCGGCGCTCGATCGCCGCGGGGTCGTCGGTGCTGAGGGCGAAGCCGCGGAGGTCGTTCTCCTCGAGGAAGCGGTCGAACACGCCCGTCCCGAGCACGACCGCGGACGGGACGGCGATGACGAGGCCCGAGAACTCGTCGGTGATGGGCTGACGGCCGAGCAGGAGGCGCATGAAGGCCAGGCCGCGCGCCTTGCCGCCGATCGAGCCGCCGCCGATGCGGTGAAACCCGTGGTGGGGGTCGAACGTGTTGCGATCGAAGTCCGCGACCGCGACCAGGCTGCGATCGCGGCGGTACTTCGCGATCGTCTCGATGAGCCAGGTCCTCATCAGCTCGGCGTCCGCGAAGTCCGAGAGGCGGCGCGGTCGAATCTCGTCCGCCAGCGCGAACTCGGTGCGCGCCTTGAGCCAGCTCGAGAAGTGGTTGCGCTCGGCGTGGTAGGCGACGCTGGTGGCCGGCACGGTGGCGAGCTTGTCCTCGAGCGACTTCAGGTCGTGCGCGCGCTCGATCGTCTCGCCCTTGTCGTCGCGGAACACAAAGGCGCCGAACCCGAGGTACTCGATCATGAAGCGGCGCAGATCGGCGAGCAGCGTCGGTGAGCCCTTGAGCAGGAACGTGGCCCCGACGTCGGACGCCTCGGCCGCGTGCTGCGGGTTCGACGACTGGAGGAGCACCGGCACGTCCGACCAGTGAGTCCGGACCCTGCGCGCGAACTCGAGCCCGGCCTCGGGAGACAGCTCCCCGTCGACGGGGAACTCGATGTCCGAGATGACGCCCAGGATGTCCTCCTGGAACGTGGTGAAGTCCTTCCACGCCTCCTCGTAGGTGCTGCACAGGAGGATCTTCGGCCTGGCCCGCATCCGCATGATCTTGTCCGACACGTTCACGCCCTCGGAGACCAGCCGGCGCGAGTGGTGCAGGAGCTCCTCGTAGATCGCCGGCAGGAACGACGAGTAGGAGCGGATGTTGTCCTCGATGAGGATGATCACCTGCACGCCCATCGTCTGGGTGTCGTGGACGACGTTCTGCCGGTCCTCGACGTACTTCACGATGGCGAGCAGGATGCGCGCGTCGCCCTGCCACAGGAAGGTGCGCTCCACCGCAGAGAGATCGTGATGGAGCGCGAAGTTCTTCACCTGCCGCGCGTCGAAGGCGAGCAGCACGACCGGGATCGCGAGCCCGCGCTCCCTGACCCGGCGGGCGAGCTCGGCGCCGTTCATGTCGCCGAGCTGGAGGCCGGTGATGATCAGGTTGAACCGGGTCGAGCGCGCGATCACCTCGAGCGCCTCGGCGCCGGTCGACACGGTGGTGAGCCCCGGTCCGTAGTGGAGGTCGAGGTTCCGGAACTCGCCGACGACGCGCTCGCCGATCTGTCCGGCCTCCTCGAGCACGAACGAGTCGTACGGGCTCGCGACCAGGAGGATGTCCATGATGCGGTACCGCATCAGCTGGTGGAAATCCTGCAGGCCGCTGCGCACCGTCGACATGCGCCCAGCCTACCAGGCGAGGAAGGGCCGACGGCCCGCCCGAGGCTGCTGGCCGGCGACGTGCTCGCCGAGATGGTATGGGATCGGGCGACTTCCGCCTGGCGCGCCGCTCAGACGATGCCCTGGTCGATCATCGAGTCGGCGACCTTCAGGAACCCGGCGATGTTCGCGCCGACGACGTAGTTGCCGGGCGAGCCGAACCGCGCCGACGTATCGACGCAGGCGCGGTGGATGCCTTTCATGATCACGCGCAGCCGCTCGTCGACCTCTTCGCGCGTCCAGTTGAAGCGCATGCTGTTCTGCGCCATCTCGAGGCCCGACACCGCGACGCCGCCCGCGTTGGCCGCCTTGCCCGGTCCGTAGAGGATCCCGGCGTCGACGAACTGCAGAACGCCGTCGAGGTTCGTCGGCATGTTCGCGCCCTCGGCCACGACGTAGGCGCCGTTGCGCAGGAGGTTGCCCGCGTCGCGGGCGCCGATCTCGTTCTGGGTGGCCGACGGGAACGCGCAGTGCGCCTTGTGGGTCCAGAGCGGGTTGTGGTCGAGCTTGGGGTCGACGGGCACGTACGTGGCGGAGGAGTGCGCCGCCGCGTACTCCTCGATCCGGCCGCGCCGCACGTTCTTGAGCTCGATGACGAACCGGAGCTTGTCGCGATCGATCCCGGCCTCGTCGTAGATGTACCCGGTCGAGTCCGACAGCGTCAGCGGTCGGCCGCCGAGGTCGAGCAGCTTCTCGATGGTGTACTGCGCGACGTTGCCGCTCCCGGACACCAGACAGGTCTTGCCCTCGAGCGTCTGGCCGCGGCTGGCGAGCATCTCGGCGGCGAAGTAGACGCAGCCGTAACCGGTGGCCTCGGGGCGGATGAGCGAGCCGCCCCAGCCGAGGCCCTTGCCGGTCAGGACGCCGGTGAACTCGTTCTTCAGCCGCTTGTACTGCCCGAACAGGAAGCCGATCTCGCGCCCGCCGACGCCGATGTCGCCTGCCGGAACGTCGGTGTTCGGTCCGATGTGGCGATAGAGCTCCGACATGAAGCTCTGGCAGAACCGCATCACCTCGTTGTCGCTCTTGCCCTTGGGGTCGAAGTCGGAGCCGCCCTTGCCGCCGCCCATGGGCAGGGTGGTGAGCGAGTTCTTGAACACCTGCTCGAAGGCGAGGAACTTCAAGATCCCCAGGTTGACCGACGGGTGGAAGCGCAGGCCGCCCTTGTAGGGGCCGATCGCGCTGTTCATCTCGACGCGGAAGCCGCGGTTGATCTGGACCTGGCCGCGGTCGTCGACCCACGGCACCCGGAACATGATCACGCGCTCCGGCTCGACGAGCCGCTCGAGGATCCGGACGTGGCGGTACTCGGGATGGCGCGCCAGGACGATGGCGAGCGACTCCACCACCTCCTGGACCGCCTGGTGGAACTCGGGCTCGGCCGGGTTCTTCGCCCGCAGCTCCGACATCAGACTCGAGACGTGGTCGTTCATGCGAAGGCCATCATCACGAGCCCTCGGGGCGGTCGCAACTCGCGGTGGCCAAATGTGTTTGTGGCGCATCGCGTCGAGGCCGCGAAGAGGCTGTTTCGCACCGCGGCGAGGTGAGCCCTGGGCGCCCGTCCCGGGGTGTCCCCGGGAATGACTCTTGCTCGGCGGGCCTGTGCCCCGAAGAGTGACGTCGCTCGCGAGGTGCGCGACGAGCGGACACCCGCGCGACATCCGGGTCGCGGCGCGGGCTCGTCGATGTGCGCCGGCCCGCGTGCATGGGCGTGGCACGGGCCCTGCGTCCGGGGCCGGCATGATCACGGCCAGGATCGCCTTTGCGTTCGTACTGCTGTCGTGTGCGTGTGGATCGGACGACGACGACCTCGAGGACGATGCGGTCGATGCGGGCCGTGCCGACGCGGGCGGCGCGGGCGACGCCGGGGCGCCATCCGCCTGCGGGGAGCTGCCCGGGTCCTGCGCCCTGGATTGCGACGCCGAGCCCGGCGCCGCCTACTGCGCGCAGCAGCCGTACCCGCAGCCGGCGGAGTGCTACGAGTTCTGCTACGAGGGCCGCTGCTGCGCGTGCGAGGACCCGGACGGCTCCGGTCCAGCGTGGTCCGAGCAAATCATTGACTGCGCGTGACCACCGGCGGGCTAGTCGGGGGCCATCGCGTCATCACCAGATCCGCGCGCGCACCGCCGCGGGGCGGACCATCGGATCGCCGGGCCGGCAGCCGAACGCGCGCGCGAACTCGGGCATGTTGGCGAGCGGACCGTTCACGCGCCACGGAAAGGGGGAGTGAGTGTTGGTCCGCACAAAGGCGCGGAGGGCCTCGGGGCGGAACAGACCGGCCCACGATCGCGCGTAGGCCAGGAAGAAGCGCCGCGCCGGGCTCGGCCCGCCGGTGCGCGGCTCGTCGCGGAGCGCCCGCTCCATCGCCGCGTAGGCCAGCCTGACCCCGCCGAGGTCGGCGATGTTCTCGCTCAGGGTCTGCCGGCCGTCGATGTGGAGACCACCGCCGACGCTGTAGGCCTGGTACTGGTCCACCAGCCGCGCCGCGCGTGCGGCGTACGCCGCCGCGTCGGCCGGCGTCCACCAGTCGCGCAGGTTGCCCGCGGCGTCGAACCGCCGCCCGGTGTCGTCGAAGCCGTGGGTCAGCTCGTGCCCGATGACCGTCGCGATCGCGCCGTAGTTGGCGGCCGGATCGCCGTCGGGATCGAAGTAGGGCGGCTGGAGCAGGCCAGCCGGGAACGACGCCTTGTTCAGCCGGTAGTCGAAGTAGGCGTCGACGGTCGGCGGGGTCTGCAGCCACTCGTCGCGGTCGACTGGCCGGCCGATCTTGGCGAGCTGGCGGATCGTCTCGTGCTCGCGGGCCCGGATCAGGTTGGCGGCGAACGGGCCGTCGCTCACCGCGAGCGCGCTGTCGTCGCGCCACACCTCGGGGTGGCCGATCTTGATGGCAAAGGCGTCGAGCTTGGCGCGGGCCTGCCGGCGCGTCTCCGCGCCCATCCAGGGCAGGGTGGCGAGATCGTCGCGGAAGGCGGCCACCACGTTTCGCACCAGCGCGAGCATGTCGGCCCGGGCGCGCGGAGGGAACTCTCGCTCGACGTAGAGGCGCCCGAGCGCCTCGCCGAGGGTCTCGTCGGTGACGCCCACGCACACCTTCCAGCGGGCGGGCGGCGACGGCGCCCCGCCCAGCAGCGCCGCGAACCGGAAGTCCTCGGCGGCAAAGGCGGGGCCGAGGTGGGCCGCGAGCGCCGCGGCGAGGCGCCAGCGGAGGTAGATCTTCCAGTCGTCGAGCGGGACGGAGTCCATCAGGTCGTCGACGGCGGCGAGGTAGCGCGGCTCCTGGATGTTCACCACGGTCAGGTCGGGCTGGCCCATGGCGCGGAGGTACGCGGGCCAGGGCCATCGCGGGGTGAGCGCGGCCAGCCGCGCGAGGTCCATCGGGTGATCGAGCGCGGCGGGATCCTGCCTCTCCGCGATCGTCAGCGACGCGCGCGCGAGCGAGGTCTCGAGCGCGAGGACGCGACCGGCCCCGCTCCGGGCCGCGCCGGCCGGGAGACCGCTCAGCTCGAGCATCCGCGCGACGAGGTCCCGGTACGCCGTCCGCGTGGTGGCGTCGTTGCCGAGGTAGTCATCGCGGTCGGGGAGGCCGAGCGCCCCGACCGGCGTGACGTCGGCGATCACCCGGGTTGCCTGGGTCGCGTCCTGGGCGGCCGCCAGGGAGAAGAGGACCGGGACCCCCTGGCGGTGGAGCCGCGCGACCGCGCGCGTGAGCGCGGCGCGAGAGCCGACCGCGTCGATGCGGGCGAGCTCGCCGCGGAGGACCGCCACTCCTCCATCGTCGCGCTCGGCCGCCAGGCAGGTCCGGTAGAAGGTCGCGACCACCGCCTCGGTCGTGCCCCGGGCCGTGGTCGTGCGGATCGACTCCAGGATCTGGTGGAGGACGGAGCGAGTCTGATCGCGCATCGCGTCGCGGACTCCCCAGCGCGCGGCGTCGGCCGGGATCACCGCCCGCGCGAGCCAGTCCCGGTTCACGTGGCGGAAGAAGTCCTGGCATGCCGGCCGGCCCTCGCCAGGCGCCGCGGCGGTCGTCGACGTCGCGGGCGCGGCCCCGGCGCCCGCGCTGCACGCCGTGGCCGAACCGAGCAGCGCGACAGCGAGCGCGCGCGGCCCGGCGCCGGATCGAGTCGCTTCGGATCTCATCGACCTCATCGACCTCATCGACTACCATGGTAGTCGATTTCGCGCGCATCGCTACCCGGACCTGACCCGCGCCATCACCTGCCGCACACGGGACTCGACGTCGCCGTGGACCCGCAGCACCTCGCTGTCGAACCCGAAGGGATCGTCGGCGAGGAGCTCCTCGATCTCGAGATGTACCGCGAGCCGCCACGCGCGATCCTCGTGCGCGGGCAGCGCGATGCGATCGCGTGTCTCGACCGGCACCAGCACCACCAGATCGAGCGTCTGCATCGCGTCGCGCGCGGCATCGAGCCAGCCCTCCGGGTCGAATCCACCGGCGTCGTGGGTGAGCAGGTACGCCAGGAGGTCCACCGGGCACCGATCGAAGAGCAGATCCGGCGAGCGGTCGCCGTCGAGCGATGCGATCGCTCGCTCGAGCTGCGCCTCGAAGTCCTCGATGGACGGATGCTCCGCCACCTCGTACCCGTCCTCCGCGAGGAGGTGATAGGGCTCGTCGACCGTCGCGTATCCGGGCAGGCGCTCCGCGACGCGCTCGACGAGCGTCGACTTGCCGGCTCGATGGGTACCGGAGAAGGCGATGCGCATGGTGCTGGTCCGGTGGACACGTCGTGATAGCACGCGCCCGCGGAGCCGAGGCCGTGGCATGTTCTCTTACGTGGTCACGACCGGACCGCTCCCTGACATGTCGTCTTCGAGCCAGACCATCGCGGTTGTCGGCCCCGGCGCCATCGGGTGCGTGGTCGGCGCGCGCCTGGCAGCGAGCACGGCGCACGACGTCACGCTGTGCGGGCGGCGCGTGTTCGACTCGGTCGAGGTCGACGCGCCGGATGGCCGCGTGTCGGCCGCGCTGCGCCCGTTGCTCGATCCTCGCCAGGCGTCGCCGGTCGACTGGGTGCTCTTCGCGGTCAAGTCGCACCAGACGGTCGGCGCGGCGCCCTGGCTGGCGGGGCTGGTCCGTGCGGGGACGACGGTCGCGATCCTGCAGAACGGCGTCGAGCACGCCGACCGCCTGGCGCCCTTCGTCGATCGGTCGCAGCTCTTGCCGGTCATCGTGAAGTGCCCGGCGGTCGCCGTCGCCCCCGGTCGGGTGGTCCAGCGCGGACCCGCCGAGCTGGTCGTCCCGCCCTCGTCCGCCGGCGGAGCGTTCCGGGCGCTGCTCGCCGGCACCGCGATCACGGTGACGGTCGCCGGGGACTTCGTCAGCGCCGCGTGGCGCAAGCTCTGCTCGAACGCGGCAGCCGGCGCCATCACGGCCCTGACCGGCAAGCCGGTCAACGTCACCCAGCGGCCCGACGTCGCGCAGCTCGCGCGCGCTCTCGTCGAGGAGTGCATGGCGGTGGGTCGGGCCGAGGGAGCGCGATTTCCCCCGGACTTCGTCGACACCTTGCTGGACGCCTGGCGATCGGCAGGGCCCGATGCCACCACATCCATGCTCCAGGACAGGAGGGCGGGCCGCCCGCTCGAGTACGACGCGCGGAACGCCGTCGTGGTCCGCACCGGCGAGCGCCACGGCATCGCAACGCCGCTGAGCCGCGCGGTGGTCGCCCTGCTGGCCGCCCTGGACTGATCGCAACCGGACGCGCCGGCCACGGCTGACGGCCGGCCTCGAGACGGGTGGCGCGAGACGCGCGTTCGAACTGGTCGCGCAATCTGCTCTTCACGGATCACCGGCGTGTTGTTCCGGAAGGTTGGGCTGGGCCTCGAAGCTGCAAAGTGAGGTCGCGGTGCCGGATGGACCGGGCCCCATCGCATCGCCGAGGAGCGAGGCGGTGGCTCGACCGAAAAAGGAGACCCTTCGATGCTCCACCTTCGCCAGTTCATGATCACGATGATGTTCCTCTGGGTCGCGATGAGCGGCTGCGCTCTCGACCAGGAGGTCGCCCAGGAGGAGGGCGACCTCGCCGCGACGATCCAGTCGACCGAGGATCTCGACGTCCTCGACACCAGCGCGCAGGAGCTGGCCGCTCCTGGCGGCAGCGCTGACTCACCCGAGGAGCTGGAGGCGAGCCCCGCCGCCGACGAGGCCGAACAGCTCCGGCCGCCTCCCGAAAACGGCGAGTGCCACTGGTGCAGCAACGGCAACCTGCAATGCTGCGTCTGGGGCCCTTATGGCAAGGTGTGCCAGCCGGCCAGCTGTTGACCTGACCAGGGCGCGACCCCGTCGAGGCGCTGGATGCGGAGGTGGCCGCCGGTCCGGGCGAGCAGGCCGAGCTGCTTGCCACGAAGCGGATCACGCGCGACGCTATCGACGGGGTGACCGGACGCCCACCGCCGGGGGAAGCCAGGCAATGACGCTCACGGGAAAGGAAGCCTGGACATTTCACAGCGAGCTCATGGCCCGCAACGCGAAGCAGCGCGCCGAGGAGCTGGCCCTTGCCAGGGCCGACGCCGAGGCGCGCGGCAAGGAGCCGTTCGACCTGGCGGTGCTCGAAACCATGGCCGACACGAGCAGCGAGGGCCGGATGGATCCGGAGGAGGAGCGGCGGGCCCGCTTCGAGGAGATGTACTACGTGAGCTTCCCCGACGTCCTCACGATCGAGGACTTCGCTCGCAAGGTCGACGAGCTCAGCAAGTGGAGAGCGTAGGTTGGGCTGCGCGGCCGACGCGCCGGCGCGAACGCTGGTGATGGGCGATCCGCAGGCGCCCTTCGCCCGGGTGCTCGAGGTCCTGGACGCGAACCATGCGCTCGGGGCCGACGGGCGGATCGCGCCGGACGTCGTGCTGGTCTCGATCGGCGATCACTTCGACCACGACCTGAACGATCCGGTCGCGGCCGGGCGCGAGGGTGTCGCCGTGCTGCGCTGGCTGACCGGCCACGATCCGGCCCAGGTCAAGCTGCTGCTCGGCAACCACGACACCGCGCGGGTCATGGAGTTGATCGGTGTGGACGACCAGCGCTTCGCCGAGGCCCGGGCGCTGGCGCGGGCGATGCGGGCAGGACAGGAGAGCGAGGCGGATTTCGAGCGGCGCTTCCCGGACATTCCGACCGCAGGGCTGGCCGGCCGCGACTACGCGTCGTACAGCGAGGAGCAGCGCGATCTGGTCATGGAGCTGCTCCTGGCCGGGCGCTTCGATCTGGCGCTGGTCGGTCGCCTGCCGGACGGCCGCGACGTGCTGCTCACCCATGCCGGCGTGACGACGCGCGAGGTCGCGCTGCTCGGCATCGATGCCGCGGATCCGCACCGGATCGCCGCCGGGCTACAGGAAACGCTGCGGCGCGCGTGCGAGGCGAGGCGGGCGGACTGGGCGCGCGGCGACCACACGCCGCTCTCGCTCGAGCCGCTCCACGTCGCCGGGCGGACCGGCGTCGAGGGCGGAGGTCTCCTCTATCACCGCCCGGCGCGCTCGGATCGGCCGGACGCCGATGCGGCGTGGGAGCACGCCCCGGACCGGCCGCGTCGCTTCGATCCGCGGTCGCTGCCGCCAGGGCTGCATCAGGTCGTGGGGCACACCGGCCACCGCAAGTGCAAGGGCGAGCTGGGCGACGCCTGGCTGAGCGAGGCGGCCCGGAGGCGGCCAGCCGGCGGCATCCGCACCCTGCGCGTGCGCGACGGCGACGTGTCGTACGATCTCGGCGTCTCGCGGGCCGAGGACGGCGCCACCGACATGATCCTCATCGACGGCGAGATGTCGCGCGTGTCGCCCGCGGACTACTCGCTGCTGGAGCTGGAGCGGCTGGGCGAACCCTATCCCCGGAGGATCGCTTCCTCGTAGTCCCACCGGCCGGCGGTGGAGCCGGCCTCGAGGGCCTTCTGCACGTCGGCCAGGGGGACGCTGTCGGGGACGTTGACCGCGATGAGGTCGAAGTCCTCCATCCACTCGGTCGCGCAGCCGAGCTTCTCGAGCTCGTCGCGGACGTCCTGCGGATCGGTCGGATCGAAGTAGACGACGCGGATGAGGCTGTTCGACGAGCGGCGCGCGATGCCGGCGAAGACCAGCTCTCCGTCTTCGGCGCGGGCGTGGACGACGTCGCCCAGGGTCGCCTCGCGGGTGAAGAACGGGATGTTGTCCAGCTGGTAGCGCCCTTCGCCGACCTCGTTGGCCCAGACCGACTCGGTGGTGGCCGGCGGGTACCCGTCTGCGTCCTGCTCCAGGCGAAAGACGACCTTCTTGCTGCGCGAGCGGTTCATTCCAGCTTGTTGCTCTTGTCCCGGTTGCACCCGCGGCAAAGTACCTGACCGTTGGATGGGGCGCCATCACCGCCCTTCGACTGCGGGAACTTGTGGTCCACCTGGGTCTCGTTCCTGGGCGGGACCTCGCCGCGCTGGCTCTTCTTGGCCGGCACCGTCTCGACGCCGCATCGCTCGCACTTGGTCTTGCCCTCGTTCCTGGCCTTGTTGGCGTCGATGACCTTGCGCTTGCCGGCCGGCGTGAAGGGCTTGCCGGCCCGCTCGCCCCCGGCGGTGCCGCTGGCGACGTCCTCCGGGCAGTCGTTGTGGACCCAGGCGCCGCTCTCGCCGACGAAGTAGGTGTGGAACTCGTCGACCTCGAGGTTGTAGACGGTGGTGACCGCCCCGGTCTCGCGGCTGTCGGCGATCCGCAGCACGGCGCCGTCCGCGCCGTCGACCTCGTCGCCCGGCCGTAGCTCGCCGGCGGAGATCCAGCCGGCCCCGCTCACGAAGAACGGATGCGGCGCCGTGACCTCGAGGGTCTCGATCGCGCCGCTCGCGTCCTCGAGGTCCAGCTCGAGGAGCGGCTGGCCCGGCGTGACGAACCGGCGCACGACGGGGCGGTAGCCCTCCTCGCCGGTCTCGTCGTCGCGCGACCAGACCTCGTCGCCGACCGCGAGCTGGTCGATCGGGACCAGTCCGACCCTGGCCAGGACCGCGGTGCCGGCGGCGAAGCAGGCGTTCGGCTTGTCGCACTTGCCACCCTTGCAGCGCTTGGCGGCTTCCTCGAGGCGGCGCGCTGCCTGCGCCGCCTCCTCGAGCCGACGAGCCTCGTCCTCCGCCTTCTTCGCCCGCCGCCCGGCGGCGATGAACCGCGACACCGCCTTGCGGATCTTGTTGGCCTTGCTGATGAGCTTGAAGCCGAGGCCGAAGACTTTCCCGGGCGTGAAGTTGAGCGCGGTGAGCGCGCAGGCCAGGATGTCGCCCTCGGTGACGCACTTGACCGCGTCGGTGATCCCGACGAGGTCGGCCAGGATGTCGAGGAGCTCCTGCTTCGGATCGACCTCCGGCGGCTCGCCCTGGTCGCCGCCACCGCCCTCATCGCTCGCCGAATCGGCGCCGGTGTCCGGCTGCGGCGCGACCTCATTCGGCGCGCCCTGCGCAGGCGGCGCCAGGATGGTCTCGGTCACCGAGGCGGCGACCGCCGGCGCCCCGTCGTCGTTGCACCGCGCGACCGCCTCGAGGGTCTTGATCTGGTCGCCCGCGCACTCCGCGCGGCTCCCGACCCTGCCGGACAGAGCCTTGACCCCGGCAATGGACGCGAGCGCCAGCCCGACGGTGAGGACGAGCGTCTGGACCGTGCCCACGCCGCGCTGGTCCCTGCGAAGTTTTGTTGCGGCGGTCACCGGTCTGGACCTCCCTGTTTGAGCAGAAGGGGACAGAGCAATGTGTGTGCCCGTGGTGCACAGGCGGCGACGCGGATGGAAAACGGCCGTCTCGGCGCCCAGCTCGACCGCTCGTCTGCGCGGCCGGTGGACTTCAAGCACAGCCGACTGGACGTGAAGACCAGCGGCGCCCGGCCCGGCCGATGATCGTCACGGGATCAAGAGGAGCTTCCCGACGACCTGCCGGCTCTCCAGGAGCGCGTGAGCCTGCGCGCCCTCGGCCAGCGGGAAGCGCGCGGCGATCTCGACCGCCAGCGCCCCCGCTCGCACCCACTCGAACAGCTCGTCGGCGCGCGTCCGGCGGTCCGTGGCGGTGCGCAGCACGTTCCACAGGTCGCCGCCGGTCAGCGACTTCGACGTGTCCATGAGCAGGCGCGGCGGCACCGGCGGGGGCTCGCCGCCGGCCATGCCGTAGAACACGACGTGTCCTCCGGTCCGCACCGCGTCCAGGCTGTCGAGGAGGGTGCTGCCGACCGCGTCGAACGCCACGTCCACGCCGGCCCCCTCCGCCCCGAAGGCGCGAGCCCGCGCCACCCAGTCCTCGTCGTAGAGCGCCACCGCGTCGGCACCGGCGGCGAGGGCGCGCTCGCGCTTGGCCGGGCTGGAGGTCACCCCGAGGACGCGCGCACCGATCCGCCTCGCGATCTGACTGAGCAGCCCGCCGACTCCGCCGGCCGCCGAGTGGACGAGGGTGGTCTCGCCGCGCTGCAGGCGGTGGCTGTCCCGCACCAGGTACTGCGCGGTCATCCCCTGCAGGAGGAGCGCGGCGGCGGTGTCGAAGCCGACGTCGTCGGGCAGCGGGACCAGCCGGTCCACCGCCACCGCGACCAGCTCGGCGTTGGCGTGCGGGCTGTCGGCAAAGGCGACCCGCTGGCCGGCGACGAGCCCGCTGCCCGGCGGTGCCTCGACGATCTCGCCGGCCGCCTCGTAGCCGGCGATCCACGGCGGTGTCCCGGTCAGGTGATAGTTGCCGCGGCGCCGGTAGACGTCGGCGAAGTTGAGCCCGATCGCGCGCGTGCGGATCAGGGCCTCGCCCTCGCCGACCGGCGGGTCGGGGACCTCGCGGTACTCGAGCACCTCGGGACCGCCGAAATCAGAGAAGCAGAGAGCGCGCATGAGAGCACATACTCACGCGCCGCCGCGTCTGTCTCAAGATGCGCAGCAGGAGTACCAGATCCGGCGATACTTGCCGAAGCCGCACGGCAGCTCGAGTTGATGCCGTTCCAGGGCGCCTCCCCGGGCCTTGCAGCGCATCTGCGCCTCCGCCACCAGGCTGGTGAAGACGGTGCAGCTCGTGGTGAGGGTCCACGACCCGAGATACCGGCACATCGCCGCCTCGCCCCCGGCCACCTCTTCGCTGGCCACCGCGTCTTCATCAAGGTCGTCCGACGCCGGCGCGGCCGCCGTCCCTTCGACGTCCCCGAGCTCACAGGCGCTGGCGCCGGAGAGCGACGCGATGCAGAGGAGCGTCATCATCGTCTTCTTCATGGCTGTCTCCCATCTCCCTGCTGTTGTCCGTGAAGCGCGTCAAAAGGTGCAGAGCGAACATTGCCTTCTGCACCTGTAGTCGTTCGTCGCGTACCAGGCGCCGTAGGCGCAGTAGTACTTCCTGTCGCGGAGGTTGCGGCCGCCGTGGCCGCCGGTCCCGCCGCACGCGAAGCAGACCGAGTCGCAATAGCCGACCCACCGCCACGACCATGTGCCATTGGAGCAGGGTGCGGCCGCCGGCGCGCTGGATGACAGTGACTGCGGCTGTTCGAGAGAGAGCAGCTGCCACGCGGCCGAGTCGCGCGACCCGAGCTCCTCCTCGACGGGTCCGCTGACATCGAGGTCCACGTCCAGGAAGGCCACCGGGTCGTCGCCGGCGGTGGAGCGGCTGTACACGGGCAGGCTGTCACCGGCCGAGATCGGCAGAGCCAGCTGCTCGTCGTACGTCGCGAGCGGAACGGCCCAGTCGTCGACCATGACCACGAGATCGCCCCGGGCCAGGAGCTCACCGGCTCGGACCAGCTCGTCGGGTGAGAACAGGAACCCCTCCGACGCGCGGTATCTGGCCCTGAGCGTGATCGCATCCGGCGCCGGTGAGGCGGACGCGCGATCCTCGGGCTGCGGATCTCCTTCCTGTGACGGGACACAGCCGACAATGAAGAGGCCGGCGTACAGCGCGACGAGGGTGTTGCTCGGCATGATTCCCTCCATATGACAGTGAGGTGTTCGCCTCGATGATATGCCTCCGCGTGATCGGTAGTTGCCCAGGATCGTGCCAGGCCGTCGGCTGTGCCCGAGGCCGTGCCCGAGGTCGTGCCCGAGGTCGTGATCGAGATCGGGTAAACATCGAGTCAACGGTCACAAACCGGACTCCCGTTTCGGTTTCTCGCAGCAGGTGGAACTTTGTGGCGGCACCATGAATCGGCGGACCAGCCCGGACTCCACCTCTGCACCATGAAGCGCGGCAACCACGTGCGCCCGCACTACACCGACGGCGGCGCGTGCGCGATTGCCAGTTCCCTCGCTACAGCGTGAAGCGCAGCAGCGTGAACTTGTTGCATGACGTGTCGAGGATCTCGAAGGTGTCCTTCGCCCGCCTGGTCGGCAGTCTCGACTTGAGGTTGGCGGCGCGGCCGGCCTCGGTGATGAGAAAGAATGTGCGCCCGGCCCGACTCGGTTGCTCGAGGTACTCGAGGAACTCCTTGTCGTGGTTCACGAAGACCGTGCGTGTGTCGTCGGTGTCGCCGTAGATCTCGCCCGACGACCAGAAGTTCTCGCCGCGCCAGTTGAGCTGCCAGGCGATGAGGCGATCGCCGTCGACCTGCATCCACGGCCGGCGGGCCCGGCCGCGCGCCTGCTTGCGCCCGCGCGCGATGAGGTCGGCGAGCGCGTCGCGCCCGGCCGGCGGCACGGCGATGGAGAAGCGATCGTCACCCACGGCCGAGACGCTTCCGCGCAGCTCGATCTGGTCGCCAGGCACGCCGGCGCCGGGCACGAGCAGGCGCACGGTCATGGGCAGGCCGCGGCGGAAGCCGCCGGGCAGGACGCTCTCCACCTCGAGGTCACCGGTCGGGCCCCACTGGTCGGCCAGGTCGCGCAGGCTCCAGTACTTGATCTCCACGCCGTGGATGCGGCGCAGCCGGTAGTAGGTGCGGTGGAGCTCGCGCTGACCCCAGTGCGGCGCGGCCTCGGCCATGTAGCCGTTGGCCGCCCACAGGGAGAAGCCGAGCGCGGTGGCCAGCAGGCCGACCAGCCCGGCCGCGCGCACGCGGCGCCAGGGTAAGGCGAAGATGAGCAGCGCGGCCGCGGCCAGCAGGCCGAAGACGAGGATCGGCGCGGACACATCGACGCGCCAGGGCTCGCCGCTCGGCCACGGCCGGTTGTAGCTGTACATGAAGAGCTCGATGAGCTGCTTGGGCTCGCCCAGGAGGTCGCGGGTGACCAGGAGGGACAGGGCGGCGCCGAAGAGCGCGAACAGCCCGACCCGTCCGCCGCGCCCCGACAGCACGTCGTCGAGCCAGAACGCGACCAGCACCGCCAGCGCCGGCACCACCGGCAGGACGTAGTGGTGGAACTTGGTGGCCGACAGCCCGAAGAGCCCCATCCCCAGCACCGACCAGATGCCGGCCAGAAGCCGGACGCGTCCGGCCGTGCCGGTCGAGTCGTGGCGCGCCGCCAGAGTCGCCACCAGCGCCGCCGGCACCAGCGCGATCCACGGCCACATGCCGACGCCGAGGATGGACGAGTAGTAGTCGAAGGTGCCGCCGCTGACGCCGAACTCCGGCTTCGATACGCGGTCCAGCATGTGGAAGAACACGTACTCCCTGATGAAGGCGTGACCGTCCTTGAAGTACATGCCCAGGTGCCAGGGCAGGGCGACCAGCGCGGTGATGAGGACGCCGCGCGGGATCTCGAGCCTTCGCAGCAGGCCCCAGCGCCCGGTCAGAAGCAGGTAGAACAAGCAGATGGCGCCGGCCAGCCCGATACCGGGCGGGCCCTTGCCGAGCACGCTGACGCCGACCAGGAGGTAGAACCAGTCCATCCAGACCTGGCCGCGCGTGCGCGGGCGGCGCGAGAGGAAGCTCCACGCGGCCAGCCCTGCCAGGACCAGGACCATGCCGCCGGCCAGGAGCCAGCCCGGCTGCCACACGCGCACTCCGGCGGCCAGCTTCGGGCTCGACTGGAAGTAGACGAGGGCGTAGATGGCCTGCCACAGGGTGAACGCGGCCAGGCAGGCGAAGAAGACGCCGTGCGCGTCGACGCGCAGGCGCCCGCGCCGCCACATCGGCTCGAGCGGCTGGTCGCCGGCATGCGCGGCCATGGCAAAGCATGCGATGGCGCCCATGAGCGTGGCGCAGAGCGGCATGTCGGGGATGGCCTGGCGCGCGACCATGAGATACATGGGGCACGTGATGATGATGGCGGTGGCCAGCCAGGCCACGCGACGGCTGACCAGGCGGGCCAGCATCCACCACGTCATCACCAGTCCAAAGGCGCCGAACAGCGCGAAGGGCAGGCGCACCGCGAACACTGCCAGGTCAGAGGCGACCAGCTCGCCGGAGTAGCCGCCGTCGGTGGCCACGCCGAACGTGGCCATGCCCGCCCCCATGAGCCATGGGGTGAGGACCGGCTTGGACCGGAAGATCTCGTTCTGCCACTTGAGGTGGATCCAGTCGTCGTCCTGCAGCATGCGGCGGGCCACCTCGCCGTAGTGCGTCTCCCAGGGGTCGATGAGCTGGAAGGCCCAGAGCCCGGCCACGACCACGGCAAGGCTGAGCAGCACCACGATCGCGAGCTCGTGGCGTTCGATGAGCTGGCGGATCCGGACCAGCATCGGTCAGTCCGGCGACCACGTGATGGTGACGAGCGTGCTCGTGGCCAGACCGGCCTTGTCGTCGAGCACCTCGGAGGCCGGGCGTCGCGGGGAGCCTTCCTCGTCGGCGTCGATGAACTCGAACACCATGTTCTTGTGCGAGGGCGTCGTGCAGACGACCAGCGCCTCGCGCGAATCGGACTCCTCGCCACCGTCGGTGCAGGCGAGATCGCCGAGCGTGCTGGTCGCCTGGGCGTGGGTGGCTCCGATCGCCACGCCGAGCTCGGTCCGCACCCTGGGACTGACGACGTCGACCGAGCTCAGTACCCGGTGCGCCTGGTCGCCCGAGAACCGGATCTCGAGCATGTGCTCCTCGCCCGCCTTCACCAGGAAGTGCTCCTCGACGTACTCGCCTTCCGGGACGAGCTCGACGGTGTAGCCGGACAGCGCGCGGCCGAGGCCCTCCTGGGTGATCGGCGTGGTCGCTGGCAGCTGTGGGATGCCACGCGCGGTCAGCGCGAGCCCGGCCGGTTCACCGGTGGGGCGCGGTGCAGGCTCTCGCGCCCGGACGGGTCCGCGAGGGCCCGGCCTCTCGCCGCACGCCGTCATCGAGAGGAGCGCGAGGACGACCGCAAGACCGGTGCGTGGCATGGCGTGCATTGTGCCAGCGCCGAGGGCGGCGTGGGCCGGGGACGCCCGTCGACTCACTCCGCGTCGGCCACCGGATCGCCGCGGAGCAGGGGAGGCAGCGTGACGTCGAGCCGGCTCTCGATGAGGCGCATGATGCTGTCGAGCTCGGTCGGCTGCACGCGCAGGCGGGTGCGGAGCGCCAGCTGGGTGCCGCGCAGGACGCTCGTGCGGGCCCGGCCCAGCCACCGCGCGATGGTGGCCCGGTGCACGCGATACAGCGCGGCCAGCTGATCGAGCGTGAGCCCGTCGACGAACTGATGAGCGAGGAGGTTGCGCTCGCGATCGGTGAGCTTGCCCATGGCGTCGCGAAAGGCGGCGCGGAACTCGCCCCGGTAGACCGTCTTGACGTATTCGAGCTCGCCGTCCGCTCCGGGCGGGATGGCTCGCTCGAGCAGGTCCGCCTCCACGGCCACCTCGCGCCGGTTCTTGCGCACCAGGCGCAGCGCCTCGCGCGCCGCCGTCACCCGCACCCAGCCGCGCAGATCGCCGCGGCCGGCGTAGTCGGTGATGCGCGGCGGGCCCCCGTCGGCGACCAGGAGCAGACGGCGGACGATCTGCTTCACCTCGTCCACCACCTCGGCGGTCATGCGCATGCGGGCGAGGTGAAGCAGA
>Ga0193753_10001267_pt1 | contig 21890 bp, 18 predicted proteins | sample H1c2metaG_FD_144925 | JGI IMG/M metagenome (GOLD analysis project Ga0193753, IMG submission 144925) | Soil microbial communities from a riparian zone of the East river system, Colorado, United States - H1c2 | ecosystem: Environmental > Terrestrial > Soil > Riparian zone | place: USA: East... | reverse complement strand
GGTGCGCTCGCCCACGTTCACGAAACGGATGTCGCTGGTGAGATTGAACGCCTCGAGCCCGGAGAGCTCGAGGCGCGGCACGTGTTCTTTCCTCTTGCGCACGGGCTCGCAGCGAATGCGATCCGCGATGGCCTTGATGTGCGCGGGCGTGGTGCCGCAGCAGCCGCCGACGAAATTCAGGTGGCCGGCATGCGCGAGCTCGCCGAGCACCTTGGCGGTGTCCTCGGGCGCTTCATCGTATTCGCCGAAGGCGTTGGGCAACCCGGCGTTCGGGTAGACACCCACGTTCGTATCGGCCAGGCGCGACAGCTCTTCCACGTAGGGCCGAAGCTGTTTGACGCCGAGCGCGCAGTTCAGGCTGATGGTGATCGGGCGCGCATGACGAACCGATGCCCAGAAGGCTTCCACCGTCTGGCCCGACAGCGTGCGTCCCGAAGCATCCGTGATCGTGCCGGAGATGATGATGGGCAGATCCACGCCATGTTTGTCGAGCGTGTCGCGCACCGCGTAGATAGCCGCCTTGGCATTCAGCGTATCGAAAATGGTTTCGATGAGGATGGCGTCGGCGCCGCCATCGATGAGCCCGCGAGTCGCGTCGCTGTAGGTAGCCACCAGCTGATCGAACGTGACCGCGCGATAACCCGGATCGTTGACGTCGGGCGAAATGGATGCCGTCTTGCTGGTCGGGCCCAGGCCACCCGCCACGTAGCAGGTGCGGCCCAGCTTCTGCGATTCCGCGTCGGCCACGCGCCGCGCGAGCTTCACCGCTTCACAGTTCAGCTCGTACACCAGCTCTTCGAGGTGGTAGTCGGCCAGCGACAGCGACGTCGCGTTGAAGGTATTGGTGGCGATGAGGTCGGCGCCGGCCTCGAGGAACTGCCCGTGGATATCCGCGATGAGCTCGGGTTTGGTGAGCACCAGCAGATCGTTGCAGCCCTTGAGATCGTGCGGCCAGTCCTTGAAGCGCTCGCCACGGAATGCCGCTTCGTCCAGCTTGTGCTGCTGGATCATGGTGCCCATGGCGCCGTCGAGAATCACGATACGGTCGGCGAAGAGCTGCCGCAGTTGGCGCGCGCGCTCCACCTGTTCGACCGCTGGTTTACTCGCTGGCGGCTTATTCATTGGCCGCCTTGCGCGCCCCCGCCCCTTCTTTCGGAACACGAGGACGCACGCCGAGCGCATGGCAGATGGCGTAGGTGAGCTCGGAGCGGTTCAGCGTATAGAAATGGAACTGGTCGACGCCGTGACGCTGCAGCGTGTGCACCTGCTCGATGGCCACCGCGGCGGAAATGAGTTTGCGCGTCTCGGGGTTTTCTTCCAGTCCATCGAAGCGATGCTCCAGCCAGTCCGGAATCGAAGCCCCGCAACGCTTGGCGAAACGCGTGACCTGGGGAAAACGCGTGATGGGCAGAATGCCCGGCACAAGCGGCGCGTCGATGCCTTTCGCGGCGCAGGCGTCGCGGAAGCGCAGGAACAATTCGGTGTCGTAGAAGAACTGCGTGATGGCGCGCGTGGCGCCGGCGTCGATCTTGCGCTTGAGCACGTCCAGGTCGAATTCCGCGTTCGGCGCTTCCGGATGTTTCTCCGGATACGCGGCCACGGAGATTTCGAAGTCACCCACCGTCTTGAGCCCGGTGACGAGATCGGCGGCATAAGCAAAGCCGTCCGCACGCGGTTCGTACGTCACGGTGCCCGCGGGCGCATCGCCACGCAATGCGACGATGTGGCGGATGCCCTGGTCCCAGTACATGCGCGCAATGTCGAGCACTTCACCGCGGCTGGCGCCAATGCAGGTGAGATGCGGCACGCAGTTGAGCTCGGTCTCCTTCTGCACGCGCGACACTACATTATGGGTGCGCTCGCGCGTCGAACCGTCCGCGCCGTAGGTTACCGATACGAACCGCGGATGCAGCGGTTCGAGATAGCGGATCGACTCCCACAGCGTCTTCTCCATGGCCTCATCGGCCGGCGGAAAGAACTCGAAGGAAACGGAGACGGGCTGCTTGCGGGACATGAAATTCCTGATGAACGACAGTTGCTTACGTGAGTCGGCGGCTAATCTACCGTAACCATCGGAGCGCGTTAACGCCAATTCTTGACTATTTCCGGGCGCCTTTTAGCATGTTTGCCCTCTCGTTCAAGGCGACATAGTGCATGGCTTCCCAAAAACTCGACAAAGTCGACGCAAAGATCATGCAGGTGCTCGCCAAGGACGGGCGCATCAGCTGGCGGGATCTGGCCGAGCAGATCGGACTTTCGCTGACCCCTACCCTGCGGCGAATCAGGCGCCTGGAGAGCGAGGGAGTCATCACGGGCTACAGCGCCCAGTTCGACGAACAGAAGCTCGGCTACGGCATCACCATGTATGTGTGGGTTTCGCTCGAACGCCAGGTGGAAGAAACGCTCAAGGTGTTCGAGCGGCGCATCGCCGACGTGCCCGAAGTCATGAGCTGCTACCTCATGACCGGCGAAGCCGACTATGTGCTGCGCATCGTGGTGCCCGACCTTCCTAGCTACCAGCGCTTCATGCTCGACGTGCTCACGCGTATTCCGGGCGTGTCGCGCATCCAGTCAGGCCTCGCCATCAAGCCGGTGTTCCAGCGCGCGGCCCCTCCTATTCCGCGCTGAAGGGGCAAATGGGGACATTCCTCGTTTCCTAGCAAACGGGGACAGGCCTCATTGAGGGCACGCCGGAGAACGAGGCACGTCCCCGTTTGCTAGGAAACGAGGAACGGCCCCTGACGGGGCCTGTCCCCATTAATTCGTGCGGCGGGTGACGGCGCTGAGCTCGCGCTGCAACGCCTCGGGTTCCACGGGCTTCACGAGGTGCCGCGCGAAACCGGCTTGCTTGGACTGCTGGCGGTCCTCGGGAAAGCCGTAGCCGGTCAGCGCGACGAGCCGCACTTCGCGGCCCATGGGCAGGCTGCGGATCCGGCGCGCGAGTTCGTAGCCGTCCATCCCACCGGGCAAGCCAATGTCGATGAACGCGACGTCGAGCGGCTGATCGACCGCGCGTTGCTGAAGCAACGCCAGCGCGCGTTCGCCGTCCGGCGCTTCGCACACGTCATGCCCGTGCGCGCGCAGTACGGCGCGATACATCTCGCGCGAATCATGGTTGTCGTCCACGAGCAGCACGCGGCGCGATTCGAACGCGCGGCGTCCGTTGGCATTCGCGATGGCCGCGTCCTCGTCATCGGCCACCTTCGGCGCCGCGACGGTCGGCATGCGCACCGTGAACGTGGAGCCGCGCCCATCGCCCTCGCTGGCGGCATGCACGGTGCCGCCATGCAGCTCCGCGAGTCGCCTGACCAGCGTGAGCCCGATTCCCAATCCGCCCCGCGTGCGGTCGATGGTGTGATGAGCCTGCACGAACAGGTCGAAGATCTTCGGCAGCATGTCGGCGGGAATGCCGATGCCCTGGTCGGCGATACGCATCACCGCATCATCTCCATCGCGTCCGACGAACACGCTGATCACACCTTCGCCGCGCGTGAACTTGAGCGCATTGGAAACGAGATTGCCGACGATCTGCTCCAGCCGCACGGGGTCGCCGCTGACCCACACGGGTTCGGACACGAGATCCACGCGCCCGTGATTGTTGGGGTTGCCGGAGGCGATGGCGCCGATCGACGCCTTCACCACATCGGCGAGACTTACCGGCTGGCGTTTCAGCACGATCTTGCCGGTCACCGCGCGGCCGACGTCCAGCAAGTCGTCCACGAGCCGCGCCATGTGCACCACCTGGCGTTTGATGATGCCCGTGGCGCGCAGCGACATGGGCTCGGTCTGGTTGAGCAGCGCCAGCGCGTGCACCGCGCCCTGGATGGCGCCGAGCGGATTGCGCAGCTCGTGGGCCAGCATGGCGAGGAATTCGTCCTTCGAGCGGTTCTCGCGCTGCGCGCGCGCCAGCGAGCTGATGTCGCTGAGGATCAGCGTGCGGTGTTCGATGTCATCGAGCACGATGCTCGACAGCGTCACCTGGACTTCGGTGGACTCCTGTCCATTGAGCACGAGCCTCGTCTGGTAACGACCCGACCCGTGTTCGAGCATGGCGCGCAGGATCTCGCCCTCGGCCGCGGGAAGGAACCGGCCGATCGAAGCGCCGAACATCTGCTCGAGCGGCACATGCACCAGGTCGGCGAAACGCTGGTTGCAGTAGACGATGTCACCCGTGATGGAAAGCGTGGCCGCGCCTTCCTGCATGCGTTCGACCAGCGCGCGATACGGCGCATCGGCGCCGCGCAGCGTGAACACCCGGCGCTCGCCGTTCTCGTCGGCCAGCAACAGGGCGTCGATTTCGCCACTGTAGATAGCCTGCAGGTTGCTCTCCGCCTCCAGCAGGCGGGTGCGCAGTTCTTCTACGCCGAGATCTTCGATGCTCACGTGGGAACCACTTCGCGAAGGCCGAGACCGGCCATCACGCGCGCACGGTTCGACATGTCGCCGATCATGCGGCGCTCCGGCTCCGGCCCTTTCTTGACGAGTGTCGGTGTCGCGAAAATCTGTTCATCGCGAATCAACGCCGGCTGCTGGTAGACATCGATGATCTCGAGGTCGAAGCGCCCCGCGAGAAACTCTTCGCAGATCGAACGGACAACCCTGATGGCGCGCGTGGATCGTGGAGTCATGCCGGTCACATACAGACGCAGCACGTATGGCTGCGTGTCTTCCAGGTCGGCCAGGGCGTGGAGTGGGGTTTCATTCACAGGTCGGGTGGGCGTGGCCGCAGATCGAGCCCTACGAGTACGCGCTCGGTGTTGGAGAGATCGCCGATGATCTTCTTGATAGGCGTGGGCAGGCGCCTCACCAGTGTGGGCAGCGCGAGAATCTGGTCCCCGCGGCCGAGCGCGGGATTCTCGATCAAGTCGATGACTTCGATGCTGTAGCGGCCCTGCAAGTATTCCTCGCAAATCTTGCGCAGGTTGGAGAATGCGCGCACGGCCTTGGGCGTCTGGCCGGCAACATAGAGGCGCAGCGCGAAGTTATCGCTCATTTGCGTTTCCGCGCGGTAGGCGTCGGCGTGCGGCGTGCACCGGACGCGACCGACAGCGGCTTCCCGGCCGGGGAACCCTTGTCGAGCGGCGTGATGCGAACGCCGTAGTCGGTGATCTCGAACGCGCGTACATCATTGGAATGCGACATGCCGCGCGACTTGAGCACGTAGATCCAGCGATTGCGCTTGCGCGCTTCCTCGGCGACAGCCACCAGGATCCAGGTATCCATGAGCGAGGAGATCATCGACTCGGTGGCTTCTAGACTCTGCGTGGAAGAAGTGAGGCTGGTGAACACCGCGGTGACACCGCGCGTCTTGAAGTAATCGATGACACGCGTGAGCATCATGCGCACGTCGGATTGAGTGCCCACGGCCATGAGATTGGTGATGGGGTCGAGCACCACCACGTCGGGGTCGAACACTTCGACCGCATGGTGCATCGCCAGCAGATGGGTCTCGAGACCGTGACGATTGGGGCGGTCGGCATGGAACTTGAGCAGCCCCTTGTCGACCCACCTCTGCAGGTCGATGCCGGCCGAGCGCATGTTGCGGATCAGCTGCGAGGGCGATTCCTCGAACAGGAAATACATGCACTTCTCGCCGCGCGCGCAGGCTGCCTCGAGGAACTGCGCGGCGAGCGTGGTCTTGCCCGTGCCGGCCGTGCCCGAGAGCAACACGGTGCTGGCGCGGAAATAGCCCTTGCCACCGAGCATTTCGTCGAGCGACTCGAGGCCGGTCGATACGCGCTGGTTCGGCGCTTCGTGTTCGAGCAGCAGCGAGGTGACCGGCAGCACGGTGATGCCGTCGCGATCGATGAGGAACGGATATTCGTTCGTACCGTGCGTGGAACCACGGTATTTCACGACGCGGATGCGGCGCGTGGAGATCTGCTCGTGCACGCGATGATCCAGCGAGATGACCGCGTCGGTGATGTATTCCTCGAGGCCCTGGCGCGTGAACATCTGCTCGCCGCGTTCGGCGGTGACGACGGCGGTGATGCCGCGGTCGCGCATCCAGCGGAACAGGCGGCGCAGCTCGGCGCGCAGGATGCCGGTGTCCTTGAGGCCGCCGAACAAGGTTTCGATGGTGTCGAGCATCACGCGCTTCGCGCCGATCTCCTTGATGGCGTGTTCGAGGCGGACGAACAGGCCCTCGAGGTCGTACTCGCCGGTCTCCTCGATCTCGCTGCGATCCACATGGATGTAATCGACGATGAGCTTCTTCTGCGAGACCAGCGAATCGAGGTCGTAGCCGAGCGAGCGCACGTCCTGCGCGAGCTCCGCTGCGTTTTCCTCGAACGTCATGAGCACGCCGGGTTCGGCATACTGCTGCGCGCCGTTCACGAGAAAGCTGACCCCGAGCAGGGTCTTGCCGGACCCGGGGCCGCCCGATACGAGCGTGGGTCTTCCCTGCGGGAAGCCGCCGTTGGTGATGTCATCGAGTCCCGGAATTCCTGTCGGGGCCTTCTGGATTTCAGAACGCTCTAACTTGTGCTTGGCCATTTAAACCTGGGTCCGTGCGAAGGTTGGAGTACGCATGCAGCCGCGCTCCAAACGACGCGCCGCGTATTGACGCAGGATATTTATGGCCGGGAAATCGGCGGAGTCTCACAACCCTGTTAGCTGTTGTAGGAATTTTCGGACAGGCGCCGCGCGGCAGTTTCGTGTCGGAAATGGGGACATTCCTCGTTTCCTAGCAAACGGGGACAGGCCTGGATTTACGCGGACGGCCTATTGGCGCCAGAGACTGACCAACCCCAAGTGCCTCTGCTTGCGTGGCAACCCACTCTTCCGCTCCAAACGGCCGCTGGCGATTGACGCAAGTTCGAACCTCGGCGATTTCCGCGGCGGTTTGCGGCTCGTTCACCAGATGCCGCCAGTAGGCGGGTAGCGGTGCCGGAGGTTGCGCAAGCTCCAGCCCGCTACGCGACCTTCGCCACGCAAGGCTCCCCCATTGCCAGTCTTCGGCCCGCTCGACGAGCTTCGCGCGTAACGCATTTCTCTCGACGTATCGCATGACGGTCAGCAGGTGATGATCAGCCTGGATTGCGAAAGCCTTGAACCGGCCTTGCCACAAGCGCCCGCTCGTTTCGTACTTGGCGTGGTGCCAGCGCACATGCGTCGTGAAAACCCACTGCATCCATTTCGCAAGATCAGATGCGGCTCGCGGCTGAACGACAAAATGGAAGTGATTGGGCATGAGGCAGGCGGCAAGGATTGGCAGCTCGAGCCGTTCCTGCGCACGGACGATGAGCGCTTGAAACTGCGCGTAGTCGTCCGGCCCATGAAAAATGCGCGCCCTCTTGTTGCTGCGATTCAGCACGTGATAGCAGCAGTCACCGACAATCGCCCGCGCCGTCCTTGGCATGTGGCAAAAGTATCGCAGTCACGAACCGATTCAATGCGCCGAATGTGGCGGGATTCTTAAGATTCTCGCAGCCCGAAGTGTTCCCTCGATTGAGGCGTGTCCCCGTTTGCTAGGAAACGAGGAATGTCCCCATTTATCTGTCCCTACGGAGGACACCGATGGGCGTCGCGCCGTTGTCGGTCATGAAGAACGTGTACACGGAACTGGACTGCAAGGTGATGGCGCTGCGCGTCAGCACGCTTTGCGCGGTCGAGGTGTTCGAGATGTCGAACTGGCGGTCGGTGCCCGAGGTGATCTCGATCTCATCCGAGACCTGCCCTGACAACGTGCCTTCGATGACCGGCGAGAAATCCACCGACAAGGTGATCGGCGCCGCCAGCGTCGACATGCCATTCAGCAGGCGCAGCTTGGTGCCCCCCACCGCGGGCAGCCGGTTGTCATCGTTGACCAGGCTCGTCTGCGGGCCATTGCCATTCGACCACACCAACAACGTGTAGTCGGCGCCGGCCGTCAGATTGAGGTTGGCCACCGGCACGGCAGCGCCGTTCACGGTCAGCGTCACGGGCACCGACCCGGCATCGAGCAGCGTGTAACGGCTGCCGATCACGCCGGCCGTGGCGGCGCTGAGCACCGACTGCCCACCGACCTGGATCGAAGCATTCGCGCCATTGGCGAGACCGACCGCGCCGCGCAGCCGCGCCTTGGTGTTGTTGAACCTGGTGGGCTGCCCTTCCTGCGGCAGGAAGATGGCGTTGGCGAGCATGCCGCCCTGCGTCGAGGTGAGGATCAGCGAGGCGACGCCCTTGTCGGTCAGCGTGAAGTTGGGAATGTCGAGCCGCACATCGGCGGTGTCCCCCGACGCGGTAACGCGCAGGCGAAAACTGCCGCTGTCGGCCGTGAGCTGCGACAGCGCCGCGCCCACGCCCGAGAGCACGGGCGTGGTGTCGTCGAGATCGGTGGTTGCATCGGTCAGGTAGACGTCGAGCGCGCCCGCCGACGACACGTTGGCCACGCTGAGCTTGCTGTCGCCGGCGTCCGCCGCGTCGAGCGTGTCGTCGATGCGCAGCGCGCCGAAGTTGCCCACTTCGCCATAGGCCACGTAGGTATTGATGGTGTCTTCGACCAGCTCCTCGGCGGCGAACGAACGCAGCACGCTGCCGGAACCCGTGCGCCGCACCTTCACGGTGTAGTCATCGGGATCGAGCGTGGTGTAACCGCTCACCGTTTCGAGCGCCACTCCCGTCGCCTGCGTCTCATCGTCATCGTCGTCCTCCGAATCGAGGTTGGTCATGAGGTCGAGCGAGGTGTAGCCCGCGCTCAGGTTCAGCAGGCGAATCTTCGGGTCCGCGCCACTTTCCTCGTCGCTGCCGCCGCAGGCGCTGAGCGCGAACGTGGCTGCCAGGCCCAGGACTCCAAATGCTCCATTGCGAATTCTCATTCCACACTCCATCTATGCGTCAGAACGCTTTGCCGACTGAAAACTGAAAAGGTTCGAGCTCGTCGCCGAACTCGCGGCGTGTCTCGCGCTGGTAACGCAGCGGCATGGCCCAGGAAAAGCGGAACAGGCCCATGGGCGACAGCCACTGCACGGCGATGCCGGCGGAGCTGCGCAGCTCACCCAGGTCGAAGCGATAGTCGGTGCGGTCGCCGCGCTTGTTGCGGAACTCGGTGTCGCCCAGGTAGTAAGACTGGCCGATGTCATAGAACAGGCTCACGCGAGCCGAGCTCTGGAATTTAGCGGGCAGCGGGATGATGGCTTCGAACTGCGCCGACACGCCCGCATCGCCGCCATAGGGATTGCCCAGCGAATCGCGCGGCCCGAGCGAGCCGTCCTCGAATCCGCGCACCGAGTCGCTGCCGCCCGTGAACACATGGCGATGCGGCGGCACTCCCGTGGTCTCACCAAACGCCGTCGACCAGCCGATGTTGGTGCTGACCGACAATGGGAAGCGGTCGAACACGTCCCAACCGGGAATCCTGAAGAACTGCTGCGAATGGAAATTCGCCGTGGCGTAGCTCACGCCATCGGACGGCGGCGCGTAGGACAAGCTCAGGCGATGCGTTCCGCCGCGCGTCGGAAACAGCGTGCGGTCGCGGCTCTCGTAGAGCCATCCGCCGGTGAGCTCGAAGGTGTCGAGAATGGTGCCGAGCACCCGGCTCGTACCCACGCGGCGGAAGTAGTAGTCGCCGTTGTTGCGCACCCAGTCGCGCAGCTGTGTCGAACTACTGAAGGACGTCGCCAGGTTCTCGTGGCTGTAGCCGAACCCGAGATTGAAGTACTGCTCTTCGGAAATCGGATAGCCGAGGCTGGCGCCGGCGCTATAGGTCTGGGTGCTGAACTGCGAGAACGACGAGGTGATGCGTTCCCGCTCCACGTACGAAGCGCTGACCGAACGCGAGATGCCGTCGGCCGTGAAGTACGGGTCGGTGTGCGCCACGCTGAAGACCTGGCCGTACTTGCCGCCGTTGAGATCGACGGCCAGCCGGTCGCCGGAACCGAACAGGTTGCTGTCGACGAAGTTGCCGCTGAGCGTGAACGCCTGGCGCTCTGAATAGCCGACGCCCCCGCCGATTGTCGATGACGGGCCCTCCTTGACCGTGACATCGATGTCGACGAGATCCGGCGTTCCCTCGACTCGCTTGGTGTCGGTCTCCACCTCTTCTATATAGGGGAGGCGCTGCAGGCGCTCCTTGGAGCGCGCCAGCGCGGAATTCGAGAGCACGGAGCCCTCGAGCTGGCGAAACTCGCGACGCAGGACTTCATCGCGGGTCTTCTCCACGCCCTCGAAGTTGATGCGCCGTACATAGGTGCGCGCGTTCGGCTCGATCTGGAACGTGAGTGAGATCTCGCCGGTCTCGGGATTCGCGCTCGGCACCGTGGCCACTTCCGCAAAGCCGAAGCCGGCTTCGTTCAGGCGGTTGCGCAGCGCTTCTTCCGTCGTGGCGATGAGCCGCTGCGAATATTGATCCCCCGGCCGGACCAGCACGTAAGCGCGCAGCACCTCTTCCGGCACGACGAAGCGGCCCGCGAGCCTTATCGCGCCCATCTTCCACGTGGTGCCCTCGAACACGTTCAGCGTGATGAACAGGTCGTCCTTCTCCGGCGCGAGCGCCACCTGCGTGGAGGTGATCTCGAAGTCCGCATAGCCGCGATCCATGTAGTAGGAGCGCAGCTTTTCCAGGTCCCCTTCGAGCGAATGGCGCGAGTACTTGTCGTCGCCGCGATAGAACGACAGGAAGTTGGAGGCCTTGAGCTCGAGGCCCGCCAGCAGTTCCTTGTCGCTGAAGCGCTCGTTGCCCACCACGTTGATCTTGCGGATGCGCACGCGCTTGCCTTCGACGATATCGACGTTCACGTCGACGGTGTTGTTCGGCTGCTCTTCCACCTTCGCATCGACGCGCACGTCATAGCGGCCTCGCGCGAAGTACTGCTCTATGAGGTACTGGCGCGTGTCCTCGAGCGTCGAGCGGTTGAGGATCTTGCCGCTGGCCAGCCCCACGTTGCGCAGCGACTTGAGCAGATCTTCGGACTTGATGTCCTTGTTGCCGGTCACCGCGAAATTGCGGATCGAGGGGCGCTCCTGCACCACGACCACCAGCACCGATTCATCGCGGCGCAACTCCACGTCGCGAAAGAAGCCGGTGTCGTTGAGCGCGCGCAGCGCCTCGCGAATGCGCTGCCTGCCAATCGTGTCGCCGATGTTGATGGGCAAGGTGTTGAACACCGTGCCCTCGCTGATGCGCTGCAGCCCCTCGACGCGGATGCCGCCGACGGTGAACTCCGCCCGGTCGTCGGCCTGCACGACCGGCGCACTAACTAGCAAGGCAAGCGGGATCATCCATTTCATTGCGCAATACGACCGGGAATGCGCATTGCGGTTCGATATGAATTGTTACGGAGTGTTACGGAACGTAACCGCTTGCATCGATGGAACCAATTGCCGCGTTCGTGGCAATAGCGTTGGCTGGTGCTGCAACTATTCGATGGCTACACAAAAACACATCCTGATCGTCGATGAAGACCGCGAGGCGCGCGCACAGCTCGCCGCGGCGCTGGAACGGTCCGCCTATCGCGTGACCACGGCCAGCAGCGGCAGCGGCATGCAGCGGGCCATCGAGCGTGCGCGCATCGACATGGTGGTGCTCGACGTATGCTTCAGCGAGGAAGACGGCATGCGCGTGTGTCGAAGTCTTCGCGCCGCCAGCGACGTGCCTTTCATCATCCTGGCGCGGCGCGCGGATGAAGTGGACCGCATCCTCGGGCTCGAGATGGGCGCGGACGATTACCTCGCAAAGCCCGTGAATTCCCGCGAATTGCTGGCTCGCATGCGCAACATCCTGCGGCGCGTGAACGGTGCGGGCACGCCCGTCACGAACGGGCGCGCGCGGCTGTTCCGCTTCGGCGGCTGGCAGCTCGACAGCGTGGCGCGCGAGCTCAGCGATCCGCAAGGACAACGCGCGACGTTGCGCAACTCCGAGTATCGCGTGCTCTCGTCGCTGCTGGCGCACGGCAATCGCGTGGTCTCGCGCGGCAAGCTGGTGGAGCTCGCGCGCGGCCGCGACGCCGGGCCCTTCGATCGCAGCATCGACGTGCGCATCAGCCGGCTGCGCCAGGTTCTCGGCGACGATGCGCGCGTCCCGCGCATCATCAAGACAGTACACGGCGAAGGCTATGTCATCGGTGTCCCCGTTGAACGCGCTTGATCAACGCCGGAACTTTTCTCGCGCGCATCGCCCCAATGCTGGCGTCGCACGTTTGCGTTGCGCAAGGGGAGCAGCGGTTCTTCACATGAAAACAGCGGACGACGATTCCAGTTGCATGGCACGGCTCGCCGCGGGCGATTCGCATGCCGTGCACGAGCTCTACCAGCGTCACGGCCGCGCGCTGCTGAGGTTTTCCTCGGCCATGTGCCGCTCGCGCCAGGCGGCCGAAGACATGGTGCACGACACTTTCGTGGCGCTGATGCGCGAACGCATTCTCTTCGACCCCACGCAAGGCAGCGTGTTCGGTTACCTGTGCGGCGTGCTTCGTCATCGTGTCAGCCGCCATTTCCGCCAGCAGCGGCGCTGGGTGGCGCTCGATACGGAAAATGACAATTCGCTCGCGCACCTCGCAGACACGAACGGCCCGGCCGATGAAATCGCGCGCTCGGAGATCACAGCCGCTTTTCGTCGCGCCATGCTCGAGCTGCCGTTGCCTCACCGTGAAGTCATCGCACTGTGCGATCTCGAGGAACTGCCATACGCAACCGTCGCCGGCATTCTCGATTGCCCCGTGGGCACGGTGCGGTCCCGTCTGCATCGCGCGCGTGCGCTGCTCACCATCCGCCTGGCCTCACTCGAATTGATCGACCTTCCGGGCGAGCCGATGGCCCAACGAGGCCTCACATGAACGAACATCTCGAAACCCTCGCCCCGCATCCGCACATCGCGCTGCTGCTCAAGCAATACGCGCGCGACCTGGCGCAAACCACGCCCAGTTCCGATCTAGATGCGCGAGTCGGTGCTTTGGTCGCAGCCGGTCGGCAAAAATCGGCGCGAGCCCCCGCTCGCGAGCCCTCGCGCCGGCTGTGGCCGTTCGCCGCGGCGGCGAGCTTCGCGGTGCTCGCGATCAGCGCCGGCATCCTCATCGGCATGAAGCTCGAGCAGTCGCGCGACCTCAAGGCCGCGAAGGCCAGCGCCGCGCGCGCGGCGGGTTGGTCTTCGGCAGACCTCACCATGTGGCCTTCGGATTCCGTGTCTTTCAAGATTCCGGCGGAGTACTCGGCGCAGGGCACGCTGGTGGCTGTCGATCCGAATACGAAGAACACCAGCACGCGTTACTGGATAGACGTCGTCGTCTCGAACGATGGCACGTTCCGCATCGAGCGCATCGTGCCGGCGGATCCGCATCAGAAGCAGGGAGGCCACGATGGCATCGCGCCGCAAGTTCAGTAGCGCGCGGGCTCAGGTTGGCTCACTCGCCTTGGGCGTAATCAGCCTGGGCGCGCTCAGCTTGTCTGCGCGCGCGGATGAAGGTGCCATTCCGGATTGCCCGCCCTCACCTTCGTCGGGCGGGCTCGCGGTCGTGCAATCGTCGCCTAACAACGTTCGGCTCGTTACGGGCGCGCCGTATTCAGCGCTGGGCACCAGCCAGACCGTCACCACGCTGCCGGATGGCAATCGTGTCGTGCGGCAGAACACCATTCGCTTGTGGCGCGACAGCAGCGGGCGTACGCGTTCGGAGTTTGCGCTCTCGTCCATCGGCGGCCCGACGCCCCTCGAGGTCAATGCCACCGTCACCGTCATCGACGACCCGTCGACGCGCGAGCGGCACATGCTGCAACCGAACGGCAGGGTCGTCACCGTGCCCATCGCTCCGTGCCGCGTCGTCGCATCGAATGAACCAGATCTCACGGTCGGGCCGCCGCGTCCCGCGGGGCTGCCGCTCAAGGTCTCACCGCCCGTGAAGCTCGGCGAACGTCAGCTCGATGGCGAGACCGTGGCTGGCAGCCGCGTCGAAGCCACCATTCCCGCGGGCGCGGTCGGCAATGATCGCCCTATCAAGATGTCGGCGGAACAGTGGTACGGCAAGGATTTGCAGGTGGTAGTCGAGGCTACCTACCGGGACCCGCGCACTGGCGAGACGCGGTATAAGTTGCGCGAGATTCGTCGCAACGAGCCGGATGCGAGGTTGTTCGAGGTGCCGGCGGCGGGCCAGGCCGCGCCGGTGGGCGACGTGCCGGGTGAGCGCTTCAAACGGCGCTAACACAGGCGCACCCGCACGCGGCCTTTATTGGCCGCTACACGAACCCAAATGAAAGACTGGCGCGCAGCGACACTATTTGGGCAAGCACGGCAGGGGAGATAAAGCCGCCCTCCTGCTCCTCTGAAAGTTTGACGGGCAATGTGATGTCGATCTCGACAAACTCCGGCCCAACCTGATCGCGCACCTCACAGAGATGCTGCGCACCGCCCAGTCGCGCCAGCGCTGTCTGAATCATTTCATCGAGTCGGTGATCGCCCGGAAAGTCGACGGAATAATGAACGAATGACCGTTTCAGGAGAGTGTTTACTCCCGGTCTGACAGGATCGCCTTTCGTCCCCGCCAATGTGGCGGGCAAACCCAGCATCGACTCCACCTGAGAAGTCGATGCATCAAATCCTCTAAAACAAACTGATACCGATCTTGATTTCACAGCTTTTTTTCTCACCGCCCAGAACGCCGTTCCCAGAGCCAATAGTTGCCGGTCTAAAACGCGGGTCAGGTCAGGCGAGTGACGTGGCTAGCAACAGACGCATCGGATTCGTTACGTGAACGAAACCACCATTTAGCGAAAGCAATGACTAGGAGAGTGGGAGCAAGGACTGAGGCTCCGGCAATAACGGCAAAGCGGCCAATTGCGGCGATTGATACATTTTCCATTGAACAATTTGGAACTGGCGGAGTTATGCGTCCCCAGCGAAAGACTCTAACAAGGGTCAGCTACCGCAGCCGCGAGCCGTCAGGATTAATTGCTTCTTCATCCTTGAGAGTCGGGTAATACCGTTTCTTCTTTGAAAGCTCAAAGAACAGCATGCCGTGAATGCCCTGAACCTGCTTCTTCGGAATCCGGCGCTTCCATAAATTCGCGAGGGCCTTTTCGATCTCGGCCCCTCCTCCTCGCGTCAGTACATCTTCTATGAAGGCAACATCCTCGTTCTTAGGAAACAAGAGATCGAACTCTTCTTCGGTAGCCGCAAAGATGTCGTAGGCGGCATTGTCCGCCCCGTCGATGACCTGAATGTTTCTCTTGAGCGCGCGCGTATTACTCGCCATGTAGTGAAGCCTCGCAATGATTTCGGGCGAACGCGGTTAACGATTGCGATTCGTGGACAGCGGAAGCATTCATGGGCACTTCCGATCGTCTAACGAATTCGCTCATAGACCTGACGCAGACTCGAGATCCTGACTTCCTCCACGCCGTCAACGACGCGGATGTTTGATCGCTTACGGACCACCTCTGTGAAAGCCGCGAGCAGATGACCTAGAGCAGAATCAAGGAAGAATGGTGATGCGGAACGACAATTTGTGGCGAGCCAATTCCGGAATCAGCGAGTCCGGCACCACGAAATCAGGCTCGCCAGCCAACTCAACCTCATAGTAGAAAAACAATTGCAGTTGAGCCTTCTCTACGCCACGTAGTGACATTATTGGATTTCCCAACGATCGTAATATTTCCGCGACCTTCGCCAATTGAGTTTCTGGATCACCCCGGCTATCGGGATAGATCTTGTCGAACGTAACGGTCAATCGCCCAGTCTTCGCGACAGAACCGCTTGGCGTACCGTCGGAGCGAAACAATGGACTACCCTTGGTTGCTATCGACGCGGCGACGGAGTCGATCCCCAAGAGTTCCGCCAGTTTGGTTGGCTCCAACTCATTGCCCCACACAACTAGGCGCGACGACAGCTCAAACTCAGTGTTCATTCTTTTTGCCCTCGCTGTTCGTCCTATGGGTCACTCAAGTCACCCACGTGTTCGCCTTCCGGATCAAACACCACGCCAGTATCTGGATCCACAGTGTAGTCATCTGTCGCGCCACTCATACTATCGTCCTGCTTTATCTTGTGTCCACGGCGTCTCGCCTCTTTGGGATCAACATTGTTCCTCCTTCCCCATACTTCGCTTCCTGAATCCAGCGGCAAGCGAGACTCCATCGCCCTCATCGCAAGGCAAGCCGACTCGTCACGACAAGCCGAGTCAGGCGTACCTAACCAACCATTGCTGGGAGTAAGGATCATCAACGGAACCGCCAGAATTGCCAGGGCTTCTGCCTTTACCGCTTCTTTCGTAGCAGTGACAACGATTTCAGCCATGGGTTTCGTGTAGGTCACTACTATCTCAGCCAAAACCTCTTCGGTCTGTCCTGTTGAATCCCGGCCATTTAGCGGATCGTTACCTACGTACGCGTACATATTCATATTGTCTTCGTAGAAGATCGGATCGGTTTGCAAGAACCTCCCGAGCTTCGGTGAGTACATGCGCGCTTTGTAATAGTTGAGCCCGAGACCTTCCAGCCAGGTCTGCCCGGTGTATCCGAAACGTCCGTAGTTGCCGCCTGCCGGGATGCCATAGGCGTCGTATTTGTTGATGAAGAGCACGGTGCCGCCATTCTCGCTGTACGCGATGATGCTGCCTTGGTGATCAGTGTGTAGATAGCGCCTATATCCAGAACCGATGGTGGCGCCGTTGTATTGCACCAGCGGCTCGTCGACCTGGTCGCCATGCACATAGCGGCGCTGCAGCGCGCCGCTCACGTACTCCCCGACCAGTGCATCGCCGTCGTAGTGAAAGTTCGTCGTTGTGCCGCTGATCGAGGTGCGCTTGAGGCGGCCGAGTGTGTCGTAGGCAAGCATTGAGTCCACTGCGCCATCAGTGGCGACGAGCCGGTTCTCAATGTCGTAGGTGTAGGTAGCCCCCTCACCATCGCTGGTGAGGTTCCCGGCAATGTCGTAGCCAGTTCCCTGCCCATCGATCCGGGTGTACTGATTGAGCCCGTTGACGACGTAGCCACCCACGCGGTTCTGCGCCTCGGTGTAGTTGTAGAGCGAGTTGCTCTGAATGAGAGTGACAACCTGACTTTCCGGGTTGTAGGCGAACGCGTTGGAGAGATCGAACGTCGTTCCGGTGAAGTTCTGCGTGAACGACTCAAGTCGAAGTGCGTTGTCGACATCGATGTTCGTCGTCGCAGAGCCGTCACGGAGAATCTCACGCCGGCCTCCGCTGGGACGGTAATTGATCGTGAGCATGCTGTTCGTACCGGCAGTAGAAGACGCCGAGACCGACTCGCGAAGGTCATTCATGCGATTGAGTCCATCGAATCCGTACTCGAAGAACCAACCATCCGGATGCGTCACGCGCTTGCGATTGCCTTCGCGGTCATATTGATAGGAAAGAATCCGGAGTGCGCCATCCTGCGAACTGCGAGTCTCGGTCAGATTACCGAAGCTATCGAAGATGTTCGTCTCCCCTTCGCCATCTGCCTGCTGATCGCAATCATCATCGAACTTATCGCTGCCGAAACAAGACGCAAGCGTGAGCCCGCGCAAGTCATAGTCGTACGCAATGTCACCCGAATAAGTGTTGTCTGAGAGGTTCTTGAATACGAGCCTATTGTTGTTGTCGTACTCAAAATTGATCGACTTCGCGCTATTGCGCTTGCGCTCGAAGATGACGTTGCCATTGTTGTCATAGCCGTATTCGTTGTAGTCGGCTGCACTGACGCTGCCGGGCGAGATCGGCGAGGGATATAGGCGTTTTGACAGTCGTTTGTTGTCGTCGTACTGCAGCTCAGTCTTGTTGCCATTCGCATCGGTCTGGAAGCGGAGCAATCGGCTATCGAGCTCGTATTGGTTGGTGACATAGGTCTGCGCAAGCGGCGTCCCCACCGCCCGCTCTTCTGTCTGAACAAGGTCGAACTTGTTGTATGTATAACGCGTGATCCGATCCGGACCGAACAAGCCTTCCGTCCCAGGCGTGCACGCGTCGTTCGGAAGCGAGGAGAAGGCGCTCTTGTTCATGCGCACCGCCTTGCAGCGCACTCGATCCCAGTCGTCGTAGCTGTATTGCACTACCGATTCGGCAGTGCCGTCCGTGCCGAGCACTGCTTCTCTGACTTTGCGAGCGTGGTCGTCGTACGCGAACATCTTGGTGAGATAAGGAGCGAAGCTCACCCAAGATTCCGGCGCCACCGATTCATCGGCCCACGTGCCGAGTTCGCCATTCTCCACCTTGATTAGCAAACCCTTTGTGACGCCGCTCGTGCCGTAGGTACTACGCGTGGCTGGATAGGAAAGCACACCGGGGCCATCCGGGTCTGGAGCGATCGTCCCCGTCACCTGCCTGCTCGCGTTGTAGCGCGTGGCATGCGTATAGGGAGCTGCCGCTTGTTGCGCATGCGCCCCAAGGGCCGAAAAGCTCAACAGAGCGGCTGCAAGTGTCCGAACTCTGATACTTCCGTTGCGCCGGCTCATGGGCAGTTCCCGAGGGCCGCGTTCGGCGTCGTTACGCCGATCTGATTGCCGAAGATGTCGTAGCGATAACAAGTTCGGTGCGCCATGCCACCGGGCTCTGTCACCGTCATGCCGGTCATCAGCAGATTGTTGTGGTCGTATTCAAACTGAGTCACGACCTCGTCCCCACCAGGACATGCGCCTTCTGAAGCGCTGCCCTGTATGCAGGATTTTTCGGCAGTTCTGAGCCAGATCTTTGCGGGATTGGTTTCTCCCGCTATCCACACGCCATCACTCCCGTAATAGCTCGCGCCGAACTGAAGGTACTCGTAGCGCGTCTGCGCCCGCACCCCGTGCTTGTTCGCCGCGTAGGTGATCGACGCCACCTGACCTGACTCTGGGTGATACGTGTAGTCCGTCCAGTTGCCATTCGCATCGCGAATTCGGATCGCCTGGTTGCAAGTCTTCCGAGTGCTGGGCGTGCACGAATCCGGAAACTCCGCCGCGATGTAGTACCCGCTCTGCAAATTTCCGTTGTACGAAATACTCGAGAGGTTGCCGCGCGTATAGCCATAGCTCTCGTTAGGGGCGGACTGACTGTTTATGCGATACATGGGAAAATTGCGCGGCGTGTGCTCGAAGAAAATGCGCCCGTCGTCGGTATCCGCGTAGTCGATTGCCCCCACCGCGCCTTGAACCATTCCCAACACTCTCACCAATGACACGCCAGAACCGATGCCTCCGCCGAAATTTTCAGAGTCCGGCCCATTCATGTAGCTTTGATGGAACCGGTACGGCGTGCCAGCGGCGCCGCGTGATGCCCCTGTGGCAACCCCGGCCGTTTGCAGCCGATAGTCAACGCCGCCGCCCGTATACAGAGCATTGGTATCTGGTTGAAGCGCGAATAGATTCTTATAACCGTAGCTGAGCATGGTCGTCGTGCTGTTGTTAGGAGGACTGATGCCGGTCAACCGCGGCGACCACTGCTGTCCCGCCGTGTACCCTTCCATGGGGGTCCCGAATTCGCTCAATGCCAGGTCCTGGCGCGTGAATTTGTAAGTTGTCGTCAGTCCCTGCGCGTTGGTGACGCCAATCTGATTATCCTTGCGGAACATGATGTCTGGCATGCAGTGCGGCCAGTCAATCGTCGCCCTAGGCCAGTTGTTTGTGAGGGTGCAATTCGAGGTTGGCGAGCAGTATTCGACGGCCGCATTGATTCCGACTACCTCCTTTGGATTTCTGTTGCTCCAGCCCGCTTCATCCGAGGACCTCGCTATAGGAGTCGCCGAGCAGAAGGTGTTGTCGCCCTGAAAGACCTGCTTGAGTTGAAAGCCTGTATTGGTGTTCACGCTCAAGCCCAGTGACGTAATCGTGATCAGGAACCCGTTCGGATATTCGATGCTGATCAGCGATCCGCCCGACATCGCCTTTTTTACCGGCAAGATCCCGCGGTCGAATCGCAGAATCGTCCCATCCGGTCGCGTCCATTCAAGGTTGTTTCCGACAACCTCCAGAATATTGCGCTCGTCGCCGAGGGGCACGTACGTATAAGGCGTGGTGAAGTCGCCATTGTTCTGAAGAACGCCATTTGAGTAGTAGGCAAAGTCCGCGGTGCCCCCGGGGCCGTACACACGCATGATGTTGTGAGGCGAGAAGTTAGGTGAAGCCGAGGGCACGAGCTGGATATCCTTTGCCCACGCGAAATACTTGTGATTGAAACCCCGAAGGCCGATGAAGTTGAACTCATTGCCGTACACCGAGAGAATGTCGGTAAGCCCCATCGCACCACCGATGCTCACGATGTCCATTCTGTGCGTGACTTGGCCGTTGGCCATGTTCACGCCGAATTTGTCCACGAGCTGCACCTTGGGCGGCTCAATTTCTACGGCATACAGCGCGGCGGGAAGCATCAAGCAGATCGCGACAGCGCGCAGGCGTGCCGTGATGGTTCGAAGATTCATATGTTCTCCACGACTCACTGCGGAAAGTTCGTCTTGCCGCCGCAGCCGCTACTGTTGCAGGCCTGCACCCATTTGGGTCTGTTGGCGGCGCAATCGCCCGGCGTGCATTGATAGTTGATGGTGTTCCAAGGCTGGTTGGTTTGACCGCCCGCGTTATCCGTGAATATGTAGGTGGTCGAACCTGACACGTGAGTCCACGAGGCGGACCACGCGCCTGGCGCGGGATTCCAGCGAGCCAGGCCGGTGGGAGCGCCGGGAATCGCAGCGGGAGTCGAGAATGTTCTGGACGCCGCGGGGCCAGTATTGCCTGCGCCATCGCGCGCACGCACTTGGAGCGTGTAGTTAGTGCCGCCCGTTACGGTAATGTTGGCCGAGGTCACGTAACCCAGGTTCGTCCAGGTGACGGCGCCATTGAGGATGTACTCGTAGCCGGTCACGCCGACGTTGTCGCTGGCATGGCCCCAGCTTGCGGGCGCGCTGGTAGATGTCACGGTTCCCATGACCAGATTCACCGGCGCGGTGGGCGGTGTGGTATCCGGTGCGGCCGGCGTATTGAACGACGCCGAGGAGGAGTTGCCGGTCAGCGTGGCGTTGTCGCGGGCACGCACCTGGAAGATGTAGTTAGTGGAGGCGGTGAGGCCGTTCAGCGCCACATTCGGCGTGCTGCCAATCGTTACCCAACCTGCTCCGATGTTGTACTCGTAGTTCGCAATGCCGCTCAGATCGAATGACACACCCCAGCTCACGGTTGCGGAGTTCGATGTGACGCTGCTGAACTGAGGCGCGCCCGGCGTGGTCGGCGGCGTGACATCAATTGGCGCCCCGAAGTTCGCCTGTCCCCCGCATCCGGTCGCGTTGCAGGCCTTCACCCACTTGGGCTTGTTGCCATCAGAATTTCCCGTGGGGCAATTGACTGTGGTGCTAGTCCCCGACACGTCCCGCTCGACGACCTGCGTGTCTGCGAATCGGTAATACGTGGCATGCGTGGTCCCCGACCAGCTCGCGGACCACGCGCAATCGGCCACCAGGTTGAATGAAAGACCCGAGGGCACACCGGGGATCGGCGGTCCCGTGGTGAAAGACCCCGACGACGGGCTCCCGGCCGTGCCGACGCCATCGCGTGCCCGCACCTGGAACGCATAAAGAGTGCTCGAAGCGAAGCCGGACATGTTGATGGTTGTCAGGCTGCCGCTCGTGGTCCAGGTGCTGGAGCCATTGAGGCTGTATTCGTACCCGGCAACGCCAACATTGTCGGTGGCGGCGGCAAAGGTCGCCGTTACATTGGTGCCATTCACCGTAAAGCTCGGAGTGCCCGGCGCGGACGGGGCGATGAGGTCCACGAGAATGCCGTTGGCGGCGCTCGCGTATCCGCTGCACTCGGAAAAATTGCAGGCGCGCACGCGATAGTAATAAGTGGCGCTCGATCGCCCGGTCAACAAAGCATTCGTGGCGGTTCCGCTGTTCGCCAGCGACTGCGAACTGAAGCTCGGGCTGGACGATTCGTAGAGCTCATAGGCCGTGACCGTGCCCGACGCCGCGCCCCATTGGATGGTGTAGCTAGAAGCTGCGCTCGACACCGGCACAGCGACGGATGG
>Ga0193753_10001266_pt1 | contig 21891 bp, 6 predicted proteins | sample H1c2metaG_FD_144925 | JGI IMG/M metagenome (GOLD analysis project Ga0193753, IMG submission 144925) | Soil microbial communities from a riparian zone of the East river system, Colorado, United States - H1c2 | ecosystem: Environmental > Terrestrial > Soil > Riparian zone | place: USA: East River... | reverse complement strand
CCAGCGTGTTGACGAACGTGCCGATGAGCGGCTCGGTCTCCACCCGGGTCCGTCCGGCCACCGGCGTCCCCACGCACAGGTCGTCCTGCCCGCTGTAGCGGTGGAGCAGCGCGGCGAACGCGGCCAGGATGGTCATGAACAGCGTCGCGCCCTGCTGGTGGCCGATCTGCTCCAGCTCGGCGCGCAGCTCGAGCGGCAGGTGGAACATCAGGCGGCCGGCCCGCAGCGACGGGCGCGCCGGTCGCGGGCGATCGGTGGACAGCTCCAGCGGCGGCGCCCCGGCCAGCTCCGCTCTCCAGTGGCCGAGCTCGCGCGCGAGCGTCTCGCCCTGCAGCCACTCGCGCTGCCACAGCGCGTAGTCGGCGTACTGGAGCGACAGCGGGGCGAGAGGGGAGGGCCGGCCCTGCACGAACGCGCGGTACAGCGCTGCCGCCTCGCCGACCAGGACGCCCATCGACCAGGCGTCGTAGACGATGTGGTGGACGACCAGCACCAGCAGGTGCTCGCGCCCGGCCAGGCGGAGCAGGCGGGCGCGCAGGAGCGGCCCGCGGGCCAGGTCGAAGCCCTCGCGCGCGTCCGCCTCGGCGATCTCGAGCGCGGTCCGCTCCGGCCCGGCGGCGCCGGCCAGGTCGTCGAACCGGAGCGCGAACGACGCCTGCTCCGCCGGCGTGATGACCTGCCGGGGCGATCCCTGCTGGTTCACGAAGCGGGTGCGCAGAGCCTCGTGGCGCCGGACGATCTCGGCCAGCGCGCGCTCGAACGCGGCCCGGTCGAGCGCCCCGTCGAGCCGGACCGCCACCGGGATGTTGTAGAGCGGGCTGCCCGGGTCCAGCTCCTCGAGGAACCAGTGGCGCTGCTGGGCGAACGAGAGCGGCAGCGCGCCGCCGCGCGGGCGGGCGACCAGCGGGGGGGCGGTCGCGCCGGCACCGCCCCGCGCCGCCTCGGAGCGCGCGGCGTCCACCCGCCCGGCCATCGCGGCCAGGGTGGGCGACTCGAACACCGCCCGCACCGGCAGCTCCACGCCGAGCCCGTCGCGGACCCGCGCGAGCAGCTGGGTGGCGCGGAGCGAGTGGCCGCCGAGCGCGAAGAAGTCGTCGTCCAGGCCGACCCGGTCGACCCCGAGCAGCGCCGACCAGATGGCGGCCAGCGCCTCCTCGGTCGCGGTCCCGGGTCCGCGGCGATCGGCCGGACGCGGCGCCGGCGCGGGCAGGGCGGCGCGGTCCAGCTTTCCGGCCGGGGTCATCGGCAGGCGGGCCAGGCTCACCACCGCAGACGGGATCATCGGATCGGGCAGCAGCCCGGCCAGGTGCCGGCGCAGGACCTCCTCGGTCGCGGCGCCGACGACGTAGGCGACCAGCTCCGGCTCGTCGTCGCCGGCGCGCGGTCGCGCGATCACCGCCGCGTCGGTGACGTCCGGGTGGCGGAGGAGGGCGACCTCGATCTCGCGCGGCTCGATGCGGAAGCCGCGCACCTGGACCTGGCGGTCGGCCCGCGCCACCCACTCGACCTCGCCGTCGACCCGGTAGCGGCCAAGGTCGCCGGTCCGGTAGACGCGGTCGCCGGCGCGCCCGCTGAACGGGCTGGTCGAGAACTTCGCCCGGGTCAGATCGTCGTCGTCGAGGTAGCCGCGGGCCAGGTGAGGGCTTCGCACCAGGATCTCGCCCAGCTCGCCGACGCCGGCCAGCTCGGCGCCGGACGGGCCGCCGACGCGGCCGACGACGAGGAGCTGCGCGCCCGGCATCCCGCGCCCGAGCGGAATCTCGTCGCCACCCGCAGGCGCCTCGCTGTCGATCACGTGGTAGCCGAGCGCCCGCTGGGTCTCGGTGCAGCCGTACAGGTTCACGCAGCGCACGGCCGGCGCGATCGCGCGCAGTCGCTCGACGCCGGGCCGGCGCAGCACGTCGCCGACCACGAACGCCAGGCGCAGGCCGGCGGCGCGACCAGGCGGCGCCTCGGACAGGAGCTGCATCATGGCCGGGGTGAGGTTGGCGACGGTGACGCGCTGCTCGGCCACCCAGCCGGCCAGCCAGCCCGGCTCTCCGATGCGATCCGGGTCCGGGACGCACACGGTCGCGCCGAGCTGGAGCGCGGTGAAGATGTCGCGCTGGAGCGGATCGGTCGCCAGCCCCGACAGCATGCTGAAGCGATCGGCCTGGCCGAGCCCCAGCTCTCCCGCCAGCCACGGGACGAAGTGAGTGAGGGAGCCGTGCAGGCCGACCACCGCCTTCGGCGTCCCGGTCGATCCGGAGGTGAAGGTAAGGCACGCCGCGTCGTCGGCGCCGATCGCGATCGCCGGTGGCGACGCCGGCTGGGCTGCCCACGGATCGGCCGGACCGGGCCGCCGGGGCAGGTCGACCCGCACGCAGGTGGGGTTCGCGGCCAGCCAGCGCTCGACCGCGGGATCCACCTCGCGCGACCCGGCCAGGCGGAGGAGCGCCCGCGGTCGGGCGATCGCGAGCCGCTCGACCAGGCTCTCGCCCGGATGGGCCGGGTCGAGGACCAGCACCGTCGCCCCGGCCTTGAGGCCGGCCACGATCGCCCACGGCAGCGGCGCCGAGCGGTGGGCCCAGATCGCGACCACGTCGGCCTTTTTCACCCGCGCTGCCAGGTGATGGGCCAGGCGGTTGGCGGCCGCCTCGAGGCCGGCGTAGGTCCACGAGCCGTCGCGGTCGACCACCGCCAGTGCGCGCGGCGAGCGCGCCGCCTGGCGCGACAGGTGCTCGTGGATCGCGCCCTCGAAGCGCTCGTCGAGCGGCGCGGTCGGATCCGGCAGCGCGCGGCGGGCGCGCTCGGTCACCAGCGGGTGGCGAAAGACGCTGCGGTCCGGATCCGCCGCGCACTGGTCGAGCAGCCGCTCGTACTGGGCGGCCAGCTCCTCGATGCGGGCGGCGTCGAACAGGTCGGCGTTGTAGGCGATCTGTAGATCCACGCCGTCGCCGCTGTCGCGGGCGTAGACGGTGAGGTCGAACTTGCTCGGCAGCAGCTGCGAGCCCAGCACCTCGAAGCGGAGGCCGGGCAGCGCGGCGCTCGCGGCCGGGTAGCTCAGCATGTTGAAGAACAGCTGGAAGACCGGCGTGCGCGACATGTCGCGCGGCGGCGCGACCTCCTCCATCACCCGCTCGAACGGCACCTCCTGGTGCTGGTAGGCCTCGACCGCCTTGTGCCGCACGCGGGCGAGCACCTCGCGGAAGCTGGGATCGCCGTCGAGCGACACGCGCAGCGCCACCGTGTTGAGGAACGGACCCACCACCGCCTCGAGCTCGCGCAGCGGGCGCCCGCCGACCGGCGTGCCGACCACCACGTCGGTCTGCCCGCTCCAGCGCGAGACCAGCACATCGAAGCCGGCCAGGAGCGTCATGAACGGCGTGGCGCCGCTCGCCCGACCCACCGCGCGCAGCCGCGCGACCAGCGCCGGGTCGAGTCGCCGGTCCACGACCTCGCCGCGGAAGGTCTGCACGCGCGGCCGGGGCCGGTCGACCGGCAGCGTGGTCTCGGGCGGCGCGCCGGCCAGCTCGGTGCGCCAGTGGGCGAGCTGACCCTCCAGCCGCTCGCCCTGCATGCGCTGGCGCTGCCACACCGCGTAGTCGGCGTACTGCACCGGCAGGGCCGGCAGCTGCTCGCCGGCATAGAGCCGGCCCAGCTCGCCGAGGAGGATCATCCCGGACCAGCCGTCGGAGACGATGTGGTGGACCACGACCAGGAGCACGTGGTCGTCGTCGGCCAGCCGGAGCAGCCGCCCGCGCACCACCGGCCCGCGAGCCAGGTCGAACGGACGCGCCGCCTCGGCCCGGATCTCCTGCTCGATCGATCGGTCGTGCTCGCCGGCGGGGACCTGGCCGAGGTCGGTGATCGGCAGCGCCACGGGCAGCGACGGCGCCGCGACCGCGACCGGGGAGCCATCGACGGCGGGGAACGAGCTGCGCAGGGTCTCGTGGCGGGCCACCAGCGCCTCGAGCGCGCCGGCCAGCCGCTCGATGTCGAGAGGCCCGCGCAGGCGCACCGCCACCGGCGCGTTCAGGACCGCGCCGCCCGGCTCGAGCTGCTCGAGGAACCACAGGCGCTCCTGCATGAACGAGAGCGGCAGCCCGTCGCCGCGAGGCACGGCGAGCAGCGTCGGCTCGCGCTCGCCGGCGGTGGCGGCGTCCCGCTCCGGCCTGCGCGCGGCGGCGGCGGCCACGGTGGCGGGCGCGACGCAGTGCGCGACCAGCCGCGCCAGCGCCTGCTCGAACGATCGCGCGAGCGCCTCGATGGTCGGGCGGTCGTGGATCTGCTCGGAGAAGGTCCACGCGACGCGCAGGCGGCCGTCGGTCACCGCCGCATCGACGTCGACGAGGTGCGGGCGGATGCCGCGCGGGCTGCGCTCGGTGCCGCGCTCACCGTCGACGATCCGGAAGCCGCGCGGCCCCGCGCCGAGATCGAACTGGCCGAGGTAGTTGAAGCTCAGCGACGGTGCACCGGAGCCGGCCAGCCCGCCGGCGAGGTAGCGGAGCAGGCCGAAGCCGAGCCCGCCGCGCGGCACCGCGCGCAGGCGCTCTCGCACCGCGAGCAGGGCGGGCCCGGGATCGTCGTCGTCGTCGTCGTCGTCGTCGGGCAGCTCGAGCCGCACCGGGTACTGCGCGGTGAACCAGCCGACCGTGCGCGACAGGTCGATGTCGTCGAACAGCGGCTCGCGCCCGTGGCTCTCGACGTCGATCGTCAGCGCGGCGCGCCCGGTCCACGCTCGCACCGCGAGGGCCAGCGCGGTGATCAGCAGGTCGGGGACCTGGGTGTGGTAGGCGGCGTGGGCCGTGTGAAGGAGCGCCCGGGTCTGGCCCGCGTCGAGCGCGATCTCCACCCGGCGAGCCGAGCCCTCGCTGTTGTGACCGGCGCGATCGACCGGGATGGCGAGCGCGCCGGGGTCAGCCAGCTGCGCGGCCCAGAAGCCGGCCTCGGCGCCCACCTCGGGTGAGGCGGCCAGCTCGGCGAGCCGCTCGGCCCAGGCCTTGAACGAGGTGGTCTTGGCCGCGAGCTGCACCGCCTCGCCGCGGCGGAGCTGGTCGACCGCCCGCGCGAGGTCGTCGAGCAGGATGCGCCAGGAGACTCCGTCGACCGCGAGGTGATGGACGACGAGCAGCAGGCGAGCGCGAGCGCCGGGTCCGGCGTCGGGCCCGGCGGCTGGCGCGATGAGCGCGGCGCGCACCAGCGGTCCGCGCTCGAGGTCGAAGCTGGCCTGCACCTCGGTTGCCGCGGCGGCCGCCGCGTCGAGGACCAGCGACGACTCCTCGGCCGGCGCGATCGCCTGCTCCCAGCCGCCCGCGCCGCGCCGGAGGCGCAGCCGCAGCGCATCGTGATGGGCGACCAGCGCCTGCAGGGCCGACTCGATGAGACCCGCGTCGAGCCCGGGCGGCATCTCGAGCAGCACCGACAGGTTGAGGTGGTGGCGGTCGGGCAGGTCCTGCTCGACGAACCAGCGCTCGATCGGCGTCAGCGGCACCGGCCCGCTGACCACGCCCTGCTCGGCCACCACCGGCGCCGCGGAGCCGGCCACCGCCGCCTGCTGGGCGACGGTCTGGTGCTGGAACATCTGCCGCGGGGTGAGCCCGAGCCCGAGCTCGCGCGCCCGCGCGATCACCCGGATGCTCAGGATCGAGTCGCCGCCCAGCTCGAAGAAGTTGTCGTGCAGGCCGACTCGCTCGAGGCCGAGCACCTCGCACCACACCCCGGCCAGCGCCTGCTCGGCGGGGCTCTGCGGCGCGACGAAGGCACCGGCCGGCCCGACCGCCGGCCCGGGCGCGGGCAGCGCGCGGCGATCCAGCTTCCCGCTCGACGTCCGCGGCAGCGAGTCGACCCGCGCGAACGCCGACGGGATCATCCAGTCGGGCAGCCGCTCGCCGAGGAAGCCGCGCAGCCCGGCGCCGTCCACCTCACCGTCGGCGCCGCGGTCGTCGGCCGGGCCGCCCACCACGTACGCCACCAGCCGCCGGTCGCCGCGCGCATCCTCTCGCACCACCACCGCGCAGTCGGCCACCGCCGGGTGCTCGCGCAGCGCGGCCTCGATCTCACCCGGCTCGACCCGGAAGCCGCGCACCTTGGCCTGGCGGTCGATCCGGCCCAGGAACTCGAGCGCGCCGTCCTCCCGCCAGCGGGCCCGGTCACCGGTGCGATAGAGCCGCCCGCCCTCGCCATCGAACGGGTCGGGGACGAATCGCTCGGCGGTCAGCCCGGCCTGGCCGTGGTAGCCGCGGGCCAGCGCGTCGCCGCCGACGTGCAGCTCGCCGGGGACGCCGACCGGGGCCGGCTCGAGCCGGGCATCGAGCACGAACACGTGGGTGCCGGCGATCGGGCGCCCGATCGGGACCGGCGCGCCGACCTCCGCCGCGCTGCTCATCACGTGGGCGGTGGTGGTGGTCGCCGCCTCGGTCGGCCCGTACGCGTTGATGAGGCTGAGCGCGGGGAACGCCTCGAGCGCGCGGCGCGCGTGCGCCGGCGAGAGGACGTCACCTCCCGACATGAGCCGCTCGAGACCGGCCAGGTCCTCCAGCCGCTGCTCGACCAGCAGGTGAAACACCCCGCTGGTCATGAGCGCGGTGGTGATGTCGTGCTGCTGGAGAAAGGCGCCCAGCTCCTCCGGCGAGAGCGGCCCGGGTGGGTACACGACCGCACGCGCGCCGCCGAGCAGCGCACCCCACAGCTCGAGGCTGGACGCGTCGAACACGGTGGCGGCGAACAGCAGCACCGCGCCGTCGGCGCCCCAGCGGGCGTGGTCTCCGTCCTCGACCAGGCGAACCACCGCGCGGTGCGGCACCGCCACGCCCTTGGGCCGGCCGGTCGAGCCGGAGGTGTACATGACGTAGGCGAGCGAGTCCGGGCCACCGGCAGCGCGGCGCGGCGTCCGCTCCGGCGCGGCCGGCAGCTCGTCGGCGAGAAGGACCGGCACCCCGCTCCCCGGCGCTCGATCGATCGTCGCGCGGCGGGCCAGGAGCACGCGCACCCGCGCGTCGCGGCCCACCAGCGCGATCCGCTCGGCCGGGTAGTCCGGATCGATCGGGACGTAGGTGCCGCCCGCCTTGAGCGTGCCGAGCACCCCGATCGCGAACGAGGCCGAGCGCTCGAGCAGCAGCCCGACCCGGTCCTCGGGGCCCACCCCGAGCTGGACCAGGATCTCGGCCAGCGCGTCGGCGCGCGCGTCGAGCTCGCGGTAGGTCAGCGTCACGCCCTCGTGCGGGCTGATGAGCGCCATCGCGTCCGGCGTCCGGGCCGCCTGCTCCTCGAACAGCTGGTGCAGGCAGCGATCGGATCGCCGATCGGCGGCCGCCGCGGCGCCGCTCCGCCCGCTCCACTCCTCGGTCAGCTGGCGGCGCTCGGCGCTGGACACGAGCGGAAGCGAGTCGACCGGCCGGTCCGGCTCGGCCACCGCGGCCGCCACCAGCGCGTCGAAGCCGCGCGCCAGCCGCGCGATGGTGCCGGCGTCGAACAGATCGGTGCTGTACTCGAACGCGCCGCGCAGCTCGCCGTCGGTCTCGCGCAGCTCGAGGGTGAGGTCGAGCTTGGACGCGCCGGTGTCCACCTCCATGCCCTCCAGGCGCAGCCGGTCCAGCTCGGCGCGCGGGACCGGCGTGTTGTGGAGGACCAGCATCACCTGGATCAGCGCGGGCAGGCTGAGATCGCGCGCCACCCCCAGCTCGTCGACCAGGCGCTCGAACGGGAGCTCCTGGTGGGCGAACGCGCCGAGCGCGTCGCGGCGGACCCGGCGGACCAGCTCGCGGAAGCTCGGCCGCCCGGCCAGATCGGCGCGCAGCACCAGCGTGTTGACGAAGCAGCCGACCAGGGGCTCGATTTCTGGCCTGGTGCGTCCGGCCACCGGGGTCCCCACGCCGAAGTCGGCCTGCCCGGTGGTGCGGTGGAGCAGGGCCTGGAAGCCGGCCAGGAGGCCCATGAACGGGGTCGCGCCCTCCGCGCGGGCGAGCGCGGCCAGCGCGCGGGCGAGCGGCGCCGCGATGGTCACCGGCTGGCGCGCGCCGCCCGACGACGGCACCGGCGGACGGGCGCGGTCGCCGGTCAGCTCGAGCGCGGGCAGGTCGGCCAGGCGCTCCTTCCAGTGGGCGAGCTCGCGCTCGACCAGCGGCCCGGACAGGAGCTCGCGCTGCCACACCGCGTAGTCGGCGTACTGGACCGCCAGCTCCGGCAGCGGCGAGGCCCCGCCGCGGGCAAAGGCGGCGTACAGCGCGCCCAGCTCCATGAACAGCACGCCGGCCGACCAGCCGTCCGACACGATGTGGTGCATCGTGACCAGGAGGAGGTGCTGGTCGCCGGCCAGGCGGAGCAGGCTCGCCCGCATGAGCGGAGCGCGATCGAGCGCGAAGGGCAGGCGCGCCTCCTCGCGCGCGCGCCGCATCGCCTCGGCGTCGCGCTCCGCCTCGGGGATGGCGGACAGGTCGACCACGGCGAGCGGGATGCGCAGCTCGGGCAGGATCTCCTGGGCCGGGCGACCGCCGTCGACCCGGATGCGGGTGCGCAGCACCTCGTGCCGGCGCACGACCTCGTTCATCGCGCGCTCGAGCGCGCCGGGGTCGAGCGGCCCGATCAGGCGCAGGGCGACCGGGTTGTTGTAGGCCAGGTTGCCCGGCTGCAGCTGGTCCAGGTACCAGAGTCGCTGCTGGGCGAACGAGAGCGGCAGGTCGCGGTCGCGCGGCAGGCGCGGGATCGCGGGCGAGGCCGGCGGCTCGGTCGCGCGGGCGCGTGGACGGGCGGGCACGGCGGCGGCGACCAGCTCGACGCTGCCGTCGCGGCGGAGGCGGGCGCGCTCGCCGGTCTCGGCCAGCTGGCCGACGAGACCCCAGGGCAGCGGGCGGCCGGCGCCGTCGACCACCAGGCGAAGCGCGGCATCGTCCGGCGCGCTCGCGTCCATCGCGTCGATCGCGTCGATCGCGTCCATCGCGGGGACCGCGACCATCGCGGCCGGGCGACGCCACTGGTCCCCCAGCGCGGCCAGGTGGGCGAGGCTGGCCAGGGTCGGGGCCAGCTCGACGCCGAAGTCGACCAGGCAGGCCACCTCGTCGACCTCGAGCGCGCGCAGCTGCTCCATCATCGGCTGCGCGCTCGCCGCGGTGCCGAACAGGCCCGCGGTCTCGAAGTAGCGCTCGAAGCCGTGCTCGACCATGACCTGGAGGTCGGCGTCGGTCAGCGACGCGACGTCGACCCGGACCCCCTGGCTGGCCGCGAACCCGGCGAAGATGTCGACCGAGCTGCGGAAGTAGCGGAGCAGCGGATCGCGCACGGTCCGCCGCACGCCCTCGACGTCGTCGCCGAGGAACGCGTGCATCATGACCGTGACGTGGCCGCGTCCGGGGTGACCGGCCTCGGCCCATGACCGCCGGTAGAGCGCGATCTTGTCGCCCAGGCCGTCCAGCGCCTGGCCCATGAGGTTGGTCAGCACCCCGGCGCCCAGCTCGCCGGCCGCGCGGAAGGTGTCGGGGCTGCCGGCCGCGGTCAGCCAGATCGGCAGCTCGCGCTGCACCGGCCGCGGCCGCAGCCGCACCTCGACCTCGTCGCCGGTGCCCGAGCGGCGGGTGACCGCGTCGCCGCGCCACAGCGCGCGCAGCGTCTCGATCCCCTCGAGCATGACCTGCTTGCGCCGGGCATAGCCGTCCGGCGCGAACACGAAGTCGCTGGCGTGCCAGCCGGACGCGAACGACACGTCGACGCGCCCGCCCGACAGGTTGTCGAGCACCGCCCACTCCTCGGCGACCCGGATCGGATCGTGGAGCGGCAGGACCACGCTGCCGGCGCGGATGCGGATCCGCTCGGTGATGGTGGCGATGCCGGCGCCGACCACCGCCGGCGCCGGATAGAGGCCGCCGAACGGGTGGAAGTGGCGCTCCGGGGTCCACACCGCGGCGAAGCCGTGGCGGTCGGCGAAGCGGGCTCCCTCGATCAGGAGCGCGTACTTCGATCCGGCCAGGCTGTCCTCGTCGTTGGCGAAGTACGACAGGCTGAGCTCGATCGCGCCGGCCCCGCTGGTGGCCTTGCCGCTGCCGGCGCCGCGGCGCACCGCCGGCAGCGCGCGCCGCTCCTCCTCGGTGGCCGCGTCGAGGCTCCACAGCCGCTGGTCCGGGCGGCGGGTGCCGGCGTCGAGCAGGCGCTCCATCCGCGCGATCAGCAGCCCGGCGACGTCGGCGTCGAACCGATCGGCGTCGTACTCGAGCACGCCGTGAAAGCCGCGCTCGTCCTCGCCCATCGAGATCGACAGCGAGGCCAGGGTCGCGCCCCACTGGGCCGGCGCGTCCGGCACCTCGACCAGCTCGAGGCCGAGGCCGGCCAGCTCGGGCGCGGCAAAGGCGCCCTGCAGCACGAACGCGGCGCCGAACAGTCGCTGGCGGGCGTGCGCGCCGCCGGCCTCGCGCTCCTCGACCAGCGCCTCGTACGGCAGGTCGGGCCGGGCGTAGGCGTCGAGGGTGGCCTGCCGGGCGCGCGCGGCGATCTCGGCGAAGCTGGGATCGCCCGACAGATCGGTCCGCAGCCCGATCGAGTGGGCCACGTAGCCGATGAGCGGCTCCAGCTCCGGGCGGCTGCGGTTGCCGATCGGGGTGCCGACGAGGATGTCCTCCTGCCCCGAGTGGCGGGCCAGCGCCGCCGAGAACGCGGACAGGACGGTCATGAACGGGGTCAGCCCGCGCGCCTCGCCGAACCGGTGCACCGCGTCGGTCAGCGGGCGAGAGAACCGGAACAGGAGCCGGCCGGCGCGAAAGTCCGATGGAGCGGCGTCGACGGAGGAGATCGGCGGCGGCGGCGGCGCGCTCTCGGCGCGCTCGCCGGCGAGGACGAGCGTCGCGGGCGGCTCGCCGACCAGCTGGCTCCACCAGGCGTGGTCGCCGGCCAGCGCGCCCGAGCCGAGCGCGTCCCGCTGCCACGCGGCGAAATCGGCGTACTGCACCACCAGGTCGGCGAGCGGCGACGGGCGCCCGGCCGAGAAGGCCGCGTACAGGATCGACATCTCGCGCACGAGGGCCAGGAGTGACCAGGTGTCGCAGGCGACGTGGTGCACGGTCAGGAGCAGCCAGTGCTCGTCCTGGTCGAGCCGGACCAGCCCGGCGCGCACGACGCCGCGGCGCAGGTCGAACGGGCGCCGGGCCTCCTCGCGGGCCAGCCGCATCGCCTCGTCGCGCGGCGCGGCCTCGCCGCGGAGCACGCCCGCCAGCCCGCCGACATCGGTCACCTCGAGCGAGAGCTCGACCGTCGGCGCGGCGGTCGCGATCACCCGGTCCGGCCCGAGCGTGTAGGTGGTCCTCAGGATCTCGTGGCGGCGGACGACCTCGTCGAGCGCGCGCTCGAGCGCGTCGACCTGCAGCGGGCCGCGCATCGCGATGACCAGCGGCATGCTGAGGGCCGGGTTGTCCGGCTCTCGCCCGGCGATGGCGAGCACGCGCGCCTGCACCACCGAGATCGGCAGCGGCCCACCGCGCGGAACCGGGACGATCGGCTCCAGCGCCGCGCTGCGACCGGGCTCGCGCGCGCGGAGGCGCTCCTCGATCCGGGCCGCGACCCCCGCCACCGTCGGCGCCTCGAACAGATCGGCGAGCGGAATCGGGACCGGGAACAGCTCGCGCAGCCGGGTCAGCGCCTGCGCCGCCATGAGCGAGTTGCCGCCCAGCTCGAGGAAGTTGTCGTGCCGGCCGATCTCGGCCAGCCCGAGGCGCTCGCGCCAGACCTCGGCGATCTGCCGCTCCACCTCGCCGAGAGGAAGCGGTTCGGAGGCGGGCTCGATCGGCGCGGCGACGGGCGGCGCGGGCGGCGCGGCCGCCGCGGTCACCGGCTCGGCCGCCGCGGTCACCGGCTCGGCCACCGCCGACGCCGCGATCGTCGCCGCCGCCGCGGTCGCCGCGATCCCCCCGCCGCCACCCTCGAGCCGGCACGGGCTGCGCTCGAACGGATAGGCCGGCAGCGGGACCCTGTGCCGTCGTTCTCCCGCGTGATGCCCCGCCCAGTCCACCTCCTGCCCCGCGACCCACAGCTCGCCCAGCGAGCCGAGCATCACCGCGGCATCCGAGCCGCGAACCCCCGCGCGGCGCGTGGACGGCACCGCAACGACATCTCCCTGGCGCCGGAGGTGCGCTCGCACCAGCGCGGTCAGCGCCTGGTCGGGTCCGGCCTCGACGAACGCGCGGTAGCCCGCCGCCGCCAGCGCATCGACCGCGGCGCCGAAGCGGACCGGCTCGCGCATCTGCCGGCCCCAGTACTCCGGCGAGGTCGCCTCCTCGTCGCGGATCCAGTCGCCGGTCAGCCCCGACACGTAGGGCCGCGCGGGCGGGCGCGGCCCGATCCGGCGCACCGCGTCGACCAGCTCCGGCACCACCGCGTCGACGTCGGGCGAGTGAAAGGCGTGGCGGGCGGCCAGCCGCAGCACGCCGACACCGCGGCCGGTCAGCGAGCGGTGAAGGGCATCGACCTCGTCGACCGGGCCGGAGACGGTGCACCGATCGCCGGCGTTCACCGCGGCCAGCGACAGCCGCGGCGGCAGCAGCGCGGCCAGCTCCGCCTCGCCAAGCCCGACCGCGAGCATCGCCCCCGGCGGCATGCGGCTCATCAGCCGGCCGCGCAGCACCGCCAGGCGGAGCCCGTCCTCGAGGGAGAACACCCCCGCCAGGCACGCGGCGGCGTACTCGCCGTAGCTGTGGCCGAGCCAGGTCTCCGCCGCGATCCCCCAGCTCGCCCACAGCTGCGCGAGCGCGTGCTCGACGGCCAGCAGGCAGGGCAGGGCGATCGCCGGATCGGCCAGCCGATCGCGGTCGCCCTCGGCCGGGCCGAGCAGCGCGTCGCGGAGATCGGCGCCGAGCTCGCCGCGGATCTCCTCGGCGCACCGATCGATCTCCCGGGCGAAGACCGGCTCGGCTCGATACAGCTCCTCGGCCATGCCCGCGCTCTGCGCCCCCTGGCCGGGGAACAGCAGCGCCAGCCGCCGCGATCCAGTCGCCTGGCCGATGGTGCGCGGCGGCGCGCTCGCCCGCAGCTGCTCGATCACCTGCTCGCGGCCGGTCGCGACCAGCGCGCGCCGGTGCGCGAACATCCGCCGGCCGGTGTTGCGAGTGAACCCGACGTCGGCGAGATCGAGCCGCGGGTGGGCCTCGAGGTGAGCGGCCAGGTCGCCCGCCATCGCCGCCAGCGCGGCCGGCGAGCGCGCCGACAGGGTCACGATGTGCGCCGGTCGCCGGCCGGGCTGGTCCTGGTCGTCGCCGGGAGGCACCGCCGGCGGCTCCTCGAGCACCGCGTGGACGTTGGTCCCGCCGATGCCGAACGAGCTGACCCCGGCGCGCCGCGGCCCCTCCGCGACCCACTCGCGCCTCTCGGTCGTCACCGCGAACGGGCTCGCCTCGAGCTGCAGGGCCGGACCCGGCCGTTCGAAGTTGACGCTGGGCGGCAGCTCGCGGTGATGGATCGCGAGCACGGCCTTGATGAAGCCGGCCATCCCGGCGGCGGCGTCGAGGTGGCCGATGTTCGCCTTCACCGACCCGAGCGCGCAGAATCCGGTCCGCGCGGTGCTCGCTCGAAACGCCCGGGTCAGCGCCGCGACCTCGATCGGATCGCCCAGCGCGGTGCCGGTGCCGTGCGCCTCGACCAGGCCGATCGTGTCCGGCTCCACCTCGGCGTAGGCCAGCGCCTGGCCGATGACGTCGGCCTGGCCGGAGACGCTGGGCGCGGTGTAGCCGACCTTGCGGTCGGCGTCGTTGTTCATCGCCGAGCCGAGCACCACCGCGTAGACGTGGTCGCCGTCGCGCAGCGCGTCGGCCAGCGGCTTCAGCAGCACCACTCCGGCGCCGCTTCCGGCCACGGTGCCGTCGGCGCGCGCGTCGAACGGCCGGCAGTGCCCGTCGCGCGAGAAGATCATGCCCTCCTGATGGAGGTAGCCGGTCCGCTGCGGCACGGCGATCTTCGCCGCGGCGGCCAGCGCCATGTCGGCCTGGCCGAGCAGCAGGCTCTGGCAGGCCATGTGCACCACGGTCAGCCCGGTCGAGCAGGCGGTGTGGACCGCCATGCTCTCGCCGCGCAACTTGAGCTTGTACGAGACCCGCATCGCGGCGTTCTCGGCCGACGCGGTCCCCAGCGCCTCGAACAGCGCGGCCGGCTCGTGGCGGGCGTGCTCGAGCAGGAGCAGCTGGTGGCCCGACTGACCGACACCGGCGTAGCAGGCGATCTTGCCGGCGTACCGCTCGGCATCGTAGCCGGCGTCCTCGAGCGCGGCGAAGCAGCACTCGAGGAGGACGCGCTGCTGCGGGTCGGCCCAGCGCGCCTCGCGCGGGGTGAGGCCGAACAGCTCGTGGTCCATGGCGTCGACCAGCGACGGATCCAGCACCGCGCCGGCGGCGACGAAGTCCGGGTGGAGCACGACGTCGGGCGGGACCAGCGGCGACCGCTCCAGCTCGTCGCGCGCGAAGCGCTGCACCGACTCCACGCCGCGGCGCAGGTTGTCCCAGAACGCGTCGAGGTCGGCGGCGCCGGGAAACCGCCCGGCCATGCCGATGACCGCGATCTCGGAGCCGGTCGACGCGCGCCCGCTCACCCGGCGCCCCCGATCGAGCGCGCACCGACGCGCTCGCGAGCGTGGTCTGCGACCGTACGGAGAAGCATGTCGCCGATCATTCGACGGGGCCGGGTCGGGGCAGGACAGCCTCGGGGGAGGCGGTCGGGAAAAGCCTCGAGAGGCTAACACGCCAGGAGCGCCGCGCTCGACGCCGCTGGAACCGCCGACCAGCCCGTATCACCTGGCTCACGAGGTGGTACGTGACACCGTGCTACGATCGTCCCCATGGTGACGGCGACGGGTGTTCGCACCAGCCAGGAGATCGTGCTCGCCATGCGCCATTCGCCGCGGCCTCGCACGCACGAGCGGATCGAGACCGCGCTCGCGCGCATCCCGGGAAGCGCGATCACGCGCCGGTAGGCCCATTCCATGGCCAGCGACTCGACCACCTGGATCCCCCACCACGTCCTGGTCGCGCCGGAGGGCGCGGCGCCGCGCGCGTGGGTCCTCTTCCTGCACGGCATCCTCGGCAGCGGCGCGAACTGGCGCACCATCGCGCGCAAGCTGGTGTCGGCCCGACCGGACTGGGGCGCGGTCCTGGTCGACCTGCGCATGCACGGTCGCTCGCAGGAGGCCGCGCCGCCGCACGATCTGGCCGCGGTGGCCGGCGACCTCGAGCGCCTCGCCGCCGACCTCGACCGGCGCGGCATGCCGGTCGCCGGGGTCATAGGCCATTCCTTCGGCGGCAAGTCGGCCCTGGCTTACCGCGGCCGGGCGCCGGCCGGGCTGCTCGAGACCTGGGTGCTGGACGCGTCGCCGTCGATCCGCGAGGAGGAGCCGCCCCGGCCCGAGGGCGACCCCGGCGACGGTGCGATCGAGGTGCTGCGCATGCTCGCCGCGCTGCCGGGCCAGTTTTCGAACCGGGACGAATTTCTGGCCTCGGTGACCGCGCGCGGCTTCTCCCGCCCGCTCGCCGAGTGGCTGGCCATGAACCTCGTCGCCGACGGCGGCGCGTACCGCATGCGCCTCGACCTCGGCGCGATCGGCGAGCTCATGGCCGACTACGGCCGGCAGGACCTGTGGCCGGTGGTCGAGTCGACCGACCTGCCGGGCGCGCTCCGCTTCGTCGTGGCCGGGCGGTCGTCCGCGGTCACCACCGACGACCGCGCCCGGCTCGAGCCGCTGGCCGCGAGCGGCCGGGTCTCGCTCCACGTCCTGCCCGACGCCGGCCACTGGCTTCACCTCGACGCCGCCGGCGAGCTCCTCCGCCTGTTCACCGACGAGCTCGTCGAGCCCTGACGCCGTTCAGAAGGATTCGATCGGAGCGTCGGCGAACGAGGTCTCGCCCGATCGGATCCGGGCGAACGTGACCGCGACGTGGGGGAGCTCGGTGTGGAACCAGTAGGCGCAGGTGCGCTCGGCTCCGTCGCGCAGCGCGCCCGACCAGCGATCTCCCTGCCGCGCGGCGGTCGCCTGGGCGAGCAGCTCGCGGCCGACCGCGACCACCGAGAACGCGTCCATGTAGTCCGCGGCGTGGCGCAGCATCCCCTCGCTGTCCCCGCTCATGCCCTTCATCGCCAGCGCGGTGGTGGTGGCGAGCAGATCGCCGACCGCGGCCGCGAGCGCGCCGGCGTGATCGCCCAGGCCGGCCTCGCGCGCGGCCCCGGCCTCCTCCGCCACCGTCGACGCGAACAGGCGCAGGGGCTCGCCGCCGGAGGCGACCGCCTTGCGCCCGAGCAGGTCCATCGCCTGGATGCCGCTGGTCCCCTCGTGAATCGAGTTGAGCTTCTGATCGCGCCACCAGGCCTCGGCCAGGAACTCGCTGGTGTAGCCGTAGCCGCCGTGGACCTGGATCGCCAGCGTGTTCGACTCGAAGCCGTACTCGGCCGGGAAGGTCTTGGCCACCGGGATGAGCAGATCGAGCAATAGCTTGGCCTCGCCCCGCGCCCGCTCGTCGGCGCCGTGCTCGGCCAGATCGGTCAGCATCGCGGCGCGGAGCAGGAGGCCGAGCCCGCCGGCCACGATCGCCTTCTGCCGCAGCAGCATGCGCCGCACGTCGGCGTGCTCGATGATCGGGATCTGCGGCGCGCGTGGATCGCGGGCCGACAGCGCCCGGCCCTGCGGGCGGTCCTTGGCGTACTGGAGCGACTCCTGGTACGCGACCGACGCGCTCGCGATCGCGTTCATCCCGACCATGAGGCGCGCCTCGTTCATCATCTGGAACATGTGCTTGATCCCCTGGTGGGGCTCGCCGACCAGCCAGCCGCGGCAGTCGCCCTCCTCGCCGAACGCGAGCTGCACGCTGGGCAGCGCCTTCCAGCCGATCTTCTTGAACACGCTGGTGCAGGCCACGTCGTTGGACACCAGCGCGCCGCCCTCCTCGCGCCGCTTGGGGATGGCGAACAGCGAGACCCCCTTGATCCCGTCCGGCGCGCCGTCGATGCGGGCCAGGGTGAGGTGCACGATGTTCTCGGTCAGGTCTTGATCGCCACCGGAGATGAAGATCTTCGTGCCGCGGATCCGGTAAGAGCCGTCGGCGTGCGGCGTGGCGGTGGTCCGCACGTCGGTGAGGCTGCTGCCGGCCTGCGGCTCGGTCAGCGCCATCGTGCCGGTCCACTCGCCCGAGTACATGCGGGTCATGAAGCGCTCGCGCAGCTCGGGGCTGCCGAACGACTCGATGAGGCGGGCGGCGCCGGTGGTCAAGCCCGCGATCGCGACGACGCCGAGGTTGGCGGCCATGAGGTACGCGCTGGCCATCGCGGTCACCGTCATCGGCAGCATGGCGCCGCCGACCTCCTCCGGGCGCGAGGCCGACAGGATGCCGAGCTCGACCACCTGGCGGTAGAGCCCGCGCACCGCCGGGTGAAGGCTGACCCGCCCGTCCTCGAACCGCGGCAGCTCCTGGTTCATCGACTCGTAGGGCGGGTAGAGCGACTCGCGGGCCAGCCGGCGGGCGGTCGCGATGAACATGTCGAAGGTGGCCCTGGTGTGGCCCGAGAACACCGGCAGCGCGAGCAAGCGGTCGAGGTCGATCACCCCGTCGAGCAGGAGCGCCACCAGATCGTCGGCGATGAGCGGGTTGGCCATGGCGACGGCATAACACAGCCGCCGCGCGCCGGACCTTCGCGGTCGCCCGCCGGTCTGGACTCCCGCGTCACGCGCTCTGGAGCGGCTGGCCGGGGCCGCTCACCGCCGGCTCGTCGGCCGTCTCGCGGGCGGCGTCGGCGATCCAGCGCTGCATCGCCGGCAACCCCAGCACCGCCTCCATGAAGCGCGCGCCGGCGGGGCCCGGCGTCACACCGTAGGTCACGAACCGACACGCGAACGGGGCGAACATGGCGTCCACCGCGCCGAACCGTCCGAACAGGAACGGCCCGCCCGACGCATCGAGCCGCTCGGCCCAGATCTGCTCGAGGCGAGCCTGGTCGGCGCGGGTCTCGTCGGGCAGCGGCCCGGACGAGAGGCGAGCCGAGACGTTCATGTCGAGGTCGCGGCGCAGCGCGGCGAACCCGGCATGCACCTCGGCGGCCAGGCTGCGCGCGATCGCCCGCGCGGCCCGCGACTCCGGCCACAGGCCGCGCTCCGGGTGCAGCTCGGCCACGTACTCGAGGATGGCGATCGATTCGCTCACCACCACGCCGCCGTGGCGGAGCGCCGGCACCCTTCCATTGGGCGAGAGCGCCCGGATCCGCGCGTGCCAGTCGAGGAGGTGGTACGGCACCCGCACCTCGCGAAACGGGATGTCCGAGCCAGCCAGTAGCAGCCAGGGCCGCAGCGACCAGGACGAGTGGTTCTTGCTGCCGATGACGAGCTCCAGCTCGCCGGCATCGGGGTGATCGGGATCGCGCATGGTGCGACGATGGCGGCGCACCGCCGCATCCGCAATGGTCAGCTGGGCAGGCCAGCCACCGGACCAGACCGGGGCCGGCGTTGACACGCTGCACCGACGGACCGTACGCTCCGGTGCTGCTCCCGGGAGGTGTGTGATGGCGAGTGTCGGCTTCTTCCAGCGTGTCGGTAACTTGTGGCGAGGCTTCGTCTCCCTGTGGATCTCCGACGTGGAGAAGAAGCATCCGGAGATCGCCTACGAGAACGCGATCAACTCGATGATCCAGAAGTACGCGCAGCTCAAGAAGGCGACCGCGTCGATCATCCGCCGGCGCGAGGACGTCGAGCACCGCCTGGTCTCTGCCAGCAAGGAGCTGGCCCAGGTCGAGGCCGACCTGTCCACCGCGGTCGAGACCAACCAGCAGGACCTCGGCATCGTCCTGGTCCAGAAGCAGAAGGCGCTCTCCTCCCAGGTCGCCGAGCTCAAGGCCGAGTCGCAGTCCGCCATCGCCGACGCCGACTCCGCCAAGGCGTCGCTGGTCCAGGTCCAGGCCGAGATCAAGAACCTCAAGGCCGAGAAGGACAACATGCTGGCCAAGATGCAGTCGGCCCAGGTCAAGGTGCGAATCCAGGAGCAGCTCGAGGGCCTCTCGGTCGACGCCGAGGTCAAGGCGCTCGACAACGTCCGCGAGCACATCAAGAACACCATCGCCGCCGCCAACCTCAGCAAGGAGCTGGGCGAGTCCGATCTCGACGCGCGACTGAAGGCGCTGCGCTCGCAGACCGGAGACGTGACGGCCAAGAGCGAATGGGAGCGCCTGCGAACCGCGTCGGCCGCCAAGGCCGGACAGAAGACGATGTAGCCGGCCATGTACGCCTGGCTGGTAGTGGAGGAGACCCAGGCCAAGCTCTTGCCAGCCGCGCTCGGCCGAGCCTGGCGACAAGGAGCGGCCCTGTCCGCGGTGCTCGAGCTGCCCGAGCGCCGAAGAACCCAGGCGCTGGTCTTCGCCTGGGCCGATCCGCAGGCGGCAGAGGCGACCCCGCGCCGCCCGCCCCGCTGGCCCGACCTCCTGAGCGAGTGGAGCGAGATCTACGGCGAGCCGCTCTTCCAGGGCGACGCCCTCCCGGTCCTGGGCGAGGAGACCTCCGCCCTCGGAGCCGACGCCCTGATCGTCCACGTGGCCCCTGGCCTGGCCGGCGCCACCATCGCCTGGTACGAGCGAGGAGCCCTGATCTCCTACGAGCACGTGGGAGCAGCGACGGTGTCCTGGACCGAGCCCGAAGGCCTCGGCCGGCCGCTCGAAGGAGGCCGCCGCGGCTCCCTCGCCGCCGGAGCCAGAAAACTGGCCAGCGCCGAGGACGACCTCATCCTCGATCGCATCGAGAAGTCCGCGCGAGCCACCGGCGAAGCCCTCCTCGAGCGAGCCCTCCACCGCTTCCTCGCCCACGACCCGCCTCCCTTCGAGGACCTGGCCGGCCTCCTGGCCCGGGCGACGACCCAGCGAATCGAAGCCGGCTGACCCGGCTCGGGGGTGCTCGCAGGGTTCCGACATTCTTGATCAAGTTGAATCGTCGGGAGAGAAACCGCTGGTAGATTCGTCGGCCTCCAGCTTGGCGCTCGTCGTCCATCGCGAAGCCTTTGATGGTGAACTCCTCGACGACGCGCGTAGCCCATTTGCGAAACTGCACCGCGCGCTCGGAGTTGACCTTGTAGCCCACGGCGATGATGGCCGAGAGGTTGTAGTGGTTAGTGTCGTATGTCTTGCCGTCGGCGGCAGTTACTCGAAAATTTCGAATAACTGAGTCCTCCTCCAGCTCGCTGCCCTCGAACATCTTTTTCAGGTGTAATTGATGGTTGGGACCTCCACGTCGTAGAGCTGCGCCATCATCTTCTGGCTGAGCCACACGTTCTCATCGGCGTAGACAGCCTCCACGCCGCCCGTGCCGCTGGCCGCCACGAAGGTCAGGTACTCGGCCGCCGAGGAGCGAGCGAGGGACGCGGTCGGCTTCTTCTTGCGGGTCATGTGGCGTCTCCGGCCTGTGGGACCAGGAACTCGGCTCCGCTGCGGACGAGGTCGGTCATCGCAGCCCTCTGGGGCCGAAGAACTCGACCTCGACGCTGCCGTCAGCGGTGACCTGCGCGCCCACGATGTTCTTTCGCGCCTGCCGCAACTCGCCGCGAAGCATCAACCCGAGGGGCTGGAGATCGGGCGTCATCACGCCGCCGTAGGTTCCGACCGAGGGCTCGACGATCACGGAGGTGCCGGTGGCAGGCGCCCGCCCGCTGTTCCACTTCACGCGAACCTTCTGCGTCTCGCGCTTCCACTTACTGCGGTCCGCCTTGTGCTCTCCTTCGTAGAACTGAAGCCACGCTTGTCTGCTGCGCTCGGTAGGCCAGTCCCTCTCCGTCGAGCGCTCCTCGACCAGTTCCGAGCTGAGCCACTCGCGCATGCCGTCTCGGTCGGTGAACGACGCTGCCGTATCCACGACCGCTGCCGCCGCAGCCTCCCGAGAGCTCAGGCCTGCGCGCACTAACGTGATGACCGACAGCTTCGAGCTGCCTGCTTCCACTGCGAGTGCCGCGAGCCCGGTCAGCGCATCAGCGCCCTCGTGCTCCACGGCTTGGGCATGTACGCGCACGGCCTCCATTGCCCACGGCAGGCGGTACGCCAGTGCCTCCTGGATGAGGTCCACGCCTTCGTCGTCGCAGAGTGCGAGAACATCGGCCGCCGGCTTCCCCGCGAGCCACGTCAGCAGAGCCTCTCGCCACCTCACAGGAAGCGGCTTCGGGGCCTGGAACGGTGCCGTCTGGAACACCAGCTCGGCGAACGCGACGACAGCCTTCCCTGCAGCGGCCTCATCGCCGATCGTGATGGCCGCCTCAGCCTGCGTCAGGAGCGTGATGAGTGCTTCGAGGTTCGTGTCGATGAACTTCCCCGCCGAGAGCCCAATTCCGGCGGAATGGAATCCCTTCCGCTGCGCAGGTGTGGTCTCGAACCAGATGCGTTGCGCTCGAGCCGTAACGAACGCGCGCAGCAGCTCCTGCACCTTCGCTTCTTCCCTCGCGAGCTCGCGTGAGAAGAGCGAACCGTCAAGCACCGCGTGCAGCTCCTTCTCGACCGTGTCGTCCTCCGTCTCGCCGTCGACCAACGCCAGGATGGCAGCATCAAGCGATGCGACGTCCCGGTTCCAGCCTTGCTCGTCCACGTCGAGTTGCTGCTGCTTCGCGGCATCGAAGTCCCAGGCCGAGTCCTGGTTGGCAACGTACTCGAGGACTTCGACGGCCTTGATGCCAGCCTTCGCCGCAATGCGTTCAAAGATGTTGAACGAGAGCTGCAGGATGCCACTCGCGACCTTCGGCGCCTTTGCTGCCGCGATGAGGTTCTCCCAGTTTCGAACCGCCCGGTTCATGTTGCGCGCCGAGTCCTCCCATACGACATGAAGAACGAGCCCTTCGACATCGACGAATGCTCGCCCCGCTCGCCCCGCGACGTTCGCGAACTCTGCCGACGGGATGATCTCCCTGTTGCGCCAGATCGACGGCACGAGGAGCACGCTGGCCGAGGACC